>ERZ838577.1807-NODE-1807-length-26823-cov-4.590631_pt1 | contig 26823 bp, 22 predicted proteins | sample MGYA00519682_ERZ838577 | MGnify/ENA primary metagenome ERZ838577 (study PRJEB31850, sample SAMEA3708838) | human gut metagenome | biome: human gut; feature: human-associated habitat; material: faeces | place: China | collected 2014 ...
AACAAAACAAGGGTGCAGATACGGGAGGATACAGAGCTAAAGAACTTCCCACTATTCTGCCCTAAATGCCACAAGCAGACCTTGATAAATGCACGGCAGGAACTCTGCATAAAATCGCCAAGGTGCTTAATGTAACGGTAGACGCAATATTGGAAAATAATAGCGCAGATAATGTAGATTATAGATGTTCGTTTGAAACATTTAAAAGTAATACATGCCATCATGTAAAGGATATGGGTGATATGGATTTTATTATCGAAACACTTGAGACGGATGAAGTAAGAAAGCTTTATGAACGCAGATGGTGCAGAGAAGCTATGTATCTACTGGCTATGATTGATTACTTGTCCAGGATGAACGATTTACCTCTTTGTACAAATTATAATGATATTCGCTCCCAGAAGCTTGAAAAATTATATTTTTCTGCAGGTGTTGAAGTGGCATATGCAGCGACGGGAGATGAACGTATAAAAGAAAAGGCACTTGCAAATGCGATACCGGAATTTATACGATTTAATATTGTAGAAAGTGAGGTGCGAAATATCTGCTGATAAAAGAGAAAAAGAGAAATAATTTTCCCTTGCATCTCCCCCATAAATAGTATAAAAAAGCCCCAGTGTTGCAAACAAAATATTACAATAAAACGCACAATGGGGTGCATGCCGGGAGGCATGCGCCTTTTTTTGAGTCAGCCCTGAATTTTATGCACGGTACCTGAGTCCCTTACGCCGCAGGATTGATATCCGCTGTCGGCATCTTCGTAGGTTAGAGAGCAGCAAGCAATGCTTTCTCCGACGAAGGTGTTTTGAGTGGAAAACGAAAGCTTTTGTTGAAACTGCTAAAAGGTAAGTGGTAGAATTATTTGGTGTTTTTCGTCTTATTGGGAGGGGCAAATTGATTTGTTACGATAAATTATGGTTAATGATGAAACAAATTAAGCCAATAATTGAAAGTAATGATTTTTCAGATTATGAATCCAATGTAACTGACCCGGAAATACTGAAAGTGCTTTCGGATTATCGGATTAAACGAGAGAATGCTGAGAAAGAGATGGGCAGTCCTAAATTATGAAAGTGGTGAAGTAAATGGAATTGGAGCTTAGCATAGAAGATTTATTAAATAAGCGAAGAGTGGAATCTGATAGGATCGAATTTAAAGCATCGTGGAATCCGGATGATATTTATCATAGCATTTGTGCATTTGCCAATGATTTTGACAATGTTGGTGGCGGATATGTTTTGATTGGTGTCGAGGAGAAAAACGGTGTTGCAGTTCGCCCGGTAAAGGGTTTGGAAGAATATGAGTTGGATACCATACAAAAGGAACTTTTGGGTTATAATAATACAATGATTCCGGCATATTTTCCACGTGTGATCATTGAACAAGTTGATGGGAAAAATGTTGTTGTATTGTGGGTGACACCTGGAGTGCAAAGACCGTATAAGGCACCAGAGCATGTTACTGCTAAGAAGGATAAAAAGTATTATTACTATATACGGTATGCGACAAGCTCGGTTCGTGCAAATGCGGAGCAGGAACGAGAATTAATTAATATGACAAACTACGCACCGTTTGACACGAGGCCTAATTTTGAGGCTACAGAGTCAGACATATCGGTTGCGTTGTTAACAGACCATCTCAATACAACCAAAAGCAAGCTGGCAAAGCAGATTGGAAAACGTGGTGTTATGGAAGTGCTTGGAGACATGCAGCTTCTTGTAGGACCACCGGAGCAGCTATGTATATCTAATGCGGCACTGATGATGTTTTGTGAGCATTTGGACAAATTCTTTCCATATACGCAGGTTGAAATTACAAAATTTCCGGAAGGTAGCATTAAAAATCCAAATAATTTTATTGAAGTGCCGGTTATCAAAGGCTCTGTGCCGACAATGATTAAAAGAACTATGGAAAAGCTACAGGACATGGTGATTGAGGAAAAGGTCACGAAAGTAGATTATCAGATGGAAGCCATTCGCCGGTACAGCTATCCGTATCAGGCGTTAGAGGAAGCTGTGGTCAATGCTTTTTATCATCGTGATTATCAATCCTATCAGGCAATAATCATAGAGATTGAACCAGATTGTGTTCGAATTATTAGTTATCCAGGTATTGACCGTTCAATCTCGCAAAAGACAATTGCTGAGGGAGAACGATTCAAATCTCGATATTATAGAAACAAACGATTGGGAGAATTTTTGAAGGAGTTAGATTTGACAGAAGGAAAATCTACAGGAATTCCTACTATACAAGAGGAACTTAGAGATAATGGTTCTCCTAAAGCGACATTTGAAACGGATGATGAAAGAAGAGCAGTTACTGTTGAGATACCTATTCATCCGGATTTCTTAATGGAACAAGGTGAACCCCAAAATGAACCCCAAAATGAACCCCAAAATGCGACATCAGTGGAGGATGCTATTTTGCAGTTGATACGAATGAATAAGTATGTAACGCGAGAGGAAATGGCGAGTCAGATAGAGGTTTCACTCAGTACGGTTAAACGTTCAATAAATAAATTGAAGACTAGTGGAATAATCGAATATGAAGGTCCGAGTAAAGGCGGATATTGGATTATAAAGGGAGCAGGAAAATAAGGATACTTTGGTGGGATTTCAGGAAAAGTATCCGGGAGTGCTTAATGGCGATAATCTTGCTGATGTTTTGAAAGCAGCAAGAGCAAAGAAGCAAGAGAAAAAAGAGAAGTAATTTTCCCTTGCATCTCCTCTGCAAATAGTATAAAATAAACCCAGTGTTGCAAACAAAATATTACAATAAAACGCACAATGGGGTGCATGCCGGGAGGCATGCGCCCTTTTTTGCGTCAGCCCTGAATTTTATGCACGGCACCTGAGTCCCTTATGCCGCAGGATTGATATCCGCTTTCGGTACATTTGGAGAGGCTGCCGGTGCATTCGTTGCATCCGGCGCGCCCGTGGCTTCCGGCGTAGCCTTAGGCTTTGCCTTTTCCAGGGATGCCTTCACCGCTTCCAGCAGCACCAGTGAAGTATATCTGGTCTCTGCGGAATAGGTGACCTGCTCCGGATCCTGCATTTCACAGAGCTGGTCATTCAGGGATTCCATGGTGGACTCGAGCAGTGGATACATGGTAGTAAGTGTTTCGCTTGGATCGGCGAGGCTAACGGAGGTGATGGCGTGGTCGCTCACGATGACTTCCACATTGACGGTCTCATTGCCGAGGATCAGCTCCGTGGTATAGATTCCGGGGATATATGTATTGCCGGTATCGGCAACGGCCCCGGTGGAGACATCCGCCACATTATCCGGCATTTCGGCAGCAGCAGTACCGTCAGGGGAATCCGGTGTCCCATAGGAGGCATCCGTATCCTTGCCCGGTAGCAACAACATTAACAGTAATAGGACGAACAACACCCCCAGCGCGGCGAAGATTCCGGTATAGAGCAGTTCTTTTCTGCGAAGTACGACGATCTTTGTATTTGCACTCATTCTTAAGTCTCCTTGGAATGATGGGATGATCTTTATAAATAGTATGCGCAGGACCTCCCACGTAGTACCGTAAATGAGGAGAACTTCGCATTGACAAGACAAAACAGGCATTGCTATAGTTAGTGTAAGTATTTTTCACGGATGCGTCCGCCCCGTGGAAAAGGAGCAGACAGGCGGCGCAGAAACGAGGGTAACGATGAACAATTATACCAAGGAAGATATCATCCGTCTTGTGGAAGAAGAGGATGTGGAATTCATCCGTCTGCAGTTCACGGATCTGTTTGGCAATCTGAAAAATATTGCAGTGACAGCCAGTCAGCTGGATCGTGTACTGAACAATAAATGCATGTTCGACGGCTCCGCCATCGACGGCTTCGCCCGGATCGAGGAATCCGATATGTATCTGTACCCGGATCTGTCCACGTTAGAGATCTTCCCCTGGAGACCCCAGCAGGGCAAGGTGGCACGTATGATCTGTGATGTCTATCGCCCCAACGGCCAGCCTTTTGAAGGCGATCCCCGCTATGTGCTGAAGCGTGCGGTGCAGCAGGCTGAGGATATGGGATATACGTTCGAGGTAGGTCCCGAATGTGAATTTTTCCTGTTCAATACCGATGAAAATACCATGCCTACGACCAACACTCACGAACAGGCCGGATATTTCGACATCGGACCGTTAGATTTCGGTGAGAATGCCCGGCGTGACATCGTCATGAACCTGGAGGATATGGGATTCGTCATCGAGGCATCCCATCATGAGATGGCTCCGGCGCAGCATGAGATCGATTTCAAATACGATGAAGCGTTACATACTGCGGACAATATCATGACGTTCAAGATGGCGGTGCGTACCATCGCAAGACGCCACGGTCTGCACGCAACATTTATGCCGAAGCCGAAGTTCGGCGTCAACGGTTCCGGCATGCACATCAATATGTCCCTGCAAAAGGATGGGAAAAATATATTCCAGGATGCATCCGATCCTAACGGTCTGAGTAAGGAAGCTTATTATTTCATCGGTGGTATCATGAAGCATATCAAAGGAATGGCAGCCATCACGAATCCGCTGGTGAATTCCTATAAGCGCCTGGTACCCGGCTTCGAGGCACCGGTCTATATCGCATGGAGCACAACGAACCGCAGCCCCCTGATCCGTATTCCGGCTACCGCAGACGGAGAGGGTACCCGTATCGAGCTGCGCAGTCCCGATTCCGCAGCAAACCCTTATCTGACGCTGGCAGTCTGCTTAAGCGCCGGCTTACAGGGCATCCGGGAGAAGATCCTGCCCCCCGAGAGCATCAATGCGAACATTTTTGCACTGACCGCCAAAGAGCGGAAAGAGCTGAACATCGACCATCTGCCGGGCACTTTGTTAGAGGCAGTGGAAGAACTGGAGAAGGATACCTTTATCCAGGATGTCTTAGGCGACCATATTGCCGGGAAATACATCGACGCCAAGCGCAAGGAATGGCATGAGTACCGCTCTCAGGTATCCGAATGGGAGATTCAGGAGTATCTGTATAAGTATTGATAAAATCCTTTCTTTTGTAATGAATGAGTAAAAACACAGAAGAAAGGAGGTGGGCGAATGACGAACATTATTGTCGTGCTGCCGAAGCTGGAAGAAGCCAAGGGAGTCAAAAGTATCCTGGTCCGCAGCGGTTTCCAGGTCACGGGTATCTGTACTACGGGTACCCAGGCGATCAGCCAGGCGGACGGACTGAATGACGGAATCGTGATCTGCAGTTATAAGCTGGCGGATATGATATATACAGAACTTCATGAGGATCTGCCGGAGGGCTTTGAGATGCTGCTGATGGCATCCCAGAATCTGATCAGCGAATGCTATGGCAACGGCATCGTATGTCTCTCCATGCCGTTAAAGGTGCAGGACCTGATCAATACCGTGAACCTGATGGTAGAAGGTGTGGAGCGCCGCAGAAGAAAACGGCGCATGCAGCCGAAGACCCGTAATGCAGCGGATGAAAAAGCGATCAAGGATGCCAAGGAACTGTTAATGGCACGTAATCATATGACGGAAGAAGAAGCCCACCGGTATCTTCAGAAGACCAGTATGGACAGTGGGACGAATCTGGTGGAGACGGCACAGATGGTGTTGTCGATGATGACAGAGTAACAACAGGAGGAACAGCAATACATGAAATTTACAAAAATGCAGGGCTGTGGCAATGATTATGTATATGTCAACGGCTTTACGGAGAAGCTTTCACCGCAGGAGAAGCCTGAGATCGTAAGAAAGTTAAGTGACAGGCATTTCGGCATCGGCGGAGACGGTGTGATCTTCATCAATCCGGCAGAGGAAGCGGATTTCGAGATGGAGATGTACAATGCGGACGGCAGCCGCTCAGAGATGTGTGGCAACGGTATCCGCTGCGTGGCAAAATACGTCTACGATAAGGGACTGACGGACCGGGAAGACATTACCATCGTCAGTGCCGGAAAAATAAAATACTTAAAGCTCACGGTGGAGGGCAGGACCGCCACGGACAGAGGGAATGTAACACTGGTACAGGTGAACATGGGACAGCCGGTCCTGGCACCTATGGAGGTACCGGTGATAGCGGAAGCAACACAGCAGACCTCGGTGGGACCGGCTGTAGTGGATGCACCGATCACGGTGGACGGCGAGGAATACCGTATGACCTGTGTCTCCATGGGCAATCCCCATGCCATTGTATTTATGAACGGGGTAAAGGATCTCGACATTGAGAAGATCGGACCGAAGTTCGAGAACCATTCTTGCTTCCCGAACCGGACGAACACGGAATTCGTAGAGATCCTGGACCGGAAAAATGTATTCATGCGCGTCTGGGAGAGAGGCACCGGAGAGACGCTTGCCTGCGGTACCGGATGCTGCGCTACGGCGGTGGCGTGCGTGCTGAATGGTTTGACGGACGATGAAATCACGGTTAAATTATTAGGCGGTGAATTGCACATCCGATGGGATCGGAAGGCGAACCTGGTCTACATGACAGGACCTGCGAAGATCGTATTTGAGGGTGAGGTCGACCCGGACTCCATCGACTGATACAGAAAGGACAATAGAGAGGAGAGCGTACTATGTTTAAAGTAAACGACAACTATTTAAAACTTCCCGGAAGCTATTTATTTTCCACCATCGGTAAAAAGGTAAATGCGTATTCCGCAGCACACCCGGATAAGAAGATCATCCGTCTGGGAATCGGAGATGTGACGCAGCCTCTGGCACCTGCCATCATTGATGCACTGCACGGTGCGGTGGATGAGATGGGAAAAGCGGAGACTTTTCATGGTTACGCTCCAGACCTTGGCTATGAGTTCCTGCGCAATGCTATCGCAGAGAATGATTATAAGGCAAGAGGCTGTGATATTGCGCCGGACGAGATCTTTGTATCCGACGGAGCAAAATGCGACTGCGGCAATATTCAGGAGATCTTCAGCCTGGACAATAAGATCGCGGTATGTGATCCGGTTTACCCGGTATATGTGGATTCCAATGTCATGGCAGGCAGAACCGGCACTTACGATCCAAAGTCTGAGACCTGGAGTGACGTGATCTATATGCCCTGTCTGGCGGAGAACGGATTCGCACCGGAGCTGCCGAAGGAGACCCCGGATCTGATCTATTTATGCTTCCCCAACAATCCTACCGGCGCCACCATTACCAAAGCGCAGCTGCAGGAGTGGGTGGACTATGCTAATAAGGTAGGAGCTGTCATTCTGTATGATGCGGCTTATGAAGCATATATTTCCGAGCCGGATGTGCCTCATAGTATCTATGAATGTGAAGGGGCCAGAACCTGTGCCATCGAGTTCCGTTCCTTCTCCAAAAATGCCGGCTTTACCGGAGTGCGTCTGGGCTTCACCGTGATCCCCAAGGATTTAAAGAGCGGGGATGTCAGCCTCCATGCACTGTGGGCGAGAAGACATGGCACCAAATACAACGGAGCACCCTACATCGTACAGCGTGCCGGTGAAGCCGTATATTCTGCGGCAGGTAAGGAACAGCTGAAGGAGCAGGTTGCTTATTACATGAACAACGCACATTATATCCTGAACGGCTTAAAAGAAGCGGGATTTACCGTATCCGGCGGTGTGAACGCTCCCTATATCTGGCTGAAGGCGCCGAACGGCATGACCAGCTGGGAGTTCTTCGATTATCTGTTAGAGAATGTCAATGTGGTAGGTACCCCCGGTTCCGGATTCGGACCAAGCGGTGAGCATTACTTCCGCCTGACGGCTTTCGGAAGCTACGAGAATACCGTAGAGGCAGTGGACCGCCTGAAGAAGATCCGGCTGTAGGAGACAACATTTATTTCCGGGCATACCGGCTCCGGTACTGGCGCGGTGTCATGCCGGTCTTTTTACGGAAGATCTGTGAGAAATAAGACTGCGAAGAAAAACCGACACTGGTGGCTACCTGCGCTACCGACAGATTGGAGGATACCAGAAGCTCCTTACAGGCTTCCAGCCTCCGGTCTGTCAGGTAATTGATCGGAGACTGTCCGACACATTCGGTAAAGGAGTGTGCCAGATAGAATTTGTTGATATGCGTGATCTCCGCCAGGGAATCTAAGGTAATGTTCTGGGAATAATTGGAGTCGATATAGCGTTTCGCCAGAGCACATTCCTTGGACAACTGGAAGGAGGAGTCGGAGATGACAGACAGGTTCTGCTTCCGGGATATATATACCAGGAGCACCTGGAGCAGCCCGTGACATACCTGTTCAAAGCCGGGGAGCTTGTCACGGAATTCCTGCATCATCAGCTGGGCAAAGTTGATGAACTGTTTTTTATCAGATCCGTAGCTGTAGAAGCTGTAGCCCTTCGGGTTGTCCTGCCCTGCACCGGAAAAGGAAAATGCGAGCCCTTCCACACCGAATACGATATATTCCATGGGATCGTTGGGAAGGGTTTTTTCCGTGTGCTCTACATAAGGGTTGATGATGACCAGATCGTCCGTCTTCACAGGCACCTTTTCGTTCTCTATATAGAAAGCGCCCTCACCATGCAGGACATAGAACAGCTCTGAAAAGTGATGGGTATGCGGAAGGGACTGCCAGTCACCTTCGTATTTGGAGATGGAGATGTAACGCAGTTGGAAATGTTCCGGAGAACTGTTTGCGTTTGCAGAATCAATATTGATAAATTCATTACTCATAACCAGACACCTTCTTTATCTTTTTTTATTGTGCACTTTTTCAAATCTATCGTATTTTTTATATTAAATATATAAAAAGAACAACATTTCACAAAAACATTCGTAAAAAAGACGAAAAAATAAAAATATGTATGATCTTGATAAGCATATTATACATAATCATTTCAAAAAAACCACCATTTTAGTAACAAAATAGCAATAAACATAACAAAACAAGCAACAAAGAAATTGATATCAGGTCCGGAAGCCGATATACTTTAGTCATCAGCTGCAAGATAGTACAAAAGCGATGGGGAGGAAACCATGCTATGACAGGAAGACTGACGCTGCCGACCGATGCAGACATCATTGACGAAACAATACGGTTAAAAAATCTTCTGGGCGCAGACGCGTTAAGAGACTGTGACGGAACCGAGATGCCGGAAGCACTTTTATCAGAGCCGGTGAAGAAATATGCGACTTATTATACCACGAGAAAGGATAATGCGTGGGCGATGAAGCATCCGGAGGAGATCCAGCAGGAATACCTGATCAGCAACCGCATCACCGCCAGAGGGGAAACACTCCGCATCCGTCTGATGGAAGGCTTCCATACGGAGCAGCTTAAGGTCAACACACTGGACGACCCGAAGCGTTGGTGGGAAGTGATCGACAGAACGACCGGTGAGGTAGTGCCGACGGATGCATGGGAATTTGATGAGGCATCCGGTGAGGTGGAGATCCGTACGATCCCCTATCATGAGTATACGGTAAGCTTCCTGGCATTTCTGATCTGGGATCCGGTGCACATGTACAATTTCATCACGAATGACTGGAAGGATACACCGCATCAGCTGACTTACGATGTGAGACAGCCCAAGACCAAACAGTATGTAAAAGACAAGCTGAGAAAATGGTGTGAGGACAATCCTCATATCGACGTGGTCCGCTTCACTACATTTTTCCATCAGTTCACACTGACCTTCGATGACAAGAAGCGTGAAAAATATGTAGAGTGGTTCGGATACAGCGCAAGTGTGAGTCCCTATATCCTGGAACAGTTTGAAAAATGGGCAGGCTACAAATTCCGCCCGGAGTACATTGTGGATCAGGGATATCACAACTGCATGTTCCGCGTTCCCAGCAGACAGTTCCTGGATTTCATAGAGTTCCAGCAGATCGAGGTATGTGCGCTGGCGAAGGAGCTGGTAGATATTGTACATTCTTATGGCAAGGAAGCGATGATGTTCCTTGGAGATCATTGGATCGGAACAGAGCCCTACGGTAAATATTTCGCAGGCATCGGACTGGATGCAGTGGTAGGCTCTGTCGGAAGCGGTGTGACACTCCGCATGATCTCTGATATCAAGGGAGTGGATTATACCGAAGGACGGCTGCTGCCTTACTTTTTCCCAGATGTGTTCTGCGAGGGCGGTGACCCGATCGGAGAGGCAAGGGATAACTGGCGTAAAGCAAGGCGTGCATTACTCAGGTCTCCTCTGGACAGGATCGGATATGGCGGTTATCTGAAGCTGGCAAGTAATTGGCCCGGTTTCATTGATGAAATACAAAATGTAGTAACACAGTTTCGGGAGATCCATGAAAATATGCAGGGGACAGCTTCCTATGTGGCACCTTTCAAGGTGGCGATCCTGAACTGCTGGGGCAGTCAGAGAAGGTGGATGTCCAATCAGGTACATCATGCGATCTGGCACAGGGAAACCTATTCCGCAGAGGGAGTACTGGAATGCTTAAGCGGAATGCCTTTTGAGGTCGAGTTCATTTCCTTTGATGATGTCAGAAACGGCATCCCTGAGGAGATTAAGGTCATCATTAATGTCGGGGATGCGTACACCGCATTCAGCGGCGCGGAGAACTGGATCGACGAAAAGGTCCTGACCAATATCAGACGCTTTGTGGATCAGGGAGGCGGCTTCATCGGTGTGGGTGAGCCTACCGCTTATCAGTATCAGGGAAGATATTTCCAATTGTCCGATGTGCTCGGTGTAGACCGCGAGATGTGCTTCTCTCTCAGCACGGACAAATACAATGAGAAAAATGACGATCACTTTATCTTAGAGGATATTGAAGGAGCCTTAGATTTCGGCGAGGGCACCAGTCGCGTCTATGCACAGGGCGGACATTATCAGATCCTCGCGATGGATGGGGAATACAGCCAGCTGGTAGTCAATGAATATGGCAGAGGACATAGCGTATATTTTGCAGGTCTTCCGTATTCTCCCCAGAATTGCAGACTTCTGCTTCGGGCAATCTATTATGCAGCCGGCATGGAACAGGAGATGAAACGTTACTATGTAACGAATGTGGATACCGAAGTAACGGTATTCCAAAAGACCGGCAAGATCGCAGTGATCAACAACTCAGCACAGGCACAGCACACAGAGCTGTATATCAAAGGAAAATGTGCATATGTGCTGGATCTGAAGCCCGGCGAAATGCGTTGGGTGGACGATATGGAAGACAGGTAACTTATGGAAGGCAAAAGGCGTTTCATATTTTATAAGGTAGTACTTTACAAGTATAAGGAGGTTATTTAAGATGAAAAAGAAAGTATTAAGCGTGCTCTTAGTAGCGGCAATGGCTATGTCCATGCTGACCGGATGTGGCAGCAAGCCTGCCGGAAATGATGCGCAGAGCGCAGCATCCAGCGAGGCATCCAGCGAGGCATCCAAGGAAACAGAGGCAGCAGCAGAAACACCTGCTTCCGCAGAAGACGAGACACTGACCGTATGGTGTTGGGATCCTAACTTCAATGTCTATGCAATGAAGCAGGCAGAGAAAGCATACCAGGTGGATCATCCTAACTTCAAGTTAGACATCCAGGAGAAGGTATATAGCGATATCGAGACTGCTCTGATCACAGCGGCTGAAGCCGGTGATTACAGCACTTTACCTGATATCTTCCTGATGCAGGATTATTCCTTCCACAAAAATGCAACCAATTATCCCGGAATCTTCACAGCACTGGATGACTGCGGAATTGATTTCTCCCAGTTCTCTATGGGTAAGCTGGCTGACTCCACTGTAGATGGAACACATTATGGTATTCCTTTTGATAATGGTGCTACCATCATGGCGATCCGTTCCGATATGGTAGAAGCAGCAGGCCTTAAGGTAGAAGATTTCAAGGATACCACATGGTCTGAGTTCATGGAGCTGTCTAAGAAGGTAATGGCTGCGAACGATGTTCCCATGCTGACCTGCTCCGGCGGTTCTGAGATCGTGATCGAAATGTTACAGTCTGCAGGCGCTTCTCCTATGGTAGATGGCAAAGTATCCCTGGTAGACAACAAAGCGCTGAAGAAAGCGATCGAGACCTACAAGCAGCTGATCGATGAAGGAATCATGGCTGATTATACCGACTGGGATCAGTACATTGCTTCCATGAACAAGGGTACTGCTGCAGGCGTTATCCAGGGCTGCTGGATCATGTCCTCCATTCAGGCAGCAGAGGATCAGGCAGGCAAATGGGCAATCGTAAACATGCCTAAGTTAGATGATGTAGAAGGCGCAACCAACTACGCTAACTGCGGTGGTGCAAGCTGGGCAGTATCTTCTAACTGCAAAAATACCGATCTGGCATTTGATTTCCTGAACGCTACCTTTGGTGCGGATGTAGATTTATACGATGATCTGCTGGTAAATGCAGGAGCAATCGCAAGTTACCTGCCCGCAGCACAGTCTGAGACCTATAATGAGGGCAATGAGTTCTACGGCGGTCAGGCAGTGTACAAGGATATCGTAGAGTTCGCCGGACATGTTCCCGGAATTGACTACGGTGCATACTACTCTGACATCAGAAGCGCACTGACAGATGCGATCACCAACGTTGTACAGAAGAACGCGGATATCGATACAGAGATTAAAAACGCTCAGGATACCGTAGAGTTTAATATCGCTGAATAATCACCAGAGTATGGAAACTGGATAGTACCGGGGGTGCAGCAGTGCGTTCCCGGTACTGTTGTAGGAGAGAAACATGGAAAAGAAGAAAGCAAAATTAAGTTTGGAAAAAAGGCATAATCTGACCGGATGGGCATTCCTGCTCCCGGCATCGATTTTAATATTTGTATTTTGTTTCTATCCGATGTCACAGGCCATCCTTCTTTCCTTCCGGAAGACAGGAGGAGTCTTTAATGGTGTAGCGAATTATGCCAGGATCTTCAAGGATAAAACATTCCAGCAATGCTTGTTCAATACCTTCTTTTATTTTGTGATTCAGGTACCGATCATGCTTGTGCTCGCACTCATGCTGGCACAGCTGCTGAATAATCCTAAGATAAAAGGAAAAGGTATTTTCCGTACTTTGATCTTCCTTCCGTGTGCAACGTCACTGGTATCTTATTCCATGATATTTAAGTCATTGTTTGCTCCGGATGGAGTGGTCAACAGAGTGCTGATGGCCATCGGACTGTCTTCCGTGGACTGGTTCCAGAGCACATGGCCGGCGCGCTGGGTCATCGTGATCGCACTGATCTGGAGATGGACCGGATATAATATGGTATTCTATCTGGCAGGATTACAGAATATCGACTATTCTGTATATGAGGCAAGCTACATCGACGGAGCGACACCGTTCCAGCAGTTTATGAAGATCACGATACCGTTGTTAAAACCGACCATTCTGATGACGGCGATCATGTCTACTTCGGGAACACTGCAGCTGTTCGATGAGTCTATGAACCTGACAGCAGGCGGTCCCGGAAAATCTACAATGACATTGGCGCATTACATCTACAATATCTCCTTTGTGGAGACACCGAAATTTAATTATGCGGCAGCGTTGTCTGTATGCATACTTGTGATGGTAGCGGTTCTGTCTGCAATTCAGATGAAGGTGGGTGACAAACGTGACTAAATTCAAACAAATAATTTCCTACGCAATCTTAGTGATAGCAAGTTTTCTGTCGGCATTTCCGCTGTATTATATGCTGTGCGGTGCGACCAACCAGAGTATTGATGTGGTAAGAGGACGGCTGATCCCGGGTACCTATCTGATCGAGAATTTCAAGACCCTGGTCGACATGCAGAATCTGGGACTTGCGATGTTTAACTCCTTCCGCAATGCGATCGTGATCACGGTTGTGACACTGCTGATCTGTTCCATTGCCGGCTATGGATTTGAGATCTATCATGATAAGGGCAAGGATATTCTGATGAGTATTCTGCTGCTGGCAATGATGCTTCCGTTCGTAGCGATCATGATCCCCTTGTTCAAGATGTTTACCTCCTGGAAGCTGGTAAACACCTGGATCGCACTGGCACTGCCATCCATCTCGACACCGTTTATGATCATGCTTTTCAGACAGGCGGCACGTTCTTTCCCTCATGATATTATCGAGGCTGCCAGACTGGAAGGTCTGAGCGAAATACAGATTTTCTTCCGGATGTTCATTCCGGTGATGAAATCTACCTATGGAGCGGCGATGACGGTTACATTTATGAATGCTTGGAACAATTATCTGTGGCCAACGATCATTTTACAGGACAGCAAGGCGATCACCATGCCGATGTTAGTAGCCAATCTGAAGAGTGGATACAGTGTGGATTATGGTATGCTGATGCTGGGAGTATTGGTCTGTACACTTCCTACGGCGATCATCTTCCTGTGTTTACAGAAGAGCTTTGCAAATGGAATTACGGGAGCAGTGAAATAATGCAACAGAAAATGCCAAAACAGGAAACTATGACACAGGCGCATATCAGGAAGGCTCAGGGAGCCTTCCTTTTGGCGCATAGAATGGGCCTGATCGAGGATCCCTCTATGGAGGGACTGGAGGCCAGACGTAAGAAGCATAACGAAGAGCTGCGGAGAATGGAACAGGAAGGACAGCGCTTCTACGGACCGCATTATTTTTCCGCACCGGCGTATCTGCAATATGAGCTGACCCGCCTGAAGCTGGATTTTGTACAGCCGTGTGAGAAGGTCCTGGCAGGCGGCTATTGCCCGGATTTCACAGAGCAGGAGAAACGGGACTTTTACGAACAGAACAGAGATCTGTTCGGACGCTATCATGGGGATTATTTTACCTATGAGGAGGTGTCACAGATCATTGAGAAACGGTTACGGGAGGATGCATATGACAAGCTTATCTGCGACGTATTATGTGAGTCAGAGAACGGGCAGTGATGAAAATGACGGACGGACGTGCAGTACGGCGTTTGCCAGTCTGTCTGCCATCAATAGAAGACACCTGCAGCCGGGCGACCGCATCCTGTTAGAGAGGGGCAGCGTATTTTACGGACAGTATTTGCATGTGACAGACAGCGGTACGAAAGAGGCACCGATCGTGATCGGAGCGTACGGCACAGCAGATGCGCCGCCGCGGATCGATGCCTGCGGACAGGGGATCTGGTACCAGGATTATGGGACCCCGCTGGATTCCCCTACGCATGTGTATCACGGCTATGTATCTTCCGCAGTGCTTTTGTATGATGCAGAGCACATTGTGGTCGAGGATCTGGAGATCACGAATGAAGGCAGCAGGATTCTGGGAGAGCGTTACAGCCTGGGTGAGAAAATGAACCGTACCGGTGTGGCTGTGGTGGCTAAGGACAAAGGAGTGCGGAGCGGCATCACACTTAGGAATCTGTGGATCCATGATGTCCATGGGAATGTCTACGATAAGCACATGAACAACGGTGGGATCTATATGACAGTACTCCGCCCGGAATGCGAGGAGCGGACGGGTGTGGCACGGTATCGGGATGTCGTCATAGAAGGATGCTTCGTGCACCGGGTCAGCCGCTGGGGAATTGCAGCAGGTTATACCTATGCCCATGATAAGTTCCGGGGAGCAGAGCTTGAGGAAGCGGTTTTTCTGAACTATGGCCATGAAAATATGCAGATACGGAATAATTATGTAAAAGAGGCCGGCGGGGATGGGATCACACCGATGTATGCCCTGCGTCCTCTGGTGGAGCATAATATGGCAGATTCTGTGGCCTGCGAGATCAATGACAGGATCTATTGCGAGCCGGGCGACCGGATGGGAAAAGTGGCAGCCGGGATCTGGCCCTGGAAATGCAAGGACGCCCTGTTTCGCTATAATGAAGTCACAGACACCAGACTCAATCAGGACGGCATGGCATATGATGCGGATTCCGGGGACGGAACGGTGTATGAATCTAATTACAGCAGGCAGAATGAGGGTGGATGTGTGATGTTCTGTCTGCAGGAGGCGATCCATAATACCTTCCGCGATAATATCAGCTATGATGATCTCGGTGGTACGATCAGCCCGTCAGAGAATCCGGATGCCCTGCTTCAGGACAATGTATACTATGTGCGCAGGGGTGTTCCTTTTGTACGGAAAAATATGGACGGAGGCAGCTTTACACAGGTGAATGACCGGGTTGTTGAACTGGATTTTGCTCCGGATAAATAAAAACAGATATGGTGATAAATGGTTTGACGGACGAGAAAAGAACTGTTAAACTATTATGTGCGGCTGCTTAGAGAGAAGCAGCCGCTTTTTGCCATAAAAGGAGCAGGGAAAACATGCGGGAAAAACAGAAAAAGATCATACAATGGAGCAGTCTTGCACTGATCCTGCTGACAGGGATCATTGTATGGCGGGTCAATTATGAGATTGATTTTATGATGGACGATGAATGGTATTCCACGTTGTTGTATGCGGATACACCGATCCGCAATTTCGGGGATATTGTCCATGCGCAGATCTGGCATTATTTTAACTGGGGCGGCAGAAGCATGGCTCACGCGCTGTTGCAGATGATCCTGTTAACCGGTGAGAGTTGGGCGGATATTCTGAACACGGCAATGACGTTTATACTGGCGTGGCTGATCTGCCAGGCTGCCGGCAGAGTTCGTATGCCCTATTATTTTGCGGCACTGGGAATGCTGTTTGGACTGAATGCCAACTGGAAAATGAGCATGTTTTGGGAAGCGGGTGCAGCGAATTATCTGTACATGACAGGATTTATCCTGGCGTTTCTGCTCTGCTATCTGAAATATGAGGAAAAGAATCTGTGGGGGATCACAGTCTGGATCCTTCCGCTGGGACTGATCGCGGGCTGGAGCAATGAAAATATGGGGCCGGTGGTCTGGATCTTAAGTCTGGTGGTAATGCTGCTCCGCCGCAGAGAACAAAAAAAGATTCCGGTATGGATGTATCTGGGAAACATCAGCTGTCTCGCGGGAAGCATTCTGATGATCGTGGCACCGGGGAATTTTGTCCGCAGCGGGGAGACGGCAGAGAGCACCCGTGGAATACTGTGGAACCTCTATCTGCGCTGCTACAGCGAGGCGAGAGGAGCATTGGAATATCTGTTTCCCACGTTGCTGCTTACGGCGGTTGTCCTTGTGATATGCAAGGGGATTTTAAAAGAAAAAATAGGAAGAGATAACGTACTGCTTTTGCTGGGAGCACTGTTGTCGTGGGGAGCAATGATATTGTCGCCCCATTATCCGGACAGAGCAAGCTTTGGAACAATGGCACTGTTGCTCTGCGTGATATTGTCTCTGGCGGGAAAAGCGGTGGACAGGCAGAAGGAAAATGCCTGGATGTATTACAGCTGTGCGATGCTGGTATGGCTGAGGGGCATGTATTATCTTGCGGAATTTCTGGGATTATGCTGGGGATGGATCGGATAAGGACAGGCGGAACAGTCTGCACAGATTAGATAGATTAAGATAGATGGAATAAGGAAGGAGCCGGAGCATGGGCGAAAGTATATTGAAACTGCAGCAGATCCGGAAATCTTTTGATCATACGGAAGTATTAAAGGGAGTGGACCTGGAGGTGGCACAGGGCGAGTTTATTACGCTGTTAGGAGCCTCCGGATGCGGCAAGACCACCACACTCCGGATCATTGCGGGACTGGAGCTGCCGGATTCCGGAAGTGTGATCCTGGAGGGAAGAGACATTACGGACTGGGAACCCAATAAGCGGGACGTGAATACGGTTTTCCAAAATTACGCATTGTTTCCGCATATGAATGTGGTGGATAATGTAGGATACGGACTGAAGATCCGTAAAGTGCCGAAAGCAGAGATCGCAGAGCGGGTGAAGCAGGCCCTGCGGCTGGTACAGCTGGAAGAATACGGAAAACGTATGCCGGATCAGCTGTCCGGTGGACAGAGGCAGCGGATTGCCATCGCAAGAGCTGTGATCAACGAACCGAAAGTATTGCTGTTAGATGAGCCGCTGGGTGCACTGGATCTGAAACTGCGCAGGCAGATGCAGCTGGAACTGAAGCGGCTGCAGAAACAGCTGGGTATCACGTTTATTTATATTACCCATGATCAGGAAGAAGCCATTAATATGTCGGACCGCATCGGTGTCATGCACGAAGGGGTACTGGAGCAGCTGGGGACTCCGAATGAGGTATACTATCAGCCCAGGACCAGCTATGTGGCGGATTTTGTGGGCAATGCGAATATTCTGCATCTGGGATCCGAGACGCTGGCGATCCGTACGGAGAACATTCTGATGAATGGGGAAGAGGGCTGTGTCCATGAGGCGTCCGTGGTGGAAAAAAGCTTTGCCGGCGGACAACTGCGGATCCTGTTCCGCTTGCCTGACGGACAGCTTCTGACAGCCAGCCGCTATGGGATCGATCATGATCTGCAGCCGGGACAGACGGTAAAGATCGGCTGGGATGCGAAAAATGCTGTGAAGGTAATAGACAATGATGAAGACGAAAAAAAGTAGCGGCAGGCGGGATGCCGGGAATATAGGACTGCTCATACCCATGTATGTGTTCACTGTGCTGTTCGTGGCGCTGCCGATCCTGTATATGTTCCTGCTGAGCTTTTTACAGCGTGCGCAGGTCTGGGGTGTGGATTTTACATTTACACTGGATAATTACAAACGCATATTGGAACCGTTGTATCTGAATACTTTTCTGCAATCTCTGAAGCTGGCATTCACGTCCACACTGCTCGTGGCGCTGATCGGCTACCCTTATGGGTATTTTATGGCACAGATGAATGCAGTATGGAAGCGCAGAATGTTGCTGCTTATCATGATCCCGTTCTGGACCAGTGGGCTGATCCGCCTGTATGGCTGGATCATCGTGTTCCGCAGTAACGGCGTACTGGATAAGATTTTGATGGGACTGCATCTGACGGATCAGCCGCTAAAGCTGCTCTACACTTATCCGGCAGTCGTAGTGGGCATGGTATATGCTCTGCTGCCTTTTATGATCCTGGCAGTGTATTCCAGTGCGGAGAAACTGGATCATTCTCTGGTGGAAGCCTCCAGGGATCTGGGAGCATCCTCATGGAAAGCGTTTTGGACAGTCAGCTTCCGGCTGACCCTGCCTGGACTTTTGTCCGGAGTGGTTCTTTCTTTTATCCCATCCATGGGTCTGTTCTTCATCGCGGATATTCTGGGAGGCAATAAGATCGTTCTGGTGGGAAGTGTGATCCAGGAGCAGATCACCAAGGGGCGTAACCAGCCTTTTGCGGCGGCACTGTCAGCTGTATTGATGGTACTGACTTCCGTGATGATCCGCCTGTATCGTAAGATTACCGGAACCTCGCAGTTAGAAGGGATGCTGTAAGTATGAAGAAGAAAAAATGGCCCTTTATTTATGTGGCTGTGATCACGATCCTGACCTATATTCCGATCTTGTTAACAGTGGTGTATTCTTTTAATGCCTCCAAACTGACCTCTGTCTGGGAGGGATTTTCCCTGAAGTGGTACCGGGAATTATTCCGGGACAGAGATCTGGGAGAAGCACTGATTAACAGCCTGATCCTGGCGGTGCTCAGTTGTACCTTCGCTGTGCTGATCGGTACTTCGGGGGCACTGGGGATGAGTCGCAGGAAGAGAAAACTGAATGAGGCTGTGGCTTATGTGTCTACCCTGCCGATCATGATCCCGGAGATCATTCTGGGTATGGTATTTTTGTCCGTATTTTCCCTGATGGGTCTGCCCTTCGGTATGGTCACGCTGGTGATCGCCCATACTACATTTTGCGTGCCGTATATTTTTACGATGGTAAGGGCGAGGCTGGTGGGAATGGACCATTCCCTGGAAGAAGCGGCCTTGGACCTGGGAGCGTCGGAATGGCAGGTATTCCGGGACGTGATACTTCCGCAGATCCTGCCGGCGATCCTGTCAGGGGTACTGCTGGCATTTGCCATGTCTTTTGATGATGTGGTGATCAGCATATTTGTCACCGGACCGAAGGTCAATACTCTGCCGGTGAAGATTTATACGAAATTGAAGACCGGTGTGACACCGGAGATCAACGCACTTGCAACAGTCATGCTGCTTGTGATATTGTTGTGTCTGATAGGTGCGTATTTACTGGGACGTAAATGTCAGGCACCCGCAGGAGAAATACCCGGAGAAAAATGATCGGGGGACTGCCCACGATCATCATGGAAAAATAGAATAGGATGCAGAAATCTGCATCGAGGAGGAGATTATGAAGAAAAAACTGGCAATGCTGTTGGCAGCGACCATGCTGGTCATGCTGTTTACCGGCTGTGGCGCAGGCGGGAAAGAAGATAAGGGAGAACTGAATCTCTATACCTGGGATGGCATGTTCCCTCAGGAGATCCTGGACGGTTTTGAAAAAGAGACCGGTATCCGGATCCATTATTCCAACTTTGATTATGATGAAGACATGCTGGCAAAGCTGGAGGAGACCAAGGGCGGTGATTACGATCTGGTCATTGCAGATGATTATATCATCGAGCTGGCGATTCAGGAGGGACTGGTACAGAAGCTGGATACTTCCAGAATCAGCACTTACGATAATCTGAACCCTGTATTTATGTCCCAGTTCTATGATCCGCAGAATGAATACACTGTGCCCTACGGGGCGGGCATTCCTCTGATCGTATACGATCCGGGACTGACGGATGTGAAGATCACAGGCTATGAAGATCTGTGGAATCCGGAATTGGAAAACAATGTGGCACTGACTGCAAATTACCGTGTCATTGACGGAATTACCCTAAAGACCATGGGAGAATCCTTTAACACAGAGGATCTGGATGTGATCCGGGCAGCAGGAGATAAGCTGCTGACTTTGGCTCCCAACATCCGTGTGATCAATGACAACAACACTCAGGATTACCTGATCAGCGGTGAAGTGGCAGCAGCATTTTTGTATACTTCTCAGGTATCCACGGCACTGCAGGCCAGACCGGACCTGGAGGTAGTATATCCGAAGGAAGGTCTCGGATTCGGTATCATGGCAGGGTTTGTTCCTGCGAAGGCACCCAATGCAGATGCGGCATATGCATTTTTAGATTATATCAACCAACCGGAAAATGCGGCAAAATGCTTTGAATATATTGGCTATTACTGCACAAATAAGGCCGCGGAAGAGTATATTTCCGAGGATATGAAGAAAATGATCGTACTGCCGGAAGATGCTGCGGAGGGCGAGATCGTGCAGAATATCTCCCAGGAGGCAGAGGATCTGCATGCGGAGATCTGGAATCAGTTCAAGAATGCATGTAATTAACCTTCCGTTCAGCCCGCGCCATTCGCAAAGCCGCGTTCACACGTTTTCTGTCACAGCGTGGCAGCCTTTGTTCATCAATCGGCGCCCGGATATGCCCATGGCTGAACACCATGGCGGAACTGTTAAAAAAGTTCTTGACAGATTTCTTTCGTGCGCATATTATAAACCTAAGTTGAAAAACTATTTTGTAAATGCTATGAAAGAGACTCTTGCCAAGGGAAACGACAGGAATACAGCGTCACCGACTGAGAGCGCTGTTTGCGGAAGCTGGCGAAGGGAACACTCCGGAGCAGGTGATCTGAACTGCAGAATATCACATGCAGCTAGGATGACACGTTGCACGCGTTAAGTGACAAGAGTGGATAGGCAAAGGCGCCTGTCAATTCGGGTGGTACCACGGATTAGATGATTCGTCCCGGGATATGTTTTAACATGTCCCGGGGCTTTTTGTATTCAAAAATAAGCTGTACAGGGAGCGCACATTCGGGACACTATATAACAGGAGGTGCGATATGTACAGAGATTTAACAATGAAAGAGATCAGTGAACAGCAGATCGGACAGACTTTGCAGGTGGCAGGCTGGGTGGAGAACATCCGTGACCATGGCGGCGTATCCTTTATCGATCTGCGGGATATGTACGGTGTATTACAGGTGGTCATCCGTAAGCCGGAGCTTTTAAAGGGCATCACCAAGGAAATGTGCCTGTCCATAACCGGTCTCATGGAGCACAGAGACGAAGAGACCTACAACCCGAAGATTCCTTCCGGCACCATCGAACTGGAAGCACACAAGATCGATGTGCTGGGAAGAGTATATAAACAGCTTCCTTTCGAGATCCAGACGTCTAAAGAGATCCGGGAAGATGTGAGATTAAAATATCGTTATCTTGACCTTAGAAATGCAAAAGTAAAGGACAACATTGTATTTCGTTCCAAGGTGATCAGTTATCTGCGCCAGAAGATGACGGACATGGGATTTTTGGAGATCCAGACCCCGATCCTGTGTGCTTCTTCGCCCGAGGGCGCCAGAGACTATATTGTTCCCAGTAGAAAATTTAAAGGAAAATTCTATGCGCTGCCCCAGGCACCCCAGCAGTATAAGCAGCTGCTCATGGCTTCCGGCTTCGATAAGTATTTCCAGATCGCTCCCTGCTTCCGCGACGAGGATGCCAGAGCAGACAGATCTCCCGGAGAGTTCTATCAGCTGGATTTCGAGATGAGCTTCGTGACTCAGGAGGATGTCTTCAAGGTAGGCGAGGAAGTATTGCATGATACTTTTGTAAAGTTTGCTCCCGAAGGCAGCAGGATCACCGAGACACCGTTCCCCATCATCAGTTACAAACAGGCAATGCTGGAGTTCGGCTGTGACAAGCCGGATCTGCGCAATCCTTTGAGAATTATGGATGTGACGGAGTTTTTCCAGAGATGTACGTTTAAACCTTTTATCGGCAGAACCGTCCGTGCCATCAAAGTACATGCGGAGATGTCCAAAGGCTTCCATGAGAAGCTGTTAAGCTTTGCGACTTCTCTTGGTATGGGTGGACTTGGTTATCTCGAAGTGGCAGAGGATATGAGCTACAAGGGCCCCATTGATAAATTTATCCCCGAAGAGATGAAGGGAGAACTGGCAGAAATGGCAGGACTTTCTGCCGGAGATACCATCTTCTTCATTGCGGACAAAGAGGATAAGGCGAACTACTATGCAGGTCATATCCGTACCGAGCTGGGCGAGAAGCTGGATCTGATCGAGAAGGATGCTTACCGTTTCTGCTATGTGAACGATTTCCCGATGTTTGAGCTGGATCCCGAGACGAAGCAGATCGGATTCACCCACAATCCGTTCTCTATGCCCCAGGGCGGCCTGGAAGCATTGAATACTATGGATCCGCTGGAGATCCTGGCTTATCAGTACGACATCGTATGCAACGGCGTGGAACTGTCCTCCGGCGCAGTACGTAACCATGACATCGAGATCATGAAAAAAGCTTTCGCCATCGCAGGTTATGACGAAGAGACATTAAAGACCAAGTTTGGAGCACTGTATCAGGCGTTCCAGTTCGGAGCACCCCCTCATGCGGGAATGGCTCCCGGCGTGGATCGTATGATCATGCTGCTTCGGAACGAGGATAACATCCGTGAGGTGATCGCTTTCCCCATGAACGGCAATGCACAGGATCTGATGTGCGGGGCTCCCGGCGAAGTGACAGAACAGCAGCTGCGCGAGGTACACATTAAGGTGAGAGATTAGTGCGGAAAGAACAGGAAAGGAATGGAAATTAGTATGGCGAACGTGATCAGTGACGAGACCATAGAATATGTAGGCATTCTGGCAAAACTCGAGCTTTCTGATGAAGAGAAGGAAGCAGCGAAAAAGGATATGGGCAGAATGCTGGACTATATCGACAAACTAGGCGAACTGGATACTACCGGTGTGGAACCTATGTCCCATGTATTCCCGGTTCAGAATGTCTTCCGTGAGGATGTGGTGACCAATGGGGATGAGAGTGAACAGACACTGGCCAATGCACCCGGCGAGAAGGACAACATGTTTGTGGTACCAAAGACATTTGATTAGGGTGTTAAAAAAGGAGAATGGATATGGATATTTTATCCCTGACAGCAGTAGAGCTGGCAAAGGCGATCCGGGAAGGTAAGACTACGGCGGTGGAAGCGACGCAGGCCGTTCTGGATGAGATCGCAGCCGGTGAGGATACCTACCACTGCTATGTGACCGTAGAACGGGACAAAGCATTACAGCAGGCAGCGGAAGTACAAAAGAAAATCGAAGCGGGAGAATTGACAGGCCCCCTGGCCGGTGTTCCTTTCGCTATCAAAGACAATATGTGTACGGAAGGTACCCTGACCACCTGCTCTTCTAAAATATTAGAGAATTTTATTCCGACCTTCAGCGCGGAAGCGGTACTGAATTTGGAAAAGGCAGGGGCAGTTATTCTGGGTAAGACCAACATGGATGAGTTCGCTATGGGAAGTACCACAGAGACTTCCTATTACGGTGTGACGAGAAATCCGAGAAACCCGGAGCATGTTCCCGGAGGTTCTTCCGGCGGTTCCGCGGCGGCAGTAGCAGCGCAGGAATGTTTTGCGGCACTGGGCTCAGACACCGGCGGCTCCATCAGACAGCCCGCATCCTATTGCGGGGTGGTCGGTATGAAACCCACCTATGGAACGGTATCCCGTTACGGACTGATCGCTTATGGTTCCTCTCTGGATCAGATCGGACCGCTGACCAAGGATGTGACAGACTGTGCCACGGTGCTGGAGACGATCACTTCCCATGATCCCAAAGACTCTACTTCCATGAAACGGGAGGATACGGATTTTACCTCTGCGCTGGTAGCGGATGTGAAAGGAATGAAGATCGGTATTCCCAGAGACTATTTTGGAGAAGGACTGGATCCCGAGGTCAGGGATGCGGTACTGGCAGCAGCGGAAGTGTTGAAAGCGCAGGGGGCAGAAGCGGAGGAGTTCGACTTAAGTCTGGTAGACTATGCGATCCCCACTTATTATACGATCGCGGCTGCAGAGGCAAGTTCCAATCTCGAGCGTTTCGATGGCGTAAAATATGGCTACCGTGCACAGGATGCGGAGGATCTGCACACCATGTATAAGAGAAGCCGTTCGCAGGGCTTTGGCCCCGAGGTAAAGCGTCGTATCATGCTGGGATCCTTTGTATTAAGTTCCGGTTATTATGATGCTTATTACCTGAAGGCACTCCGTGTAAAAGCGCTGATTAAAAAAGCTTTTGATGAAGCTTTTGCAAAATATGATGTGATCTTAGGACCGGTGGCACCCACCACGGCACCGAAGCTGGGCAGCAGTCTGGCAGATCCCATCAAGATGTATTTAGGAGACATCTACACTATCTCCATCAACCTGGCGGGATTGCCCGGTATCAGCGTTCCCTGCGGTACGGATTCCCAGGGCCTGCCTATCGGCATGCAGCTCATCGGTGACTGCTTCAAAGAGAAGACACTGATCCGTGCGGCATATACCTATGAGCAGAGCGTGAAGTAGAACAATGGAAAATATATACACAACTTGTAACTGTATGTGAGAATAACACTGGATACCTGCGGAAACCACATTGGAAAAACAGCATTTGTAAACTTTTGCAGGGTGCAAATGAATTCCGGTATGCGATCCGGTTTATGTGATTTGGGATGGTCAGGTATATAGTCAGATGTAATAGAAACAATGCAGATACGGAAAGGTATTTACTATGGCAAAACAATATGAAACCGTCATCGGTCTGGAAGTTCATGTAGAGCTTGCCACGAAGACAAAAATATTCTGCGGCTGTTCCACAGCGTTCGGTGGCAGACCCAATACCCACACCTGTCCGGTATGTACCGGTATGCCGGGATCTCTTCCCGTGCTGAATAAGCAGGTGGTAGAATATGCGGTGGCAGTAGGTCTTGCGACGAATTGTACCATCACACAGTATTGTAAATTCGATCGTAAGAACTATTTCTATCCCGATAACCCGCAGAATTACCAGATCTCCCAGCTGTATCTGCCTATCTGCCGCAACGGTTCCGTAGAGATCGAGGTGGCAGGAGAGGACGGCAGCACCTATACAAAGCCGGTGCGTATCCACGAGATCCACATGGAGGAGGATGCCGGTAAACTGGTGCATGATGACTGGGAAGATTGTACATTGGTAGATTACAACCGTTCCGGCGTGCCTCTGATTGAGATTGTATCCGAACCGGATATGCGCAGTGCAGAGGAGGTCATTGCTTATCTGGAAAAATTACGTCTGCTGATCCAGTATCTGGGAGCGTCCGACTGTAAGCTTCAGGAAGGTTCCATGCGTGCCGATGTCAATCTGTCCGTGAGAGAAGTGGGAGCGGAAAAGTTCGGAACCCGTACCGAGATGAAGAACCTGAATTCCTTCAAGGCCATCGCCAGAGCCATTCAGGGGGAGCGGGAGCGACAGATCGATCTGCTGGAGGCTGGAAAAGAGGTCATTCAGGAGACCAGACGCTGGGATGATAATAAGGAATATTCCTATGCGATGCGTTCCAAGGAGGATGCACAGGATTATCGTTACTTCCCGGATCCTGATCTGGTACCGGTCTATATCAGTGATGAGTGGCTGGAAAGCATCCGCAGCAAACAGCCGGAATTCCGCACCGAGAAGATGAAGCGTTACAAGGAAGAATACGATATTCCGGAATATGATATCGATATCATCACAGGCTCCAAGCATCTGGCAGATATCTTCGAAGCTTCCGTGGCACTGGGAAGCCAGCCCAAGAAGGTGTCCAACTGGCTGATGGTGGAGACGATGCGCCTGTTAAAAGAAAAAGAGATGGAGCCGGAGGATATCCGCTTCTCACCGGAGCATCTGAGCAGGCTGATCGCGCTGGTAGATGGCAAGGTTATCAACTCTTCTGTAGCAAAAGAAGTATTCCAGGTGATGTTTGAGGAAGATGTCGATCCTGAACAGTATGTGGAGGAGAAGGGACTGAAGACCGTCAATGACGAAGGTGCATTGCGTAAAGTCGTGGAGGAAGTCATTGCCGCTAATCCGCAGTCTGTGGAGGACTACCATAACGGCAAAGAGAAAGCCATCGGCTTCCTGGTAGGTCAGACCATGAAAGCAATGAAAGGCAAGGCAGATCCCGCCAGCGTCAACCAGATGCTGAAGGAACTGCTGTGAATTGAGAGTTAGTGAAATACCACCCGGATGACTTTGTTGTCTTCCTGGGTGGTA
>ERZ838577.1823-NODE-1823-length-26618-cov-4.901141_pt1 | contig 26618 bp, 25 predicted proteins | sample MGYA00519682_ERZ838577 | MGnify/ENA primary metagenome ERZ838577 (study PRJEB31850, sample SAMEA3708838) | human gut metagenome | biome: human gut; feature: human-associated habitat; material: faeces | place: China | collected 2014 ...
TGATTCAGGATCTGCAATCCCATATAACTTGTATATCTCTACCCAATGAATGCGAAAAGTTTAGCTTAGGCTAAACTTTTTACCCAAAAAGTTTGTTCTGAAGATAATTATGAACTAACTTTGTAGACCTTTTACAAGCATAAGCACACCACTTCTGATGCCCGACTACGAAATCAGTCCTTTCGATTTAGTTGAAAACGAATCTTACCATTTCCATAAACTCTGGATAAATGGCAAGTGTCGTTTCGACTCATTTTACGAGGAAATCAAATCGAACGATGCCGACATGAAAGCTTTCGATAAGATTATCTCCATGATGGATGATTTCTGCGACGAGATACTCCTTCCCCAAAAGAAATTCCGACCTATAAAAGGCGTAAACAGAAAAGATGTTTTTGAATTCAAGAACGACGGTATAAGAGTATACGTCGTAAAAAAGAAGCCGAATATGTATGTTGTAATCGGCGGAAGCAAGGGCAGACAGGACAAAATAATAAAATGGCTTAAACAATCTCTGAAAACATTCGACCATGCAAACATCAAAGAACACCGAACGCCGGAGGATACTGCGCTCCCCGGCTTATTGGATTAGCAAAATCCAGATAGCGCTATACAACTGCGCCGAGCGCTTCATGGCCGACAACTCCATGAACCGCACCCAGCTTGCCGACCACCTCGGAGTGAGCAAAGGCTACATATCGCAGCTGCTTAACGGAGATTATGACCATAAAATAAGCAAGCTCGTAGAGCTGTCGCTGGCATTCGGCTACGTCCCATCCATAGAATTCACTCCTATAGAGCAGGTTATGCAGGAAAAGAAATCGGCGACCAAAACCATTTCCCTCACTTCCAGAAACGCATCGCCTACACCAGCCGTCTTCATAAAGCTACCCACCTACGAAATTAAAACGAGCATGCGGGCCTGGGAAAAAGATGATAATTACAAAGGTATTCACGCTAACAAAGAAAGGGTAACGGCATGATGAAATTCAGAATGGTAAAAATTACTGTCGACCAGTTTGCCATCCTCTCCAACGAAGCTCCTACAGGAGATCTCGACATAAATATCGAGATAGGCATGAAATATGCGGCGGCAGCACGTAGAATTATGCCAACGCTCTCTTTCAGTTTTGAAAAAGAAGGTACGAAGCTGCTGCTGTTGCAGATGAATTGCGAATTCGAGATCGCTCCCGACGACTGGGAAGCAGCCACGGCCGACGGAAAGGTAAAAATTACAAAACCGACGCTGGAATGCCTCGTAGCCCAGACCGTCGGTGCCTCACGCGGCATAATGCACTGCAAGACAGAAGGTACTCTCTTTAACGGTGTAATTCTGCCGCCGGTCAACGTAGCCCGGCTCATTACCGAAGACATGGTTTGCGACGCAAACTGACAGCTGCCTCACGTTAACGCACGCCACCATTTCCACGGCTCCATTTCAAAGAAAAATTTGCAGAATCGGGAGAAATGCGTAACTTTGCAATCGGGTAAGTGCTACACGGCCAGCTCCCCCTGAACTCCGCCAGGTCTTGATCGAAGCAACGGTAGGGGGTTGTAGCGGCGCGATGTGGTTAGCTTACCCTTTTTTGTTTCTATTCCATGGCTTACAACAACCGATTTCACAATCTTTTAAGCGATGTGGAGGCGGCCGCTATCCGCGGAGAGGCCGCATCGGTCGACCTATGCCTGCGGCTGGCCGAGGCATGCGCCGAGGCCGACACCCACAGCCCGGCCGACGCGCCCGAGACACTTTCGCCCGACCGCGAGGCCAATCTGCAGGCGCTCTGCGAGGCTGCCGACCGCATACGCCGCGCCCATTGCGGCGACCATTTCGACACATGCTCGATAATCAACGGCCGCTCTGGCCGCTGCTCCGAAAATTGCCGCTGGTGTGCCCAGGCAGCCGCCCACCATACCGGCTGCGCCGAATATCTCTTCGTCGACCCTGAGGAATTCCACGCCACCGTAGGCCGCAACGACGCCCGCGGCGTAGGCCGTTTCTCGATTGTATGCTCTGGCCGCAAGGTCGGCAAAGCCGACCTCAGGCGCTTCGCCGACATGTACCGCCAGGCTGCCGCAGAGTCGGATATGACCTTCTGCGCCTCGATGGGGCTGCTCGACGACGAAGAGATGGAAATCCTGCGCCAGGCCGGCGTTACCCGCTACCACTGCAACCTGGAGACGGCTGCGTCGCTCTTCCCCTCGCTCTGCTCCACCCACAGCCGCACCGACAAGCTGCGCACCATCCGTGCCGCACAGCGCGCGGGGATGCAGGTGTGCTCCGGAGGCATAATCGGCATGGGCGAGACCCTGCGCCAACGCCTGGAGCTGGCCGAAGAGATCAGGGAAACCGGAGCCACGTCGATGCCCGTAAACCTGCTCAATCCAATCCCCGGCACCCCGCTGGAGGGCACTCCGCTCATCTCCGAGCGCGAAGTGGTGCTCTCCTGCGCCCTGATGCGTCTGATAGCCCCGAAGCTAACCATACGGTTTGCCGGGGGGCGCGCCCGGATAAGCCCCGAGGCCACGGCCAGAATGCTCCGCGGAGGCGTCAACGGCGCCATCGTGGGCGACATGCTCACCACCGCCGGCAACGGCCTCGACTCCGATTTCGAGCTCTTCCGCTCGCTCGGCTACTCCACCGCCCGCACTAACGACTAACTTCCCTATTCTCCATTCCGCCCATGGAAAACCTCGACAAAACGAAAAACTACGTGATAACCGTCGGACGCCAGTTCGGCAGCGGAGGCCGCGAACTCGGCCGGATGCTCGCCGACCGCTTCGGAATCGCCTACTACGACAAGCAGCTACTCGTGGAGGCCGCGCGCAAGGCCGGCATGTCGCCCGAAATCTTCGAGACCACCGACGAGCGCATGCCGCGCATGGCGGCCAGCTCCGTAGGCTTCTCGATGGGATTCGGACAGCTGCCGTGGTACAACGGCACGGCCCTGATCACCGACTCCGTATATACCTCGCTCGCCGACGTGATGGAGCATCTGGCCGCCACTGAGCCCTGCGTGATAGTGGGCCGATCGGCCGACTTCGTGCTCCGCGACAGCCCTACCCCCGTGGTAAGTCTTTTCGTACACGCTCCGATGGACGTGCGTGTGGCCCGCATCATCGCCCGCAACGACAAGACCTCCGAGCGCGATGCACGCACCCTGGCCGAGAAGACCGACAAGCTCCGCTCGAGCTACTACAACTTTTACACCGACAAGCGCTGGGGCGACTCCACGAGCTACGACCTGACGTTCAACTCCGCCGTACTCCCGATGGAGGATATGTGCGACATCATCGCCGAATACATACGCCGCCGCTTCAAAATAGAACCGATAAGAACAAAATAACGCAATCGCGCCGCCTCTGCATCAGCAAGGGCGGCGCAATTGTCATAAAATCTATGGCCCTATTAGGGCTTATGCGGCCTATTTTTATTTCTCGGCTTCTGAGGCCTCCTCGGCCTCGGGAGCGGCCGGCTTCGCAGGCTCGGTTGCGGGCGCGTCGGCGATGGCCTTCGGCGTTTCCGCAGTTTTCGGCGCCTCATCTTTTGCAGGTTCTGCGGCCTCGCCCTCTTTCAAGCGCTTGGGCAGCCTGCGGGCCATCACGCTTACGCATATGCCGTTTACACCGAAAAGGATTGCTGAAATGCCCACCATAAGCAGCATCCACCGCTCGGCGCTGAGTTCGTGAAGCGCCGGAACGCAGAGCAATACCACCCCGGCGGCTATCAGAAGCACCGGCACCACATGGAGCCATCCCGGATAGTCGACCGGACGGTTCCGGTGCGACACCTGAAACTCCTGAAAGAGTCCACCGGCCACAAGGAGCGCCCCGAAAGGATAAAACAGCAGCGAGCGGAACACGTCGGGCATGAAAATAATACACAGGCCCAGCACCAGGCCGCCCACCCCGCAGATTATCTGTACCACACGCATCAGAGCCGACATGCGCTGAGCCTTGCCGGATACGAACATCCCGAGAATCGACACCGCCGCCGGCACCACAAACGCAAGACCGCAGAGGAGCACTATCCACCGCGTAAAATGATCGTGGCCTGAAAACCAGCAGAATACCACACCAAGCAGCAGAATAACGATTGAAACGAAGCAATTGCCTTTGTTAGTCATATAGTTGAAAACTTTTTTGATTTACCGGAAATACTGGTTCCTTAAGGTCTCTAATGTCCTTAAGGACTTTAAGGACTTTAGGGCCTCCCTAAGTTAGAATGTACAAATTTACTAAATTGTTGAGTCCAACCGCCACTTTCTACCGCTTATTATTTAACTTTGCATCGGCTTGGCGGGTTATATCTTCCCAAGCTCCTTTCACACACCAAAAATCCAGAAAATGATCTACGGAATAATAGTGGCCATGACCTCAGAGCTGGAAATGCTCATGAACGAGATGACCGAGGTCGAAGAGACCGCCGAACACGGCATGAAATTCTATACCGGCCGCATCGGCGGTTCGACGGTAACGGCCATGCAGTGCGGCATCGGCAAAGTAAACGCCGCCATAGGCGCCCAGACTCTTATCGACACCTTCCGCCCCGATGCGGTGATCAACACCGGCATCGCCGGTGGCACAGGCCGCGGCGCAGGCATTCTCGACGTGGTAATCGCCGACCGCGTGGGCTACTACGACATATGGTGCGGCCCGGGTAATCCCGTGGGTCAGGTGCAGGGAATGCCCGACCTCTTCCCCTGCGCCACCGACCTCTGCGACGCCGGAACCGAGGGAGACCCCCACGTGCTCACAGGCCTCATCGCTTCGGGCGACCGCTTCATTTCCACTCCCGACGACCTCGCGCAAGTGCTCGCCGTGCGCCCCGAAGCGCTCGCCGTAGATATGGAGAGCGGAGCCATAGCTCAGGTATGCTACCTGCGCGACATCCCGTTTCTCGCCATCCGCGTGGTAAGCGACACCCCCGGCGTCGACAACCATTTCGAGCAATACACCGACTTCTGGTCGCTCGCCCCGAAATCCACATTTTCCGTTCTTCGCCGTCTGATCGGCTGAAACCGCACCCTATGGAAAAGATAGCAAGCTTCCGTATCGACCATACGCGCCTGTTGCGCGGCATATATGTGAGCCGCCGCGACACTACCCCGTCGGGCGACGTCGTCACCACTTTCGACGTGCGCCTCACCGAACCCAACCGGCAGCCCGCTCTCGAGCCCCGCGCTCTCCACGCCATGGAGCATCTGGCCGCCACTTTTCTGCGCAACCACCCCGTGTGGGGCCCGAAAATCGTCTACTGGGGCCCGATGGGCTGCTGCACAGGCAACTACCTTATCGTGCAGGGCAACATCGAATCCGCCGACATACTCCCCCTCGTGCGCGAGGCCATGGAATTCATCGCCAACTTCGAGGGCGACATCCCAGGCGCCACACCGCGCGACTGCGGCAACTACTCCTTCATGGACCTTGACGGCGCCCGCACGGCCGCACGCACCTATCTCGACGAAGTCCTCGCCTGCCCCACCGCGGCCAACCTCGCCTATCCCGCCGATTTATAAAAATTTATAAAAACCGGTAAGCGATTATTTTGTAGGATTTTGTAATTTTGCGTGATAATCCGAAAACCACAGCCCCGAAATGGGATTGAACCTAACAATCGACCAAGGCAACAGCTCGGTGAAAGTAGCCATCTGGGATGGCACGCAACTCGTTGAGGAAGAAAACCTCAAGGAGCTCACACGCCAGCAGCTGGCCCGGATCGTCGACCGTTTCCGCCCCGGGCGCGCCCTCTGCTGCTCCGTGACGGGCAACGGACGCCGCTACGTGCAGTGGCTAAACGCCGCAGGCGTCGACGCCGCCGAAGTGAGTCTGGCCATGCCGCTACCCCTGCAGTTCGACTACGCCACCCCCTCGACGCTCGGCGCCGACCGAATCGCCGCAGCCGCAGGCGCCTGGAGCCTGATGCCCGGCCGCAATATGCTCGTGGTCGACATGGGAACCGCCGTGACCTACGATTTCGTCAGTGCCGAAGGCCGCTTCAAAGGCGGTAACATCGCCCCGGGAATCGGCATGCGCCTGCGCTCGCTCCACAACTACACCGCACGCCTCCCCGAGGTGAACGGATACGGCGAAATCCCCCTGCTCGGAGTCGACACCGCCTCGGCCATGCGCGCCGGTGCCGTACGCGGCGTGGTCGCCGAAATCTGCTACTACCGCTCCCAACTCCCGGAAGGCACCGAAGTGATGCTCACCGGCGGATGGGCAAAGCATGTGGCGTCGTTCCTTCCCTTCGAGGCCACAATCGACAAATGCCTGGTCACCAAGGGACTGCTGAGCATTCTTCTGAATTGTTGAAAAATGAAAATATCCAGACTCATCGCGGCCGCTGTCGGCCTGCTCGCCGCCGCCTCAGGCGCAATCGCCCAGAACAACACCATTAGCCCCTATTCGCGCTTCGGCTACGGTCTGCTCTCCGACCAGGCCAACACCGTGCAGAAATCTATGGGCGGCGTGGGCATCGCCATGCGCTCCGGCCGCCAGATCAACTTCATGAACCCGGCCAGCTACGCCGGCATGGACTCGCTCACCTTCCTGTTCGACATGGGCATCGACATCAAGACCCTCCGCACTACCGAGGGCAACGAAAGCGGAAAGAACTTCACCGGTGGCCTCAACTACATCACCATGCAGGTGCCCCTCACCAAATGGCTCGGAGCCTCGGCCGGCCTCATCCCCTTCTCGCAGGTAGGCTACAGCTTCGGCGACGAAATCGTCAACGGCACCGACTCGCGCACAGGCTCAGGAGCTCTCAACCAGCTGTATTTCGGTCTGGGCGCACGCCCCGTGAAAGGCCTCTCGGTCGGCGTCAACGTGAGCTACCTCTTCGGCACGCTCATCAACGACACCTACGTCTACAGCGGCTCCACAACCTCGCTCTTCGAGCGCGTAATCGAGGTGCGCGACTACAACCTCCGCTTCGGCGCCCAATACGGCCGCTCCATAGCGCCGGGCCACTACCTCACCGTAGGCGCCGTCTACTCCCCTAAGAAATCCTTCCGCGGCAAGACCTACGGAGTGAAATACGACGTCAACGCCGACCAGGCGCCCGACACCATCGCCGACATCAGCCTGCGCGGCAACGCCCAGATGGCCGAGACCTGGGGCGTGGGCCTCAACTACCAGTGGGGCGGACGCCTCATGGCCGAAGTCGACTTCACCTACCAGCCCTGGAAAAAGGTGAAGTTCGCCGCAATCGACGGCTTCGACAATCCCGACAAATTCAACGACCGCTGGAAACTCGGCCTCGGCCTGCAGTGGGTTACGCGGCAGCGCGGAAGCTGGCTCCAGCGCGTAAACTACCGTCTTGGCGGCTACTACAGCAACGACTACATCAAAGTGGGCGACAACGGCGTGCGCGAATACGGACTATCGCTCGGATTCGGACTGCCCGCGCCATCGTCGAAAACCATGGTGAACCTCAGTTTTGAATACCGCCACCGCCAGGCCCACCCGGCCCCGCTGGTGAAGGAAAACTACTTCGTGCTAACCCTCGGAGTGAACTTCAACGAACTCTGGTTCTTCCGCAACAAACTGCGCTAAGCTCCGGCGCCACAAACCCACGTTTCCAACCGTCAAGATGGCTTCCGGACACAAAATGCACATGCGGCTTCTGCCGCTGCTCGCCATGATGGCGGCTGCCGCCGCAGCCGTCACCTCGGCTTGTTCCGACGATAAGCGCGAGACAATCTCCATCTCGGCCGACCCGGAGACATTCCCGACAATGCGCACCGTCAACGTCTCCACCCTAATCAGCGACTCGGGCTACACACGCTACCACATCACCACGCCGCTCTGGCTGATGTATGAGGAAGCCGCCGAGCCCCACTGGAACTTTCCCGGAGGCCTCTTCATCGTGCAGTTCAACGACTCCATGCAGGAAAGCGGGATCTTCACCGCCGACACCGCCACATACTTCAGCCTCAAGAAGATATGGCGCTTCGACCGCAACGTGCGCATGAAAAATGTCGACGGCGACCGCTTCCGCACCCAGCAGCTTTTCTGGGACCAGAACACGAGAAAAGTCTACTCCGATTCGTTCATACATATAGAGCGCGCCGACCGCACCATCGAGGGCTACGGCTTCATCTCCAACGAGAGCATGACCGACTACACCATCCGCCGTCCCTCGGGCATTTTCCCCACCAATGCCTTCATGGGCGGCGAGGGGCGCGACAACAACAACGACAACAACACACCCCAGCAGCAGTGATCGACACATCCTGGCTCATAATCACAATCATCTCCCTGGCATTCTCTGCCCTCTTCTCGGGCATCGAGATAGCCTTCGTCACCTCCGACCGCGTGCGCGTGGAGCTCGACATCCAGAAGGGAGGCTTCATCGGCCGAGTCTTCAACATATTCTACTCCCGGTCGGAATTCTTCATCTCCACCATTCTGGTGGGCAACAACATCATGCTCGTGGTCTACGGCATGGGCGCCGCCAAGATGATCGAGCCGTGGCTCGAAGGAATCTACCCCAACCAGGCCTTCGTGCTCATCTGCCAGACGCTCATCTCCACCGGCATCATCCTGCTCACCGGCGAGTTCCTCCCCAAATCCATATTCCGCATCAACCCCAACCGCTCGATGCGCGTGGTGGCACCGCTCACTGCCTCGTTCTATTTCATCCTCTATCCCATCTCGCTCTTCACCACCTGGCTCTCCAAGGCCCTGATGAAGATTTTCGGCATACGCAGTGAAAACGTCAAGCTCGGCGCCATATCCATCGGCGACCTCAACGAATACCTCGAGCAGACCATCGACGAGACCGCAGCCGAGCAGACCGAAGTCGAAAACGAGGTGAAGATTTTCCACAACGCTCTCGACTTCTCCGAGACCCATCTGCGCGACTGCATGATTCCGCGCAACGAAATCGTAGCCGTCGACATCGACGAAACCTCCCGCCAGCAGCTCAGCGAACTTTTCACCAGCTCCGGCCGTTCAAAAATCATAGTATACCGCGAGGATATCGACAACGTGCTCGGCTATATCCACGTCAGCGAGCTGTTCCAGCCCGAATGCGACTGGCGCGAACATCTCAAACCCGTGGTCTACGCCCCGGAGACCCTCATGGCCAACAAGATGATGCGCCGCCTCCTGGCCGAAAAGCGCTCCATAGCCATCATCGTCGACGAGTTCGGAGGAACCGCCGGTATGGTCACCCTCGAGGACCTCGTGGAGGAGATTTTCGGCGACATTCAGGACGAACACGACACCACACGCCTTGTAGAGCGCACCATAGCTCCCGACACCTACGAATTTTCCGGCCGCATAGAAATCGAATATCTCAACGACAAATACCACCTCGACATACCCGAGGACGACGAATACCAGACCCTTGCGGGCTACATTCTCTGCAAGACCGGCCAGATTCCCGCCGTCGGAGCCGTAGTGGAACTCGACAGTTTCCGCCTCGAGGTTGTCGAGAAATCGGCCAACCGCCTGGAGCTCATCCGCCTCACGGTAATCGACCGCCAGCCCAAAAATTGAATGAAAGAATTAGTAATCAGCAAAGAAACCACCGAACGCGCAGTGCTCGTGGGCCTCATTACCCAGCAGCAGAGCGAACAGAAGGTGAAGGAATATCTCGACGAACTTGAATTTCTCGCCGACACGGCCGGCGCGCAGGTTGTGGCACGCTTCACCCAGAAGGTGGAGAACCCCAATCCGCGCACGTTTGTCGGTCAGGGCAAACTGGCCGAAATCAAGGAGTTCGTGGAGAAAAACGAAATAGGAATGGCTATTTTCGACGACGATCTTTCGTCGAAGCAGGTGGCCAATATCGAAAAGGAGCTGCAGATCAAGATTCTCGACCGCTCCAGCCTGATTCTCGACATTTTCGCCAAGCGCGCGCAGACAGCCACGGCCAAAACGCAGGTCGAACTGGCACAGTATCAATATCTTCTCCCGCGCCTCACGCGTATGTGGACCCACCTCGAGCGCCAGCGCGGAGGTATCGGCATGCGCGGTCCCGGCGAAACGCAGATCGAGACCGACCGACGCATAATCCTGCGACGCATCTCGCTGCTCAAGGAGGAGCTGCGCGACATCGACCGCCAGAAGACCCTCCAGCGCAAAAACCGCGGAAAACTCACCCGTGTAGCCCTCGTGGGCTACACCAACGTAGGTAAATCCACTCTGATGAACCTGCTGAGCAAGAGCGATGTATTCGCCGAAAACAAGCTTTTCGCCACGCTCGACACCACCGTGCGCAAAGTCACGATCGAAAATCTCCCATTCCTGCTCACCGACACCGTCGGCTTCATCCGCAAGCTCCCCACCCATCTGGTGGAGTCGTTCAAGTCGACCCTCGACGAGGTGCGCGACGCCGACCTGCTCGTCCATGTGGTCGACATAAGCCATCCGCAGTTCGAGGAGCAGATTGAGGTTGTAAACAAGACCCTCGCCGAGGTCTGCGGCTCGGCCGACAAACCGATGATTGTGGTCTTCAACAAGATAGACGCCTATACCCACGTTCCCAAGGATGCCGACGACCTCACCCCGCGCACCCGCGAGAACATTCCGCTCGAAGAACTGAAAACCACCTGGATGAACCGCCTTGAGCAGGGCAACTGCGTGTTTGTCTCAGCCAAGAAGGGTATCAACATCGACGAACTCAAGGAGGCCATCTACGCCAAAGCGCACGAAATCCACACCCAGCGCTTCCCCTACAACGATTTCCTCTACCAGAAATACGACGACCTCGCCCTCCCCGCTGATACATCCGATACCTCCGATACATCAGAAACACCCCAATAACTCGCCTCCCTCCCGCTCATTATCGCCAATGGAATCAGAATCAACTAAATACGCCGCCAATGGCGACGCCATGCAGTGGCGTCGTCTGATCAGCGACCGCCGCTTCGGCATGGAGGACTACCACCGCACCGACGGTGGCAGCGGCACGCGCTCTGATTTCCAGCGCGATTTCGACCGGCTTGTGTTCTCCTCCCCCTTCCGCCGTCTGCAGAACAAGACGCAGGTATTCCCCCTTCCGGGCAGTATCTTCGTCCACAACCGCCTTACCCACAGCATGGAAGTCTCGTCGGTGGGCCGGTCGATGGCCAACGTGATAGCCGGCGCCCTGCGCCCGCACTATGCCGGCACGCCCGACGCCGTGGCTCTCGACTCCATCGGCGAAATTGTCGGTGCAGCCTGTCTGGCCCACGACCTCGGCAACCCTCCCTTCGGCCATTCAGGCGAGACGGCCATCTCCACCTTCTTCTCCGAAGGCGCCGGTGCCGACCTTCAGGCCGAGCTTACCCCCGAGCAATGGGCCGACCTGATCCATTTCGAAGGGAACGCCAACGCCCTGAGGCTGCTGACCCACCAGTTCAACGGCCGACGCAAGGGCGGTTTCGCCATGACCTACAGCATGCTGGCCTCCATCGTGAAATACCCCTTCAGTTCCACTATGGCCGGCTCGCGCAATAAGTTCGGATTCTTCACCACCGAGCGCGAAGCGTTCGGCCGCATCGCCGCGCATCTCGGGCTACTGCAGTCGGAACAGACGCCCCTCGGCGTGCGCTACGCCCGCCATCCGCTGGTCTACATCGTCGAGGCTGCCGACGACATCTGCTACGAGGTGATGGACATCGAGGACGCCCACAAGCTCAAGATTCTTCCCACTGCCGAGGTGAAGCAGCTGCTGCTCGATTTCTTCGACCAGGAGCGTCAGCACCGCTGCCTGGAGGTGATGGCGATGATTTCCGACCCCAACGAGCAGATAGGCTACCTCCGTTCGGGCGTAATCGGGCTGCTCGTGGAGAGCTGCGCGAATGCCTTCGTGAAGCATGAACAGGAGATTCTTCGCGGACGCTTCCAGGGGCAGCTGCTCAAGCACGTGCCCGAGCGCGTGCGCCGAGCCTACGAAGCCTGCAACGCCCTGTCGTGGGAGCGGATATACCGCGCCCCCGACGTGGTCAACATCGAGCTGGCAGGTAACCGCATCATCACCTTCCTGATGGAGAAGCTTATCCACGCCGTGCGCAATCCGCAGCTCAACTATTCGCGGCTGCTGCTCTCGCAGGTGCCCCAACAATACGACGTTCACGCCGACGACCTTTTCACCAAAATCCAGGCCGTGCTCGACCACATCTCGGGCATGACCGACGTCTACGCCCTCGACCTCTACCGCCGCCTCAACGGGCTGAGCCTCCCCGCCGTCTAATCAATCCCCAAGCGCTCTTTTTCAGGCTTTACCCTCTCTTTTGTTTTCGTGCCGGGCACTTGTGCCCGGGTAAAATATATCCAATATGCATCGCCTTCTCTCATACCTGCTCTTTCTGGTCTGCCTTCCCGCCGCAGCCCTAACAACCAAGGATATAGACAACGTACACGTTGCCGACCGCACGCGCTTCGTAAGCGATATGGCCGGCGCCATGAGCGCCCCTGCGCGCTCCCGGGCCGACTCCCTGCTCCAGTCGATATGGCGCCAGACCTCGGCTGAGCCGGTTGTGGTAATCGTCCCCTCGCTCGACGGCGAGGATATCGACGACTTCGCCACCCGGCTATTCTCCGACTGGGGAATCGGCAAGGACGACCGAGACAACGGCGTGCTGATGCTCATCTCCATCGGCGACCGAAAGGCGGTGATCCGCACCGGCTACGGCGCGGAGGGTATATTGCCCGACGTGGTCTGCGGCCGCATTATCCGCAATGAGATGGCCCCGCGCTTCCGCGAGGACGACTACGACGGCGGTATTCTCGCCTCCCTGCAGACCATGCAGGCGGCAATGACCTCCGACGAGGCCCGCGCCGAACTGATGTCCGACAAAGCCAACGACGCCGCGGCCGACGACTTCGACGCCGACGAGGCGTTCGACATCTACTGGAAGATATGTGTGGCGCTCGGTATTCTTGGCCTCCTTGCCGTAATTATCGCCTATTTCGGCGTGCGCAAGCTCCCGACTTCACGGGCCTACGCTACATTCGAGAATACTCGTCTGGGGCTGCTCGTGGCCTCTTTCCTCTCGCTCGGCTGCCTCTTCCCCGCCTATTTCCTTATGCTTGCATTCCAGCGCCACATACGCCTCCACAAGCGACTCTGCCCCCACTGCAACACGCGCATGCTGCGCGTCGACGAGGACAACGACAACGCCTATCTGACGGCCAGCCAGGACGCCGAGGAACGTCTCGACTCCGTAGACTACGACGTATGGCTCTGCCCCGACTGCGGCGAGACCGACATCATCCCCTATGTGAACCCCAAGAAAAACTATACGGAGTGCCCCTCCTGCCATGCGCGGGCATGCACCCTCGTAAATCGCCGCACGATTCTGGCGCCCACCACCCGCCGCGAGGGGCGCGGCATCGAGGAATACGTATGCCTCAACTGCCGCAGGCGCTACGAGAAACCCTACACCATCGCCAAGGAGATAGTCACCCCGATAATCATCGGCGGAGGAGGCTTCGGCAGCGGCGGAGGAGGCGGATTCAGCGGCGGCTCCTTCGGCGGCGGCATGACCGGTGGCGGCGGCGCCTCCGGCGGCTGGTAATCCCCCTACTTTAAAAATACCGAAAATATACAATTGGCTCCTATCTCTTTGAGCTCATTTAAACGTTTCCTTCGAAAAGGATTTATAATTGTAAAAAACGTTAAAAAGCGCCTTTTTATGCTCTATTTATAAAATAATTTATACATTCGCATCACACACTCAAATTTCCAATCTACACACAACCGCACAACAGGCACGCATTTTCATCCAACATTCAATACGCCTTTTTACAATCTTACCTTAAACATACATTAGCATGAAAAAAGTTATAAGGACATGTTTACTGTTCGCAGCCATCCTATTAATGGCTACCGCATGCTCAGACTCACTTGAGGACATAGTCGAGCAGAAGCCCACAGCCCCTTCCAACCCAATGCAAAGTATTATCCGAACCCCGGACGAAGCTTTGGACATTGCCAACAAAGCGGTAGGGATGTTCGCCCCTTCCACCGAATCTCGAGCAGCCAATACTTCAAAAAAAATTGATTACAACCAGGGGGCTATTGTATGCGGCAGAAGTAAGCATTCCCGCTCAACTAAAGACACCCTGATGTACGCTGTAAACTACTGCGACAACCAAGGTTTCGTTCTTGTATCTGCTGTCCGCTCCACCCCGGAAGTTATTGCTTACGTACCCAGTGGCAACTATGATGATAATGCTGAAATAGAAAATCCGGGGTTCAATTTTTTCATGGATAAAGCCTTTGATTACTTATCTGACGAAAAAACACAAATTGAGCAAAATAACGGGACAAATGATATAGGACCGGTGCTACCCATTTGGGCAACCCAATATAAAGAATTTGCCGACACGACAATAACAGTCGATATACCCAATCGTGTTAAAGTTCTGTGGAGTCAAGACGGGGTAGAAGGCGCGGAATGCCCTAATGGGACCTCAGGATGCGCCATTACCGCTGCAGCCATGGCCATGACTTATTTTAAATACCCTGATAGGATTACACTAACATATAAAGAAAATGACCCCGAACTAATTCTTGACTGGGAACGAATCTGCAAGCATAATATGATGCCGACGAAAGGTTATATTCCTTCCGAAGGAACATGCGATAAAACAATTCACACCTCAATCGCCCAATTATGTAGAGAATTAGGGAGAAGAGCAAACACTATATACACCTATAACGATAATGGAGTGGGCACTTCACCTACATCGACTTCAAATTTAGTACAAGCTCTTCGAAAGATTGGATATAACTTATTCTCTGAAGAATATTCATCACAAAACGTGATTAACGCATTAGAGACACAAAATTGCGTATTATTAATGTATGGGTTAGATGAAGCAAGAAATATTGCCCACCTGTGGGTTTGCGACGCAGCAAAAGTCAAAAAGATTCATCGTATAAGCTACGAATCTACAGACGGAGGAATGACTTGGCATCAATATTTTGAAAAAACAGATTACTACAAATATAACTTCTATAACTGGGGGTGGGGTAGTCTCCACGGATACTATCTGAGCGATTGCTTTGACCCTTATCATCCCATATTATCATCTGCTAAGTCCAGAGCATATAGTTCAAACGTATATTTTATAATAATGACAAAAAAATGAAGAAAGTATTCAGAATAATTCTGGGGGCAGCGCTTACACTTAATTTAGTAGGGTGCGACGACGAAAAAGAAGCTTATCCCAATCCCGCTCCCCTCCCATACGATATGGTTATCGGTATTTTCGATGATGAGGGCAATAACCTGTTGTCGGAAAGTGCGGAAGGCAACTGGCTGTACGCCCCTATCTCTATCTCAATAAACGATTATCCTAAAAAAATAGACTGGGATTGTTTCCGGCCTCAAGAATCATACCCGTGGTCAAATATTGACCCGGCCACGGGCAAAGAAAAGGTTGATGTTAAGGGCTGGGCAGAAATCATCCGCACAAGCTGGAGCACGACCGTTGTACCCACAGATGAGATGGTCGACAGTTACGCCTTTATGTTGTATGGACCGTCCTTTCCTAACGAAAAGAACGATATTTACGTAAACTTTCTTGAGCTGAATCAGGTGGTACACATAGAGTACGGCTTTTACCTGACCGACAGGAAATCGCCTGACGGCAAAAAATACTCTTGCTACGTCAACGGCATAGGCACTCCCGTCGACAACGTAAACCATATAATTCCGGTTCGGATTGTGCTCCCCCACCGATCCACCCAGTCCCCAACCGAATAACCGCACCCTTTCAGGCTCCCGACTTGTAGGGATACACCCTGGCGCATCCGCATATCAGCGAATCAGCTCTTGAAATTGGGCGAAAGCGTTGCAAAACCACTAAAATGTAGGGACGCACGGTCTGTGCGTCCTAATATTTTTTTGATTTTCAGTAGATTACACGGACGCACGAGCCGTGCGTCCCTACAATATGATCGAAGTTTGTTCGTTATACACCCCCTAATTGTTTAAACTAAAAGCCAAGTTCGACTGCTATTTAGTGGGATTGGCGCTGGGTGATGGTGACGCCGGAGGAGGTGGCTTCTACTATGGTCGGACAGCCGAGGAGCAGGGGGGCATTGGCTTCGACGTGGCCCACGGGGAGGTCGTAGACTATGGGGATGTCGGGGATGCCGATGCTGCCGAAAAAGCGGTGCATCATGGTGTACATGTCGGGATGGTCGGCGCTCGGACGATATTCTGTGAACTGGCCGACCAGCACGGCGCTCACGCGGCGGAACACGCCGCGCAGATGCAACTGCCAGAGTATCCTCTCCACCTTATATATTGGCTCGGCGATATCCTCGATAAAGAGCATCGGCCGCGCCACGGCGCCGCTCTCCACGGCCTCGGCGGTGTAGACGCTCTCAAACGGGTCGTAGGGGGTGCCGATAAGGCCGCCGAGCACTGCCAGATTTCCTCCGGTCACCACCCCTTCGGCGCATCCACATTGGTTAAATGGATGAGCGTCGGCCATTATCTTCAGGTTTCCTCCGCGCAGCACTTCCATTTCGGTCTCGTAGTACGGAAACACGCTGCCTCGCCCTATGTATTTGGCCATCGCTCCGTGGAGCGAGGCGTACCCCTTGCGCGTCCATAGGCAGTGGAGCGCCGTAATATCGCTGAACCCTACGAGCCATTTGTTGAAGCATTCCTCTGGGAGCCGGTCCAGCTGTTCAAGCAGATGGACAGCTCCGTAGCCGCCACGCGAGCAGACGATGGCTCCGACAGAGCCGTCGGCAAGCGCGTTTTCAAGGTCGGAGAGGCGTTCGGAGGCCAACCCGCTGAAGGAACCGTTGGCACCCTTGGCGTAAGGCATAACGACGCACTCAAATCCCTCGCTTTCAAGAGCCGATGTGGCGCCGTCGATGAACGCGGGGTCGATTTTGGATGCGGGCGACACGATGGCCACGCGGCTCCCGCGCTCTAAATCCGGAGGGCACGCCAAGGCGCGCCCTCCCGATATTATTTCGTTGGTTTTCATCTGTTTTCAGTTTACCTGCACGGGGATTCCGGTAGCCTCGCTGATGCGCCGGCCTATGGCCAGAAGCTCGTCGAGCGGCACCTTGCGCAGCGTATTGGCGGGTGTGGGCCTGTCGAGCGAGTAGAGCATGATTTCGCGCGGACGGATGCGGCGGTACGCCTCAATCAGCGCCCCCACCTCGGTGTCGGTAGTGTTGTCGAACTCCTGGCCCTCCCACTGGCCGCGCAGCATCATCGTCTGGATGATTCCGGTATCGGAGAAACGTTTCAGCCCCTCAACCACGCGGTCGACGGTGAAACCCGGCGCATTGGGGCGGTCGATTAAGCGCATCGTCGCCTCCACCGCAGAGTCGAGCTTCAGAATATTGTTGTCGACGCGCTCCAGGGCGGCGGCCACTTCGGGGGTGAAGATGCGCGTGGAGTTGGTCAGCACGCTCACCTTGGCCTCCGGATAGTCGCGGTCGCGCAGGGCGAGCGTGTCGTCGATTATCCCGGCAAAATCGGGGTGGAGCGTCGGCTCGCCGTTGCCAGAGAAGGTTATCACGTCGAGTCGCTGTCCGGCCTCCTTCATCTGCCGCAGGCGCTGGTCGAGCTGCCGGGCCACTTCGGCGCGCGCAGGCAGCCCCGCCTTACCGGGCCCCTGGGCGTTGAACCCGGCCTCGCAGTAAAGGCAGTCGAACGTGCACGTCTTGCCGTCCACCGGACTGAGGTTCACCCCCAGCGAGGTACCCAGCCGGCGCGAGTGGATCGGTCCGAACACCGTCTCATGAAACATTATGGTCTGCATGGCGTAGCTTTTACCCTTATGCCGGGCATATGGGAATCAGACGGTAAGGATTTCCTTCTCCTTAGCGGCGAAAATCTCGTCGATTTTCTTGAGATACTTGTCGTGGATTTTCTGGGCCGTGGTCTCGGCGTCCTTCTCCACATCTTCGGGCATACCCTGCTTCACAGCCTTCTTGAGGCCGTCGATGGCGTCGCGGCGGGCGTTGCGCACGCTCACCTTGGCCTGCTCGGCCTCGCCCTTACACTGCTTTACGAGCTGCTTGCGGCGCTCCTCGGTGAGCGGCGGAATGCCGAGGCGGATCACCTCGCCGTTGTTTTCGGGAGTGATGCCAAGTTCGGAATTGATGATAGCCTTTTCAATCTCCTTGAACATGGCTTTCTCCCAGGGAGTTATGGCGATGGTGCGCGCGTCGGGGGTCGACACGTTGGCCACATTCGAGATGGGCACCTGCGAGCCATAGTATTCCACGCGGATTCCTTCCAGAATCTTCGGGTTGGCCTTGCCGGCACGGATACGCTGCAGGGTTTCGTCGAGATACATCACTGCCATCTCCATCTTCTCCTCTGCGGGGTCGAGATAAGTCTTGGGGTCGGTCATATCGTTATATTTTTTATTTGTTTCTAATTATTTCATTGCTACGAAAGTCCATCTTTGCCTCCATCCGAATGGCTGAGGGAGCTATCAAAAATCAGTACACCAGCGTGCCGATGTTCTCTCCGGCCAGCACTTTGGCGAGGTTGCCGGGGGTGTCCATGTCGAAAACCACGATGGGGAGGCCGTTCTCCTTGCATAGCGCCGTGGCGGTGAGGTCCATCACCTTCAGGCCGCGGGTATACACCTCGTCGTAGCTGATTTCCTGGAATTTGGTGGCCGTGGGGTCTTTCTCGGGGTCGGCGGTGTAGATGCCGTCTACGCGGGTCCCCTTGAGCATCACGTCGGCCTCTACCTCAACTCCGCGCAGGGCGGCGCCGGTGTCGGTGGTAAAGAAGGGGTTGCCCGTACCGCCCGAAAGGATAGCGATTTTACCCTCGCGCATGGCTTCGATGGCCTTCCATTTGCTGTAGTACTCGCCGATAGGATACATATTGAGCGCCGTAAACACCTGGGCCGGCTGCCCTATCGAGGTAAGCGCCGAGCTGAGCGCCAGCGAGTTGATTACCGTGGCGAGCATACCCATCTGGTCGCCCTTCACGCGGTCGAACCCTTTGGCCGCCCCCTGCATTCCGCGGAATATGTTGCCGCCGCCTATCACGATGGCGATTTCCACGCCGCTACCTGCGGCTGCCTTAATCTGCTCGGCATACTGCCCCAGACGCACCGGGTCGATGCCGTAATGTTGTTCACCCATCAGCGATTCTCCGCTGAGCTTCAAAAGTATACGTTTGTAGTTCCTGCGCATGGCTTTCGGTTGCTTGGAAGTGATTCAAGAAAGTGGTTCAATAACTTCTCATTCAATTTTACAAAGATACATAAAAAACCGTGAGATTTTTAGCTAACTTTGCAGAAAGTTTCCAAACGCTACAGTTTCCGCCCGATGGAGCAGATCAAACACGAGTGCGGCATCGCACTCATCCGGCTTCTCAAGCCTCTGAACTATTATAAAGAGAAATACGGTTCGGCCAGCTACGGCCTCAACAAGCTCTATCTCCTCATGGAGAAGCAGCACAACCGCGGCCAGGAAGCCGCCGGAGTGGGAGTGGTCAAGCTCCGGGCTCTTCCCGGCAGCGAATACCTCTATCGCGAGCGTGCGCTCGGGCCGAGTGCCATCGGCGACATTTTCAGCAAGATGCGCCATGCCATCGCCGATTTCGACCCCGCGGCCCACACCGCGCGCGAGGTCGAGGAGGAAGCTCCCTTCCTCGGCGAAATCTACATGGGCCATCTGCGCTACAGCACTACCGGCCGCTCGGGCATGAGCTACGTCCACCCTTTCCTGCGCCGCAACAACTGGCGCTCGCGCAATCTGATGCTCTGCGGCAACTTCAACATGACCAATGTCGACAGCCTTTTCGAGGCGATAGTGTCGCGCGGACAGCATCCGCGCATCTACAGCGACACCATCATGCTCCTCGAGCAACTCGGCTACGCGCTCGACAGCGAGCACTCACGGCTCTATCATGAGCTGCGTTCCACGCTGGAGGAACCCGAGCTGACCCGCGCCATCGAGTCGCAGCTCGACATCGAGCGCGTGCTGCGCTCCGAGGCCCCTGGTTGGGACGGCGGTTTCGTGATGTGCGGCTGCACCGGATCCGGCGACATGTTCGCCCTGCGCGACCGCCACGGCATCCGTCCGGCCTTCTATTTCGCCGACGACGAGGTCGTGGCCGTGGCCTCCGAACGCCCCGTGCTCTCCACCGCCTTCAACATCCCCACCGACCATATCCGCGAGCTCGCCCCCGGCTCCGCCCTGATATCCGACAGCCGCGGCCGCCACCGCGTATGCCCCATCCTGGAGCCGGGCCGCAATGCCCGCTGCTCGTTCGAGCGCGTATATTTCTCGCGCGGCAGCGACGCCGACATCTACCGCGAGCGCAAGCGTCTGGGGCGTAACCTCGTGCCGCAGCTGCTCCAGGCTATCGGAGGCGACACCGACTCCGCCGTTTTCTCCTTCATCCCCAACACCGCCGAGGTAGCCTTCATGGGCCTGCAGCAGGCTCTGGAGGAGCATCTGGAAGACGAGAAGATGTGCGCCATCAACCGCGCGCAGAAAGCCGGCGATCTGAATCCCGTATCGCTTGCGCGCATCATGCGGCGCCATATCCGCGTGGAGAAAGTCGTCATCAAGGATATAAAGCTGCGCACATTCATAGCCGAAGGCTCCGAGCGCAACGACCTTGCCGCCCACGTCTACGACATCACCTACGGAACCATCCGCCCCGGCATCGACACCATAGCCGTAATCGACGACTCGATAGTGCGCGGCACCACCCTCCGCCAGTCGATTCTCGCCATGCTCGGGCGCCTCGATCCGCGCCACATCGTAGTGCTCAGTTCATCGCCCCAGGTACGCTACCCCGACTGCTACGGCATCGACATGAGCCGTATGGCCGAGTTCATCGCCTTCCGCGCCGCCGTAGCCCTTCTGCGCGAATCGGGCCGCGAAAGCATTCTCGACGACACCTACGCCCGCTGCAAAGCCATGGCGAAAGCCCCCGACGCCGAACTGGAAAACTGTGTGAAGGCCGTCTACGCCCCCTTCACCGACCGCCAGATTTCGGAGAAAATCGCCGAAATGCTCCGTCCGGAAGGCTTCAAGCCGAACGTCACCATCATCTATCAGACACTCGAAGGGCTCCACGAGGCCATCCCAGGTCATCCCGGCGACTGGTATTTTTCGGGCGACTACCCCACCCCCGGCGCCATCCGCCTGGTCAACCAGGCATTCGTCAACTACTACGAAGGCCACGCCGACCGTCGCTGAATCCCCACTCAACCACCCATACCTAAATTTCATTAGAGCAGCGGATAGTCGGCCACCGTCCGCTACCCAATTGTGAGTATTTTTATGCGTGGGGGCGCGGTATGTTGGTAATTAATATTAATTTTGCGGCATCAATTCAAAACCAATAGCGACAATTAAACAACCGACAGCGCTTATCCGGATTTACGAAAGGGATCATCCCGCTGTCATTCAAAAAAACATCATGCTCATGAAGAAAACTTTACTTCTAAGTGCTCTCCTCTTCTCCGCGGCCGCAGCAAATGCCGCCGACGTAACGGCCACATATCAGGCAAGCGTCTGGCTGAAATCCGCCAACATGTGTAACTTCGACGCCGTCGCTCCGGCAAACGCCACCGACTTCTACGTAGGCGGCACTTTCGACAACGGAACGGCCTCCAAAACCGCCGAGGCGCTCTATTGGTCCGATACAGAAATCGTGGCCAAAGACAGCTACACCGGCTCGATAGTGAAGAATGTGCTCCTGGCACGCGCCGACGCCCAGTGCGCGCCGGTATGGACCATCGCCCCCGACTTCGCCCAGTGTGAAAACAACGGCGTATTCGCTACGCGCCTGCAGAGCGGCTCTGCCGTTTATGCCTTTAACCTGCGCGCATCCAATGCCGCCTCCGGCAAGGCTTTCTCCTTCACCGACAAGGCCGGCAAAAAGGTTGAAATCAGCGTAGCCCCGCAGGCTACGGCCACCACTACCAGCTGCGGCCTGATTCTCTGCCTCTCGCCCAACGGAGTCTACCGGTGGCACGTAGCCATCGAGGCCGACAACTTCACCGCCGAAGATGCCTCGGTTGCAGCTCCCGTAACGTTCACAGCAACATCGCTTGTCGCCGATAGCCACGACAACGTATTCCTTGCCGGCAACTACGGTGGCGGATACCTTGATTTCGGCAACGGCGTGAAGGCTCCTGCTGCCGCCAACACCACCATCACCAACGGCAAAGCCGCCGGCGCCACTTCGTTTGTAGTGAAAATCAACCACGAGGGTAAAGCCACTTCCGTACTCACCGCTCTCGCCGGAGCAGGCGCCGGAGCAAAGGAAACACAGCAGGTGCTCGCCGCCGAGGGTTCTCAACTCGCTCTGGCCGAATATGTCGATGCAGCCGCCGGCAAATCAATCCGCTACTTCCGGCTTGACGGCACCCTCGAACTTGTTGCCGACCCAACGGAATATTCCATCGCCACAACCGGAACCGTGCAGCTTTCCTCTGCGGCATTCCATTCCGGCGAACTACTGATCAACGGCAACTCCAACCAGGCTCTTACCCAGGACGATGAGACAATCTTCACTCCGGCCGCAGCAGCCAAACTCGAGGGTATCACCATCCGCGCAAGCTTTACTCCGGGTGCTCCCTCCACCTGCTATGCCACCGGCGTCAACATCGGCCAGACCAACTACAGCTGGGTCAGCGACGGCAAACTTCTCACCTACGGCTACTGCATGACCGGCAGCAAGGTGAACCTCAACGTATTCGACTACGCCACCGCCGAGCGCCTGCAGACCATCGACCTCGCCGTGGCAGGCACCACCAAATCCGCCTTCTTCAACGAAAACAACAACACCCTGTACGGCACAAGCTATGCCCGCTCAGCATCCTTCCCCGGCACTGATGTGAAATACGCCGCAACCGCCTTCAACGGCATTCTCGGCGCATGGAATGTTGCCGGTCTCAGCGGCGCAATCAACTCCGTGGCCGACGACACCGTCGACGCCGACGCCCCCGTTGAATATTTCAACCTGCAGGGAATGCGTGTAGTCAACCCCTCGAAGGGTTCCCTCGTAATCCGCCGCCAGGGAACTAAAGTCTCCAAGCTGATTTTCTGATCGCCGCGGTCAGCATAAGGATAAACCACTTTTGATTTTTGAGTAACTTTTAGTTTTTACGTAAGCAAAGACGAAACAGGCCCCCGCGTGAGCAGGGGCCTTTTCATATGCTTTAGTGATATGCGTCACTTGCTGAATCTCAGCACCGTGAAGGAATATGGCGGGAGGGTAATCTGCGCAGGGACGGCGTCGAGGGCCGTCACCTCGGGGAGGGCGTCGGTCTGCGCGGGGGTGCCGGTCAGCGTGGTGCGCGAGATGGCCGAGGGGGTGAATCCGAGCGTGGAGGTCAGGTCGGTATCAAGCCGAACTTCGACCGGGAGCAGGTTGGCGAGTTTCACCACGGTATCGCCGCCGGGAGTGCGGACGATGGAAACGCCCACGCGGCGCGTTGCGTCGGCACCGGGATCGCCACCCTCATAACTGACGGCGGAATTTACATAGGTCGTGCCGGAGTTGGCGCCGTAGAGCTGCTGCACATGATAGTCGACGGTAGGACGGACTTCCGTGTTGCTGAAATATATCAGGTCGGGGCGCCACTGCGTGTGGCCGTCTTTTGCAAGCAGGGGAGCGTAGGAAGCCATCTCCACCACGTCGGCGTTGCGCTCCACGGCGGTGAGATAGAGAGCTTCGGCCAGAGCGGTCTCCACATTACTGGGACGGCCGTCGAGATGGGCGGCCCATTCACCGAGATATACGTGGGGCTTGCTTCGGTCGTACGAATCGTAATAATCCTGGTTGTGAATCATCCATCCGGGCTGCACGTAGTAGTGTTCGTCAACCATGGGAACGCCCTTCTCGGTGGCGAGCTGCCAGCCGAGCTCATAGTCGGTGCCTTCGTAGAAGGGGCCTACGGTGCCTATCACTTTCACTTCGGGGTGGGCGGCGGCCACGGCGTCGTAGATTTTGTTGAAGCGCTCGGTGAACACCGGAGTAATCATATCCTCGTTGCCGATGCCTATGTATTTGAGGTTGAACGGATCGGGATGGCCGGCCTCGGCGCGGAGCCGACCCCATCGGGTGGTGCGGGCGTCGCCGTTGGCGTACTCTATCAGATCGAGCACATCCTGAACGTAGGCGTCCATCTCCTCCATCGGGATGCCGCACTGCTGGCCGTAGGAGGCTGTGAAGGTGTGGCTGTGGTGCGACGCGTCGCCAGAGTTCTGGCAGGGGACGCCTGCGGCCACTACCGGCAGCGGCTCGGCGCCGATGTCCTCGCAGAAGAGGAAATATTCATGGTAGCCCAGGCCTCGGGTCTGATGGTAGCCCCAGAGGTTACTCAGCGGCTTGCGCGCCTCAAGCGGACCGATGGAGCCCTTCCAGTCGTAGATGTTGTCGACACCGTCGCCGTGGGCCACACAGCCGCCTGGAAAGCGTACGAAGCGCGGATGGAGGTCGGCGAGCGTCTGCGCCAGGTCGGTGCGCAGGCCGTTGCGGCGCCCCTTGAAGGTGTTGCGCGGGAAGAGCGAGATCATGTCGAGATGCAGTTCGTCGGGAGCCGAGGGGATGAGCACAAGCTGGCCGCAGGAGGTTGATTCCGAGGGCGTAAGCGTCGCCTTATACTCCTTCCATCCCTTTCCCTTGGGCGAGAGCGAAGCGGAGGCGAGGACGTTGCCGAGCGTGTCGCGCAGCTCGACGCGGAGTTTCAGGGCTTTGGCGCCTGCGCCGAGGCGCGAACGCAGCGAAAGGTCATATTTCTCACCCTTGCGGAGGGCGATGCCGTCGAAGCCGCTGTTGCTGAGCGTCTGCCCCTTGAGCACGGCGTAGTGGGGATTATTGGGGTGGATGGGATCGGCGGTGGCGATTACCGGACGTCCGGCGGCATCGTCGGTATGCCAGGAGGTAGTGGCCGACCACTTGCTGCGGTCCTTGGAGGTGTATTCAAAGTCGCGGTTCTGGATAAGTTCGGCATATAGGCCGCCATCGGCCGCGTAGTTGATATCCTCGAAGAAAATGCCCATCAGATTGGGGCTGATGGCCTTGGTTGAGTCGGGATAAACCGTGAGCACCCCTTTCAGAGGCTTCAGTGAGGCGAAACGCACGGCATCGCCGGCCATGGTCTGCGCATGGAGGGCGTCGCGGTAGGCGCGGTGGTCGCCGTAGCGGCGCAGCGCCTCAACGAGCGAGTACGGCACCTTCTGCACCATCCCATCGCGTTCCTTAGATCCCACGCGGGCCTTGAGCGGCGTGGCCTTCGAGGGTACGGAAGCCGGAGCGGCGTCGGTGTAGGTCTGTGCGCCCCAGCGGATAAGGTCGGGCGACTCCACGCGTGCCCAACCCTTACCCTCGGGAGAGAGCTCCCAGGTAGCTACCCAGGTGCCGTCGGCCTTCTGCGCCAGCGAAGGGTGGAACATCTTCTTCATCCGTCCCCAGGGACCGAAATCGCTGTTGACCACGGAATTGCCGTTGTTGAGCTTCTGCCACGACGTCCCGTCGGCGCTCCAGGCGAGCCTCAGGCCACCCTCACCATTGGCGTTGGCATACGAAAAGATATAGACGGAGTCCGGCTGATTGGCATCGGCCGTAGGCGCACCACCCGAAAGAGCAGCCACAGCCATCCCCAACCCGAGAATCATTTTCTTCATGGTTAGATTCAAATTCAAATAAACAGGTTATAAAAGATAGGTCTGTAAATATTTCCCCACAAATTTAGGGATTTCGCCCCACACCCGCAACCCCCGCCGCCCATCTAACCATCCTTAAAAAATTTCAAAAAATTTTCTCCCTTAACCTCCTTAGCCTCAACCAAATCTACTGTTAATATTTGTTAAGCTGATTTTTTGGGCTCGCAACCGCCCAATTCGGTTGTAACTTTGCATCGCAATCATTTCCAAATCGCCCCTTGAATCCAATTTGTTTGCGCTTCGGGCTTCAGCCCGAGTAAAACCCTCTATTATGATTACGAGAATCAATTCCCTCCGCTTATATCTGCGCCCCTTTCAGCGCTCCCGCGGCCGCTGCCTCTCGGTCGCCGACATCGAGCTGCTGGGCCCCATTGAGCGCCACCGCCGTTCCGGCTCGCTCTCTCCCTGGATTGTCCACGACCATCCCGACCGCCCGAGCTCGCTCCGCCTGCTCCGCAAATATATCGATTGGGTAGTCGCCTACACTGGCCTTGACTACCCCGCTATCCTCTTCGAGCCTCCTCCACGAGCCCCCGACTCCTACCGCGGCTGCAACTATGACCATGTGGTCTTCACGCGCTGCCGCTTCTCCCTCCACCGCGACCGTTACGACCGCTGCACGCGCGTCTTCCTCCCCCAGCTATCCCCCGGCCGCCTCTTCATTCTCCATTTCCTCTGTGCCAAGACCCCGTGGATGTCCACACCTGCGAACACCTCCCGGCGTCAGCGCCAAGCTCCCTCATCCGGTCCAAAACCTGATGTAATCCTCACCCTCCGCGAGCAGCGACATGCCGTTGTCGGAAAGAGTTCCCCGTCTCCGCGCTACCCGTCAGCCCGCCCTCTCCCCGCAATCGATCCTGAGATGAACTCCTTCATCCTCATAACCATCACGCACAGCGGTGCGGAGGTATTTCGATTGCGATAGCGGCAAGTCATGCCCCGCAGCCCAAAGCTAAACCGCATGGCAAGCGTACAT
>ERZ838577.1830-NODE-1830-length-26529-cov-5.424568_pt1 | contig 26529 bp, 20 predicted proteins | sample MGYA00519682_ERZ838577 | MGnify/ENA primary metagenome ERZ838577 (study PRJEB31850, sample SAMEA3708838) | human gut metagenome | biome: human gut; feature: human-associated habitat; material: faeces | place: China | collected 2014 ...
AAGTAAAAAGCGGTGTATGGAAGCCGGATGGAGAGGATATGGATTCAAAGAATGCGCTTGCGGCACGTGGTTATTGGCAAGCCTTTCAGAAGGTCAAAAAGAGCGTATCCGATATTTTCGAAGGTAGTAACAGTGCTGAGGTTGCGGAACGGGACTTATCGGTATGGCACAGTGAAATGTTCATGCCTTGCGTAACGGCAGGCATTATCAAACCATCCGATATTGTCGGTTATCGTTCCCATCAGGTCTATATTCGTAACTCGATGCACACACCTCTGAATCCGGATGCACTTCGTGATGCCATGACCACTTTGTTCGAATTGCTTAGAGAAGAACCGGAAGCCTGTGTAAGAGCCGTTTTAGGGCATTTCCTGTTTACTTATATTCATCCCTTTATGGATGGAAACGGTCGTGTCGGGCGGTTCTTAATGAATGCCATGTTGGCTTCGGGTGGCTACGATTGGCTGATTATTCCGGTGGAAAGACGAGATGAATATATGGCGGTCCTCGAAAAAGCAAGCGTTGAGGGAGATATAGTTTCTTTTGTGAGATTTTTATCGAGTATTTAATTCAATTCCAGTGAAAAGTCTTTTGATACATAAGAGACGGATTTTTCAGTGTCAGTGCTTCATTGACTGTCGCTTTCATTCTAGGTTTAAATCTCGGTTTAACCGAACCATGTAAATCAACGCAATTTGAGCATAAAAAAAGAGAGTTACTTTTGTGTAACTCTCTGATTTTCTGGTGATCCGCTTGGGGGCGGAACCTTATATTTTTTATCGCTAATAATCAGTTACTTATCTTGCTGTTTATCATTTAGTCCACCTATTTCACCTCGATTGAACTTCTTGGTTCTGCACTGATATACAACTCTTTGTCAGTACTGCAAAGATACGGATTTTTGCTTTGAAAATCAATGAAAATTCCAAGAAATGTTTAACGGAATGCTTCCTGTCTGTTTTTCTCAAGAAGTTCTTCTATATCAGATTCCCGATATAGAATTTTACCTCCAATCTGATAATAGGATAAGATTCCATTATTTCTATATTCTTGTAAAGTGCGTCTTGATACTTTAAGGTAATTTGCCAATTCTGCATCATTCATATATCTATGCCCATTAAGTGTTGGGTTGTTGTTCTTCAGAATATCTTCGAGTCTTGTTAGTGTATCTTTTAACCTATTGTATATCTGAATAACTTGCTCATTATCTTGGGTAATTACTTTGCTCATAATTTTCTGTTGTGTTTTTCAATGAACTTCTGAATATCTTCTTTTTTATAATAAATCTTTTTTCCAATTTGAGAATAAGAGATTTGGTCTGTATCTCTAAGATTCTGTAATGTTCTAGGAGAAATTTTGAGGATCAGGCAAACTTCTTGGTTATCCAACCATTCCCCTATTGTTTTCTGTGAAGAAGCTGTTATCAATTTATCAATGGTATCAAGAAAGTTTTCAATTTCCTTTAATGTCTTTTCATATGTAGCTGTTTCAATTCCAATGATTTCCATATCCAAAAAAGTTGAGTTTGTACAAATGTATTTTGAATATTTATATGATACAAAATGTTGTCATTAGGTGTCGTCAGGTAGCATCAGATGTCATTGTTGGTGGCTGTGTTAACCGGTTTCCAATTCTTTATTATATAGTTTACACTTTTAGTTTACACTAAATATTAAGTAAAGAATTTTATGCACCTGATTATCAGCGGTTAGCAAACTTATTAATCTTTATCTCAGATTTAGGCATACTATTTTCACTACTATAAGTATATACTCTTGAGTGCGCACGAAAAGAGTATCGATTTATTCACTTATAATATTGGAATTATGTCATATATAGATAATGAGATACTCGAAAGACTGATAGGAACCATGGTAGAGGGATTTGCCCGCATTGAAAAGAAACTGGATCAGATGAACCGTCTGAAAGAATGTATGAATGGGGATAAACTGCTTGATAATGTGGATCTGGCAGAACTTCTTGGTGTGTCACAAAGAACTCTGGCGCGTTACAGGCAAGAGGGCAAGATTAAATATTACTCGGTTGAAAAGAACGGGAAATCATTCTATCTCGCCTCAGAGATACAGAGTTTCCTGCTCCAGCGAGGTAAGAACGTAGTAAATAATAAGTAGCAAATAGAATAAGTGACCGTATTCTGATGGAAAGATGATACGGTCACTTATGCATTATACCGGGATTGCGGTCACTTTCAATGTCTCCAGATTGACATAGGCACCGCGATACAGTGTCTTTCCTTCCTTGAACATTCTCCATAATATGTCACATCCGATATGTGCCAGTGTGGAGTTAATGAACAAATCCTGTTTTTCCAGGGCTTCCGCCAGAGAACAGCTTGGTCCCGATTCTTTTTCCTTGATTTTTGCATAGTCCACTTCCTCGGTGATGACATTCATTTTAGGCATGGGAATATATTCCTGGGAAGAAGGTTGGAGAACTTTCTCACGTACCGTCCCGATGATGACCTGTCCTTTTGTCTGGCTGTTCCCGAAATCCATCCAGTATATGGGAGCCGAATGGTCACTGAAGTTTTCTTTGCGGACTTTCTTCAGGAACTTCCAAAGCGTAAGACGTGAACGTATATTGTCCGCACAGGTAATGATGATATTTGCTGTGCTGTCTTCAGAAAAATTCCTGGTAGGAAAACATTGCGGTTCGGCAATCCATGCGTATCCGAAAAAACGGTTGATGCGTGTGACAAGTGATACGGCTTTGTTCAGTCCCAGTTCTGTTTCACTGAAAAGCTGGCGTCCTATATTGGCCTGGCTTACTGTGTCGGGATCGAATACGGTGACATGCAGTCCGGGATGGCCCAATGCTTGAAGTGTCATACTCATGCGTGCCAGATTGGTTATCACTTGTGAGCCGGTACCTCCGGCTCCGATGACGAATACCGTTACCGGATGACGCGGATTGAGCAGGTAGCGGTCGGTAAAATGTATCTTTTTCATGGAAGTATGTCTTTAAGTTTTTTATTCATGGGCTTGAGCTCGTTCATGTCGAACGGATTGTTTCTTATGTTCTCGGTAACGATGACAAGATTTGAAACGGTAGGATTGACATTTCCTCCCAGATGGGAGAATTCAGTCAGCCAGAACCGTTTTTCCCAGTATTCCAGCAGTGAAAGGAAAGTCGGGTTCTGCGGCTTTTCCAGCGAACTGCTTCCAAGGCAGACACTTGAGCCGGTCACGTTGAAGAACGGGGCACGGAACAGCGGTGTCGTTTCCATCGGACGTTTCCCCTTGAAGGCAAACACGTCCATGTTTTCGTTTTTTACGCGGTAGACAATTCCCGGCAGATTGAATGTGCCGTCCTGTATATTGAGATTCTTGTGAAAGAACATCTGTTTTTTTCCGGGTGGATTGTACCAGATATATTCTTCCTGTCCTTTCCTCGGATTGCAGGCCAGCATGTTTTCGGGGACTCTGCCTGCCGGTATCCCGCTCATTTCTTCCGTATAGGATTCCAGCAGTGTGTTCATGAAATCATATGTGACAGGAGTACCGGCTCCCATCCGTCCGTTCTTTCCGATGGCACGCAGTTCAAGGAAGTAACGGCTGTCATTTCTCATCCGGTCATCGTATCGGTAAGCGATGATAGCAGCCTTCGGTACCATCATTTTCTGTATGTTTTTTGTCAGTTCATTCATGATGTTTATAAATTATTGGTAACATGTTCTACAAATTTCTCAAACCATTTCTCAAACCGTTCCGGATAGTTGTCCGGCTTGAACAGTTCCTCTGTTTCCGGTGTGATGAAGATAAAAGATACGGGAGTCTGGTTATATGTCTCCTGACAGTCGGCACTGAAGCAGCTTTCAACATCTTTTGTAACCGTATCCGTGATGGAATATACGAGTAGTATCTGGTAATTGAGCGGTGGTGGTTCAAAATCCTTTTCCTTTTCGCTTGCAAAATCATAGTCATAATTCATGATATGCGGACTGTCATTTGAGATCAGGGACATTCCTTCATTAATCAGCTCCAGCAGTCTTCTTTCATTGGCGTTGGAAGGATTACAGTTTCGGATATGCTCTTCCAGATTCCTGCAAAATGCTTTGGTGTACATCCGGCACAGTTTTCTGTGGATTCTTCCTTTTTCATATGACCTGAAGAGTTTTTCCTTTCTGTACAAATCCTTTTTCTCTTCGTCATCGAGTTGTTCAAAGTCCACAGAATCGATGCAGATTTCTGACATCTCAAAATAAGGGGTATCGGTTATGTCCAGCATTCTGTGATATTTGATGAACCGTCTGATGAACTCCAGTGTAGTCTTTTTAATTTCACCTTTCAGTCTTTCCGTAAAATCCATCGGTAACAGGAACATTGTGTAATCCGGCCATTCATGGAAATGATAGATACAGAACTGAAGCCTGTCACCGACAAGTTCCAGATTCACATGATGAGATACTATGGAATCCAGCGCATTATATAGCAGGCATATTTTTTCTCTTGTGGAAGTCCTGCCTGTAGGATGATATGGCAGCTCCACATCCAGGAGCTGCGCATACTTCATGGCTGAACGGTATAGGAAATCAAGATTCTCTTTAGTGGTGACATTTATCGTTACATCCCTGTTATTCTCCACATACAGATCGGGAGCGATTGAAGGTATTCTCGTATTCAGAAAGCCATGAGGCTTTCTGCGGGAGGGAGTTTTCTTTTCTTCCTGCTCCTGATGCCCCGGCTTATGTCCGTATTTTCGAGTTCTGATATGATAAGTCTGGCTAAATTCTCCATAGCCCGTTCCGTAAGTTGTGTACATGGTTTCTTATTTTTACGTTGTCCTTTTTTCATGTCCTTACCCTTTCACTCCGATGGTTGTCTTGAATTCATATACCGCCCGGTCATCTTCGATTTCCGGTCCATGTACGGTCGCGGTGGTCAGTTCCGGATAGTTCATTGAATAGAAGTCCATCACTTCAGCCGGAGACATGTTTACGTTCGGATCGTCCAGTACGATTTCCTGACTGTTCTTCCTCATTTTGAAGACTCTTTTCATACCTTTAATTTCCAGTGCCATATTGTTTATAGTTTATTGGTTTTACAAATCGTTTATTGTGCATATCAGCAGTATATCATTTCTACCTGTGCTTCGTCCTTCATCCGGTACTCAGCCGGAAAATCCGGATATTCCGCATATGGGTCCTCTCTTAGAAGTTCCCTGTCATTCTCGTCTTCCGGATCGAAGCAGAATGTATCATGGGCAGCCGGTACAGCCTGGTATTCCCGTCCGTTTCCGTTCGGTACCTGTGCTGTTCCGTTCGGTATATGTCCGTTTGTCGGTTGCCGTACCTGCTGCTGCGGATATGGCTGCATTGTAGCTCCTTGTGGCATACCTGTTCCTTGCATCACGTGGCGGTTTGGAGCAGGTTGGATATATGCTCCGTTCGTTCCATATACCGGTTGAGGCATTTCCTGTGGAATCTGTTGTGGAGCAGGCTGCATGACAGGTTCAGGATTCATAGTATGGGTCTGCTGCTCCGGGAATATGCTTGTTTGCATACCGGGCTGTGGCTGACCGTTCATGCTGCCTTGTGGTTGGGGAATTACCGGCGCCGGTTCCTCTGTCATACCGAACAGACTTCCTTCGCTGGCCTGTTTCTGTACTTCCTGCATCTTTTCGTCAATCTCCTTCTGTTTTTCTGAAGGAGCCAGCACCCGTGCCTGTTTCAGCCATGTCATTGCTTCGGAGAACCTTTTTGCGGCAGTTGCATCATCAGCCTTCTTGAGGAGCTTTTCCATCTTTTCACGTTTTTCCCTGGCTTCCTTTGATTCAGCCGGTACTGTTGGAGTTTTGGATGATTTGGCCTGTGATGTAGCCTTTTCTGCCTGTTTCTCGAAATTTTCCGCATTGACAAGCAGTCCCTGTACCTTCTGTATCGGTTGTAGTATCGTCTGCAGGAAACCCATATCCAGTTCTGCCGGTGTTCCGTTCACGACCAGCGGCACCATGTTCTGCCGCGTATCCTCTTTCAGGCTGTTCCGCCTTGGCATGACCGCCACGCTCAGGCTGTTGTTCACTTTACGGATATTGATATTCAAATCCGTACCTGCTGTAATCATCTGATAAATTGATTGAAAAAACATAATTGAAAAATTTTATGGTTATACATAAGTTTCCTTGAAGAATTCTTTCAGGACATTCTCTCTGTCAGGATTGCTGGAAATATCACGCAGAGATTCCAGATAGTAGCCGATGTTTTTAGGCTCATCAACTGTATTGGGCAGACGTCTTTTGACCGGTCTGATATGTTCGCTCTGTGGCCATACAGCCGGCATGACAGGAGCAGAAGATATACATGTACTTGTTTTCATATCTGTTGGTTTTATTGGTTAGAAAAACAGGAGTCCGACAATGAAAAAGATAAATGCTATCCTTACAATCAGTAGAAGAGCTCTGAAAAGAAATCCTATGATTCCTCCGGTGAGCAGGAGCATTGCAATAATACCGGTAGGCATGATACCTTTGTCTGTCAGCATAAGTATTCCGATAACCAGTACCAGGGTTACCGCATGCTTGCTGATACTTTCGATAATCTGTAGTTTCATAATCCTTAATTTTATGAATGAATAATCCCATCGGGATGTGTTTTCCCGATTTTATAGGCCTCCGGCCTCTTGGATTGCCTTTTTGCGCAAGGCCTGGCAGGAAAAAATACCGGAGCGCAGCGAGGATGATTTTTTCCTGTCCAGCCAAGCCCTTGAGGGCAGCCTTGCGGCAAAAGGCAGGCAATCCAAGACCTTTGCCGCTTAAAAGCGGAAAAACAGATTCTTTTCTGTACGGATACAAAAAAATGCAGACCTTCCGGCCTGCATTCTTATGGTTATATTGATATGGATGTTATTCTTCTTTTGTGGAATAGGTGTTGAAAATGTCATCAGTCATTTCCTTGGCGAGAGTCCTGATTCTGTTCAGGAAGTCCTGTCCGGTTATCATTCCGCTTTCAAGTCCGGCCAGCTGTTTTTCCCAGTCTGCGGTGAGTGAAGTATCCGCAATTTTCTTTCCACGGATGGTTTCGTAGGTGAACATGCCTTTCGGAGTCGGAACGATATATTTCCCTGAATAACGGATATATTTACGGTTAACCAGTGTACGGATGATATTGGTACGTGAAGAAACAGTACCCAGTCCGTTCTGTTCCATGTATTCCACCAGTTCTGCATCCGTGAACGGATTTACCGGCAGCTGTTTCTTGTGTACCATGTTACATCCGCATACATTCAGGGTATCACCTTTCTCCACTTCGGGGAGTTCTTTGACGGAATATCCCGATGTCGGGATCATGTCGGAACGCATAAACACATCATGCCAGCCGGCTTCAATGATTCTTGTTTGTTCGGCCTTGAAATGTTGTGCCGCACAAACCGCTTCAACATTTGTCGTTTCTATGCGGCATGGAGCCATGAATGCTTCGAGCATCCTTCCGGCTACAAGTCTGTAAACCTGCATTTCCTTTTCGGACAGATTCACGGGACGGATACCTGTAATGATGATGGCATGATGTACATTGGCCTTTTCTGCATTTATTATGTGACGGGACAAACTGGATATGTCAATACCTCCAGTTCCTTTAGCGGCAGGAAACAGTTCCCATGAAAGCAGACGCGCCATGATTGGTGGAAGCGAGTCAAACACATCCTCCGTCAGATAACGGCTGGAAGTCCGCGGATAGGAAATCAGTTTCTTTTCATAAAGGGACTGTGCGATGTCATATACCTCTGATGCGGTATAACCATAGCGGATGTTCGCTTCCTTCTGAAGTTGTGTCAGGTCAAGCAGATCCGGTGGAAGTATTTCCTTAACGCTGTGGCTGATACCTGTAATCTGTGCCTGATGTGACAGCTTGCAGTCCTGGAAAAACATTGTAGCGGATTCTTTGTCGGGAAGATCCTGTGTGCGGCGCATCTTGAAAAGGATGCCGTCCTTTTGCAGGCTGATGTAGATGGGCCAGCTGTCCGATGAAATATGGTTCTCCCTTTCGCGGTAGCGTCTGCTGATGGCAGCCAGTACCGGTGTCTGCACCCGTCCGAGGGAATTGTTGCCGAGTCCCGTCGCCTTGCACATGGCATAGCTGGCGTTGATTCCGAGAATCCAGTCTGCCTTGTTGCGGCTGTCGGCAGAAAGGAACAGGCTGTCGTAACAGCTGTCCGGCTTCAGGTTTTCCATGCCTTTACGCACAGACTCGTCGGTAAGAGATGAAATCCACAGACGGAAACAGGGCTGTGTACAGTTCAGGTATTGATATACATAGCGGAATGTCATTTCCCCGTCACGGCTGGCATCGGTAGCCGCAATGATGGTATCGCATGCCTGAAACACTCTCTCGATTACTTTAAGCTGGAGCACGGCATCAATGTCCGGTATCCATCCGTTCTCGGTGCGTGTATGACGTACCATCAGCTCAAATTCGGACGGGATGAAAGGAAAGTCATTCCGTTCCAACTTTTGGGTTCCGTAGTCCTTCGGCATGGCCAGTGACAGCATGTTCCCGAAAGTCCACGTAACCATGTAGCCGTTTCCTTCCACATATCCGTTTCTTACTCTGGTAGCACCGATGATTCTTCCGATTTCTTTTCCTACACTTGGTTTGTCTGTTAATATGGCAATCATGATAAATTCTGTCTTTTATATCTTTCCATACGGTAAGTCCGTATGGAAAGAGAGATGATACATTATGGATTTTTATTTATTCACCTGAAGGGTTGATACCGTTTATGCTGATGACCGGATTTCCATTCCCGTCTTCAATCAGACTGAGTGTGGCATCCATGGTAAGTGAAAATACAGGAGTCTTGATTTTAATGGACATGACATTGGTTTCCTCTCCCTGAAGGAGCAGGTCCAGGTTTCCGTCCTTTTCAATTTGAGATCTGCTGATACCTACCGATTCCAGTTTCTCCCAGTCGATTTGTTCAGCCTTGTAGATATGATGATTGTTCTTGTTCATGTTCTTTCCTTTTTAGTAATTGATGATTTGAATGATTTGAATCCCGTTCAGGTCAGACAGCCTGTTTTGCTCCTTTTTTCTGCTCCTGCTGCTGGGTATTGTCAGTCTGTGAAGCACGCTGTGAGGTATTGCGGCGCACATCCGGATTTTCTTGGAAATATTGCAGCTGTCCGGTGTTTGCGTTTACTTTCAGATAGGAATCGAACGGTTTGCCGTTGGGACCTTTCATACCCGTTACAAGGATGGCCTTTCCGTCCTGAAGATTTGCTCTTTCCTGTGCCGAAAGCAGGTGTCCGTAAACCTCAGCCGGGATGGTAGGTGCCTGTCGTTCGTTGAAACCGTCCGGAGTTCTGGAATACTGTGGCCTTCCGCTTGCCAGGTCCAGCTTGACGAATGACGAGAATTCCTCACCTTTACGGTTGATCATGTTCTCAAGATAGATGGGCTGTCCTTTGCGTAACGCTTCCTTGTCCTCCGGTGTGAGCTGTACCGAACAGATTTCCTTCGGTATGTAGATTTCTCCCGTTTCCGGATTGTGGCGCGTATATTGGAGCCCGCCTGTAACCTTATCCATGGTAACGAAGGAAGAAAACAGTTCACCGTTCTTTCTCTTCATATCCTCTACAAGGATGGTATGTCCTTCGTTCAACGCTTTGAGCTGCATGGGGGAAAGCGGTACACCGCCAAGCGTCTGCTGGTTGAAAGCCTGGTCTTTCGGGAAAATAAATTCGATGCCTCTTCTTTCCGCATTGTATTGCAGATTGGCATTGAATTCCTTGCCTTGATTGGATTTCATGCCATCCACGAATATCTGTTCACCGTTTTTCAGTTTCTGAATTTCGTCCGGAGTCAGGGTTACACCTTTGATTTCATTCGGGATATAGACATGCTCCTGTCGTACGGCTACCAGTTCGTTGGTATTCTTGTCGATGGAAATCAGACATGGCTCAGTCGTGTTGCCACGCAGGTTAAGGTCAGCCACGCGTCCCATGTTTCCACTTTCACGCAGGTTCTTCTTGTCCTCTTCCGTGAAGATATGTCCGAAATAAGGACGATCCAGTTCAGGTTCCTTTCTGATACCGTGGATACCCAGCATAACCTGCCCACCGTTGGATATGAACGAAAGGCGTGCGTCCAGCTTGGCAGTCAGTACCCCAGGAATGTTGAGCGTCAGTGGCATAGTTCTGTTGGTCTTGTATCCTTTCAGCATGCTGTCCAGCTGTCCGGACTGCTCCAGCATTTCCTTGGATATGCCGAACTTGCCCAGTTCCTCCCAATTAATCATGTTCTCGTTGTAGCGGTACGTGGGTGTCTGCTGGCCTTGTGGTTCCTGCTGTTCGCGCCCCTGTGCGGCAGCTTCCACCTGTGATACCTGTTCAGGCTGAGCCTGCGTTGTCTGTTCCTGCTTCTTTGCCATTTTTGTTTCCTCCTCTTTTGTTTGACTATTTTTCTGATTGTTTGCCTTCGGTATGATTTCATAGCGTTTCAGAAACTCCTTTACCGCGTCTGTATTCTTGTCTTCGGCCAGGTCCTTGAGAGCCTGTCTGTTCTGCTTGTAATCATTGAAGGTCATGCGGATAAGTCTGAAATGCGTAGGCTCCTTCAGCTGGTTCCAGAAATTTTTGATGAAGTTTTCAAGGATACTTGAATTCTTGTCGAATTTAAGGAATGAGTTCTCGTTCTTCTCTTCCGGTGTAACCGTCTGATAATTGCCTTTCTCGTCCATCTTACTGATTACTCTCAAACCCTCCTTTGGGTCATTCTTGTTATGTACCAGCAGAAGTTCGTCAATTTGTTCCACATAAGGCTTTTCCGGTTTCTTAGTCCGGCCTTGCCTTTTTTCCTTGTCAGGACTGTTTTCTTGTGCCATAATCTTTTGTTTTGAGTGACTACTTGATTTGTTTCACAGTCCAAATGTAAAGTGATAAATTGAGTAAACAATTGATTTACAAATAGATGACATTAGATGTCATCAGGTGTCATCAAATGTCATACGAAGAATAGGAAAGAATGTAGAAACAGTAGAAAAAGAATGAAAAGAAGTAGGAAGAGTTGGAATAAAAGCATAGCAAAGCCACAGGACTATGCAGATCGGAGGGAGCTGAAATCCCTGTCTTATTTCGGGATTTGATAAACAGACTATGTTTTGTTATTTGGGAAAGTGGGTTTTCACAGTATTTGTGAGGCTATATATAGAATATAAGGATAGCCGCCTTTGATTCACGACTATGCGTCACGTCGGTCGCAGTTAATCCCTGTAATCTTTTCTTTAATGCCAATCCGTTTGCCGCCGCATTCTTTTTCAGGTGAATTTTCATGGCGATAGCCATAAAGAAAATTCTCCTGAAAAAAGGAATAAATGCGGCTGGCAAATCAGGATTGGGATTTATCTTTGATGTAAGGGATAGGATGAGAATATATAAAAATTGTTTGAAAAGGCTTGTGACTTGGGAATATATAATATTTTCATATAGAGTGCTACATAGCATAGTATTCCGGACGATGTTCTGTAAAGTCTAAGCTCATATTTAAAAATACCACTCTATATAGATAGAAATACCCCCTATTCATTGTTCGTTATACTTATATATTTGCATAGAAACTTAAAATGCGAATTTATGAACTTGAACTTAAAATCTATTTTTTCATTTTCTGTGTTATTTTTCTTTATGCAATCTCTGTCTGCATCGGACAATGGTGCCAATCAGTGGAGAAACAATCAGAATGTATGGCAGGACCAGACCATAAACGGAATTAACCGTTTACCTTCCCGCAGTACTACTTATTCTTTCCGGAGAGTGGATTGGGCTTTGGATGGAGACAGAGAGAAATCGGAGTATATGTCGTTGAACGGCCAATGGAAGTTTAACTTTTCCGAGGATATGGCATTGGCTCCCGCCGGTTTTTATAAAGTGGAGTACAATTCATCATCATGGAAAACTATTCCTGTTCCTTCATGTTGGGAGATGCAGGGATATGGCTATCCTATATATACAAATACTATTTATCCTTTCCCTGCTCGTCCGCCATATATTGACAGGAATAATCAGACGGGGTGTTATATCAAGGAGTTTGTTGTTCCTGACAAGTGGAAGAACGACAGGATTATACTCCATTTCGGAGGCGTCTATTCGGGATTTAATGTATGGATAAACGGACAGAAGGTGGGATATTCCGAAGACAGTTGTCTGCCTACTGAATTTGATATTACCGAATACGTTAAGAAGGGGGAGAATAAACTGGCGGTGCAAGTGTATAAGTGGACCGACGGAAGTTATATGGAAGATGCCGACCACTGGCGAATGGCTGGTATCCATCGTGAAGTATATATCATGTCCATTCCGCAGGTGGCAATATATGATTATGGAGTAAGGACACGCATCGATTTCCGGAAGAATATTGCACGGTTACAGATCCGTCCGGAAATAACAAATCAGAATATGGATGATTTGAAGGGATGGAATCTGTCAGCCCAATTATATGATGCCGATGGGAAACCGGTGTTTGGAAAAGATATTACCGTTACTGCCGATTATGTGGTGAACGAACCTTATCCTCAGCGCGATAATGTTTATTACGGAATGATGGAGGGAATCGTTTCCAAGCCGGAGTTATGGAATTCTGAACACCCTTATCTATATACTCTGGTTCTAAAGCTCACAGACAATAAGGGCAATGTGGTGGATGCGAGAAGTAGTAAGGTAGGCTTCAGGGATATTAAAATAAAAGGCAATCAGATTCTGGTGAATGACACTCCTATTAAACTCATTGGCGTAAACCGCCATGACCATAGCGAGACAGGAGGAAAGACTGTCACCCGCGAGGAGATGCTCGAAGACGTTCTGCTTATGAAACGTTATAACTTCAATACAGTCCGCACATCGCATTATCCTAACGACCCTTATTTCTATGAACTGTGCGATAAGTATGGTATATACGTAATGGATGAGGCTAATCTTGAAACTCATCATCAAAGGGGGTATCTGTCCAATAGGCCTGAGTGGGCTAACTCGTTCATGGAGAGAGTGGTAAGAATGGCTGTGAGAGACAGGAACCATCCTTCTGTGTTTATGTGGTCTTTGGGCAACGAGTCTGGATGCGGCCCTAATCATGCAGCTCTGTCAGGATGGCTGAAAGATTATGACCCAACCCGTCCTGTTCATTACGAGGGGGCGCAAGGACAGCCGGAAAATCCTTTATACAAACCTATCGGACGTAAGGAAGCGTCAATCGTTACTAGTGAGATAGATTTTAATGTGAACGAAGATGTCAAACCGGCAAAGAAAGAGCTTTGTGTGTATGCCAATCCCGATGATCCTTTATACGTCGATGTCATTAGCCGTATGTATCCTATGGTCGATGAGCTTATAGCAATGACTAAGAATCCGGTCATGAACCGTCCGATAATAATGTGTGAATATGCACATTCTATGGGAAACTCTACCGGCGGGCTGAAAGAATACTGGGATGCAATACGTTCTCATGATGCGCTTGCCGGCGGATATATTTGGGACTGGATAGACCAGGGATTGCTGGATAATGAACGGAAATATAATAAGAAATCATGGAATTATGGTGGTGACTATGAGAAAGGGGAGCACAACGACCAAAACTTCTGTATAAATGGTGTTATCAGTGCCGACCGCTCCATTAAACCTGCTACTGAGGAATGCAAGTACGTGTTTGCTCCTGTATCATTTACAACTGATAATGTCTATAGTGGAGAGATAACTGTAAAAAACAGAAACTTCTTCCTTTCAACAGATGAGTATCGTTATTTTTGGCAATTGAAGGACGAAGACAGTGTATTGCAGGAAGGTGAGATTATTGTGCCGACAACACCAGCAGGTGAGAGCTGTAAACTAAAACTTCCTATTCAGAATTTCAAGGCCGATGACGGTGCGGAATATTGGTTATGCCTGAGTGCCAGGCTCAAGAATGACAATCTGTATGCCAAAGCTGGATACGAGGTTGCCTGGGAACAGTTTAAGTATCTTTCTTTACCAAAGATAGTAGAATGCGTTGATACTACATTGGATATGGAAATCGATTCAGATAACAAGAAAGACATCAGCGTGAAGGGAAAGAACTTTTATCTGAATATCAGTGATGGTTATATCAGTCAGTATAAGATAGATAATGAAAGTATCATCACATCTGCTCTGAAACCAAACTTCTGGAGAGCGTCAACAGACAATGACTGGCGAGGATGGAAGGTCGATAGACTGTTTGCATTCTGGAAAGATGCTCCATTAAAGCTAAAGACAGTTTCTATAGATGTACGCAAATCGGAAGGCAATCTTGAGGTTAAGGTGCTAAAGGCTATAGATGAAAGACTGAGACTTACCTTGAATTATAAAGTAAAAGCAGACGGAACAATAGGCGTTCATTATTCAATGATGAAGTCTCCTGAAATATCAGAAATGTTGCGCGTAGGATTGCAATGCGAATGTACCAATCGTTTGTCGGATGTGACATATTATGGACGTGGCCCATGGGAAAACTATTCCGACAGAAAAGCCTCTGCAATGGTGTCTATATATAACTGCAAGGTGTCCGCTCTGGGATTTGACTATGTAATGCCGCAGGAAAACGGAAACCGTTGTGACGTGAGATGGTTTGCCTTGCAGTCGGATAAGGCAGGTGTGATGATTGTCGGCGATGAACCCCTATCTGTTTCAGTGTGGGAGATGTCGCAGAATGCGATTGATAAGGCTAAACATATAAATGAACTTGAAAAGGACTTGTATTCTAATACTCTTAATATCGACCTGGTTCAGGCTGGAGTGGGCGGAACAGATAGCTGGAGTCTGAAAGCCCGTCCTTCAATAGACAAGCGTCTTCTGAAGGGAAGCTATTCATACGGATTTACTTTTGTTCCACTGGGCAGGGATGCAAATCTTAAGGAAATGGGCAGAAAAATATATTGATTAACAGGCGATTGTTAGTGATAAAATGGCTGTTGGAGTCTGGGAATGGATTCTAACAGCCATTTTTCCTTAAAATATTTAGTTAATCTATTTCCCCCCCTATTTAAATGAAATTTTCCCCCTTTGGTTATATTACATAGTATATATATTTGCAAGTGTCAGTAAGTAGCGCGCAACTGATAGAACAAAACTTTTTATTTTAAGAAAAACACTAATTACAAAAAACTCTAGATTATGAACAGAACACTATCATTAATGTGTATGCTGATTCTTATAATGTTCAGCTTACCATTAAAAGCACAGAACGGGAGAGTTTCTGGTTGTATAACAGATTCCGATGGCTTACCTGTGATAGGTGCAAGCATTTTAGTTAAGGGTACAACAAACGGTATTATTTCGGATTTGGACGGAATTTATGTTTTGGAAAATGTACCAATGGAATCGACATTGATTTATAGCTTCGTAGGATATGATACACAGAATATTGTGTATAAAGGTCAGTCTACAATAGACGTTCAATTAAAAACCTCCGCCATTGCACTCGATGAAGTTGTAGCAATAGGATATGAGGTTAAGAAAAAAAGTGTTGTTACAGGTGCCATCAGCAGCATCGATTCCGATGATTTATTGCAATCCAAGCCTGCAAATGCCGTAAATGCATTGAGCGGTAGGGTTAGTGGTGTGAACGTTGTGACAAATTCAGGTCAGCCGGGATCAGCGCCCAAGCTGGTAATTCGTGGTGTCGGTACAAATGGAAACTCTAATCCTCTTTTTGTAATTGACGGACTGCCTATGGACGACATGAACAGTGTAAATCCCAACGACATTGAAAGCATGGAAGTCTTGAAGGATGCAACTTCAGCTGCTATTTATGGTGCCAGAGCCGCTAATGGTGTAGTCCTTATAACCACAAAGAAAGGAAAGAAAGGAAAGACATCGCTTGCTTATGATGGTTACTATGGTTTCTCTACAGTAGCAAAGAAACCAACCATGCTGAATGATGAACAGTACATTATGCTGATGAAAGAGTTTGCCGACAATGATGATATGCCGCTTGCCGGTGGTGTACCTACTGCTCCAACAGGTTATAATACAGACTGGTTTAATGAAATATAGAATACAGCTCCTGTTACTGAGCATAACATTACTGCTAACTTTGGCAGTGATAAGGGTTCAAGCTTGCTTTCATTGAATTATCTAGACCAGAATGGTATTATCGGTGAAGATGCGTCATTTTACAAACGATTCAGCACAAGGCTGAACAGTTCCTATTCTATAAATGATTTCTTAAGTGTAGGTGCAAACGTCAACTATGCATATATAGAGAATAGTGGAGTGGCAACCGGTATCAATGGTTATAATCCGATATCATACGCCTATAATATTGATCCTACTACTCCGGTTTATGATGAGAATAGCAACGATACTTTCGGATATGGAGTCTCTCCTGTACCTTATAGCCGTATGTGGAACCCTATTGCATTTATGGATGAGGCACCTAAGAATAAAAATATTACCCAGCAATTTTTTGGTAATGTTTATGCTGAGATCACTTTTATTAAAGACCTTGTTTTCCGCACAGATTTTGGTATTAATCATCGGAATTTCCGTGGAAGAATGTTTGCACCAAAGTTTTTTCATTCTGCAGAATGTAAAGAAGATAATTCTAGGGTAGAACAAAGTACAAATGCTAATAGTAGTTGGCAGTGGGAGAATACATTGCGATATAAAAAATCTTTTGGTGAACATTCTACATCTGTCCTGTTAGGTACTTCTGCATCAAGAGATGTTTATGAGTTTATGGCCGGAACACGAAATAAATATCCAAATGAAGCAATGACCAATGAGAATTACTGGTATCTTAATGCTGGTGATGTTATGACATCAGCTAATAGTGGCGGTGCTAATCCTAGACATAGTATGTTCTCATATTTTGCTCGTCTAAGCTATAATTATGCTGAAAAATATATGGCGGAAGTTGTGGTCAGACGCGATGGGTCTTCAAATTTCGGTCCCAATAACAGATATGCTACTTTCCCGGGCGTTTCATTAGGTTGGAATGTTTCAAATGAGAAATTCTGGAAAATTAAGAACTTTGATGTCTTCAAACTTAGATTCTCTTGGGGACAGAACGGAAATGAGCGAATTTCTCCATTCTCCTATACTTCTATTATTGGCAATAATTATAATTACACGTTTGGTAATGCCATCACTGTGGGATCTGCTCCTAATAACCTTGTTAATCCAGACGTGAAATGGGAAACTTCTGAACAATTTAATGTTGGTGCCGATATGACATTCTATAATGGTATGATTAGAGCAAGTTTCGACTGGTTTAAAAAAAGTACTAAGGATTTGTTGTTCCAGCCAACAGTTGAAGCCATTAGAGGTAATAATGCAGCTTTTAGAAACCTTGGTAATATAACAAACCAGGGTGTGGAAATGCAGATGACATTTAATAAAAATTGGAACGAAATCAACTTCTCTATTTCCGCAAATGCCTCATATCTTAAAAATGAGGTTGTAAAGATAGGAAATGCAAATGGATATACTGATGGTGGTAGCTGGAGAACATCTGTTAATGTAACGCGTATGGAGGAAGGTCATGCTATGGGTTATTTCCGCCTTTATAAGAACTTAGGAATATTCCAAAATGAAGAGCAGATACAGAACTATAAATCAAAAGACGGTAAAGTGATACAACCTGATGCCGTTCCGGGTGACTTTATATGGCAAGATACAAATAACGATGGGCAGATTACAGATGAAGATAGAACCGATTGTGGCAATCCTTGGCCAAAATGGACATTCGGTTTGAATTTAGGTGCCGACTGGAGAGGTATTGATATGACAATCTTCTTAACAGGAAAAGCTGGATATAAAGTCTTCTCTGATATTTACCGACAGGAAGCATACGGACGCAGCAACCTTCCATCATTCTATCTTGACAGATGGCGGAAAGAAGGTGATGATAATGGAGTGCCTCGTCTTTCATCCAAAGATCCTAATGGAAACTTTGGCAAACCATCCGATTTTTATCTTTATGATGGTTCGCATTTAAAGATTTCTTCACTTGAGGTAGGCTATTCATTCCCAACTAAATTAATAAACAAGTTGATGCTGAATAAAGCAAGAATTTATGCAGCAATTGATAATCTTGCCACTTTCACCAGCTATCCGTTTATGGATCCTGAAGTAGGAAATATGGCAGGTGGCAATATTCTTAGCACAGGTATTGACTATGGTACTTACCCTCAGGCCCGTACATTCAGATTTGGTTTAAGTCTTAATTTCTAAAATTGAAAATTATGAAGTCGAAAATACATAATAATATTCTTGTCCTCATGTTTGCTGCTATTGCATCATCATCTTGCAGCGACAGTTTCCTGGATACAGCTCCTATAATGTCCGAAACAGAAAGTTCTTTTTATAGGACCGATGAACAGATGTTCAAAGTGCTTACTGCTTGTTATGATCCGTTAGCTCACATAGGTGGTGCTTCGGGTAATGCACTTGCTTCCATTGTACCTATGGGTGAAATCCGTTCGGATAATGCTCGTACTGGTGGTGGCTCTGATCAGGATCAGCCTTACATGCAGGCTATAGAGGATTATTCAAATACGAGTGTCAATTCTATTTCCGATAATTTGTGGAAAACTCGTTACCGTGGTATATATCGATGTAATCTTGTAATAAATTCAGAGTATGACAGTCCGGAAGCTAAAGTTTATAAAGCTGAAGCTAAGTTCTTACGTGCTTGGTATCATTTTGAATTGTTGAGATATTATGGTCCATGCTTTATCAGTCTTGAGACTCTTTATCCTGAAGGATTCAAGTTTACGAGAGATACTCGCGAAAATGTAAATAAAGCAATAGAGAAAGATCTTCTTGAAGCTATCCCTTCTCTAAAGGATAATTTCCCGGACACAATGAAAGGACGTATTACCAAGACTGCGGCTCAAGCCCTGTTGGCCAAGGTCTATCTTTATTGGGCTGACTGGAGCAACGATGATGCTAAGATTTTTGACAAAGCGAAACCTTTATTGGAGGATGTAATTTCAAGTGGTAATTATACTCTGACGGATGATTATTCTAAATTGTTTGCGGCTCATCAGGAGAATAACGAGGAATCTATATTTGAAATACAGACCTCTACCAAATCTGGTAATACAAACTGGGGTAATATCGATGCAGGCGAAGGTGCTATGTGGGTGACTTTCTGCGGACCGAGACAGTTGAAAAATAGTCCTGATTATGATAATGGATATGGCTTTTGTCTGCCTACTAAGGAATTGTATGATTATTTCCTTCCGGATGACCATGTGCGTCGTGATGCGGCGATATTTACTTACGATGAACTTGTAACCAAACCTAATGCCAATATTCAGGATGAATCAAAAAAAGTTGTTTGGGAGACAGGCTCTTACGGGCCTGATTTCCAGGGATATGCCCAGAAGAAATATCCTCCTTTCAAAAATTACGATATGATAGGAAACCCCAATCTAAACAAGCCTGGAAACGTAAGGGTCATCAGATATGGTGAAGTGTATCTGATGCTTGCCGAAGCATATCTCAGAGGTACTAATCCTGATGAAGCAAAAGCGAAGTATTACATAAATGAACTCAGAAAGAAGCATGTTCATGCAGACGACGGAAGTTATATTGATGTTGACAAGCTAATGCAGATGTATCCTGACAGATTTAAAAGCGTAATTGATGTTCTATGGTATGAGCGTCGTTGTGAACTGGCATGCGAGGGTGACAGATGGTTTGACCTTGTCCGCTCAGGACGTGCCGAGGAGGTCATGATGCCTATTCTTAGAAGAGATTATGGTATCTCTGCATGGAGCAAGAAGTTCAATTATCTTCCTATCGGCTCTATTGAAATAAGCAATTCGGGAAACTCTCTCACAGAGTATCCGGATGAAGCTAATGAGTGATAGAGCGGATCTAAATCTTTATCATCCCTATTATATATAAAGGCAGTCTTTATAATCAGTTTATTGATAATGAAGACTGCCTTATTTATTTCAGATTATGTTATTTCTCTTTTTTATTCCACACCCTTACATAATCTATAAGATATTCAGAATCCATGTTGTTGTCGTCCGGTAGAGCTCCAAACCATTTGTTCGATTCATTGTTGAGGTTGATACGCAATGGCTGGTGCCAGTACTTGTTTTCTATTTCTCTGTACAGTATTCCGTCGATATACAGTCGGATATATTCCTTGCTCCAGTCAAGCCCCCATACGTGAAAGTCTTTCTGCAATTCGAATGGTATGTAGTACTTAGAAGGGAAGTCAATATGTTTCTTTATATCACCCTTATCTGCCGGAGCTTTAAATACATGTACGTTCGAATTCAGGTCATGTCTGTTGACTGGATTGCCGGGACAGTTCTCGCAAATGTCTATTTCTGTCCACCAGTCTCTTTCATTGTTCGACATCCAGAAGCCGAAAACCCATGGCGAGTCGTTTGGTTTCAGTCTTGCTTCGAAATATCCGTAAAGGAAAAGTTCTTTACTTACCAGGAAACCGGCAGTGTGAGTATATCCTTCGGGCAGTGTGCCTGCTTCCGGTTTGTAAGTTCTCATCACACAACAGCCATTCTCAAACGTAGTATTCTCCTTTGCAAAGAAAGTCGGTTGTCTTCCTTTCCATTTCGGGTTGTTCGGGAACCATCTTTCCTCATTCAGTTTCTTTCCTTTGAACTCGTCGGAGGCTTTTTTGTTGAGAACCCATCCGCCTTCGTTCTTCTGGTTGGAAAGAGGGTACTTGTTGTTAAGTCTTTTCGGAGCGTTGCTGAAATCAATGCTGTCCTTGTAGAACTTTTTCGGAATGGTAAGTTCAGTGGTTTCATTACCTGTTTTTGTACTGACTTGAGCTTTCAAGTCTGCTACAGTTGTACACGATACTGCTGCGAGTAAGTAAATTAAATAGTTTTTCATAAATTTGTTTTTACAGTTTGTTATGGTGGCAAATTTACTCTATATATACTTTATTCTTAGGGTGAAATTGTAATGTAATAATAGGTTAAACTTTTTTGTGCAAAGAAATATATTTGTTCGTTATTCAATATTGATTATTGATAATCAGATATTAGAGGGGTAAATTTATTTAATAATAGGGGGGGTAAATATTTTACCCCTTACTATAGTAATTAAATTATTGATTGTAAATCGAACTCAAGTGTATCTTTGCTTACAGAAAAAATTAATGTCATTATTTAATGTAATAAAATTATTATGAATAAGAAATCCATGAAAACAGCTTTAGGAGTGGCGGCATTAAGCCTGTTGGCGTCGTGCAGTTCTACATACGCTCCTAATGTAGATTCTACTGTATCTTTAAAAGGTACAGATGTGTTTAAAGCGGACTCTGCTTCTATTGCGCAAAATTACACTATTCCTGAGTGGTTCAAGGATGCCAAGTTCGGTATCTTTATTCACTGGGGCGTTTATTCGGTTCCTGCATACGGAAGCGAATGGTATTCCCGCTGGATGTACAAGGAGGGTCATCCTATTAATAAGTATCACGTACAGACTTACGGCCCTTTGACGAAATTCGGATATAAGGATTTCATCCCTATGTTCAAGGCTGAAAACTTCAATGCCGACGAGTGGCTAGCAGTGGTAAAATCGTCAGGAGCGCAATACATTGTTCCCGTGGCTGAGCATCACGACGGATTTGCCATGTATAGCAGTACTTTCAATAAATGGAATGCTGTGGATATGGGACCGAAAAGAGATATTATTGGCGAACTGAAGAAGGCTACAGAGAAAGCCGGTCTGCGTTTCGGACTGTCTTCTCACAGATGCGAGAATGCATGGTTCTATGAATATGGAATGGAAACTCCTTCTGATGTTCAGGACACTACAATCACCCTCTATGGCGAAAGACTGCATGAGCCGGAAGGTAAGGGTATGACACCATATTGTGGCAAATACGAAGGCTCTAATGAACGCTCACGCCGTCAGTTCCTTATGCATACATACGAGCTTATTGACAAATACCAGCCTGAACTGATATGGTTCGACTGGACTGTAGGAAAATATCCTTTCCAGCCTACTTTCTATAAATTCATGGCTTATTATTACAACTCGGCTCTCGACTGGAATAAGGAAGTGGTGGTTAACACCAAATTCGGATACGGCGACAATATCCAGGTGTTCGATATAGAAAGAGGTAAGAGCGACAGAATCCGTGAATATCCATGGCAGACTGATACTTCTGTAGGTAAGAAATCGTGGAGCTATTGTGTGGGCGAGGAAAACAAGAGTCCTGACCATATCATCGACGACTTTGTTGATATTGTCAGCAAGAACGGTAACTTATTGCTGAATATAGGTCCTAAGGCCGACGGTACTATTACAGACGAACAGAAGAACGTACTTGCCGAGATAGGTAAATGGTTGAAGACTAACGGTGAGGCTATTTATGGCTCACGACCATGGGTGATTGCTTCCGAAGGACATAACGCAGGCACCGCAGGCTATATGACAGACAATACAAAAACTGAATATACAGCGGACGACATTCGCTTTACTACACGCGACAATAACCTCTATGCCGTGTCTCTGGCTTGGACAGATGGTAGTGTTACTATCAAGTCATTGGCTACTAAGTATTGCCGGAACGTAGAAATTGAGTCGGTTGAAATGCTTGGAAGCTCAGAGAAGATTGACTATAAGATGACTGACGAGGGTCTTGTAGTAAACTTCCCTAAGAACAAACCTACTGAATATGCACATGTGTTCAAGATTAAGCTTAAAGGGGTGGTGGTTTCCAAACCGCTATACGATAAGGTTGATAACGGATGCCTTATCACTGTACGTGTGGCAAACCATAATGCCGAGGATGCAAATGTCACTCTTAAAAGTGTAGTCGACGGTAATGAGGTTTCAACTCAGGTCGCTGTCAAGGCTAAATCAGAACAATGGGTTAAAATGCAGAATAAGGACGTAAAATCATTCGATGATATGTCTTGCAAGTTCTATTTCAATGATAATCTGACTTATGAAAACGAATTTAAAAAATAATATAATGAAGGGAATGGCTGTTATGCCATTCCTGTCTGTATGTGTTGGTGTCGCAGCACAGCAGAAACAGATGAATGTCATCTACATCATGTCGGACGACCATACTTCGCAGGCTATCGGCGCATACGGAAGTCGTCTTGCAGTACTGAACCCTACTCCTACAATTGATGAACTGGCAAGGGACGGTATGCTCTTCGAGAACTGTTTCTGTACAAACTCCATCAGTACCCCAAGCCGTGCATGTATCATGACCGGACAGTATTCCCATCGTAACAAGGTGCTCACTTTGGATGAAGTGCTTCAGCCGGACCAGGAATATCTGGTTGATGAGTTCCATAATATGGGATATCAGACTGCCATGATCGGTAAATGGCATTTGGGATGCGAACCGTCGCACTTCGACTATTATTCTGTATTCAACGGTCATGGCGGACAGGGCGAATACTTCGACCCTACTTTCCTTACAAGTGACGTAACTGACAAGAAATGGCCTAATAACCAGATAAAGAAAATGGGTTACTCCTCGGATATCGTGACCAACCTTGCTATTGACTGGTTGAAGAACAGACGCGACAAGTCCAAACCTTTCTTCATGATGCATCATTACAAGGCACCGCACGATATGTTCGAGTACGCACCGCGCTATGAATATTATCTTGACGATGTGGAAGTGCCTGTTCCATTGTCATTGTTCGATACAGACAAATGGGGCTCCGAAGGCACAAGAGGCAAGAACGATTCACTTCGTCACTTCATCGGAACTTCTGTCTCAAGCCGTCATGAAATCCGCAATTATGTAATGGAATATAAGTGCAATACAGGTGATGAAATGGAGAATACATACCTTGCCTACCAGCATTACCTGAAATCGTATCTGCGTTGCGTAAAGGGTGTGGATGACAACCTGAAACGTCTTTTCGACTATCTCAAGAAGGAAGGACTCTGGGAAAATACCATTATCGTATATACAGGCGACCAGGGTATGATACTTGGCGAACACGACCTGCAGGACAAGAGATGGATGTATGAAGAATCTCAGAGAATGCCTTTCATAGTCCGCGACCCGAGATGTCCTTACAAGGGAGCCAAGTCGGACCTGATGATTAACAACATTGATTTTGCTCCAACTCTTATAGAGATGGTCGGTGGCAAAGAACCTTCATACATGGATGGAAAGAGCTTTGCCTCTGTGTTCGAAGGCAAAAAGCCAGAAAACTGGAAGGATGCTGTTTACTACAGATACTGGATGCACATGATTCATCACGACGTTCCGGCACACATAGGTATCCGCACGGAAAACTATAAGCTGATACTTTTCTATGGCCGTCATTACGACGACAAACGTTACGGACAGAAATCAATGTCATGGTTGAAGAACAGCCACAAGATTGTTCCTACTCCGGTTTCTTTCGAACTCTACGATGTGAAGAACGACCCTTACGAAATGGTAAACCTGGCTGATAATCCTAAATACGCCAAAGTTCTTAAGGACATGAAAAAGAAACTGCGTGAGTTGAGAAAACAGGTGGGTGATACAGATGAGGCTTATCCTGAACTCAAGAAAGTGATTGATGAGGCTTTAAGATAGTAAGTTGACTGACTGATAATATTTATGGACAATAATTTTGTTTTTGGTTATAATATTCCGACGAAGATTCTCTTCGGATGTGGCGAACTTAAACGTCTTTCAACAGAGACATTGCCCGGCAAAAAGGCTTTGATAGTCATTTCATCCGGAACATCAATGCGTAAATATGGTTATCTGGATAAGGTGATTGGTCTGCTGAAAGAAAATAATGTTGATGCCGTGGTGTACGACAAGATATTGCCTAACCCAATAAAAAACCATGTAATGGAAGGTGCGGCAATCTGTCGTGAGGAAAATTGCGATATGATTATAGGTTTGGGAGGCGGAAGTTCGATAGATACAGCCAAATCCATTGCAATCATGGCATGTAATGATGGCGATTATTGGGAATATGTTGAAGGAGGTACCGGCAAGGGGCTTCCTTACAGCAAAGCATTGCCCATCATAGCCATTCCTACAACAGCCGGAACCGGAACCGAGGCTGACCCATGGACTGTCATAACCAATCTGGAAACAAACGAAAAGATAGGTATCGGCTCCACTTTAACTTTCCCATGTCTGTCGATAATCGACCCGGAACTGATGGTTTCAGTTCCGCCACATCTGACTGCCTATCAGGGATTCGACGCATTCTTTCATGCAGCCGAAGGCTATATTGCCAATTGTGCAACCCCAATAAGTGATATTTTCGCTCTTGAGGCCATCAGACTGCTGTATAAATATTTACCTGTTGCGGTGAAGGATGGAAATAACCTGAAAGCGAGGGCAAAGGTGGCTTGGGCAAGTACGCTGGCGGGAATGGTTGAATCCACATCCAGTTGTACTTCCGAACATTCTCTCGAGCACGCTCTCAGCGCATACTATCCCGCTCTTCCTCATGGTGCTGGCCTGATAGCTATAAGCGAGGCCTATTTCTCTACTTTTATTTATGACAGGACAAAGAGATATATGCGCATGGCAGATGTTATGACCGGACGCAAGAACCTTAATCCCGAACATTTTATAGATGCTTTGGTGAGAATGCAGAAGGAATGCAATGTCCGCGATTTGAAGCTTAGCGACTGGGGAATAGTAAAGGAAGATTTCCCTAAGATGACTGATAATGCGCGAACTGCCATGGGTGCATTGTTCAGTCTGGACCCTCATGAACTGTCGGATACCGAAATACTCGACATATATATAAAGTCATACAGATAAGTCTTTTTAAGAACAATCCCAATACAGTCTGTTACTGTAATTTCTTTCGGGCATCGTATCTATTATTGAGTGTAATGGTACGATGCTTTTTTGTTTTATACTATGAAATGAAGTTAAAGATTTATTTTTTTTCTTGATTGATTTTGATACGCATTCTAAAGTGGAAAATATCTATAATTATCTATTAACTACTATAAATACTTGATGTTTTAGATAAAATCAATAACTTTGTAATCTTGATGAAATATAAAGAATAATAGTTATATGTTTAGATTAATCTTAAGTTTAATATCAGTTCTGATTATAGTTTGCAAATCCTTTGCATCCAATGAGTTTGTCACAAGAAAGTACACTACTCTTGATGGACTTTCCCAAAATGACGTGCAATGTATTTATCAAGACTCTAAGGGTTTTATATGGTTGGCTACAAACGACGGTCTGAACAGGTTCGATGGGTATGAATTTAAGGTCTATGGATACCAGTCAAATGGTCTTACCAGTAATCTGATAGTATGTATTGATGAAGATTCTCATGGAAATCTGTGGATAGGTACTGCTGATAGAGGGGTATTCTTGTTTAATTCCGTAAAGAATGAATTCATTTCATTAAATATTGGTCATATAGGCATTGATAAGAATTTCACCTGCGACAAAATTCTGGTTGATTCGAAAGACAGGGTGTGGTTTCATTCCTCTGATGAAAGTATATACCTTGTAAATTACGATTTTTCCAATGGAAAAATAAATACTGTCTTAAAATCAACAATTAAATTACCATATATATCCGACATCATAGAAATTGATAA
>ERZ838577.1839-NODE-1839-length-26431-cov-4.000341_pt1 | contig 26431 bp, 19 predicted proteins | sample MGYA00519682_ERZ838577 | MGnify/ENA primary metagenome ERZ838577 (study PRJEB31850, sample SAMEA3708838) | human gut metagenome | biome: human gut; feature: human-associated habitat; material: faeces | place: China | collected 2014 ...
CTCTCTATTTCTCCCGCAGTGAGGAACAGGACAAGTCTGCGGGCTGTGTGGGACATCTCCGGGGTGATTTTGGCAGCGGCAAGCAGTTTTACACAACATGGTGGCCGCATCAGAACGACGCGCTGAACACGCCGGAGTTTAAGGCCGATATTGACCGCACCGCAAACTGGCTGCGGGAGCAGCCGGACTCCCCGCTGCGGGACTTCGACAGCATGAAACGCTGCTGTGACCGCTATGAGAGAAGCTGCACCATCAAGCAGGCAGCACTCCCCTCCTGCGGCTTCATGGTGAAGACAAAGCAATATGTGTATATGCTTCGCTGTACGCCGATCAAAGGTGATTACCAGTTTTATATTTATTGCTATCAGCGAAAACCATTTGAAAAGACGCAAATAGAACAGCAAAAAAATGACCGGCTCCAAGCGAAAAAACGAACGGAGCCGGAGCGATAAGGAGGTGCCAACTTGCCTACTAAATTTCAGCTTATCACAGAGCTATATGACCAGACTGTGCAGAGCGTCACCGGCAGCTATCAAAGCTGGACAGGCTTTCTCCGCGCCGCCTGCTATAACTACAAATGCCCCTTCGATGAGCAGCTTTTGATCTACGCCCAGCGCCCGGACGCCACGGCGGTCCTTGAGATGGCGCGCTGGAACCGTCAGTTTGGCCGCTGGGTCAACCGTGGAGCCAAGAGCATTGCCGTATTTGGTGATGACGGTCAGAACTGTCTGAAGCTCTATTTTGATGTGTCGGACACCCACGCCTCCCGCTTTGCCCGTCCACTGCCTATCTGGGCGATGCACCCGGCCTTCGAACCGGAGGTCATCGAAACGCTGGAGGCCACCTTTGGCAACCTGTCCGAAAAAGAGAATTTGGCGGACGCCGTGCGCTCCGCCTGCCACAACGCCGTGGCGGACAACATCACAGACTACCTGCAAGACCTGCGGGAGTGCCGGGAGGACAGTCTGCTGGAAGAGTTGGACGACCTCAGTTTAGAGGTGTTCTATCGGGACGCGCTGGAGGTCAGCGTGGCCTATATGCTGCTGACCCGGCTGGGTCTGAACGCGGACGATTATTTTTCGCCCGATGAGTTCGCCCATGTGTACGAATTCAACACGCCGCCCACCATCAACGCCCTGGGCATCTGAACGCTCACGCCGACGTTCGGGAAATCGTGCTGCGGTTGGACAACGACGCCGTAGGGCGCGGCGCGGCACTCGACATTTCACGGGCCGTCACAGACCTGCCTGCGAGCGTAGAACTGCCCGCCGAGGGCAAGGACTACAACGAATGGCTCATGCGTCAAAAAGGTATTTCTCCCCGGCCGAGGGCGAGAAACGAGCCGGAACGATAAGCCGTAGGCGGCTTGAAATTCGGTGCGGCTCTGTCCGCTCCGAATTTCCTTGCAAGCATAGCAAAATGACAGCATTTTGCGGAATACGCCGTTCGTGACCGAACAGCGCAGCTTGTCAGGGAGTGCCCTGAAACCCCGATATATTACAATCCCGATAGGAGGAAAACATGAAACTGAGAGAACGAAAAATCACCGTCCGCCTGACGGACGCAGAGCGCGGCCACCTGCTGGAGCAGGCGGAGCTGGCGGGACTGAAAATCGAGCCGTTTGTCCGCAATGTCATCCTCGGTGTACAGATGCAGCCGCGTCCCAAAGAGGAGTGGGCGGAGCTGCTGCGGCAGACCTCCGGCATTGCCAACAACATCAATCAGATCACCAAGCGCGTCAACTCCGGCGAGCCGGTGACGGAGGAAACTCTGCGCCTCATCGCAGATATGCAGTCGCAGATCTGGGAAAAACTCAAGGCGTTCTGACATGGCGATTACCAAAGTGTTCGCCATACGAAGCCGATTTGAGAAAACCGTTCAATACGCCGCAAACGAAGAAAAGACCTCCCTTTCCGGCATGATCGAATACGCCGTCAACCCGGACAAAACCGAGAAGCGGCTGTTTGAAAGCTGTCTGAACTGTGTGAGTGTCAAAAATGCCGCACGGGATATGGAGCGCACCAAGCGGCGTTACAACAAGACCGGCGGCATACAGGGCTATCATATCATTCAGTCTTTTCAGCCGGGGGAGCTTACCCCGGAGCAGACCCACGCCATCGGTGTGGAATTTGCGCGGCGGCTGTTCGGCGAGCGGTTCGAGATAGTCGTTGGAACCCACCTCGATAAACACCATCTGCACAACCACATAGCGGTCAATTCCGTGTCCTTTCTGGACGGCAGGAAACTACGCTGCAATATGAAAACCTATTTTCACGAAATTCAGAAAGTGTCCGATGATCTGTGCCGCGAATACGGTCTGTCCATTATCGAGCCGAAAGGCAAAGGAAAAAGCCATCAGGAATGGCAGGCGGCGAAGTCCAGACAGCCTACCATCCGGGAGCAGATACGCCGGGATATTGACAGTATCATTGGAAGCTCCCTCAACTTTACGACCTTTCTGGACGGTCTGCGAAAAGCCGGTTATCAAATTCACGCTGGGAACCGAAAACACACCGCTGTCAAGCCGCCCTACGGAAAGGGCTTCATCCGGCTGGATAGTCTGGGCGAAAACTACACCGATGCCGCCATCGAGCAGCGCATTTTGTCACAGCATTGCTGGAGCAAACCGAAAAAGCCGCCTGTACCGCGCCGCTATGTCTGTAAAGGCCACTTGAAGAAGTACCCCAAAGCACATGGCTTCCGTGCATTGTATTTCCGCTATGTCTACCTGCTGCGCGGGGCGGTCAAGGGACGCGGATCGAAAAAGGTCAGCCGGTATCTTTGGGAGGACACGATACGGTTTGAGCAATACCTGAAGCAGCACCGGTTCCTGTCCGAACACCATATTGATACCGCCACAGACCTGCAAAACACGAAACACACCCTCACAGAGCGGCTTGAAGTCGCACTACTTGAGCGAAAACCACTTTACGAAGAAAGAAGGCACGCCGATGAAACACAAAAACAAGTGCTGTCGCAGGAGATCAGCACGCGCACCGCCCAGATCAAGTCGCTCCGCCGAGAACTGCGGCTCTGCGCGCAGATCGAAGCGGACAGCGAACGGGTGCATACCCGTGTTCACGAAGCTACATTGATACAGAAGGAGGAACGATACCATGAGCCAAGGCAGCGAAGCCGCCGAGCAGATGACGCGCGAAGCCATCCAGATTTCCGAAGCGGCGGCAAAGTTGGCGGCGCTGGGTGCGAAGAACCTTGCGGCTCTGTGTCTGGCACTGGCGAGCGAGAACCAGAAACTGCGCGGCAAGACCCACATGAACGCCCTGCTTCGCAGCGGTAAGGAGCTGCGGGTGTTTGACCTGAAAGAGCAGGACTTAACAGTTTTCAAGCAGGAAGCGAAGAAATACGGCGTTCTGTTCAGCGTCATCAAAGACGGTGCAAACGGGAACGGTCATGTGGACATCCTGGCGAAAGCCGAGGATGTGTCCAAGCTGAACCGTATTTTCGAGCGCCTGCACTATGCCGCACCGGAACGCCCGAAACCGGAGGACGAGCCGTTAAAAAAAGCCGAGTCCCGTGTTCTGCAAGAGAACAGATCCGCCGAGCGCGGGACTGGCTGGAAGCAAGAGAAAACTGAAGAACCGCTGTCTGTTATCGCACGGATACGGCAATATAAGCGGCAGGAACGGCAGACGCCGCCCCTGCCCGGAAAGGGAAAAGAGAGATGAAGAAAACAATCACGATTCTTGCGGTGTTGCTGCTGCTCAGCACGACTACTGCGTTTGCAGCAGAATACCCATCACAAGTCAGCTATAACCTCAATAACGGCATCTTTGAAGTCCGAAAAACCTATGAGATGCAGGTAAATCAGGAACCGTCCGCACAGGTGAAGCAAGGTTTTGAGCAGGACGGCTATTCGTTTGTCCTCACGGATATGCTCCGGCAAGAACTGCCCGAACAGCAGTCCAAAGAGTACACTGAAACCGTGACAGTCAGTAGCGAAAGCAAGGAACTGACTGCTATTCTCCCGTTGTTTGCGGACGCCAAAGAAATCACGACTGAGGACGGTTTCACTGGCACACTCAAACTGGATACCAGCACGATTACCGTAGAACCCGCTGGCTACAAGAACAATTCGTGGACGGTTTCGGCCACACGAACCTATCCCAATCTCAGCAGCATGGATTTGGAGTACATCCCCAAAACCACCACCGAGAATGGGCGGACGCTGAACTTCTCCACGGTGGACTGGCAGACGGATAATACGGAAACCGTGGACGATGATACCATTGGAGATCGCTTTTCGGCGGTGGTCACTTATACCGGAACAGCGTCCAGCCGCAATGTGACCGGCTACACGGTCACAGCTCAGTACAGTGGCGAGGTAGAAAAGGTATCACTGGACAAGGTGCAGTATGTGGCGGTTTTTCACGGAACACCTATCGCCCCACAGGAAGTAGAGGAAGCACCGGTGATGGATTGGCGGTATCTGGCCATTCCGGGAGGACTGGTTCTGCTCTGCCTTGCAGGGTTTATCGCAGCCAAAATAAAAAACAAGAAGAAAGGACAGAACGAGGATGAAACGATCTATGACGCAGATTACAGGGTTGTCAAAAGCGGCAAGGATGCTGGGACTGACGCTGGTGGCAGCGACAGCGATGAGCATTACCCCGGCGTTCGCTCTTGAGTACACAGAAGCGGATGCTCCGGCAGGCAGCTTTGGCAAATCCACCAGCATCGAGCCGGTGACGGTGGTTGGGGAAGCAAACATTTTTGAAACTGATGTGAGTAAGAACGCTGCCTACATTCCGCCTGTTTTCGGCAGCCCGATGGCAGATGTTCCCGGCTCCGGTGAACGGCTGACGCCTAATTTGGTGACGGGCGGTTATCTGGAAGCCGATAGTATCAGCGGCAGTATGGTAACAGTTATGCCACCGCAAACGGATAACACCACGATTGGGGCGGCATCGAGTACCGGCTATACCGCTGTGACCAACAGCCTGTATTACAAGGATGGTTCTCTCGGCACCCTCTCAGCCCCGTCCATTGGACTGAGCGCCAAAATCTATCAGGGGACGGACAGCGCCGCAATGAGGAAAGGCGCAGGACATTTCACCGAAACCTCTATCTGGGACGGGAATGTGGCCTTTGCCGGACACAATCGCGGCATGAACAACCATTTCGGCAAGATCCACACACTGAAAAATGGCGACACCATCACGCTGACCACCACACTCGGAACACGCAGATATTCCGTCTATTCGGTGAGAAAGGTATCCGTGAATGATGTGAGTGTACTGAATCCCTCTGATGAGAACATGGTAACGCTGGTGACCTGTGTGATGAACCAGCCGGACTACCGTTGGTGTGTACAGGCTCGGCAAAAATAATATTGATATGAGTTACTTTACAGCGGCACAAACCTGAAAATGGTTTGTGCTGCTACTGCTTTCAGGAGGTATTTATGCAAAAAAGAATGATAGCGATGCTTCTGTGCATCGCAACAATGCTGAGCCTTTGCACGGGCTTCGCATCGGCCGCCAGCAGCACCATTGCCGGTGCGCTGGGTGAGGTGAATATCACCAACGGCGACTACAAAATGTCCTATCTCAGCATGAACGGCGTAGTACGCTCGCAGTCCTATACTTATTTCAACTATAAGTCAGCAAGCGGAGCGGTGAAGGAGATCCCCGCCTACTGCATCAACCCTACAACAAAGGGTGTGCCGCAGACCGTTGGGACCGGTCAAAGCATCAAGTATATTGCAAACGAGGCCAGCAACGACCCGAAGATCGTCGGCATCATCGCCAATGGCTACCCCCATCGTGGTCTGTCTGAACTTAAGCTGGACAATAAGTATCAGGCGTATTACGCCACGAAGATGGCGCTCTGGTGCTATCTCATCGACGGCTGGAGCATTGACCGGTTGAAGGTCAACCCATCCCTGTCCGGCGTAGAGAAGGAACGCGGCGAAAAACTTCTGGCGGCGGCAAAGGACATCTACAAGCGCGGTATCTGGTGGAACCGTGTGCCGCAGCCTACTATCACAGTGACAGCCGATAAAGATTCGGCCTATCCCGTCACCATAAACGGCAAGGAATACTTGCAGCAGGTGTTCACGGCGGATTCGGAAACATGGGTGTGCGATTACGACATCGACATCGGATTCACCATGCCCGATGAAGTGCCGGAGGGCACCCGCATCGTAGACATGAACAACAACGACATCACTAAAATCAGGACCTCGCCCAATGGTGCCAGCTATGCCGGTCAGTTCAAGGTGCTGTACCCCAAGGACAGCGTAAACGACCAGACCGGCGCGGTGCAGATGTCGCTCCACGCCAATGTCTATAAGTACGCCATCTACTATGCCCTGTGTGCGGAAACCAGCAAGTATGGCACCCTCCAGCGCTATATGTGCGACACCGATCCTACGACGGAAATTCGCCAGTCTACCTTCAGCCGTTATTCTTCCACGCCGTCTGATACCCCAGACGAACCGGAAACGCCCACAGAAACGACCCTTATCATCCAAAAGGTAGAAACCGGAACGAATACGCCCCTTTCCGGCGCGACCTTTGAGGTAAAAGCTCCTGACGGAACTGTTCTGGGCAGTTTTGTTACGGATACCAGCGGAAAGATCATTGTTCCGCTGACCCTCTCCGGCCAGTATGTCATTACAGAGAAAGCAGCGCCCAAGTGGCACCTGCTGGGCATGGAAACCACCAAGACCGTTTCCGTGGACTACGGCAATACCGCGACTGTCACCTTTGAAAACGCGCCCTACGGCAATCTGCGCGTGGACAAGATCGACGCGGACAGTGGCGCTTCTCTCGCAGGAGCAACGGTAGAGATCAAACATATCGAAAGCGGCGTTACGCAGACCGGCACGACTGACCTCGGCGGCAGCGTATACTTCGATAAGCTGAAGCCCGGTGCATATCAGGTGCGGGAGGTGTCTGCCCCCGGCGGCTATGTCAAGGACAACCAGACCTACACCGTGAATGTGACCTCCGGCACGGAAACCAGCTTTGTGCTGAAAAATCAGGCAAAGCCGGGTCTTATCATCACCAAGTACGATGAGCAGACCCACGAAGTTCTGCCCGATGTGACCTTTGAAGTTACCCGCGATACTGTCCTCATCGGCTCGTTCTCCACGGACGAGATGGGACAGATCCGCCTGACCGACCTCCAGCCGGGAACCTATCTGGTGAAAGAGGTTTCCACCAGTGCAGGTTATGTGCTGGACAGCACGCCGCAGCAGATCGAACTGACCGCAGGCGGCGGTATCAAAACACTGACTTTCTTCAACACTGTCAAGCCCGGTATCCACATCATCAAGGTGGACAGCCGCACGATGGAGCCGCTGACCAATGTCAAGTTCCGCATTTCTCTGGTGGGCGGCACCTTCTCCAAGGAATATGTGACCGACAAGAACGGTGAGATCGACCTGACCGCACTGGAGCCGGGCGCATATACCGTGGAGGAAATTACCGCGCCGAATGGTTATCTGATGGACGAGGCAAAGCGCATCATTCAGATCAACGCCGGAGAAAATGCTCGTTTCGTGTTCACCAACACGGAGAAACCGGTTCTGTCTGTGGTGAAATATGACGCAGAGAACGACACCTATCTCGCCGGTGCAACCTTTAGGATCGCAAAGATCGAGGACGGCAGCCACTATCTCGACCGCGTGACTGACACCAACGGGCGCATCTCCATCTCTGATTTGGAACCGGGCGTGTACTCGGTCAAGGAGATCGCAGCGCCCAGCGGCTATGTACTGAACGACACAGAATACCATGCAGAGCTGTTCCCCGGCAAGGACAGCATACTGGTGGTGAACAATGAGAAGAAGCCCAACCTCAAAATCGTGAAGGCTGATGCTGTGACCGGCACACCGATCTCTGGTGTAACTTTCACCGTAAATAAGGCAGACAGCAGTACGCTCACCACCGTCAAGACCGACGCCAACGGCGAGGCTCTGCTCACCGCCCTTGACCCCGGTGTGTATGTGGTGCGTGAAACCAGTGTGCCGGACGGTTATCTGCTGGACAGCGAGCCGCAGACCATCACCCTCGTTCCCAATAAAACGGGTACGGTGCGTTTCCGCAATTATCCCAAACCTACCCTGACCATCGACAAGGTGGACAGCATTACGAAAGACCCTATCAAGGGCGCAAAGTTCCACATCACCTATGCCAGCAACAACAGCTTCACTGGAGAACTGAATGACCTCGGCACTTATTTCACCGATGAAAACGGTCAGATCAAACTCACCAAGCTGCGCGACGGCTGGTATCGTGTGACCGAAGTGGAACCGGCAGCGGGCTACGCCATCAAAGACCCGGCCACGCAGGACTGTTTCATTCAGGCAGGCACCGGCAAAGTGCTGACCTTTGAAAACACGCCCCTTTCAGCGCTCATCATCAAAAAGGTGGACGCAGACAGCGGAGCCATGCTGCAAGGCGCAAAGTTCCGTGTGCGCTATCTGGGCGGAACCTCCGGCACCGGCGGCACGGTCATCGGAGAATACACCACCTCGGCCAATGGAACCATCGTGATCACCGGGCTGAAGGCCGGAACCTATGTCGTTGAGGAAACGAAAGCCCCCACAGGCTATGAGGTCGACGACACGCCGCAGACCGTCTATCTCTCCGGTAAGGAGCAGGATGTGGTGACGGTGGAGTTTTCCAACGGCAAACACGGCAATCTTATCATCGACAAGATCGACAGCGTGACCAAGCAGCCGCTTCCCGGCGCACAGTTCAAGATCACGACCTCAGATGGTTCGTTTGTCGGAAACTACGGCGGCACGGTCACTTCTAATGGCATTTACACCACGGACAGCAACGGCCAGATCAAGCTGGTGGACCTCAAACCGGATACTTATGTGGTAACAGAGGTCAAAGCGCCGGACGGCTATGTGCTGGACAGCACCTCGCAGACTGTAAAGGTAGACCGCAACGACACACAGACGCTGACCTTTACCAACACGCCCATCGGCGGCGGTCAGATCATCAAGGTGGACGCGGACAGCGGTGAGCGCATCAAGGGTGTGCAGTTTGAGATCGCTAAGATGAACGGCGAGCGCATCGGCACCTACACCACCGACAGCAACGGCGTTATCACGCTCCCGCAGCTTGCAGATGGCTGGTACACCGCGACTGAAATCAAGGCCGCAAAGGGCTATCTACTGGACAGTACGCCCCACAATTTTGAGGTGAAAGCCGGTAAGACGACCTCGCTGACCGTCGAGAACACACAGGCCAGCTCCATGCTCATCCACAAGATCGACAGCGTGACCGGCAAGGGCATTTACGGCGTGACCTTCCTCGTTTCGGACAGCAAGGGCAATCCCATCGGCCAGTACACCTCCGACCAGAACGGCTATGTCTATATCGACAAGACGCTGACGGACGGAAAGTACCTGGTGCGGGAAATCCAGGCGGCGGACGGTTATGTGCTGGATACCACAGTTCGCACCTTTTATGTGGAATATGGCGCGACTTCTACGATTACATGGAAGAACACGCCCACGATGGGACAAATCCAAATCACCAAGAAATCCGCAGACGATAACCCATTCAATGCGCTTGCGGCCGGAACTCTTTTGCCCGGTGCAACCTTTGAAATTTATAATCGTGCCGGTGATTTGGTAAATACCGTTGTTACTGATAAGAATGGTGTTGCGAAATCGGATACCCTGCCTTTGGGCCGCTACACCATCCGCGAAACCAAAGCACCCATGTTTTATAGTGCGACGGCCCAGCCTATCGAAGCAGAAATTGAATTTTCCGGACAGATCGTCCGCATTGAGGTGTTAAATCAGAGTGTATACACCAATGTTTCGGTCAGCAAACGCGGCTACAATCAGGTCACGCCGTCCCAGACGATCCGCTATGACTTCAAGGACATCGCCAACAATTCCACCGTGCCGCTGAACAGCTTCTACTGGCGCGACACACTGCCCACCTCGGCGGTGCGGCTTACAAAAATCGTTACCGGCACTTGGAATCAGCGGCTCAGCTATAAGGTGGTCTACAAGACCAACCTGCACAATTACCGCACACTGGCGGACAACCTCTCCACCATGAAAAACTATTCGCTGGACGCTTCGCCTGCGGCACTGGGACTGGCCTCCAACGAGTATGTGACTGACTTCATGTTTGTTTTCGGAACGGTCAAGGCTGGTTTTGCACAGGTGAACGCCTCCTACATTCTCTGCTGGACAAATAGCTGGCTGAACAACGGTTACCAGTTTGCAAATCGCACCGATGTAGGCGGCCTGCACGGCGGACAGTGGATCATGGCGACAGACCGCTGGGTAACAACGGTCTACAAGCCGGGTGTTACTACTCTGCCTAAGACCGGCTACTAAGCCGTGAAGCGCGATTCCAACGGAAGCGCCGTCCTGCTTTGGGCGGCGCTTGCCGTTTTCGTGGTCTGGCTTGCGCTGCTCGGCGGCGGATGCTGTGGCGAGGGTGTTCGCCTGCTTGCATGGCTGAACGCCTTCTCTGCGGCGCTGCAAACGCCGTTTGTCATTCATATCACAGCCTACACGAAGAAATTCGTTCTGGCGGCACTTGCCCTCTATGGGTTCGCCATTGCGTGGTACTACGCTGAAAAAGGCAACCGTCGTCCGGGTGAAGAACATGGCTCTGCATACTGGGGTAATGCCCGCGAGGTGTGCGCGCATTTCAAAACCCGGCGTAAAGACCGCTATCTGCTGATTTCCAAGCACATCCGCATCAGTATGAATGTACGAAAACTGCCGCCGCAGCATCAGGTGAACGCCAATATTCTGGTCATCGGCGGTTCCGGTGCCGGTAAAACGCGATTTTTCATCAAGCCAAATCTCATGCAGGCAGACTGTTCCTATATCGTCTGTGACCCAAAGGGGGAAACCTACCGCGCGGTCGGCGGCCTGCTAGAAAAGATGGGTTATGAAGTGATGATCTTCAACCTCATCGACATGGCGCACTCGGACTGCTATAACCCCTTTGCCTATCTGCATACCGATGTGGACGCATTTCGGCTTATCAACACGCTCATTCAAAACACCACGCCGCAGAAGTCGCAGACCTCTGACCCTTTCTGGGACAGTGCGACTCGTTCGCTGACGGTAAAAAGTCAGCGGACAAACAACAAAATACCGTTGTTTGGATAACTGGTAATTCGACAGGTGGAATGACGGGGTAACGCCCTGAAACGCCTGCCCTCGGTGGGCGTGCATCGGCAGCAAAGCCAGTGTACGAAGCCCCACGACAACGGCTGAGAGCAACCGCAGCCGCCGCCAACGGCGGCCGAAAGCGGTCTGGAGGCAGACTGTGTTGCCTATATGCCAAGGGTCCACAAAATACCCATGGTTAGAATGTTCGCCGTAGCGGGCGAACTGACGAATCCGCGAATGTACGGGTCTATAAGAAGACCATATAGAAATGTATGGGTGCGTTCAAGCGCAGCCGGTGTGGTTTAGTAGAAATTTTCCCTACGAACGACCATGTTGTGTTACAGGCACATCCCAGCTGGCAGGCTCATAGCGGAAATCTAAAGGTATAGATGCACAGATAGATTTACTGGAACGAGGAAAGGCAGCGGCTTTCGCAAGAAAGAACCCGGCGAAGAACAATAAGCGGGTGAACTGCTGCTGAAAAGTAGTGATCGAACTAAAGAAGTCCCTGTAATGGGGATGGAGGAATGGTCACAAGTCGAATTGTGGAAACAGGCATTATTCAATCCAATCATAAGGATTCGAGTAAGACCAAAAGGGTCACTTTTCCAAACTGGAGGTGATGCCTTATGCCAAAAGAAAGGAAAAAAGTCCTGTGTATGGACGCCCAGCGGCACGCCGAGTATTACGGGATGCAGCGGACATTTGACGAACTGTACGCTAAAAGCAAGGCCGGAGAAACTTTCACCGGCCTGATGGAACTGGTATTAAGCCCGGACAACATCATGCTGGCCTACAGAAACATCAAGACCAACACAGGCAGCTACACAGCAGGAACAGACAATCAGAATATCGGTGACATTGGACGGCTTCCACCGGCTGAGGTCATCGGTAAGGTCAGAAAAATCGTCACAGGCAGCGAACACGGCTACCGTCCCAAACCAGTGCGCCGGAAGGACATTCCAAAGCCAAACGGCAAAACCAGGCCGCTGGGTATTCCCTGCATCTGGGACAGATTGGTGCAGCAATGCATCAAACAAATTCTAGAACCCATCTGTGAGGCAAAATTCAGCAATAACAGCTATGGGTTCCGCCCGAATCGGTCAGTGGAGCACGCAATCTCCCGTACTTACTCCCTGTTACAGCGGGCGCATTTACACTATGTTTTGGAGTTTGACATCAAAGGATTCTTTGACAATGTGAACCACAGCAAACTTATCAAGCAGCTCTGGACGCTGGGCATCCAGGACAAACAGCTTTTGTTTGTCATCAGGCGCATCCTGAAGGCTCCCATCCGTATGCCGGACGGCAGCACCGTTTACCCAACTAAGGGAACACCCCAGGGTGGGATCATTTCCCCGCTGTTGGCCAACGTGGTGCTCAATGAGCTGGATCACTGGATCGACAGCCAATGGACGGAACACCCCGTAGCAAACCGCTGCGGAACATGGCGCACCATCCGCACCTCTGAGGTCTTTGACAAGAGCAAGGGTTACCAGAAAATGCGGAACAGCAATCTCAAAGAAATGTTCATCGTGCGCTATGCGGATGACTTCCGTATCTTCTGCCGAAATCGTGAGGACGCGGAGAAAACCATGGAGGCTGTTACAAAGTGGATTACCGAGCGACTGAAACTGGAAGTCTCTCCCGAGAAAACACGCATTGTCAACGTCCGTAAGCGATATTCTGAGTTCCTTGGTTTCAAAATCATGGTGTACCGCAAGGGTGAAAAGTATGTCGTAAAGTCCCATATCTGTGACAAAAAGCTACAGTTGGAAGAAAGCAAGCTGGTGGAACAGGCAAAGCGCATCGCAAAACCAGCCTATGGGCGAACACAACCGGACGAAATCGGCCTATTTGACGAAATGGTGATGGGTATCCAAAACTACTACAGGATTGCTACCTGTATCAGTCTGGACTGCCGAAAAATCCACCGCAGAGTCATGACAGTGCTGACCAACCGTTTGAACACGGAATCCGGCTGCCAGCTCATCCGGGAGGGCGGCGCTATGACGAACAGCGAAAAGGAGCGTTTCGGCGCTTCTCAAATGGTGCGGTATGTGTCCGGTATCAACCGACCAATCTACCCCATTGCGTTCATCAAGTATAAAACCGCAATCGGTATCAGCGCCGCCGTCTGCTGCTTCTCTCCGGCGGGACGGAAAAAGATACACGATAATCTGGAGATGGATACGACCCTGTTTGCATATCTGCGGGAGAATCCGCCACAAAGCTACAGCATGGAATATGCTGATTGCAGGCTCTCACTGCTGTCAGCTCAAAAAGGCAAGTGTTCCGTCAGCGGCGAGTTGTTTCTGAATCCGGACAACATCGTGTGTCACATGAAAGTTCCAAAGGAGCAAGGTGGTCACGAGCGATACAGCAATCTGGTGCTGCTCCACAGGCGGTATCTTCCTTTGCTGACCGACCAAGACGCTGCCGCTCTCAAGAGCATGTGCAAGCAACTGACTGTAACAAGAAAACAACTGACCAAAATCAACAACCTGCGCACAGCTGCGAAACTGGCAGCAATCTAAATAACTTTCTATTGGTGATTGATTAAATGTCTGATAACACAATCGATGGAACGCCGGATGCGGTGAAAGTCGCATGTCCGGTGTGGAGTGGGGGAAAATCTAGCGATTACTTCAAAGGATTACCTATCACTATAGGCCGAAACCGCTTTCCTGTCTGCGCTCATTCTCTACCTGTTCCACGAAGCGCCGGAGAGCGAGCGTAACTTCGGCACCCTGATGTACATGGTCATCAACGCCGAAGCGCGTGAGGAGGACGAAAGCTACCGCAGTCCGGTAGACTTGCTCTTTGATGACCTGGAGCGCATAGACGAGGACCACATTGCGGTAAAAAACTGGAAAGTATTCAAGCAGGCCGGGCCGAAAACCGCAAAATCTATCCTTGTTTCCGCTTCCACTCGTCTGGCGGCGTTCAACACCGAAGAAATGGCGCGCCTCACCAGCCGTGACGACCTTGCGCTCGGCACACTGGGCGACCGCAAGCGTGTGATTTTTGCAGTCATCCCGGACGAGGACACCACTTTTAACTATCTGGTCGGCCTGCTCTACTCGCAGGCATTCCGAGAACTCTACCATGCCGCAGACAATAAGTACGGCGGCAGACTGCCCGTGCCGGTGCGCGTGCTGATGGACGAGTTCGCCAATGTCGCACTGCCGGAGGACTTTGAACGCGTGCTGGCAACCTGCCGCAGCCGTGAAATCTCCATCAATATCGTCATTCAGAACATGGCGCAGCTGAAGAAGCTGTTCAAGGACAGCTGGGAGAATGTGACCGGCAACTGCGACACACTGCTCTATCTGGGCGGCAACGAGGCCAGCACCCACGAATACATTTCTAAGCTGCTGGGCAAGGCCACCATCGACACTCGCACGCGCGGCGTGACGAAAGGACGCAGCGGCTCCAGCAGCACTAACTACCAGAACGCAGGCCGCGAACTGCTCATGCCGGACGAGGTGCGGATGCTGGACAACCGCAAGGCGCTCATCTTTATTCGCGGTGAACGCCCGGTAATGGACGACAAGTATCCCATCGAAAAGCACCCGAACTATCCCCTTTCTGCGGATGGCGGACAGCCGCCATATGAAAAACGGTTCGATATTCCCAGCTATGAGCAGAACGACCTGCCTCACGAAATCGACATCGAAAATCTTGAAATACTGGAGGAAACTCAAAATGAAGAAGAAAACCATTCTGAACCCGGACGAAAGGACGCGCAAGGCAAAACGGCGTTACTTCGCCGCTGTGCTGACTTGCGTGCTGGCCTGCGCCGTCTGTACGCCCGCTTTCGCCGCCGGTGACGATCCGCTGACTGCCATCAACAACCTGTCCACCTTTGTCTTTTCCGCGATCAAAGCCATCGGCGTGATTTTGCTTGGCTGGGGCGTGGTGCAGATTGGCCTGAGCTTGCAGTCCCACGACCCTTCTCAGCGCAGCACCGGCTTTCTGACCTTTTTCGGCGGTTTGGTCATTGCGTTCGCAAAGGAAATTCTGGACCTGATTTTGAAGTAAACTGCATGAACTACAACAGCCGCCTGTTCCCAGTGAAGCAGGCGGCTGTCCTTTTCGGAGGTGATATATTTGGACGATAACTGGATTGTAGAAAACTTAGAGGGTGCCTTTGCCACATGGAACTCGAAGCTGACCGAGATATGGTCACTGGTGAGCGAAACGCCGCAGCACTTCAAGAACGGTACGATTTGGGCGGTATGCCAGAACATCAACACCGCATTGCAGGCCATCGGCTATGGACTGCTGATTTTGTTCTTTGCTATCAGCATTTTCCGCAGCACAGCGAATTTTCAGGACTTCCGCAGACCAGAACAGGCATTGCGGCACTTTATCCGCTTCGTGGCGGCAAAAACCGCCGTGACCTACGGCATGGACATTATGACCACGCTTTTTACCATCTGCGGCGGTATCGTCAGCACGGTGGCGGGCAATCTCGGAAATCTCACAGGCGCGTCTGTGACGCTCCCGGAGGAAATCAAGACTGCCATTGACGAGGTAGGCTTTCTGGCGAGTATACCGCTGTGGCTGGTGACGATACTCGGCAGCGTGTTCATCACGGTGCTGTCCTTTGTGATGATACTGACCGTGTACAGCCGGTTCTTCCGGCTCTATATGTACACGGCGCTGGCTCCCATTCCGCTGTCCGCCTTTGCGGGAGATGTGACTGCAAACACCGGGCGTACCTTCATCAAAAGCTATCTTGGCGTGTGCATGGAGGGTGCGGTCATCGTGCTTGCCTGCATGATATTCTCCGCGTTCGTCAGCGGCGGTTCACCGGGCATTGCCGACCCGAACGCCTCGGCGGTGACGATGGTATGGAGCTATCTTGCGGAAACTATCTTCAATATGCTGGTGCTGGTGGGACTGGTCAAGGGCGCAGACCGCATTGTGAAGGAGATGATGGCGCTGTAAGAGTCCGGTTTATGGGACAGGAATAGCGTTAGACTGAAAATATAAAGCAACATTTTTTGCGAAAACATAAAAACTGCGCTATGCTGAACTCATAGGAGGTGCTGACTATGTTCCATCAAATTATTTTCCCGCTTCTGCTGATTCTGCTGCTTCCCTTGTGCCTTCGTCTGCTCGTCAGGCTGAGATTGGGGCCGGCGCTTATCTATGTGGTGCTGGGCAACACGGTATGGCTGGACTGGGCCGCGCATCATACCGCATTGGCAGATGGTATCCTGTTTGCCATCTTAGGTATAACGGCACTGAGCTGGGGCGTGACCTTTTACCGCCGAATCAGAGAAAATTACATCAAATAAACCACAGAGGGGTGCATTGTGCATCCCTCTTTTGCTTGGAGGCTACTTATGGAAATACGCATCAATCGTGAGGTGCGGAACTATCACGAATCCATCTTCTTCGGACTGTCTGCGCGGCAGTTCGGATGCTCCCTCGGTGCTGTTGCAGTTGCCGTGGGAGCTTATTTTTTACTCAAAGGTACAGCCGGAAAAGAAACGGCAAGCTGGCTCTGTATGCTCTGCGCGGCACCGCTGGCCACCGCAGGCTTCTTCAAGTACAACGGTCTGACCTTTGAGTGCCTGCTTTGGGCGATGTTCAAGACCCATATTCTGTGTGCCGGACGGCGGCTCTACAAAAGCGAAAACCTGTACGACAAGCTGCTGCACACGCCGACAAAGAAAGGAAGGAAACTCAAGTGAAGAAAGCACCCTTGAAGCCGAAAAAGGAACGCGCCTCCGTGCGTCTGCCGAAAACCGCCCAGCAGTCTATTCCTATTCGCCGCATCTATCGGGACGGTATCTGGGAGGTGGACGGCAAATTCAGCCGTTGCTGGCGGTTCACCGACATCAACTATGCTGTATCGGACGAGGAAGATAAGAAAGACACGCTCATCAAATACTGTGCGCTGGAAAAGGGCCTGCCGACAGACGCCATCACGAAGATCTCCATCGTCAACAAACACCTGAACCCGCTGGAGTTCCAGAAAGAAATGCTCATGCCGTCCAAGCAGGGCGGGCGCGATAACTACCGCAGGGAGTACAACCGTATGCTGCTGGACAAGGCCGCTGAGGGCAACGGTATCGTACAGGATCGCTACATCACGGTTTCGGTGGAACGCCGCACGATTGAGGAAGCACGCAGCTTTTTTGCCCGTGTGGGCAGTGACCTTGCAAACAACATGAAGAAGCTGGGCTCTCAGCTTTTCGAGCAGGACAACAGCGACCGTCTGCGCGTTCTGCACGACTTCTTCCGCATTGGCGAGGAAGATCGGTTCCGCTTCGACTTCGATACCGTGGCAAAGCGCGGCCACTCGTTCAAGGACTCCATCTGCCCGGACAGCATCCAGTTCCATTCCAACTACTTTGAGCTTTCCGACAACAAGGTGGGCCGTGTGCTGTTCCTCAAGGACTATCCGGCCTATCTGGAGGACAGTTTCATCAAGGAACTGACCGAGCTGAACCGCAACCTTATCCTTTCCATCGACATTCAGCCTGTCCCCACGGACAAAGCGCTCAAAGAAATTCAAAATCAGGCACTTGCGGTGGAAACCGACATCACCCGCTGGCAGAACAAGCAGAACCAGAACAACAACTTTTCCGCCATTCCGCCCATGCAGCTCACTGATGCCCGCGATACCATGCGCTCCATGCTGGACGACCTGACCATGCACGACCAACGCATGACGCTGTGTGTGCTGACGCTCGTTCATGTGGCGGACACCAAGGAACAGCTTGACGCGGACACGGACACCATCCGCAGCATCGCAGGCGGCAAAAACTGCGAAATGAGCGTGCTGACCTATCAGCAGGAGGACGCGCTGAACACCGTCCTGCCCTACGGTCTGCGCCGCATCGACACCCTGCGGACGCTGACCACTGAGAGCGCCGCCGGACTGGTGCCTTTTTCCTCGCAGGAAATCCGACATCGCGGCGGCATTTATTACGGCGTGAACGCCACCAGCCGCAACCTTATTGTCTGCGACCGGCGGCAGCTTCTCAACAGCAACGGCTTTATCCTTGGCGTATCCGGTTCGGGTAAGTCCTTTGCCGCAAAAGAGGAGATTACCTCCATCGCCCTGTCCACCGACGATGACATCATCATTGTAGACCCGGAGCGCGAATATGCGCCGCTCGTCCGCGCACTGGGCGGTGAGGTGGTACAGATTGCGGCAGGCAGTCACAACCACATCAACGCTATGGACATGACGAGCGGCTACGGCGAGGAGGACGACACCGTAAACGGCCCACTGCTGCTGAAAAGCCAGTTCGTCATGTCCCTGTGCGAACAGCTCATGAAACCCTCCCTGATCGACGCGAAAGAGCGTTCTATCATTGCGCGGTGCGCGAAAAGCGTCTATCAGAATTATACGCAGGACGGCGCGCCTTCTCCCACGCTGAAAGAGTTCCGCGCGGAGCTGCTGCGTCAGCCGGAGCCACAGGCGCAGTCCATCGCGCTTGCGCTGGAACTGTTTGTAGACGGTACACTGGATGTGTTCGCGTATCAGACCAATGTGGACATGAGCAGCCGCATCATGCTGTTCGACATCTTCGATCTGGGCAGTCAGCTCAAGACCGTGGGAATGCTCGTCATGCTGGACGCGATCCTGAACCGCGTCATTGAGAACCACCGGCGCGGACGGCGCACATGGATCTACATCGACGAAATTTACCTGTTCTTCGCCAACGAGTATAGCACCAGCTTTTTGGAGGAGAGCTGGAAGCGTTTCCGCAAAAAGAATGCGGCTGCGACCGGCATCACGCAGAATGTCACAGACTGCCTGCGCTCGCCCACAGCGAAAAATATGCTGGCGAACTCGGAATTTTTGCTAATGCTGTCACAGGCTCCCACCGATCAGGAGGAGCTGGTGCGGATGCTCCGCATTTCGGAGGAACAGCTCGGCTACATCAACAATGCCGAGTCGGGACACGGCCTCATCAAGGTCGGCGGCGCACTGGTGCCGTTCATCAACCAATTCCCGCGAAATACTGCGCTGTACCGCCTGATGACGACAAAGCCGGGTGAGTCGCTGTGAAAGAGATAAGGACACGCCCCAAAGACCGGGACATCCAGACCAGGCAGACCACAGCGTTTCTCCCCAAGCAGGCGGCGAAGGTGCTGCGAGAGAACGCAGCCCGCCGTCAGCTTACGGGCAAAAGCGCGGAGCAGCAGGAAGAAGCGCAGTCTGTGTTCTCGGAACCAGCAAGCCGATTTGAGACCACCGCACAAAGAGCGGCAGAGATCAGCGCACGGACGACGTTTCGCTCCGGCAAGGCGCTGGCGCAGAAGCAGTTTGACCGCGCCGTTATTTCCACTGAGCCGAAAGAGAGAGTGGAAAATGCGGCTCCTCTGCGTCAGAGCGAACCGCCGCAGGTCACCCGTGCCAAGCAGAAATTCCGGCAGGAGCAGGCCAAAAAGCAGACCGAACACCGCCGGGAAACTGTGGTGCGGGAAGCGAGACAGGAAGCCTTTCAGGTGCAGGACGATTTTGCGTTGCAGGAGCGTCGCTCTGCGGATATGCCCTCCCCTGCCCCTGCTGATACGCCGGGTGTGCAGCAGATGAACCGACGCAGGAAAACCGCATCGGCACCGCCCCAAAAAGCAGAAAAGCCGCCCCGTGAACCGGTGTTCACAGGGCGACAATCGCAGTCTGTGCGCCAGCAGGCGGCGGCGAAAGCGCAGGCACAGGTCGCGGCGAAAACAAAAGAGAAAATGCAGCAGCAGTTTGTGCAGGAAACCGCGCAAAAGACCGCGCGGACAGCAAAACGCGCCGCAAAAGGGTTTGAGTGGGTCAAAAGTGCTGTTATTCGTGCCGGACAAGCTGTGGCACGGGCGGCGGTGGGACTTCTGGGCGGTGCTGGTGCGCTCATTGCGCTGATTTTGGTCATCGGCGGCGCGGCGGCGGTCATCGGGACACCCTTCGGCGTGTTTTGGTCGGGGAACGACAGCGACGCCCAGTCCGTGCCGCAGGCGGTGGCGCTCATCAACAGCGAGTTTGCCTCCGAAATCAGCCGGATACAGACCGAGAACCCTACCGACAGCGTGGTGATCCACCGGGAGCCAGACGGCGGCAGTGACCTTACCATCCACAACTGGACGGATGTCATTGCTGTGTTTGCGGTCAAAACCGCCGGTGCGGACGCCGACGCTACCGATGTTGTGACGATAGATGAGGAGCGCATCGGCCTCATCCGGCAGGTGTTCTGGGATATGAACGCGGTGAGCTGGCACGTGCAGACCATTCACCATAAGAACAGCACCGAAACGATACTGCATATCACGATAACGAGCAAGAAAGCCGAAGAAATGCCGAATTTCTACCATTTCAGTAAAAGCCAGCGCGAGGCGCTGACCGAAGTGCTGAAGCCGGAGTACGCGCAGATGCTTGCCGAGCTGGTCGGCACCTACGGCGGCGAAGTCAGCTTGGACGAGGCGCAGATCCGCGCCATGCTTGCCGCCATGCCCAAGGACATTTCCGAGCGGCGGCGTGCTGTGGTAGAGAAAGCCTACTCTCTGCTCGGCAAGGTAAACTATTTCTGGGGCGGCAAAAGCAGCGCCATCGGCTGGACTCCCGCTGGGGAACGCCCACCCGCGTGACCGCGCCGGGAAGCCGCAGCACAGGGACAGTCCGTCCTTACGGGTTGGACTGCTCCGGCTTTGTGGATTGGGTTTTCAACAATTCGCTCGGATATGTCATTGGGCACGGTGGCGGCACGTTTAATCAGCACGACCACTGCAAGCCGATTTCATGGAGCGAGGCGCTGCCCGGCGATCTGGTGTTCTATCCGGGCGACTCCCATGTGGGGATTTTCGTCGGCAGGGACGAGAGCGGCGGTCCGCTCATCATCCACTGCGCCAGCTCACAGAACAATGTGGTGCTGACCGGTCTGCAGGGGTTTACGAGTATCGGGCGGCCGGACTGCTTTTGAATGGACAAACGAGAAATCCCAGCACGGTGCAATGACCGAGCCGGGATTTACTGATTCAAACAGCCTATAAGGCTTCTACCAGTACATTCCGGTAGTCCTGCGCTTCGCCCATTTCTTCATCCTTTTTTCGCCGAAATAGCATAGATAGAGGATAATTCAGAGAAAAGCTCAAACAAGCCGTCTGGATCGGTATGGTTATAGTAGTCTTCCACCGGGCGCGTCGAGAGCAAAGCGTTTTGGGGTGCGATCTAATTCAATGCCTTTTTCAGATCGTTCAATGTTTCGGGTAAATCGACGTGGTATGCTTAACTTTCTTGCCCACCAAATTCATAGCGGAGAAATCCTTTCAAAGATTACTTCATTACCTTGTTCAGTAACGTCTGGTAGCTGTCCACCACATCATACACCACATTTTGACTGCTGATCGCCTTGAAATGCTCCCGTGCGCAATGAATTTTTGATTCCTCAATGAGCCGGAGTTGCATAGAGGACATGGAGCCTTTCGTTTCAGCGACGAAATAGATGTGCTTGACTGTACCTTCATAGAAGGCAATCGCCCAGTCTGGATTATAATGTCCGACCGGTGTTGCAATATAGAAACTGTCCGGCAGCTTCACATAAACCGCAACATCTGTGTTGGTGTCCAGATCGGCTGCAAAATCGCGCTCGTTCGTGGAATCGTACACGATATGATCGTATAGATGCCGCTGCGCTTTCATCGCGTTCGTTCCGAGCTTGCCCTTGATGGTCGGTTCGGTAAAGATGTCCGTGTCATAATGCTCATCCAGCACATTGTAGGTAATGTGTTGAATAATTGCAGTTGCCTTTTCATCATTGATCAAAGCAGCTGCTTTGATGATAAACTCTTCCGGATTGAATTTGAACTGCTCAAAACGGGGCTTTTCAATACCGGTTAGAATTGCAACAACTGCTTTTCGTGTCAAACCAGTCTCTCCGACCAGCTTGCCAACCAGATCATACTTCAAACTGCTGCCCGCGCGAATTTGCCTGCTGCTGTCATAAGTCGAAGACTTCGACTTCGAGAATGCACTTCCGTCAAGGAGAGAATCCTTCGACTTGATCTCATCCATTGCGCCGGTTTCAACCTTGAAGAATATCTTCGACACATGAAGATTTTGGTTTAGCGATGTGATTGCTTTCTTCACAAGCTCATCCGTATCAAAGTCCACTACATACACGGATTTCGGGCTGATGCGCTTCCAGAGAGCCTTAAATTCCGGCATAGCGAGCTTATCAGGGTCAACTTGCAGCTCGACATTCTTGTCGCGGGCATTCTCCGGCTGCATGGTACGGCTGTCATAGACGGAATCAAGAATATTGATTACAGAATCGCGGCTGTCCGCCACTTCCTCCGCCACCTGAATCGCGCCATTTGCTTTGTCGTCATAATATTTATCGGTCAGTATACCGCGCTTAACATATCCGTTGGAGATCAAATCTTCAAAGATTGCCTGAGCTGTATCGCTGTCCACAACCTGTTCGTTGCCTCTTGCGTCCACAATGATCCTGCCTTTGAACAGATCAGCGGTAACAGCCACAGGACGTCCTGCAACCGCATCGGCAAGCTCGCTTTGCAGGCCTTTAGCAAAACTGTCATAGCTCTCACTGGCGATGACGGTCAGCACATTGATAGAATGAACATCGTTGCCGAGAACGTTGGCATCCATACGCTCGCCGTCCTGATTGACACACAGACGCAGACCACGACCGACCTCCTGTCGCTTGCGAACCTCGCTGCTGCTCTGTTTCAACGTGCAAATCTGGAATACGTTCGGGTTATCCCAGCCTTCGCGCAGCGCGGAGTGCGAGAAAATGAAGCGCACCGGAGATTTCTTCGGGTCACGATCCAGAAGCAGCTCTTTGTTCTTCATAATCAGATCATAAGCGTCCGTATCATCCGAAGTTTTTTCCTTTTTGTTGTTCAGCTTGCTGTCGGTCATCTTGCCCTTTTTGTCAACGGAGAAGTAACCGGCATGAGTGTCATGGGCCGAAATTACGTCCAGATACCGTATGTAGTCGTCGTCTCCGATTTCCCGCTGTATGGAGCTGAGAATATCGTTGTACTCTTCCTCGAACATATCCGCATAGATGCCGTTGAACGGATGCCCGGCCTCGTCGTACTGCTTGTACTTCGCTACCTCGTCGATGAAGAACAGGGACAGAACCTTAATGCCCTTATGGAAAAGCTGGCGTTCTCTCTCAAGATGGGAAAGAATCGTTTCGCGTATCTGAATGCGGCGAAGTTGGTCTTCGCTGACCTTGCCGATCACGTCTCCGGCAAAGATTTTGATACCGTTCAGAAACTCTACGGAATTATCGCGTCCGTCAATAGCCTTGACCACAAAGCCAACTTTATACTCGTCCAGACTGCCGGAATTATCATAAAGGTTATAGCCGATGCCGATCGTAGCGGTTCTCTTGCGAATGCCGGACGCACCTTTACAGTCAAACTGGATGGTTGCTGTCGGGTCTTTTGGGGAAAGATTGATGCTTTCCAGATAGACAAAGCCCTCGGTGGCCGTGCTGCCGGATTCGGTGATGCCCTTGACGGCGATTTTCTTGACCAGCCGTTTGTTGTAGGCTTCCATTGCGTCCAAACGGTACACCATGTTGTAAATGCTGTCCGACTTATGCGTTGCGGAGTAGCGCAGCGTCAGCAGCGGGCAGAACTCCTTCAGGCGTTCCTTCGTCTGCTTGCCCTCGACCGACTGCGGTTCGTCGATAATCAGAATCGGGTTTGTCTTTGCTATAATGTCAATCGGGCGGCGGGAACGGAACTCATCCAGCTTCATGTAAATGCGCCGCGCGTCCTTACCTCTGGCGTTGAATGCCTGAGAGTTGATAATCATGACATTGATGGAGCTGTCCGACGCAAAGCGGTCAATTTCTGTGAGCTGGGCAGAATTGTAGATGAAGAACCGGATTTTCTTGCCATATTCCTCTGCAAAATGCTCCTGTGTCACTTGAAAGGATTTATAAACGCCCTCGCGAATGGCGATGCTCGGCACGACCACGATGAACTTGCTCCAGCCGTAGTGCTTGTTCAGCTCGTACATGGTTTTGATATAGGTATAGGTCTTGCCGACGCCGGTCTCCATTTCAATCGTCAGGTTATAACGACCTTCCAGCTTGTCCGACGGCTTGAGCTGATTGGTACGCTGCACCTTTTGCAGGTGCTCCAAAATCAGCGTGTCGGAAAGCTCCGGCACGATGCGCTCATTGCGCCAGCCGGTGAAATCCGTATCGTCCGTCATGGTCTGCTGACCATAGCCTCTGTCTATCATATAGGTGGGCGTGAGGTACGGCTGTCCGGCAAAGACGTCAACGACTGCTTTCGCCGCATCCGCTTGAAATTTTTGATGTTTGAATTGCAGCTTCATTCGTCTTCACCTCTTTCTGTTGATAGCGGGTGGAACAATCCCTCACTATCTCGTTTCTTGAGTTCCATACTTCGATTGGCAACATAGTATAAATCGGAGGAAATCGCCTCGCATTTTGAGTAATTAAATATTGTATAATTGATACCCTTGGCGTTAGAAAAATCCGGTTTTACTTTAGATGACCTGAAGGAAATTCCGTCAAAACCGATATTTTTAACAAGTTCACTAATATACTGGCAAAGAAGGTAGTCTGACCCAGATGCCGGTGTGTTAAAGAGTCGGGTCAGAGCAAGAATAAAGTTGTGCTTCCAGAGTGTGCGCTTATCCCCATTTCCTGTTGAAGAAGCGAAAAGACTTGCAAAACTGAGAATACTAATATCCTGTTTGATAGCAATTGTTGCTACACTTACATCCGCTTCCAATGGTGGATTAACTTCTGCAATTGCAGTCTCAAAATCACCGGCCGCGTATAGGTACACTATCCCTGCTGGATTGGCGCGTCCATTTCCAACATGAATTCCTCTTGGCGGAATATAACTGCCTGTTTTTCCATATCCCATGAAATTCGGACAGCATGATGTGCTGTCGGTGTCATTTTGTCGCTCTTCGATGTCCTTCGCTTCATCATATATCCGCGCCCTATACAAATACTTTGGAATAATTACTTCGGCACTACAGTATTGAGTGGCTTCTTGTGAAAACCAATACATTAGCTTGATAAAACGCTTATCTATAAAAAAGCGATTTTCGGACTCCAAAGATTTTTGCATTTTTTTCAGATAGTCCTCTGGGGAAGTTTGTTGAAAAAAATCCCAATCCCGTTCAGTCGGTAAGGACATATCTTCTGTAAAAAAGTTACTATTCATCAGATCACCCGCACGCGCTTGGAAATATCATTTGCGTCCTCCGGCATATAGAGCTTGAAAATCTCGAACACATTGATTTTTTCCGGGCTGGATGCAAAGCCGGAATCGCGGAAGACAGCACGGAGCGGCTTGCGCTGTGCGATCTCTTTGACCACACTTTCGGGAATGTTCGTGTCAAAACAGGCGATCAGATCGCCGTCGTTGTAGGTGTGGACGGTGCAGCCGTCGATTTGCTCGGACTTGTACGGCAGGGACAGCGGCAAACCCCAGTCGATCAGGCAGCCGAACAGCAGGTCGAGGTCGGTGCGGTCATCCTTGATGTTGGATTCCAGACCCACGATCATCCCCTGATCGTAGTCATCCGGTGCATAGTAAACGTCCTTCATGTTGGTATCGTCCAGCTTGAGGACACGGAAGCCGACGTCAAGGTCACCTGTCGTCATGGGACTTTCAGACTTGATCTTATCCCCAGCGCGGCGGATGCGCTCCTTGCCGATTTCGCAGAGTGTTTCAAACTCGGAAGATGGACTTTTCTCAGGAAGCTGAACCATTATAAACTTTCTATGACCATTATCTTCTGCATTTTTACTCATGACCGCTTGTGCAGTAGTAGCAGAGCCAGAGAAAAAGTCCATAACTAAACTATCCTTTTCAGAGGCAATATCCAATATGCGTTTTATCAGTCTCGTTGGTTTCGGTGTATCAAAAGGCGACTTTCCTTCAAACAAAGATAACAACTCTTTTTTTGCTTCGTCTGTATGACCAACGTCAGAACTAAGCCAAAGATTTGTTACCACCTTTCCGTTTTCTTCATTTAGGTATGTTTTCTTCGCTAAGCCGCCAGTACCGTTTTTTGTAAAATAATATACAGGCCAGCATCCTTTTTTCAGCACTTGTTGTGCATAGTTTTGTGCTTGCACTAATCCCGTATTAAGAACAATAGCCATTACGCCTTTACGCACAGCATCTGCATTTACGCCACATACCTCTGCACGTTTTTCTTCATCATGAATATCTTCAAGGCGATAATCGCCCCATTTACTCATAATTTGAAACATATCTGCCTGTTGATAACGCCAGTGTGCTCCACTGCTTGGA
>ERZ838577.1882-NODE-1882-length-25861-cov-6.516237_pt1 | contig 25861 bp, 23 predicted proteins | sample MGYA00519682_ERZ838577 | MGnify/ENA primary metagenome ERZ838577 (study PRJEB31850, sample SAMEA3708838) | human gut metagenome | biome: human gut; feature: human-associated habitat; material: faeces | place: China | collected 2014 ...
CCTCATAAATAAAAGACCGCCATCTCGGTGAGCAACAGTTCTCCTTGAGATGGCGACCTTTTTATACGCGGGGAGGTTTGACGCTTGCAATCTAAATACAATACACCCTAGGAGCTGCGATGTATTTAGATTAGTGAAATTAAATATTGATTATTTTTACTGGGGGAATGTAATGCCAATTTTCGAACGCAACTCGTCAAGCAATTTCATAATACGCAAGGTTTCGGCGTGTGGTATCTCGCTACATTCAAGCCGACCTTCCTCCAATGCCTTCTTACATGCAAGCAATTCATATTCATAACCAGAAATCATTTTAGGAGCATCATAATGCTTTACAAGTTCACGTTTGTTATTATAAATATCAATGGTCAACAGCCGGCTTACACCGCGGATTTCCATGATACCCTTGCTACCGCAAACATACCAGGCATTATGTTCGTTTGCAATCAAACTGCTAGACAAATGCGCCATGGTGTTGTTTCCGTAAATAAGTGTAAATGACGCGGCACCATCAATACCATTATCCATAAAAACACCACAGCCCTCAGTTCTTACAACGTCTGTTCCCAAGGCCAAGGAAGCCGCAGTTAAAGAGTATACTCCATTGCCAAGCAAAGCACTTCCGCCAAGTCGCGGGTCAACATCAGAAGGGCCAATATTGTTAATTTCTCCCTTATTAACGATGACTAATCTAGGCTCTCCAATTACACCCTCTGCTATCAGCTCTGGGATTTTTTTTGCAAAAGGCTGGAAACGAACCCACATTGCCTCACTCAAAAAGATTTTGTTTTCTTCTGCATATTGAATTAATGATTCAGCTTGGGAATAGTTTAGTGTAAAAGGTTTTTCGCAAAGAACGGCTTTGCCATGTCTCAGACATAACATAGTATTCTCGTAGTGCGTAGCATGGGGGGTTGCAATATAAACCAAATCTACATTCTTATCATTGGCAAGATCTTCATAATTGCCATAATAACAAGATGCGCCAAACTTTTCGGCAAAATCTTTGGCTTTAGCCACTGTTCTGGATGCCACTGCATAGAGTTCAACGCCATCAACCTGATTTATGGTTGCCGCCATTTGACTCGCAATATTACCCGAACCAATAATACCAACTCTCATAAAATTCATCTCCTTTCAACACGCATTTTCAAGAAGACCATGCATTTCCATAAATGCTTTTGTTGTTTTGTAACATTCACTGACAATCCATTCCGCATCATCTTCCCAGTAATCCTTCGGAAATACCTCAATGGAAACAGGACCATCATAACCAATCGTTTGCAGATTTTTCATATAGCGATCGATGTTCATTACACCGCGATCGCAAAGAGAACGATTCTCTTTGCATAACAAGTGAATGGGCAAATCTTCTTCCGATTGATTAATGTGAGCCGCGAAAATCCTTGTCGGATCTGCCTCTAAAATAGAATCGAATGTAAGTGTTTTATCATATGTAAAAAGATTATACGGATCAAGAACATATCCGAGATTGGGATAATTAACAGTTTTAAAGAGCGAGTTTACTTGTCGGACCGTTCTGATTGAACTGCGCTTAGAACCAATCACTTCGACACCGATACCAATGCCATATTTTTGTGCGAGTTCACACAAGCAATTCAAGATTGCAGTGGAATCACTTAAGATTTGTTCTGGTTCTTTTTCGTATGGTTTGCCACTTTCAAAAGAATTTTTAGGCATATTGATCACAAGGGCTTTAGCCCCAATTTTTTGACCAATCCTACAGTTAAACTCAACCTCTTTTAGTAATGCCTCTCTTTTCTGAAAATCGTCATTTTCGCACATAAACCCTTCGTAAATTTCAAAACCATTGATTGCTTGAACCTTGATTTTATGCTCAGAAAACAACTTACACAGATCTTCTTCGCTGTGATTTCCCAAGTACTCATGCAGCTTTACTGCAATCAGTTCCATATAGCAAAAACCATATTTTTCTGCCAGGAGAACATCTTGAAGCAAATTCGTCTTATCCAAAGTACACACTTGATGGAAAGATAATTTCATGCTATACCTCCGTTAATTCACAAACTACGCTTGAGGATATTAACAATATCTTCTTCGAATAGAGGCTTGTATGCTGAATCAAGACCGCGAACTGCCGCTTTTTGTGCCATATCCCCAAAGTACCGGTCATCAATATCCAATTCACTCAGCTTTGTTGGCATTCCCCATGAGGTGAAGCATTCGCGCGTTTTTCGTATACCTTCTCTTGCCGCATTCCATTTATCGTTATCATCGACATCCCATACATTTTTAGCGTATTCTGCAAATTTATCTACACTGCTCTCATCCAGGACATATTCCATCCAGACGGGAGTGAGAATAGCAAGACCTACCCCATGAGTAATATCATAATAACCACTCAACATATGCTCTATCTGGTGTACAGACCACGCTTGCCCTTTTCCGCAAGATGTTAATCCATTGATTGCCCAACTGGATGCCCACATCAAATTCGCCCTTGCATCATAATCAGTAGGATTATCCAGAGCAACATTCCCATTCACAATACAAGTTTTCAACAACGCTTCTGCAATTCGATCCTGCATAAATCCCTGCGCGCGGCTGAAATAAGCTTCGAGCACATGAGACATGATATCAACCGTACCGGCTGCGGTTTGCTTCTTTGGCACTGTAAACGTGTGTGTTGGATCCATGAAAGCACAGCTGGGCCTCATCCAGGGGCTGTCAAAATCATATTTGTCTTTCGTCTCTGGATTAGAAATTACTGCTCCGCAGTCCATTTCGGAACCAGTTGCTGCAACTGTCAACACAACGAAAATGGGGAGAGCTTTCGTAACCTTACTCTTATCAAGAACAAGATCCCAAGCATCACCAGAATAACAGGCAGCTGCAGCAATTGCTTTCGCACAGTCTACTGTGCTTCCTCCACCAACCGCAAGAACAACATCTATATTATTTTCTTTGCAAATCTTTGCACCTTCACGAACAGAGGCAATACGTGGATTCGGATCAATACCACCAAGTTCAATATATTCGATCCCACCATTTTGGAGTATAGTTGTTACCTCTTCATAGACACCATTTTTAAAAATACTTCCTCCACCATACACCATGAGCACACGATTCCCATAGCAGTTGATGTTTTGCGGAATATTACTGGCAGCCTCGCGTCCGAAAAAGACATGCGTGTTGAGATATAAATCAAAATTATTCATTTTACATCCTCTTCCCTTTCAGTTTCTGCACGGTTTTTCTGCATTCGTTAATTTCATTTTCATAAGGCATTGACATCATCGACCCTGTCTGTGTAGCACAAAGCGCACCCGCAGCGTTTGCAAAATCGACAATATCATACATTTGTTCGTTGGGAATCTCGTCAATATCTTTTTCTGTACTTAATATGCCAGCAAGGATCGCTGCCATAAAAGTATCGCCTGAACCTGTGGTGTCAATAACAGTTGTATCATATGTATCTTGAAAAGCAGCGCCGCCGGAATAACTATAATAGCTACCGTTTGGCCCCAGTGTAACTGCAACAAAACGAACACCAAGTTGATGGAGTTTCTGGCAGCCATCTTTTATATCTGTTGAACCAACCAAAAACTCCAGATCACTATCGGAGAGCTTTAGAATATCAATCTTGCAAAGATACGGAATAATGAATTCTTCAGCAAACTTTTTGTCAAACAAGAATGGTCTCCAATTCAAATCAAAAGAAATCATTCCTCCGGCTTCCTTCACAACTTGCATTGCATATTGAGTGACAGCGCGGGTCGTATCATATACAAATGTGCATCCAGAAGTATGAAAAATTCTTGTTTCAAGCAGCATTTGCTTATCGACATCATTCAGCGTAAAACCACGCAGTGAGGCATCGTTTACACCGTTAGATAAAGAATAAAACGTACGATTTCCAGTTTCGTCTATATCCACAAAAGCTAGAAATGTAGAATAATTCGGTGTAAATACCAGGGATGACACATCAATATTGTTTTCTACGAGTACTTGGGATAAGTAATGCCCTATCACATCATCGCCAACCGCTGACATAACAGCAACTTTTTTCCCAAGCCGGGACACGCCACATGCTACATTACTGGTAGACCCGCCCGGATTTCTTTCATATAAATTGGTTCCCTTATTTGTTTTTCCCGCAGGTGTAAAATCAACAACTGTATCGCCAAAACTCACCAGGTCAAAATTTTTCATAATTGCCCCCTTTGACATCATAACTCATGAGATGTTCGACCAATGATGCTATTTTGAACCTCTTTAGACAGGGATATAAAATACGCCGAAAAACCGCCCAGACGAACCCGAAGATTTTGATACTTTTCAGGCTCTTTTTGCGCAGCAATAAGTTTTTCTCTACTCGTCCCTGTAATAGTCAATATGTTCCCGCCTAAATCCATATAAGTTTGAATTAGGCTCTCCATCCTTTTTAGTCCAGAATCTCCAGTCATCTCATTGGGATTAATTTCAATATCCAACGGAGCACCAATTGTATAAGGAATTAAATCTGGCATCGTTATTGAACGAATCGTAGCGGTTGGACCATCAACATCCATACCATGACTGGGAGAGTAATTAGATGCCACAGGACTTTGAGCAGTACGCCCATCTGCAGAAGCTCCAATATCATGCCCCCATTTCACAAAATACTCAAATGTCGCAACTCCTGGGGCAAGCAGAATATTTTCATTGCTGAATCGTACTCTCAAACGACTAATGATCTCCGCAAAATCAGCCATTAGACGAACACATATTGAGTCAACATAGTTATTATCGTTTCCGAATTTAGGAACTCCATTTAGCATACGCTGACGCATAATTTCATTGCCTTCAAAGTTCGTTTTCGTGGCGTCTGCAACTTCTTTCAATGTATATGCTCGCTCTTCAAATACCAGTTTCCGAATAGCTGCCAAAGAATCAACGCAATTTGAAAGCCCTGTTAAAGTCAGGCCAAAAAGGTTGTATTTTGCCCCGCCAACAGAATATTCTAGGCCTCGCTCCACCGAGTAGTCCATAAATGCCGATAGCAAAGGAGAAGGCGCAATTATCGCTCGCTCGCGAATGTTCATCAAACGAACGCTAACTTCCTCAACTGCATTTTCCTCCAACAACTTAATAAAATACCTATAAAAAGATTCGTAATTGCCAAAAGAATCTAATGGGACAATCCCTTCTTTTTCAATCCTATTCCGAACAAGGCTTCTGCCCCCTTGTAAAATGTACTCCAGAAGTTGCAAAACATGTAGCATGCAAAATCCAAAGTTTGTTTTACCAGGAATTAGCGGTTCCCAACATCCATCGTTAGAATATCCCCTGGCGTCCTCTAAAGGAATTCCCATTTTAGTCAAGCCGTCTATAATTATATTATCGTTATATAGAGCAGGCTCACTTGCACCGTTCCGCAGGATCGTACAGCACAGCTTTTTAAAATCGGATGGTGTACTATCGTGAATTCGCACAGACATAACCGGAACAACTGCTTCAAGATACGCCCATTGTTCCAGCAAAATATAACTCAGCTCGTTCGTAGCATCCGTCCCATCCTCATTAAGCCCGCCTAAAATCATATTGATTAGCCAATGGTTGGCAGACGTACCATAGTTATAGCTCTCATCATTTTCAGCTGCACCATAAATTGCTTCTGTCCCCGGGCGAACACCATTATACTGTCCGTCCTTATCTGTAGCGTGCAACTCCCAATCGCCGGGGTTTTGATGGACACGTTCATTGAATTTCACGAGCCAACTACCAACCAGGTCTTCTGCGAACTCTTTATCGATCTTACCTGTGTCAATATCATTCTTATAATACGGATACAAATATTGATCAGATCTTCCCAAAGGAATCAGCTCCATTGTGCTATGGAACAAGGAAAAAGTAAGCCAAACAGACTGTAATGCTTCGTGGAACGAGGATGCAGGATATTTGGGAACTCTTTGACAAACCTTATAAATTTCCAAAAGTTCTGCTTTTCTAACTGCATCTTTGCACTTTCCGATCGCATCTCTTATAAGATCTACATATCGGTTTTGTAGTTCTTCCAACGCATCCAAGCTAATTAAAAGAGCGTCATAAAAGTCGTTTTTTTCTTTAGCATCGGGATCATTTGAATGAGCAGCGCGATAAAATGCAATATCCTCACGAACACCGACTAGACCTTTGCTTAATATCTTCTCATAACTAGGAGGATGGTGCCCAAATACATTTCGATATGATAAGCCATGCTCTTTGGCTCGGGCATCTTCTTCCGGCAATGTATATGTTGGAAAGCAACGCCCGAATCCAATAGATGCCATGGTTGGTTTTCCTACAATCAACTCATCTTCTCGCAATTCAATTGGCATGTTTCTGGCGACATGATTAATAGCCAGGGCCTTTCGAATAATAATTGGCTTTTTGATAACCTCTGGGTCGTTTAAAATGGTTTCGTTTTCGCCCCACCACTCTTTTTTTGTCAAAAAATCAGATTCAAATAATCTTTTCTTGAGTTTCTCTATGCGTTTCATGTAGATCACCTCTTTTAAACTAAGCTATTATAAAGACCACTACCGCCAATACTAACATTAAGGCCTTCCGCCCGCATAACTTCAGCAGCTCTGTTTATAGAGCAAGTGTCTGGCGAGCTAAAATTATCAAACAAATACTTCTCCCCTATGGCTTTCCATTTTTGTCTACCAAATTGGTGAAACGGGAGAATATGAAGTTCATGTATTCCTGCGTCTACAACTATTTTTGCTGTTTGTCTCAAATTTTCCTCTTGATCGTTTACCCCAGGAATCAAAGGAACTCGGACAACTATGTTTTTATGGAATGAGGCAAGTTTTAATAAATTATTGACAATAAGTTCATTGCCCACGCCTGTATAGTACTTATGCGTATCCGAGTTCATGTGTTTTAGATCATATAAAAATAAGTCGGTTACTTTGGCTATTTCTAACAGATTTCCCCAAGGCGCATATCCACACGTTTCAATTGCCGTATGAATTTTTGCATCTTTCAACTTTGATAAGAGAGCAAGCGAAAAAGAAAAACTTTGCAAAGGCTCGCCTCCGCTCAAAGTAACCCCACCCCCTGATGTCTTATAAAAAGGTTCATCACGCAGCACTCGATTGAAGACATCCGAAACGGTCATCATTTGACCGGAAGCTGTTATTGCACCAGCAGGACATGTTTTCACACATTCCCCACAGTAGATGCATTTTTCTGCCGAAATTTGAATATGATTTTCTTGCATTTTGATAGCAGTTGCTTTACATGCAGAAATACATGTAAAACACCTGATGCAACGCGCAGGTACATGGATTAAACAGCCCTTCTCTGTTCGTGCCTCGGGATTTTGGCACCATTGACAACGTAACGGACATCCTTTTAAAAAAACAACCGTTCTAATGCCAGGACCATCGTGTACAGAAAATCGCTGTATATTCGATATGTTTCCTAATTCTTTCCCGTCAATCATAAGTACAACCAACCTGTAAAATACAGTTAGGTGCATGCAACCAATATTGTCCTGTACGAATAGCGCCCTTAACGTCTTTCATTTTCTCATCAAAGTTAGGAGTATGCGGGATAAACTCAATGGGAATCTCGCCAAATATTTCTTTATATTTGCATAACAGTTCAGGGGCACATGTTTGAATCTCTTCAGCTAGGTATACTTTTTCAACGGCAATCTCTTCCAAGACACCCTTCAAGACTATCTCGATACTGGGTACATTCGGTAAAAAGGCGAGATCGACAACTTCAACTCCTTTGGGAACATTATACCCTGCATCTGTCACAGCAAGAAGATCCCGATGTCCACACCGAGCCAATAAATACTTTAAATTGCTATTCAATATCCCTTGTTTCAACATTTTTCGTTCCTCCTACTAATTATTTGTTGCGAGTGTTGAGAATCACCGTGACAAGAAGAATCATTGCAGTTGCCACCATCTGGTAATAAGCATTGAGGCCAATGGTATTTAAGCCGTTCGTGATCATAGTGAGCAAAATTACGCCCATTGCACTTCTTGTGATGCTGCCACTTCCACCTTTAATGGATGTACCACCAATCACAATTGCAGTAATATTATCCATTGACCAAGAAGCACCCATTGTGGGTTGTCCACTTCCCATACGGCTTGCCATCATAATACCTGCAAGAGTAGTACAAATGCCGCCAATTACATAGGTCAAAACAATAACTTTTTTTACATTTATACCAGCCAGCTCAGCTACTCGTGCATTTCCGCCAATTGCATAAACATGTCTGCCGAACTTGGTTCTAGCTAATAACATATGACAGACTATAACGATAAGAATCATGCAAATAACCTGAACCGGAATTGCACCAACTTGCCCACGACCAAAAAAACTAAAGCTTGAGGGCAAATCATAAACTGCCGTTCCACCCGTGAGCAAATAAGCAGCACCTTGAGAAAAATTCATAATACCAAGTGTTGCAATCATGGGTGGAATATCAAATTGTGCTACAATTATGCCACCTATTGCTCCAAGAATTGCACCAAGCATCACAGCAATAAGTAGAGCATAAAGCATAGGCATGCCAGCACGCATTAAAAAACAAGCAACAATAGAAGTCAAACATGCGACCGAACCGACAGATACATCAATATTTCCTGAAATCATGATATATGTAGAGCCAGATGCTAGAACAATCATAACCGCGGCTTGTCGAATGATGTTCTTAAGATTTGTCGGGCTAATAAACTCTGGTTCGATAAATGTAAATACTGCTCCCAAGAGCAAAATCATGATAATAATTACAAATTTTCCAAGGTGCTTTTTGACTTCATAAAAAATGGAACCCTGTTGTGTTTTCATAAATGGGTACTCCTTCCAGTTGCGCAAGACATAATATCTGTTTCAGAAAATTCAGACCGACTAAATTCTCCTGTGATTTTTCCTTCATGCATTACTAAGATGCGATCACAGAGGCCTATAAGTTCCGGAAGCTCGGATGAAACCAACAAAATCGCCATACCTTTATCTGTAAGGCCATTAATCAGGCGATAAATCTCTGCCTTAGCGCCTAAATCAATTCCGCGGGTAGGCTCATCCAGAACAAGTATTTTAGGTTGCTTTGCAAGCCATTTTGCAATAACAACTTTTTGTTGATTTCCTCCTGATAAATACTGCGCAAGTTGATGACTGCCGTATGCTTTTACGTTTAACTTTTGCATATATTCATCGACAGTATTTGCTTCTTTCTTTCGATTTATAAACAAAAGATTTTTAAAGAAATCAAGAATGGGGAGTGCGATATTTGATAGTATGGAGAATTGTAAAATGAGGCCTTCATGCTTCCGGTCTTCTGTTATCCAGGCAAGCCCATTGTCAATGGCTTTTTTATAATTACGGAATTCTCGTTGTTCACCAAAGAGATACAATTTACTGTCAGCCGTCTTGGGATCATCACAAAAAATCAGTTTGATAAGTTCTGTACGTCCTGCACCAACCAACCCTGAAATTCCAACAATCTCCCCTTCATTTACAGTTAAATTGATATTCTGTGGGCAACTAGTATTCAAATACCGTTTTCCCACATTGATTCCAGAGAAATTTTCAAGTTTTATAGCTTCTCCACCAAAATGATTTCTTTTTCTATGATAGAAATCCTCTAAGGATCTACCCACCATATTTACAATAATATCGTCAATCGAACAGCTTGTCGGATCCAGGGATGTAACAAGGTGTCCATCCTTTAAAACGTAAATATTATCGGAGATATCCATAACCTCTTGCAGGTGGTGTGATACAAAAATAAACGAAACGCCTTTTTTCTTTAAGCGGCGTACAATGGAAAAAAGGTGCTCTATTTCTTTTTCGGAAAGAGATGATGTGGGCTCATCTAGGATGATGAGTTTGGCATCTCCAGAAATTGCTCTTGCAATCTCTATCATTTGGCAGCCCGCAACATCAATATCTTTAACAAGAGTATCAGGTGAAAGGTTAAGTCCAACTTCTTTTAAAAGTTGTTCAGCTTGCGTTTTCATCGAACTCTCATCCAACAAGCCCATATGGGTATATTCTGATCCAATAAATATATTTGCGGTTACGCTGAGTTCAGGAAGCATTACCAATTCCTGGTGTACCATTACAATTCCTATTTCTTCGGCCTGCTTGATTGTCAGGGATTCATAACGCTTTCCATCAAATATAATTTCACCTGTATCCGGTTTCAAAGAACCAGATATGATGTTGCCTAAAGTACTTTTTCCTGCGCCATTTTCGCCAACCAAAGACACTACAGAGCCTTTTGGTACACAAATACTTACATCAGATAGAACTGGAACTTTATAAAAAGATTTGCAAACATTTTTTGCTTCTAACAAAATATCGCTCATGCAGTTCTCCTTTACGAATATTTCTTCCGGAGGTGGTTTCCGTAAAAACCACCCCCGAAATAACTGCCAGTAGTTACTTCATTTCAAAGTCCCAAGCCTCAATATAGGGCTTAACGGCCTCATTGTTTGCATCGCGCGTCTCCTTGAAACTTACAACATTTTCGGGAGTAACGATGGATGCATCAGCATACTGGGTGCCAAGATTGTTTCCTTCCAGAGCGGCCAGAGCGGCCTCTACACAAAGTCTACCAATTTCGGCAGGCTGCTGTGCAATTGTACCCCAGTAAACACGATCAGATTCGTCAACAAGCAGACCGTTCAGCTGGTCGGTTTCATCATCAATACCAAAGACCTTAATATCTGTACGACCTGCAGCCTGGCATGCGCTCATACAACCAATACTTGCGAAAGAATCACAGCCCAGAGCATAGTCAATTGCATCCTCTGCGGAATGGGCAAGCATATCATCCCAGAGCGTTAAGAACTCAGAAATGTCGTTTACAGGCTGGCCAATTTCCTCAAATGTATAGTTCAAACCGGAATCTTCCAGGGCTTTAAGCATACCGTCATGACGAGTAATGCAAGACTGAGAAGTGGGATTATAGGCGATTACAAAATGAACAGAATCCTTTCCCTGCTGCTTGGCATCTTCAATAGCCAGGTTTGCACACTGCTGGCCCATTTCAAAGCTATCACTAGCAACAGTTGCATTAAAGAGTTCGGGGAATGCCAAGGAGTCATAACCAACTACAGGAATACCCAAACCAGCAGCGGCTTCGATTGCAGATTTTGCAGAACCAGTAGAATCGGGTGTAATAATTGCATCAAATCCCTGTTCTGCAGCCAGGTCTACCAGCTCGCCAACTTTTACAATGTCGGAAGCTGCGTTCCAAACTGTCAAGTCAACACCGAGTTCATCTGCTGCTTTTTCTGCACCTGCTGCGATATAGACAAAGAAGTCCATATTCATCTGGCCCATGATCATAGCAATCTTTTTGGGAGTATTGGCAGAACCAGTATTGTCAGCTGGAGTATCGGAAGAAGAGGAGTTCGTATCTGTTTGGTTGGATACATTTGCATTGGGGGAACAAGCGGTGAGGGTGAAAATAAATGCGAGGGACAGGGCGAGTAGCGCAATCTTTTTCATCGTCTTTTCTCCTTTTTTGATAAATATATTTGATTTTGCTAAATAGCAAGATCATACTGTAAATCATACATTATTTAGTTTCGATATTCTTATATTTAGAAATCACCATTGACATTGTCTTTCCGTTTGAAGGAAGGCCACAAATTTGTTCTGCAGCAAAGTCAATACCTTTTTCTTTGATCAAAGCTTGTAATTTCTGTGCGTTGGGATCATTAGGCTCATCATATGCTAGCGCACATGCGGCAGCCGTAGTTAAAGCTTCTGGAATAATTCCATATTTCATGCAAAATTCGGCATTCCCTATCAAGCGATCATAGCGTCCAAGCTTCCGAATCGGGTCATAGGCAACACGGGAAATAGCATCATCCATTTCCTCTTTCATTTTTGGGAAAGTGCAGAAATCCCAAATTTTATCTTCTGCCACTCCAAATTCCTTGGACAGCGCAGGAATCGCTTCGACCAGGACTTGATGCATCAGGCTTGCAATTTCCGGGTCAGCCGAAGCTTGCAGAATCGTACTATAACCCTTTTGGTACCCGCAATATGCACAAGTTGCATGTGGAGCGTTGTATGTATAGAGCTTAATTTCTTTTAGATTTTCAATATCATCACAAAGTTCAACCCATCTCAAATCAGAGATATCCGCAAAAATAGGCTGCTGAACCAGTAAAGTCATGCACACGGTAGATACCAAAGAAAGTGCATGGCTTGACTCGGCATTGGTTGACCTGCGCACGATACAATCACGAACAACCGCATTTGAATCGAACCAGGCTCTTGCCTCTTCTGTCTGAAGAGCCTGTCTGAAACAAGAACAGACATCATCTATATAGTGATTCTTATTTGTGCAAGCCAAAATAGACAGCTTATTCTGCGGGCAAACCTTAGCCCTTTCTTCAATAACTTTCCCTAAATAATTTGCAACATCCGGAATATCTTCAGGATATGTCGCTATCGCGAAAATGCTGGCTTCCAAAGCATCTTCCATGCAGCAATAGTTTTCGTCTGCCAAATAAGCATGATATCCTGTTACGGTATGAGTTCTGACGCCTTCTGGCTCATATAATTTTACATCATATGCACCGTTTTGCAGATTACTAATGACCTTTGGATCTTTATCCAAAAAACTCACATCCCAGCCGTCTGCAGAAAAAGTCTCTCCGAGAAAACCTTTCCCTTCACGGCCCGCGCCAATGATTAATACCTTGCTCATGATAAAAACCCCTTTTCAAAAAATAGATGTGGTTGTACTTCACCGAGCTTGATTGTATTATATAGTTTTGCTTATCTTTTGTAAATATTTTGTTTTAGCCAAAAATAACACCGTTTTTTTGATTAAATTCACAAAAGCCAAATTATTACCGCCTTGCTCTTGGCTTTTCCAGATTTATATAGAGAAAATTTTCTAAATTTTTGGTTATATTTGCATTTTACTTATTGCATTTTTACAAATTCGTGGTTATATTAAATTGAAGATTACTTTAATGGTAGGGAAATACTATGAATGCAAAGTTAGAGAAGCGACGAAACGAAATGATAAAGCTCATAAATGCAAATGGGCACTTAACGACCAGTTACTTAGCCAACTACTTTAAAGTAACAAGTGAAACCATTCGTTCGGATTTAAAGTATCTTGAAAGAATTGGTTATGTTGAAATCGTCCATGGCGGAGCAACTATTACCAGTCATGTAATAGATGATGTTTCAAACGCCAAAAACAAGAAACATACTAGATATGCAGAAAAAAATCTAATAGCCGATCTTGCGCTTTCTCTTATTCCTAAAAATTCTTTTATTTATTTGGACGGAGGAACTACCATTAGTCTACTGGCCGAAAAAATTGTTGAACGAAATGATTTGACGATTGTCACACCATCTCTGCTTGTTGTTTCGGCTGTATTGCGGCAACATGAGAAAAACACAACTTGCGCGAAGCTATATACAGTGGGTTCTTATGCTGATTTGGGAAATATGATGTTGAGAAGTTCAATTGCAAATGAAACGCTCCAATCGTTTCGGTTTGCTGTCGCATTCCTGGGAACTACTGGTATTAAATTCCATAACGGACCCACAACAGGTGATTATGGAGAAATGCTACAAAAGCGGCAAGCAATTGCAAATAGTGAGTACACTGTAGTCCTCTGTGATTCCAACAAGTTTCAAAGCGGTGGTATAACAAGGTATGCCAATTGGAATGAGATAAATTGTTTGATTACAAATTCTGCTATCCCAGATGGAATACACAAAACAATGTGTGATTTGGCTCCTGACATGAAAATCATAGTCCCTGAAACATAAACATAGTTATAACCATAGTTACAACGAAGTTTTGTGTAATCTACTACTACAGCAATATCACTTAGTTAAGCTGAAAGGCGCTGAGTGGGAGCGGTGGTACCAGTACACCTGCGGTGATGAGATCGAAGCGAAGGAAAAGCGCAGACGCGCCAATGCCGCTGCCGAGCAGAAGCGTGCACAAATTGCAGCGGATTTTGCGGACCATGTTTCTGACCTCATCAACTGGATGTATCGCGACCTTGCGCATCTGGAGGGCGAGCGCGAGGATCAGGCCATCCGCACGATACACCTTGCTCTGTATGTGATCTCCGCCGCGCTCCAGACGCAGAAAATTGACGAGAGTATGCGCTATCTTCTGCGGGCGTTCTGGAACGAGTTTCAGCCCACGTTTGACGAGAGCGTCTATCAGGCGCTGTGCACGAAGCAAGTGATGTTTGAGGAAATCGGCGTGATCTCCAAGAAGCGGCTTGGTTCGTTCTGGAGGAACCTACTCGACAATTTGCCGCAGGAGCGCCGCATCGGGAAAGACGATGATTTGCAGGAGCTTCTGGACGATACGAGCCGTCTCTATAACTATTTCCGCGATGACAGCGCACCGGGAATTGATTTTGCCAAGGAGATTGAGCCATATTGGGCAGCGATCCGCCTGCCGGAAGAACCGGAAGAAGCCGAAGAATATGACGAAGATGAGGAACCGGAGGAAGAATCCAAGCCTTGGACAGATTTTTATGAAAAGACTGTGCCTGCGGGTAATGGCGGCGGATATTATCAGTTCTGTAAGGTGCAGTTCAAAGATGGCGGAAGTCCATACGCCTATTTGACAGGCGGCTTGCCGCTTGCAGTCGGTGATTTTGTGGTCGTTCCGGTTGGAAACCGGAATGCGGAGAAAACTGGCCGCGTGACGGATATTTTTGTTTGCAGCGCGCAGGATGCGCCGTATCCGTCTGAGAAGGCGAAATTTGTGCTCCGTAAAGCAGAGCGGCCTGCAACTCCGGAAGAACCGAAAGCACCGCCTGCGCCGCCAGTACAGGAAGAAACGCCTGCCGTGCCGGTACAACAGGAACGAGAGAATCCCGCCTCGTTTGAAGCCGAACCAGTTCCGGAAGACCCGACGTTTACGCTTCCGCCGCTGCCGGTGCGGGAAGAACCGAAGAAGCCAAAACGCCGGATTCCTTGGGGCTGGTTGGCAGCGGGAGTTGCTGCCGTTGCATTTTTCGTGTTTGCATTGCCGCCGCCCAAGAGAACTGCCGAGGCGAACCGTCAGATGGTCATTGCACAGCAGGCTGCAGAGCGGGAGAAACGCGAGCAGGAAGAACGGCGGGCAGAGCAGGCCCGTCTGGAGGAAGAAGCTGCCGCGCAGCGTCGGCGCGAGGAAAAACAGGCCAGGATCGAAGCACTTCAAAACGCCGATCTGCCCTATCTGGGAATGCCGTATGAGGAACTGACATCCACAAAGCTAGGCAGGGCCAGCAAAGTGACGCACGAAATGCGTTCCGGGCAGGTTTGCTATACGTTTGTGTGGCAAATCCGCGCTGGTGACTATCTCTATCCGGTATTTGTGGTAACCACAGAAAACGAGGAGGTTCTGACCGCGGAGCAGCGAAATCTGGAATACTGGAACGATATGGCATTAAAAGGAACAATTTATCATCAGCCGGAGTACAAACCAAGCACCCCATCTCAAAACCAAACCGGCGGCATGAATCGCGGCTCGAACGGTCTGCGCGACGAATACGACAATCCGGAAGATCTCTACGAGGATAATCCGGATTGGTTTGAAGATGAGGATGAGGCATGGGACGAATGGGAGGATGGCTGAATACAGCAGTTCGTTTTTTCCGAAATTGGATTTTCCAACGCCAGAAAATCCAACGCAAAAATGATAAACAAATTACGGATAGAATCGATTCGATTTGAAACGGCAGCAGTAAGAGAAAAAATTTCTGCAAAGAGCCATTGACAAACGTTTGTTCTAGTGCTATCATGTGAAACATAGCAGGAAATCCTGCCGACAACAGAATATTCCGAAGCGCACCATGAAAAGTAATGAAGGAGCGCTGCGGCCGAATAATGGCCGCAGCGCTCCTTTTGGTGCTCTTTAGGAGAAATATGGGGGTGGGACCACAATCCCAAACAACTGAATAACCAGCAACGCGGATAACACCGCAGGTTGGGAAACGCGCACGGCGCGCGCGACGACCTCGTCGAAGCAAGCTGCGTATCTTGCGCTTCCGTGCAAGCACGAAAGCGCAATCACTACGCCGCTGCTCCTCTCCCCACAAAGCCCTCCGGCTTTGCGGGGTCCCCAAGACGGGCGAGCGAGAAACGCACCGTGGGCAGCCCTGGCAGGCTGCATCATGCCGCCCAATCTGTTTGGACACACAATGTCCGGCCTGCACGTAAGACAGGCTGCCGTGGCTGGGGTTGAAAGCAGTCAAGACCCCTTCCACGAGCTGTGAGAGCTGCCAAGCTCTGTCCGCGCTGTTCCCCATCGCCGGGGTGCGAGCTGCAAATACGGCGTAAGAAAATCATAGCGACTATACTAGCGACTACAAAAGGCAAAAATCTGAATTTCAAACGTGCATAGCGACTAATGTAGCGACTACGGAATCTGAGGTGCAGAAATTCTAGGTTTTATGTGCTGCGCGGAACGAATAATTGAAATTTCTTTCTGGGGAGCATGAGGATTAGGCTGCGTTTCAGGCTTTTCTTGCTATGCAAGAAAAGCGCAAGCATCGCCGTTTGATATCAAAACGGCACTTGCAGGGAGAACCCAGACCCCAATATGCCGCCCTTTGACGGTGGAAAGGAGACTCGATGAACGAAGAACCATACAAGATCTGTCTGCGACTGAACGCCGATGAAGCCCAAAAGCTGATCACGAATGCCAAAGCCTGCGGTCTGACACGAACCGCGTACCTGCGCAGATTGCTGAACGGATATGATCTCAAACCCAGACCATCCGCAGAGCTGGAAGCGCTGCGCACTGAAATCCATCAGATCGGCAACAACATCAACCAGATCGCCCGCAAAGCAAATGCCGGATTTGCCACTCGGGAAGAAACCAAACGGGCGTTACGAATGCTGAACGAGGTCTACGGTCTACTCTATGAGGTTGCGAAACGATAATGGCAATTACAAAGATTCTGTACCGGAACGGCGGCTTGCGGCAGGCGATTGATTACATCACGAATCCTGTTAAAACAGATGAAAACCTGCTGACCGATTATGTCCGCTGCGATCCCGGTCATGCCGCGCAACAGATGATGGACACAAAGCGCGCCCTTGGCAAGACCGCCGGACGGCAGTGCTATCACATCATCCAGTCTTTCAAGCCGGACGAGATCACGCCGGAGCTGGCACATGAGATCGCCAAGCAATTCGCAGCCGAGCATTTGCCGGGATACGAAGCCGTCATTGCGACCCATGTGGACAAAGCACATATTCACTCACATATTGTGTTCAACTCGGTCAATGCCGTCACTGGGAAAATGTATCACAGCACCTGCGAGAATTACTACAGGCAGATTCGCGGCGTTTCAGATCGGCTGTGCAAAGCGCATGGTCTGAGCATCATTCTGGAAAGCGATGAAAAGAAAGCTGTCAGCTATGCGGAGTGGCTGTGTCAGAAAAAGAGCCAGCCGACGTTCCGCTCCATGCTCGAAGCGGACTTGCACGATGCCATCGAGGACGCCAACGATCTCGGTCACTTTTTCCTGCTTATGGAGCATAGTGGCTATGAGATCCATCACGGCAAACGCCTTGGATTTCGGTTACGCGGGCAGGAACATTTCATGTGTCCGGAACGCAGAAATCCTGATTTCTCGGAAGAACGTATCGAGCAGACCATTCTGGGCAATCTGGGGCAAATTGAAGCCGGAAGGAAACCTGCCTTCACGCCGAAGCTAAAGCCGCAGCCATACCGCCCACATCCAAAGCACACAGGATTCCTTGCGCTGTACTTTCATTACTGCTATTTGCTCGGTCGAATTGAAAAACGGCAGTATCCGCCACGTATGACGCCGCACCTGCGAAAAGAGATCATGAAGGCTGATATTTACAAAGCACGTCTGAAGTTTTTACAGGAACAGAATATTTGTACGCCGGACGATTTGACTGCCTGTATACAGAATGCAGAGCAGCAGATTGCAAAACTGTCCAAACAGCGCACGATTCTGAGCGTCCGCAAGAAAAAACGCAAGAAGCTCTTTGACGCGCTGGCAGTAGAAGCTGCCTTCGGAGGATTTGAGCCAAAGAAAGCAGAATATGACGATGCAAAAGAGGTTCTGGATACTTGCGGCATTCCACGCGAAGCCTTGCTGGCAGAAAAAGCGGATCTCTATGAACAGCTTGCGCAGGTCAATCAGCAGATCCGGCAAAAGCGCTGGAAGCTCAAGCAATGCAAGGAAATCTCGGAGACGGCAGCCGTCATGCAGAAGGACATTGACCGCGTTGAACAGCAGCCGCAGCGGATAGCTGTCACGCGCCAGCGGTAAGGCACGTTGTGCCGACGTGTGCGGTTTTGCAGGCTGACCGCGCATCCGTGCAGGTCTGCGCCACACAAACGCCACGTCCGCCCACCATGCGGCGCAAAAAAACGAGGGCTGGCATCAAGCCAGCCCTCGCCTTGCAAATCGAATGAGGGAGATGATCCATGACAGCATCACGCAGCCCAGCATCACCAGAAAAATCCCATCCGCCAGTGCCGTGTGCGTACGATACCACGGTCGAAACGCTGTGAGCATCAGCACCAGGTACACCAGCGGAATGGACAATCTCAATTTCATCGCAATACGAATCAGCAAAAGCAGCAAGTAGAACATCATGGACAAACAAGCAGTTACCATCGGCGATCCTCCTCAAACGGTTTATCGGATGTTAACTCTCTTGCTGCAATTTTACAAGTACATAGATTTCTGATTGGACAATTCTTTTCGGCCATGCAAAAACAAATTTTGATTCCCTGAATGGGAGAAAGGAAGCCATATGAACCAGAAACAATATCACTCGCTGGAAGAATTGCCCCTGATGATGAACATGACAGATGTTGCTGCCGTCCTTGGCATTTCCAGAGCCGGAGCGTACAAGCTCGCCCACAGCGTGGATTTCCCGGCTTTCCAAATCGGCAGACGCATCGTTGTCTCGCGGGAAAACTTCCTCGGCTGGCTGAACCGGCAGTCCACAGAACAAAAATGTGCCTGAGCGCAAAAAGTACTCGCTATTTCACTGTGTTTGTGGTAGTTGTGTGAGCTACCGGAAAAGGAGGAATTTACATGAGCAAAAAGCGAGCCAACGGCGAAGGGAGCATCCGCAAACGGAAGGATGGACGCTGGGAGGGCCGATATACCGCCGGGTATGACAAGGACGGAAAGGTCATCACGAAAAATGTTCTCGGGAAAACGCAGGCAGAAGTCAAAGAAAAGCTGAAAACAGCGATCGAAGAAAGCCAGAAGCTTGACCCGACCCGCACGGGGCAGTACACCGTGCAGACATGGGTGACGTTGTGGTACGAGGTGTTTATCAAGCCGCAGATCCGCCCGAATACGAAGCAGTTCTACCGCAACTGCATGGAAAACCATCTCTTTCCCGCGCTGGGTAACTGCCCGCTGGAAAAGCTGAGCACCATTCAAATCCAGCGCGCGATCAACGAGATGAGCGAGCACGGCAGAAATCACTACTACAGCCATATTCCGCTGAAAGAAACAACGCTCAGCCCGCGCATCGTACAGGGCATCCTCGGAATCCTGCGGAAAAGTCTCGATCAGGCCGTCGCAGAAAAGCTCATTCTGAGCAATCCGGCAGCAAACTGCAAAGCCCCGAAAACGGTACGAAAAGAGATGAAAGTGCTGCCGGAGGAGCTGATTGGACCATATCTGCGCGAAGCGAAGCAGCGCGGTGTGTTTGCGCCGCTCTATCTGGAACTGACCAGCGGCCTGCGCCGGGGAGAACTGCTGGCCCTGCTCTGGAAAGATCTGAACGTGAAGAACCGAACACTTTCCGTTACCAAAAGCGTCTGCCGCATCGACCATCAGCTTGTTGTCAGCCAGCCGAAAACAAAAAACTCGCTGCGGCTGCTGACACTTCCGGAGAGTACCGTGCAGATTCTGGTGGAAGAACACGAAAAGCACCCGGATAATCCATATATGTTCCCGTCCCCGAAAACCGGAGAAATGCTCGACCCGGCATCTTTCCGCGCCATGCATGACCGGATTCTGGAAGCCATCGGCGCAGAACATGTGAGATTTCATGACATGAGACACACATTCGCGACCTTGGCACTCAAAAACGGCGTTGACGTGCGGACACTCTCCGAAATGCTCGGACATTACAGTGCGGGGTTCACGCTCAGCACCTACGTCCACTCCACGCCCAGCATGCGCGTGCAGGCTGCGGACACCATCGGTCAAATGATCGGCCGGGAAGTGGTGTGACGCAAAGCATAGCGGGCGCGCTGTCAAAACGGCAGCGCGCCCCTTTTCTCGTGAAAAAATACCGATTTTATGTACGTCTTATGCGCTGCGGAATGGTCTTTTCGTGCCATTGCGTACCGTTTCGTACACCGACGTACATCGCGGTTTGGGTCACGGTTTGGGTCAAAACGTGACTTCAAAAATATGGTCGAACTTTTTGACTGCAAAATGCAAGAAAAAGCTCCGAAATCAAGCGATTTCGAAGCTTTTTATGGCAAGCTGCACCAATTAAGATATCAGCGGTTTTTCTAGTGTTTTCAATGGTTTCAGCTTTTTGGGGCAAGGTTTTTGGAGCTTGCTGCTTCATACTGCTGGTTGCTGCTGTGCAACCAAAAAAGATATTGTGGGATTTATGGAATTTTGTGCGGTCTGCACGATTCTGTCAACGATCTCCACTTTGACGGCTTTCCTGCCTTGTGCGGTTCCGGTCATAAATCCGCTTGCTCTGCACAACACGGGTGATTGGGGAGACGCCGTTCCATGAACCGCGCTTGGCTGCATGAAATTTGCGCTGGTTTTTCTTACTCTGTTTTTTCAGCGGTGTAACCTTCATTCAGATCCCACGTCCTTTCCCGCTTGTTCTGCTGCTCCGCGCTTTCAACTGCGCTTCCGTCCTTGCGATCTCTGGCGATCTCCGGCATCGGGTTGGCGTCCAGCAGCTCCGTCAGTGTGCGCGGTGTGTATCTCATGTAATCCATCATGCAGCCGACATTGATCAATCTGCTTGGAATGCCCATCGCCCACTGCTCGTTCTTCCACTTCTCAACGAGTTTCCACTCGCGTGTATTATGTACATGACCGTATAGCATGACCGCGCCATAATGCTGGTTCTTATAAAACAGAATCGGGTAATGACTCAGAATCACCAGCCGATTCTCATCGTTGACCTCTGCGTACTGCTCGATGCTCTCCCAATAAGGGCGGAGCTTTCCTTTCACGCGGTCGTGGTTTCCTTGAATCAGGTGCTTATGACCGTTGAGCTGCTGGATGATTCGAATACTGTTTTCTTCGTTTTTCCAGAACGCATCGCCCAGAATATAGATGGTATCGTCATCTGCAACTCGTTCATTCCAGTTTTGAATCAGCGTATCATCCATCTGCGCGGTATCTGAAAATGGGCGATTATCAAAACGGAGCACATTCGTATGTCCAAAATGCATATCTGCAATGTAATAAATCATAACTCTATTTCCTTTGTCAGTTTTCCTTATTATACAGGAGAATTCGGCAAAGTCTCGCTCTGCAGAAAATATTTATCTGTTTTTTCTGGATGGTATCAAAATGTGATACCAACCTCTCAGAGAAAACTCTTGCAAAAGTGTGCACATACCTCCAGTTTTTTCTGTGTCTTGCGATCTGGCTTTCTATAGTGTTTCCTCGATCTCATACCCGCCGCCGAAAATGATCGTCAGCTTTCCATCATTATGTACCTTGATGCACTCGATCATCTGGCGCACGATGCTGTCGTCGTATTGTGTTTCATTCGCATTGCGCTTGGCGATGATGCTCTGAATTTCCTCCAGCCGCGCCTGCCGCGTGGCATCGCCGCGCACACTCTCCTGAATTGCGGCAATGCGGCGGTTAAGCTGCTCGATTTGATCGGAGATGTTTTTGAATTCATCCTCGCTGCTTTCTACGTCTTTCCCAGCCGCAACGGTTTCGTTGACCAGTTCCAGCATCCGTTTGTTCAGCGCATCGATGCGGCGCGTGAGTAGGTCAATTTCCTCCGAACCGCCATTTATGCCGATGGCTTCTCCGATGGTGGCTTTCATAAGCGTGAGGTAGGTGGACTCGTCCTCCGCGTGAAAGCGGTTCAGCGCCCGGACAACGGCCCCATGCAGGGCGGCTTCCTCCACTGTGACGGAATCCTTGCAGTATTTCTTTCCGTAATCCAATCGGCTGACGCAGCGCCAGACGATTTTCTTCTTTCCGCGGATATTCCATGTCACACGCTTGTAGCGGCTGCCACATTCGGCGCAGTGCAGCACCTCGCTCAGCGCGTATTTGGAGTATTTCCCGCTTTGGGTAATAGACGTCTTATCCGATTTTGGTCGGAGGGCCTTTCGCCGCGCCAGTTCTTCCTGTGTGCGGTGGAAAATGTCGCGGCTGATGATCGCCGGGTGGCTGTTCTCGACAAGGTACATCGGCGCTTCTCCGTGATTCGCTTTGCGTGTTTTGGAAATGCAGTCTACGGTCACGGTTTTCTGAAGAATGCTGTCACCGCAGTATTTTTCATTCCGCAGGATGTTCATAATCATGTTCTTGCTGAAGCTGAGGTCCTTTCCGGGAATCTCAATGTTCTCGGATTGGAGTGTCTGCGCGATAAGTCCCACTGGCTGTCCAGCGAGAAGCATTTCAAAAATCCGTCCTACGATGGCCGCTTCCTCCGGCACGATCTCCGGTTTGCCATCCTCGCCTTTCCGGTAGCCCAGCAGCCGCTTGTACTGAAAGCTCACTTTCCCATCCTCGAAATTTTTGCGGTAGGTCCATGTGATGTGCTTGCTGATGCTCTCGGATTCGGACTGCGCAAAGCCTGCGTAAATGACAAGATACAATTCACTGTCGCTTTTCAGCGTGTCAATGTTCTGTTCCTCAAAGAAAATCCCAATGCCTTGCGCTTTCAGTGAGCGTATATATTCCAGACACTCTACCGTGTTTCTGGCGAATCGGGAGACGGATTTTGTGATGATATAGTCGATTTTCCCGTTCTGGCAGTCGCGGATCATGCGCTGGAACTCCGGGCGTTTGTCCGCCCTTGTGCCGGAAATGCCCTCATCGGCATAAAGGCCGGCAAACTCCCACTCTTTCCTGGCGGCGATCATTTCTGTATAAACGCGCATCTGGTTCTGATAGGATGTAAGCTGTTCTTCGGAGTCTGTGGAGACGCGGCAGTAGGCCGCCACTCGCTTTTGGTGATATTTCTCCTTGTCTACAAGGATGGACTTCTTCGGTTCAATCAGGGTGACTGTCCGCTTTGGGATTTTCTGTACTTCCATTCGGTTTATCCTCGCTTTCATAAATCTCGGTCTGTGTCTTTGTATGCAGAATGACGCTGCCTCCCGCGGAAAGGGAGACGGCGTCAATCAGGCTGGAAAAGCAGGCGCTGTTGAACGCATCCTGTGGGTGCATCAAAGCGGCGCGTTTTCTGGCAATCTGCGCGGCGATCTGTGTTTTTGCATTGGTTTGCCGATAAAGCTGGCCTGCAATCTCGCGCAGCAGGTCTACGATCCGCTGCTCATCCGGCTGCTCCCGCAACATCTCATTTGCGATCTGCTGCTGCAGCTCCTGCACCGCAGGAGAATCTGTGCGCCGCACTATTTCATGTGGCAGCAGGAGATCGGCGTTTTCAATGATACGGTTCATAAGCAGCGTGACCTTTTGGAGCAGTTCACCATCGCTGATTCGCACCCGCAGGCCGCAGGCAGTGTTGCTGCACGTCCAGCTTTCCCGGACGGCCCGCTTGGAGTTGATGTGCCGGAGCATGGGCGCGCCGCAATTTCCGCAGCGGATATGGTCGAGGAGCTGCCGGATTCCTTCACATTCTGTAACGGCCCGATTCCAGCGCCGTGCGCTTTTGGCTGCGACCGCTTCCTCGTAGACAGCGTCTTCGATGATCGCGTCAAATTCAGCATCGCCGGTGTATTTGGCGTTTTCTAGTATCCGAGAGATTCTCGCCTTGTCCCAAACGCAGCTTCGCTCTGTGTATGGGATGTTTTTCGCTGTGAGATCTTCCGCAATCTCCTTGAGCGATGCCCCGTGAATATATGCCGTAAAAATGCCGCGCACAGTTTCGGCCTCCTGCTGGTCGATCACGGTTTGACCGTTGCGGATGGTGTAGCCAAACGGTAAATATCGAATCTTTTTCATACCCGTCCCTCTTAAATCTGTTCTGTAAATCTGAGTCCGCCAAGCAGCGTTACCGTCATTTCGTCATGGTGATTGATGCAAATGTCGGTAACAATCTCATGGAACAGCTTCTCGTCGAACACTTCCAGCGGCTGTTCCAGCTCGTCAATCAGGGATTTCAGCTTTCGGACATCTTCCAGCATGGTGAGAATCTTGGACTCAAAGCTGCTGTATCGCTCGGTTTTCAGTTTATCGAGCTGCTGGCGGATCTCCCGCGCCTGCGTATGGTAAATATCTGCGGCGAGGTATCCCTTTGTGCGAAGCCGCTCCAGTGCAAGCAGCTTTGCGTTCAGTTCGGCAATGCTCTGACTGAGCTGGCTGGCTGCTCTGTTATTCCGCTTATAGGCTGCGGCGGCAAATTCCAGCTTCTGAATCGTCTGACCAAGGATATCTTCTTCGCAAAAGCGCAGCTTGTTGATCATGGTGATGATGCCGTCGTAAATACGTTCCTCACTGTAATAGCCGGAATTGCAGGCGGTTGTGTCTGCTGCGTGTCTGGAGCAGACCCATTTGACCGTTCCGTTCCGCACCTTCCGATGATAGAAAGCGCCGCACTCGGAACACCGAATGCGGCTTGTAAGAGGGTATTCTGATTGAGACATTTTCCTTCCAAACTTCCTGCCTCTGCTCTGAAGTAGTGTTTGTGCAGCCTGAAACATTCCCTGTGGTAAAATTGCATCGTGGGTATTGTACGCAAAAAACTGATCCATCTCTCCATAATTGCGATGTTTTTTGAATGGCACGGTTTCCTCGCCATAGTATTTCTGGAATAGTGTATCCCCATCGTATTTTTCATTGGACAAGATATACGCGATTCTGTTCGCTTTCCACTGTTCTTTCTTCCCCTTTGTCAGAACGCTTTTTGCGCTTAATTCGTGTGCAATTTCAACCGTCGACATTCCATTTAAGTACGCTGCAAATATCCAACGAACGACCTCGGCTTCCGGTTCATAGATAACAAGTTTTTTATCAATTAGCCGATATCCATACGGTGCATTGCTTGCGATGTATTCCCCCGACTCCATCCGTTTGACAATGGACAGCCGCTGGTTCTGCGAGATGGACTTGGATTCCTCCTGCGCAATGGCTGCAAACGTATTGAGCAACATCTCGTCGGCCATCGCCAGTGTGTTGACGCCATCTTCTTCAAATTGCACCCCAACGCCGAGCAGCTTTAATTTTCGCGTGTAGCTCAGCGCCTCTTTGACGTTGCGGGCAAAGCGGGAGACGGATTTCGTGAGGATCAGGTCGATCTGGTGCAGCTCGCACATCCGGATCATCCGCTGAAATTCCGGACGGTTATCCGCTTTCATGCCGCTGAGACCCTCGTCGGCAAAAATGTCGACCAGCTCCCATTCCTGCTTCTCTGCAATGTATTTCGTATAAACATGTTCCTGCGTTGCAAAGGAATTTCGCTGATCTGCGGAGTTTGAGGACACGCGGCAATATGCCGCCACGCGCAGCTTGGGGATCTCCTGCTTCGTCGTCGGTGCAATCAGTTTTGCAACTGGCATTTTTCTAACCTCCTGTGCCGTTTGTCAACGACAAGTATATCCGAGAAAAGGTTCAAGTCTACTGATACGGCGAGTTCAAGACCGTAAGAGACGATTTACACCGTCTTTGGAAGGTCAAGTCATGCGTAGATACTGCCGCCCGATTTAACGAGCGCACAGAGGAACAAAAGCTCCAAAATC
>ERZ838577.1890-NODE-1890-length-25767-cov-8.141024_pt1 | contig 25767 bp, 23 predicted proteins | sample MGYA00519682_ERZ838577 | MGnify/ENA primary metagenome ERZ838577 (study PRJEB31850, sample SAMEA3708838) | human gut metagenome | biome: human gut; feature: human-associated habitat; material: faeces | place: China | collected 2014 ...
GTCATGCCCCAAGGGGGCTAGTGCAAACCACCGGCACGGCCGGTGGTTATGATTGTTCTCGATTTTCAATTTTTCAAAAAAGCTGTGAAGTATTCCATATAAAGAAAGCAGCAAGTTGAAAAAACAGAAAATTCAGAAAAAGTTCGGAGATTTGAAAAAATATTTTTCAAGAATGACGGAACTGCTTGAAATTCCAAGAAAAATATTTTTCTCGGAAATCCGAAAGTAAGCGAAAAAGTTCTGAAAATGCCTTGCGGAAATATACGGAACAGGACGATAAAACGGACTTTCAAGCAGGCATTCCAAACGGATTCCATACAGATTCCATAATAACAGGGGCTTGTGCAATTTCACGGAAGGGGGCAGACAACGAAAAAGCCTTGAAATCTCAACTGTTTCGCCCCATAGGTACACAATGTGTCATGGGGGGGTACAGGCGGTACGGGCAAAAGCAAGACGCAAACTCAAATGCATGAGTTTGCGTCTTGCTTTTTTACATAAGGATAAGGCTTGTCAGGAGCTATGTTGCTGCCGGAGTTTTCAGACCCACTCTGATAAAATGCTGTATTTTCAATGGTTATACGGTTTTCAGCGAGAATGTCGTAAGCGTCAAACCTCCCCGCGTATAAAAGGCCGCCATCTCAAGGAGAACTGTTGCTCACCGAGATGGCGGTCTTTTATTTATGAGGCATATAGCATTCTTCCGGGGCATTTGCGGGAAGCAGCTTTTCAGCCCATGCCTCATCTGTTTCGCTCAGCTGCGGCGCGTTTTGCAGGAGCCATAGCAGATAACGGTACGGATCTAAGCCGTTCTCCTTCGCCGTTTCAATCAAGCTGTAGATCACGCTGCTGACCTGTGCGCCGCCCGGCGTATTGGCAAACAGCCAGTTCTTCCTGCCCATCACAAAGGGTTTCGTGCTGCGCTCGGCACGGTTGTTGCTCAGCTCCAGACGGCCATCCTCCAGGTATCTCGTTAAGTACGGCCACTGCTCCTGCAAGTAATGGATCGCCTTTCCCAGTGCGGATTTCGGCGCCGTCTTCGCCTGCATCTCATTTGCCCATGACAACAGCGCGTCTAAAACAGGGTTCTCCTGTTCCAGCCGCTTTTCATACCGTTCCTCCGGCGTCAGCTCCGCCAATGCCTGCTCCAGCTTGAAAAGCTGCGAACAATACCATTCGCCCATGGCCGCGGGAGAATCCTTCCGTTTCTCTTGCGGCAGAGTGCCCAGCGCCTCGTCAAATTTTCGCCGCGCATGTGCCCAGCAGCCCACCATACGGATGTTCCCCGGCAGCCTGTGGTATCCCTGGTATCCGTCTGCGTGCAGCCAGCCTGAGAAGCCTTTCAGGAAAGCCTCCGCATGCTCCGCTTTTCGGGTGGGCTGGTACTCATACAGTACAATGGCCTGTTTCGCGCAGCCGCTGGTGCGGTACAGCCACATGTAGGACTTGCTGGTGGAGGAATGTCCCGGCTCTTTCAGCACCTGCAGCGTTGTCTCGTCTGCGTGCAGCACCGACTCCCTGCAAAGCTGCTCATGCAGCACATCGTAGACCGACTGCAGCCACTTCTCTGAGGCCTTCAACAGCCAGTTGGCTATAGTCTGCCGGGACAGCTTCAAGCCCTGACGATTGAATTCCTGTTCCAGCCGGTACAGCGGCGAGTACATGACAAACTTCTGCGTTGCCAGATACGCCACCGCCTCCGCAGAGGCAAAGCTGCCTGGCAGTAGCGCAGGCTCTTTCGCTGCCTTCACAATGTTGGCCTCGCCGGTCTCCTGCTCACAGTTCTTGCAGGCGTAGGTGTAGTATACGTCCTCGCGAACCCAGAACTCTGCCGGCTTCATCTGCAGCGTCCGGCGAACCTCTTTGCCGATCTCAACCAATTCGCTGCCGCAGGCAGAGCAGATCCGTTCATTCTCGGGAAGACGGTGCTCCACCACCTCGGTACGAGCCCCCTCCGGAACGACGTCCAGCACATTGCCGGACTGCCGCTTGCGCTCGTGCGCCTTCACAGCAACAGGCTTCTCCGCGGCGGCTTTGGGTCCAGAGGCATAGGCTTCCGCTTCGTTGTAGGTAAAGCTCAGCTGCTCCATGACCATCTGCTCCGCCTGTTCCGAGGAACGACCAAACAGCTTCTTTTTGGACAGCTTCAGCTGCTCCAGCAGCCACTCATTCTGCAGTGTCAGGCTGGTGATGACCTGCGCCTGCTCCTGAAATCGCTCATATTCCGCACGGGAAATGGTGACCATTTCCGCCGTGTTACTTGTCTGCATTTCTCTGTTTTCCATGCAAACATTATACCACAGAATGCGGAAAAAGCCAGTGTTTTCAATGGTTTCCACCCATTTTCCCTGCTCAGACAGTGGTCAATCCCGTTACCGGGCGGTGGGCCTTCGGCTGCTCGATTTGCAGCCCCTCCATGAGCCAGCGGTACTGCTGCGGCGTTAGCGTCTTCACCTCGGATTCCGAGCGCGGCCATTGATACGCGCCTTGTTCCAACCGTTTGTACAGCAGGATGAAGCCGTCCTTTTCCCAGTACAGGCCCTTGATCCGGTCCCGCCGCTGCCCGCAGAACAGGAACAGTGTGTTGGTAAATGGGTCCAGCTCAAACTGCTGCTGGACGAGGCGTGCCAGGCCGTCTATGCCTTTACGCAGATCTGTGTAGCCGCAGGCGATATAGACTTTATCTGCGCCGGTGAAGTCGTTCAACATAGGCGCAGAAGTTCTACCAGCATTTTCAGCTGTTCCGTATCGCACCCGGGATAAATATCCAGACTGGCGTTTCCAATATGCAACGTTGCGAAACGTTCCGCAACGTTGCGTGATACCTGTTTCGGTGTCGGAAGCTCAGCAAATCTGACGGCCGACACGCTCAAGCACGGCTCTGTTTCAGCCAAAGCCAGCAATTCCCGTTCCCAACGGTAATAGGTTGCTGCATTGATTTCTTCTTGTCTGCACCACGCCCGCACTGACAGGCCGCTGCTGCGGCAGTCCTGTATTCGTGCCGCCCACTCCTGCAGCTTCGCACGATGTTTCAACTCTGCGCTTGTCATCCCCTTACCTCCAATATGACAGTAACGGAACGTTTCGCAACGTCCCGTTACTATTGTCTCATGCCTGTCCATGCGCGGAGTGATTTGACGCTTACAGAATGTCCATCTCTTCTGAATGATTGTAAAACCATTGAAAACACTGGACAGACCGACTTTTTCGGTTTTGCGAACAATAGCAGTCAAACGGTAGTCACGCCCCGTCATAAGTTCCAAAAATGTTTCAGGGCACGACCATATAACGCCCAGCTCCTTACAGCGCATGAAATACAACCTGTACGCAGCAACATAGGATCACCGTCCGTTTTGACGGCTGTGAAGACCGTGTCCGTATACACGGCAGCCGTCATTTAACAAAAATGGTCGCATTCTGTACAATAACCTCAAGAGAAATGTGTAAAAATAGGAGGCTATTTCCGTGTTCTGTGCCTCCGCCGCTGCACCTTTATCTGCATTTGTCTTCACATCGGTGATCAATCCAACCGCATTTAATTCCGCATGTTCCTCATCCTTTGCCACGACCGTTCCACAGTGAGATGTATGCGAAAACACAACCACCGGCGAAGCCGGTGGTTGTGCCTACGCGGGCATAGCCCTCTATTCCTCGCTTACGCGTCAAACGCGTAAGTACGGTCTGCCAGCCGCGTGGAATTGTTACTTGCGTCCCGTAAACGGGCTATACGATGGAATCCTTAACTGTTCGCCCATCTCATCTTTTTTGATCTGATTCTCGACGTACTCTTTTATTCAGCTCTCATTTTTTCCAACTGTGTCTACATAATAGCCCCGGCACCAGTATTCCCAGTTCCGGAACTTATATTTGAGCTTGCCAAATTGCTCGTATAAATTCCTTCTGCGAGATCTCTCTGTTTTCGCACTTCTCCTTTTCCTTCTGCGCTTCCTTGCTCCAAGCGGAGAACGTTTCCTGTGAAATTTTACCCGCACGAATCCACGCGAAGCGGCGCTTGTTCTCGCGGCGGTAGATTTTCAGCAGCTCGTCCTGCGCGTGACTTTGCAGGTACTGCCGCATCGCGCCGACCTCTTTACAGGTACGGCCGCGGCTGTCGAAGACCCGGCTGCAATATTCTGTACCGCCGTGAACAGTGAGGGCAAAATACCTGCCGCAGTTCTTGCAGGTGCGCATCGCAATCCTTTGCCGGATGCACTCGCGCAGAGAAAAGTCGATCAGGTCGTACATATTTTGCGGATATAGCACCTCAGCAAACTGTTTCTCCTCTACAAACTCGAACGAAATCTTCAACGGCTGGAAGTCGAATTTCTGCAAAGACGGAGCTTGTTCATACGCCTGCACCCGAATAGAAAAATCCACGTCGGTGATACTTGCGTCCAGAACCGTCTGGAACAGCCGCAGAATTTGCTGCTGCATCGTCGCGAGATTGCTCGGCACGTGCGCCAACTCCTTGTGCGGTAAAAGTCTCGTCGGATTTTTGCAATCTGGCGTTGCCTGCTTCAGCCGATCACTCCAATCCAGCCATAGATATGATGCCTGCGTTTGTTGTTCGAGTTTTGCGGAGGAGGGCAATCACCATGCAGTACACCGATAATACGCTGCTGCGTGTATCGGGGGCTATTGGAAGCGAGAGAATGGAATGAGAGCTGTTGCTACGAGCACATTCTGTAAAAGCGGGTTGGCGCAGCAGATGCTGCGCCAACCCGCTTAATGCGGAGAATTCTCTATTTTGCACTGTCTGCACAAACTGAGGCGGTCAAAGTCTCTTTATTCGTCCTGAAGCTTGCGCCAGAGGGTGGAGCGGCTGATGCCGAGGCGCGCGGCGGCGCGGGAGTAGCTGCCTTTCTCCTCGACCAGAACGAGGCGGATGTAGTTCAGCGTTGCCTCACGGAGCGTATAATTGGTATTGATCTGAGATGGTGTGGAGAGATAACTTTTCGCCTCATCCTGCAGCGCTGCTTCCACAGAGGCGGCGGAAATGATGCTGCCGCGCTCGGTCAGAACGAGGTTCCCGATGACGCGGTGCAGCTGCGAGATATTGCCCGGCCAGCTGTAGGACGAGAGCAGGGCGAGTGCGTCTTCTGAGACGGAGGTGATCTGCTTGCCGTAGTTGAGGTTTGCTTCGTTGATGCAGATGGCAACGAACTCCTGCAGCTGCGCGGTGCATTCGGTGAGATCCGGAATGCGGATCTGGTGCTCTGTGAGCGTTTGAAGCTGCGCCCGGAGCTGAAGGTACCGCCGCAAAAGCTGCGGGGCGGATTCTTCGGCGGAAAGGAGAATCCGAAGACCGCCTGCAATGATTTTTTGCGCGGCCTCGGCGAGCTCCGGCTGGCATTCCGCGGGAATCATCGAAATATTCTTGAGATACAGCGTCGGCGCGGGCGCGGCGCCGGTCAGATTATCCACAAAGGCGGAGGCGTTCTGCCAACGCTCGGCAGGCACGGCCGCACAGTCGAGCGTCAGGAACGGGGAAAGGCTGTGCCGGCTGGCGGCGTGGATCAGATAGGCCAGCGCGTCCTTGCCGGTCCCGTCGGAGCCGGAGATGAAAACGGGCAGATCGTAGGCATTCAGCACCTCAGTCTGCCGGAGCAGCGGCTGAAGATAGGAGCGGAAGGCAGCGGAGGATTCCAGATCATGCGGCACGGAGTGCGCGTTCGCGATGCGCAGGTAGTGTGACTGCTCAATGCGCTGGCGCAGACGGCGGATGTAAAAGAAGGTCAGTGTCTGCCCCTGCACGATGCTGTCGCAGCGGCGGACATGATAGGTATAGTCGTGGAACGTCAAAAGCTGAGACGCGCCGTCCGGCGTTGCGTCCAGCATCTGCATCAGATCCTCGTGTGTCAGATGCGAAAGCGGAAGACTGCTGTGCAGAATTTTGCGGTCGGCCTGTAAGACGACAACCTTTTCCTCGCAGCGGTAAGAGGCCTCGGAGAGCAGCTTGAGCTGAAACTGGGACTTTTGCAGGCAGGAGCACAGATGAATGGTCTGCTCAAAGGCCTTGATAACGCCCTCCTTGCCGGAGACGAGCAGGACCGTGTTCATGGACGTGGGCTTCGCGCTGTCGCAGGCGAACACGTCGCCGATGACGGTGCGGTAGCCGCGCGCCAGCAGATTCTGATAGAGCGCGCCGATTTCCTCGCGTTCGTGGATGGTGAAGATTCCGGCATGGGAGAAGGTAAAGTCGCGGATGACCTTTTCGGCCATTTCAGTGATGCTCGGGAAGCCGACAATGGCACATTTGCCGCTGAAATTCTGCGCCAGCTTGATGGCGCGCATGAAATCATAGACGGTGATGCCGATGTCGACGACGGGAATGGAAACTAGCTTTGCAATGGTGCTTGCCGTCGCGCCGCGGGAGATGATGGCGTCGTATTGAGAGATCGTGACCTTGGACAGCTGTTCGACGGCGATGTCAAGGTTTCCGTCCAGCGTTTCGACCTCGAGCTCGGGATACCGGCCGGCGACCTCGGAAATCAGCTCGTTGAGCCCGGAATAGGGTGCGACAGCGAGAATTTTGATTTTTTCCATAGTGCCCTGCGCCCTTACAGGCTTTTCCCTCCGTCCACCGTGATGACAGCGCCGGTCATAAAGCTGCAGGTGCGGTCGGCACAGAACAAAATGGCCGACGCGATTTGCTCCGGCTGTCCCAGCGCGCCCATCGGCACAGCGGCGATGAAGCTGGCCTCTGCTGCCGCGGGGTCGGGCGAGGCTGCGATGCGCGCGGCCAGCGACGGCGAGTGTGTCATGCCGGGGCAGACGCAGTTGACGCGGATATGCTCCGGCGCAAGCTCCAGCGCCATCGAACGACTCATGGAGATGAGCGCGCCCTTCGACGCGGAATAGGCGATGCGGTTTTTTGTCCCCTTGAGTCCGGCGATGGACGCGATGTTGACGATCGCGCCGGCGCTGCGCGCGCGCATGGCGGGAAGAACGGCCTGGGTGAGCTGAAGAACGCTTCGGACATTGGTGGCCATCGAACGATCGAGCTCGTCCGGCGTAATGGTATCAACCGTGCCGGGGATGACGATCCCAGCGTTGTTGACCAGAACGTCGATCCGGCCAAAGCCTTGCAGTGCGGCATCGGCCATGGCCTGCGCGGTGCCTGGTAGCGCCACATCGCCGCAGACCTCGATGACCTCGGCGCCTTCGGCGCGCAGAAGCTCGGCAGTTGTGTGTGTGGATGCGGCGGAACGGGAGTTGACAACCATGCGCGCACCCTCCCGGGCGAAGGCCAGCGCGGCGGCCTGTCCGATGCCCGCACCCGCGCCGGTAATCAGAACGACCTGCTCTTCAAAACGTCTTGACATAAAATCCTCCAAAATATGCTTCGCAATTCCTTTTCGGATTTGCACGTTAAATTTTTAGGTTCTGATTTTATTATACACGAAGTGATTTATTTTGCAACGAATATTTTGCGGGAATTCCAGCAGATAAGCTAAAATGAGACAAATGTCGCGCGCAAACGACGGAAAACGTCGCGCGTTTCAAAAACATTGCGTTTTGAAACAAAACGAGAGATTGACAAACCGAATTTTTTGTGCAAAGATGAACGAAAAACGTGCGCCTTCTCCAATAGAACTTGCAAGGGGCGCAACGGAATGTTTCAATATGAAACAATCAGGGGGCGCTTATGGATTTTGTGATTGCAATGTGCCTGTTTGCCGCGGCGGTGCTGACTTGCCTTGTGCGCGGCTGCACACTGGTATACGGGCTTCTGGCGGGCTTTGCGGGGTTTGCTGCGATGGCGCTGCATCGCGGATGCACGGTGAAAGCGCTGGCTCGTGCGTGTCTCGAGGGGGTGCGGGAGTCGCTGCTCGTGGTGCGGATCCTCTGCATCATCGGCGTACTGACGGCAATGTGGCGGATGAACGGAACAATCGCGTTCTGCACGTACTACGGCGTGCTGGCAATTCCGCCTCGTTGGTTTGTGGTATGCGCGTTTGCACTCTCGGCAATTGTGTCCTACGCCATCGGAACGAGCCTCGGCGTAGCCGGTACGATCGGCATTATTTTAATGGGCATTGCCCGCTCCGGCGGGGTCAATGAATATGTGGCGGCAGGCGCAATTTTATCGGGTGTTTACTTTGGAGACCGCTGCTCGCCAATGGGCTCGGCGGCAAATCTGGTGGCTTCGCTCACGCAGACAGAGCTCTACGGGAATGTCCGACGGATGCTGCAAACATCCGTTTTGCCAGTTGCGGTATGTCTGGCGGTCTATGGCGTGTGCTCCACGTTTTTTCCGATGCAGACACGTGAGACGGCGCTGCTGGATGAAATTGCGCAGGAGTTTTCCATGACGCCGTGGCTGCTGGCTCCGATGGTCATCATGCTGGCGCTTCCAATGCTGCGGGTCAACACCTGCATTTCGGCAGCTGCCAGCGCCCTGTGCGCGGGGCTTGAGGCAGCACTCATTCAGCACGAGCAGGTATTGGACATTCTGCACGACGCGCTGCTTGGTTTTTCCATGGAGAGCCGGACACTCGGCAGCATCTTCTCCGGCGGCGGTTTGATTTCCATGTTCAATGTTGCCTGTATCCTGCTCATTTCCGGTACGTTCCCAAAAATTCTTCAGCTGACCGGTTGCCTTGCGCAGATTCAGGCGAAAATTGAAAAGAGCTACTCCCGCTGCAGCCGCTTTGCGCTGACAGCACTTTTAAGCCTGCCGCTTGTGGCAGTCTTTTGCAGCCAGATTATCGCGGCGATGATGCTCAATACGCTCATTGAAGAGCCGTACCGTCATGCTGGAGCAAGCAAACAGGAGCTGGCGCTTGATATTTCCAATTCCGTCATTACCATGGCGCCCTATGCGCCGTGGTCGCTGGCGATTGCGGTGCCGATGGAGCTGATGCAGGTCGGGCCGAGGGTCATTTTCTATATTGTTATCATTTTTGCCGTGCCGCTGTGCTATCTGCTGACAAAGCGGCTGATCTTCCCGGAGCACGCAAGGGCACGCTGAAGGAAACGGGCAAAACAACACGCATGTGCGGCGTTCACACATGCGTGTTTTATTTTGAAACGGATTCGGAGATGCGAATTGTATATTTCAATAAAAATCAAACGTAAAGCTTATAGGAAATAACGTATTTCTCGAAATATGTTGCAAAATGGCGAAGCGGATGATAAACTGTGCAACGTGAAGCAGCTAAAAAGAAAACAAACGATGGAAACAACGGAAGAATGGTTTCATTATAAAACGAAGATACAAACGGAGGGGAACAATTCTATGGAGCGTTTGAAACGGAAAGCGGTACACGGTGTCATTCCGCCGATCATCACGCCGCTGGACGAAAAGGAACGTGTGGACGAGGAAGGCTTCCGCAAGCTTCTGCGCTACTGCGTGGACAGCGGATTGCACGGTATCTTTGTAGCCGGGTCGAACGGCGAGACAATGGCGCTGACGCAGGAAGAGCGCAACCGCGCCATCCGCATCGCGATCGACGAGGCTGGAAAAGACGTGCCGGTCATCTGCGGCGTGATGGACAGCAGCACAAAGCGCGTCATTGACAACATAAAGGCGCTCGAACAGATGGGCGGTCAGTATGCGGTCATTACGCCGGTGTTCTACGCGCGGCACGCAACGCAGGACGAAACGGTTCGTCATTTTGAGGAAATTTCCCGCGAAACGAATATTTCGCTCGTGATCTACAACATTCCGCCCTTTACCAGCCAGACCCTGACCCCCGAGACGATCTTCCGGATCGCGGAGATCGACAAGGTCGTCGGCTATAAGGATTCCTCTGGAAGAATGGGCGATTTCATGAAGTGCCTGAAGCATTTCAGAGACCGCGACGACTTCTTCCTGATGCAGGGCTCGACGCCTCTTTCGGCGGCAAGCATGCTGCTCGGCGCAGACGGCTATGTTCCGTCGCTTGCCCCGGCGTTCCCGCTGCCGTTTGTCCGGATGTACGAGGTAGGCGCACGCGGCGATATCGAGGCGACCATCGCGTGGAACGATGTGCTGATGGAAACCGACAAAATCTATCCCATGGCAAAGAACCAGACGGCTTCGACCAAATACGCCATTGCCCGCCACGGCTTCACCGACAAGCGTGTTGCGATGCCGTCCGAGCCTATCACAGAGGCGGAAATGGCAAAGATCGACGCGCAGATCGAGCGTGTGCTGGCGATGATTGACGAAACCGAGCAGAAATGGGGGAACAGATAAGCATGGAACTGCACAACCGGTTTGTAGACGCGCTCGGTCCTTCTGCCATTCGCGCCATTACAACCCAGATCAACGCAAAGACCTCACAGGGCATTCCGGTCTATTCCTTTGCCGGCGGCATGCCCGCAAAAGAGTATTTCCCGCTGAAAGAGCTGCGCGAGATTACGGAAAAGATTTTTGACGAGGAAGACGGTCAGGTTATCCAGTATGCGCCGTCGACCGGTTATGAGCCGCTCAAAAAGACGCTTGCCTCGTTTATGAAGCGTTTTCAGGTCGAAACGACTGCGGCGCACATTCAGATCTACGAGGGCTCGACGCAGGGTCTTGCCTACATCGCAAGGGCGTTTCTCTCGGACGGCGGTACGGTTGTGGTCGAAGACCCGAGCTATACCGGAACGCTGGATATTCTGAGAAGTTATCGCGCCGAGATCATCGACGTCAAGATGGACGACGACGGTCTGAATGTGGAAGCGCTCGAGCAGGTGCTTTCCACGCACGATGTGAAATTCATCTACACCATCCCCGATTTCCAGAACCCCAGCGGACGTGTGACGTCGGTTGCAAAGCGCAGGAAGATGGTGGAGCTGGCAGAGAAGTACAACACCTTCATCGTGGAGGATGCGCCGTATACGCTCTTGAGCTTCAGTGGGGAAATTCCGCCCGCAATCAAGAGCTTTGATACCAGTGAGCGCGTGATTTACATCGGCTCTGTGTCCAAGATCATGGCGCCCGGTATGCGCGTGGGCTGGACGGTCGGAAGCCTCCACTTTACGCAGCAGATGGTCTATATCAAGATGATTGATGATTTGCAGGTCAATAACCTTGCCCAGCGCCAGGTGCACCGCTATCTGTCCGAATATGATGTGGACGAGCATCTGGACACGGTCCGCCGGGTCTACGCCCATCGCCGCGACCTCATGGTCGAAGCCGTCCGCGAAAGCTTCCCGCAGGGGACGCGGCTGGTCGTGCCGGAAGGCGGCATGTTCATGTGGCTGGAGCTGCCGGAGGGCTATGACGCAGAGGCGCTGTTTGCGCCGGTCTTTGCCGAGAACATCGCGTTTGTTCCGGGCAGCAAATTCTATGCAGCGCCGGGGCGCGGCAAAAACTGCATGCGTCTGAACTATGCGACGTCCAACGAGGACGTCATCCGCGAGAAGATCCGCCGTATGGGGCAGATCATCAGCGAATATCCCGTTGTTAAGTGAGAAACTCACTTGATAGATTTTAAGGAGGAAACAACATGAAAAAGGTATTGGCACTGATCCTTGCCGTCCTGATGGTCCTGTCGATGGTCGCTTGCGCCCAGAAGACCGAGGCCCCGAAGAACGACACCGCATCCACCGACGCAGCTGCTTCCACGACGGAAACGACTGACACGGCTTCCACCGGCGAAACCGCAGCAAACGAGACCCTGAAGATTGGCCTTTGCCAGCCGCTTACCGGCTCGATGGCGAACTCCGGCCTGTACTCCACCCACGGCGTGCAGCTTGCGATCGATGAGATCAACGAAGCCGGCGGCCTGAAGGTTGGCGACAAGACCTACACCATTGAGCTTCTGAGCGAGGACAACGAGGGCAAGACCGACATCACCATCAACGCGGTCAACAAGCTCATCAGCGACGGCGTCGTTGCCATCGTCGGCACGAACTCCTCTTCCACCTCCATGGCGGCAGGCCCCATCGCTACCAGCGAGAAGGTCGTCATGGTCTCCACCACCGGCACGAACCCCGACGTCACGCAGGTCGGCGGCGAGTACATGTTCCGCTCCTGCTGGATTGACAGCTATCAGGGCTATCTGGCTGCAAAGCTGGCTTACGAGACCCTCGGCAAGAGAAAGGCTGCGATCCTTTATAACAACGCTGACGATTATTCCACGGGCATCATGGACTTCTTCGTCCAGTCCTTCGAGGAAATGGGCGGCGAGACGATGACGCAGGCTTACGCCGGCGCAGAAATCAAGGACTTCAAGGCGCAGATCACCGCGTTCAAGGAGTGGGAGCCCGACGTAATCTTCATTGAGTGCCAGGCGGCTGAAATTCCGCTGCCTGTCCAGCAGATCCGCGAGCTCGGCATGGATACCCAGATCATCGGCGCGGCCTCCTGGGACAACGAGCTGCTCTCCCAGCTGACGCCGAAGGAAGATCTGGAAGGCTGCGTGTATGTCACCACCTTCTGCGCAGACAGCGAAGAGCCCATGGCAAAGGCATTTGTTGAAGCGTATCAGGCAAAGTGGGACGGCGAGTTGCCCATGAACCAGGCCACGATGAGCTACAACGCAATGAAGATCATTGCGCAGGCACTTCAGGACTGCGGCACCGTGGACGATCCCGAGGCGTTCCGCGACGCGATGCAGAATGTCAACATGGAGCTGCCCAACGGCCACTTTGAATATGACGAAAACAGAGACCCGCAGATTTCCGGCGTGCTGATGACCTACAAGGATGGTGTCGGCGTGTACTACGGCGAAATCAAGGGCTGATTAACTGGAACCACTGGCGGCCCGGAGGCGGAGGACCCTGCCTCCGGGCGCTGTTTACAACGGAAAAATGAGGTGAAGGCATGGAGAATATCATACAGCTTTTTATCTATGGTCTCCAGCTCGGCAGCGTGTATGCGCTGGTGGCGCTGGGCTATACGATGGTCTATGGCATCGTGCGCCTGATTAACTCCGCTCACGGAGATTATCTGATGCTCGGCGCGTATACCGCATTTTACGTCAATCTGCTCAACGGAGAGAACCTGATCCTGTGTCTGCTCGGTGCGATGATCGCTTCCGGACTGATCGCTGTGCTCAGTGATATTCTGGCCTTCAAGCCGGTTCGCGAGCAGCCGAAGTTCTCTTCTCTAGTTACGGCGATGGGCGTGTCGCTTTTCATTCAGAACCTGAGCCGCGCGCTGCCGGTGATCGGCCCGATTCCGAAGCCGTTCCCGACGCTGATTGAAAAGAAGCTCATCCATCTTGGAAACATCACGGTCTCGTCCACGCAGATCCTCATGATCGTGATTGCGTTCATTCTGCTGATTCTTCTGAAGTATATCGTTGACAGAACGAAGACCGGCCGTGCGATGCGCGCTGTTTCTCTCGACCGCGACGCTTCGGCGCTGATGGGCGTCAACATCAACAAAACCATCACGATCACGTTCTTCATCGGCGGCTGTCTCGCCGGCGCAGGCGGTGTGTTCTATGGCATTATGTATCCGACCATCGACGTGAGCATCGGCTCGCTTCTCGGAAACAAGGCGTTCATTGCGGCTGTCATCGGCGGCATCGGCAATCTGAATGGCGCTATGGTCGGCGGCATCATGATGGGTCTGATTGAGATCTATGCCACAAGCATCAACGCCGACATCGGCTTCGGCGTGTTCTATCTGATCCTGATCGTGATCCTGATCTTCAAGCCGGCAGGACTGTTCGGCAAGCTGACGAAAGAGAAGGTGTAAGCATGGCGCAGAAAATCCGCAATTCAAACAAGACGTATCTGAGCTACGTTATGATTCCCGTTCTGTTCATCGTGCTTTACGTCGGCATCCAGACCGGTGTTATCACGATGTACTGGAGAAACATCATCCTGCTGTGCGGCATCAACGGCATTGTCGCCATGAGCCTGAACCTGATCAACGGTATCACGGGCCAGTCCTGCCTCGGGCAGGCAGGCTTCATGTCGGTCGGTGCATATGTGTCGGCGATGTGCACGAAGCTCGTGTTCAGCGACCTGATGACGACGCCCGTTACGACGTACCTGTTTCTCATCGTCTCGCTTCTGATCGGCGGCCTGGCCGCAGGCCTCATCGGCCTTCTCATCGGGCTTCCGTCTCTTCGCCTGCGCGGCGACTATCTGGCGATTATTACGCTCGGCTTCGGCGAAATGATCCGCGTCATGTGGCGTGTCATTCCGGCAGCCGGCCGCGCGAAGGGTCTCAACAGCATTCCCAAGCTCACCACGTTCACGCTGGTGTATATCATGGTAATTCTGACCATGATCGTCTTCCGGAACTACACAAAGTCCCGCTATGGCCGCGGCAGCATCGCCGTGCGTGAAAACGACCTTGCGGGCGAGGTCATGGGCATCAACACAACGGCAGTCAAGGTTCGCGCGTTCGTCTTCGCGGCAATGGTCGCGGGCATCGGCGGCGGTCTTTACTCCCACCTGATGACCTTCATCAATCCCGATACATTCAACAGTGCAAAATCCACCGACTACGTGCTGTATCTCTATGCCGGCGGCGTCGGCAGCTTCAGCAGCGCCCTGCTTGGTGCGATCATCTTCACCATCATCCCCGAAGCGCTCCGGTTCATGGGCGAGTGGAGACTGGTCGTGTATCCCCTGATCCTGATCCTCATTATGATCAAGCGTCCGAAGGGCGTGTTCGGCAAGCACGAGTTTGGCTTTATGCGTTTCGGCGAAAAGGAAAACGCATTTGAAAAAGAAGAAAACGCCGGTATCCTGAATCTGCTGTTCAGAAAGCTGAAGAGCAGATCCGGGAAGGCAAGCGCCGCAGCAGAAAAGGGGGTATCGTGATGGCATTACTCGAAGCTGAGAATATTTCCATTGAATTTGGCGGCCTGAAGGCAGTTCAGGACTTCAACCTGCACCTCAACGAGCAGGAGCTCTACGCCATCATCGGCCCGAACGGCGCTGGCAAAACCACGGCGTTCAATATGCTTACCGGTATTTATACGCCGACGTCCGGCATTGTCAGGATGGACGGCGAGGTTATGAACGGCAAAAAGGCCTATCAGTTCACACGCAAGGGCATTGCCCGGACCTTCCAGAACATCCGGCTGTTTGGCGCGGCCTCCGTGCTGGAAAATCTGACGATCGCGATGGAGGCGGACGCGCACTATACGCTCGCGGATACGCTTCTGCGCACACCGCGCTTCCGCAAGCAGGAAGAGCAGTTCGTGGAGCGCGCAAAGGAGCTTCTGGCATTCTTTGAGCTTGACAAAAAAGCGGATTTTATGGCAAAGAACCTTCCCTACGGCGAGCAGCGACGGCTTGAAATCGCACGTGCCATGGCAACGCATCCGAAGGTGCTCTGCCTCGACGAGCCGGCTGCCGGCATGAACCCGAGCGAAGTTGACGATCTGGTCGGCATGATTCAGAAAATCCGGCAGGCGCACGATGTGACGATTCTTCTCATTGAGCACCATATGAGCATGGTCATGGCAATTGCCGACCGCATCAAGGTCATTGAGTTCGGCATCACGATTGCCGAGGGCAAGCCGGACGAGATTAAAAACGATCCCAAGGTTATCGAGGCCTACCTCGGCAAGGAGGAAGAGATATGCTAGAAGTCAACCATCTGACCGTACAGTATGGCGCGATCAAGGGCGTCGACGACATCAGCTTCCGCGTTGGAAAGGGCGAGATCGTTACGCTCATTGGCGCGAACGGCGCCGGCAAAACCAGCACTCTGCGGGCAATTTCCGGCCTTGCCAAGTGCGCGCCGGGCTCTTCCATCCAGTTCAAGGGGCAGGAGATCCACAATGTCGCGCCGCATAAGATTGTGGAAATGGGCATCAGTCATGTTCCCGAGGGCCGCCGCATCTTCTACACAATGTCCGTCCGCGAGAACATCCTTATGGGCAACTATACCCACGGTATGAACCAGTTCAAAGACAAGCTCGACGAGGTCTACACGCTGTTCCCGCGTCTGAAGGAACGAGACAAGCAGCTCGGCGGTACGCTCTCCGGCGGTGAGCAGCAGATGCTAGCCATCGCCCGCGCCCTGGTCACGGGCGGCGATATGATCCTTTTCGACGAGCCGTCGATGGGTCTGGCGCCGCTGATCATTCTGGAAATTTTCCGCATCATCAAGAAGCTGCAGGAGGAAGGCAAGACCATTCTTCTGATTGAGCAGAACGCAAACATGGCGCTCGGCATTGCGGACCGCGCCTACGTTCTGGAAAACGGCCGCATCACGATTTCCGGCCCCGCAGCCGAGATTAAGGCCAACGAAGAGGTCCGCAAGGCTTATCTCGGCGCCTGAGCAGGAGAAAGAAGTCACAGGGAAAGGAGAACTGCACTTGATTGCAATTGTTGCAGACGATCTGAGCGGCGCTTGCGATACCGCCGTGAAGCTGTGCGGAACCGGCCGTTCCATTCAAGTGCTGATGGAACCAAGCAAATCCGTACTTCCCGCCTCGGGTCGGAATTTGGTCCTTGCACTTACTACAAATTCCCGCGCCATGGCGGCGCAGGACGCCTACCGGTGCGTGTATGAGGTTGCCTCGCGGCTGAAGCACAGAGCGTGGTCGCTGGTCTACAAAAAGGTGGACTCCATGCTGCGCGGAAACACAGGCGTAGAGATTCTCGCGCTGCTCGACGCGCTGGAATATGATCTGGCGGTTCTGACGCCCGCTGTGCCGGATAATCACAGGCTGGTGCTGCATGGAAAGCTTGTCTCGTCCGAGCAGTCGGAGGACGGGCTTGCCGCGCTCGATCGGCTGCAGGCAGACGGCCTGCGGCCGGGGACGGTTTCGGTGGAGGTTTTGCAGCAGGGCGCAGAGAAAACAGCGCAGGCAATTGCCGCGTGCTACAAAAGCGGGTGCAATGTCGTTCTGCTCGACGGCGCAAATGAAATGCACCTGCGCGTCGCGGCTGAGGCCATGAAGCGGCTGCCGCTTCGGGTGCTTCCGGCCGGTGCGGCGGGGCTGCTGCCATATCTGGCAGAGTCTGAAAAGCAGACGGCGGATTGCCCGCAGCACATGTTGCTGCGCGGCTGCCGCACATTGGTTGTTGCCGGAAGCAGTCATCCCACCGCAAAAAGCCAGATCCAAAGGCTCATGCAGCAGGAAAATACCGGATGCGTCTGTGTTGACGTTGCGCATTGCCTCCATGGAAACAGGGAAGCGGAGATCGCACGCTGCACCGATCAGGCAGAGCTCGTTATGCGAAGCGGCGTGCAGACACTGGTCCTGGCGGTCAGCTCGCTCTTTGAAGCAGGCGGCGAGCGCAAGGAGACGACCAACGGCGAGATCAGCGCCCCGTTGATCGTCAACGTGATCGCCCGGCTGACGCGGCGGATTGTCAGCGCGTATGGCTTCGACGTCCTGTTCATGATGGGCGGCGAGACGGCGTACCATGTGCTTGAAGAACTGCACACGAGCTCGATGGAGATCCTCTATGAGTTTGTTCCGGGCGTGCCGGTTAACCGTGTGTGTCTCGACGGAAAGCAGATCATGGTTGTTACCAAATCCGGCGGCTTCGGCGAAGAAACCACCATCACGGATTTTATTGATTCAGTCCAACAGAACTGCCATGCGGACATGGCAATGGAAGGAGCTTAAATGTATGGAGAAAAAACGTCCTATTCTGGCCATTTCGATGGGTGACCCGGCTGGTATCGGTCCTGAGATCATCGTCAAGGCCCTGTCAAAGCCCGAAATCTATGACGAGTGCCGCCCGGTTGTCGCGGCGGATTACGGCGTGATGCAGGATGCTCTGCGCATCACGAACAGCAAGCTGACGCTCAACAAGGTAGACAGGCCCGCGGAAGCGCGCTTCCAGTATGGCTGCATTGATGTCATCGACATGCACGATGTGGATATGTCGAAGCTGGAGTACGGCAAGGTTTCCGCCATGGCGGGCAATGCTGCGTTTGAATCCGTGGTCAAGGTCATCGAGCTTGCGATGAACGGAGAAGCGGACGCGACAATCACGCCGCCGCTCAACAAAGAAGCGATGAATCTGGCAGGGCACCATTTTAACGGTCACACCGAGATTTACGCGACCTATACAAACACGAAGGAATATTCCATGATGCTGGCGCACGACAATCTGCGTGTTGTCCACGTTTCGACGCATGTTTCTCTGGCTGAGGCGTGCCGCCTGGTCAAGAAGGAACGTGTCCTGAGCGTCATCAAGCTGGCGGACAAGACCTGCCGGGAGCTTGGCATTGAACATCCGCGCGTTGCGGTCGCGGGACTCAACCCCCACGCCGGCGAAAACGGCATGTTCGGTCGCGAGGAGATTGAAGAGATCACCCCTGCCATCGAGGAGGCACAGAAGCTCGGCATCGACGCAACGGGACCGTATCCTCCCGACAGTGTGTTCTCCAAGGCAAGAGGCGGCGGCTTTGATATCGTTGTGGCAATGTACCACGATCAGGGACACATCCCGCTGAAGGTTGTCGGCTTCATCTGGGATCAGGAAAAGAAGAAGTGGAACGACGTTGCCGGCGTCAATATTACGCTCGGTCTTCCGATCATCCGCAGCTCTGTCGACCATGGCACGGCTTTCGGCAAGGCCGGCAAGGGTACGGCAAGTGAGCTGAGCCTGATCAACGCAATTCATTATGGCGTGGTGCTGGCGAACAACCGCCAGCCGAATGAAGGAGGTAACTGATCATGTATGCTCTGAACCTTCCGCATCATGTGCGTGTTGGTGCGAACAGCCGTTTTGAAACGGAAGCAATTATTGAAGAATGCGGCGCAAAGAAGGTGCTGCTGCTCTCCGACCGCGGTGTGATGTCCACCGGTCGCGTGGAGGAGCTCGCTGAGCGCCTGAAGAAGAAGGCGGACGTGCTGCTCATCGGCGACGTACCCTCCGAACCGGAGCGCGGGCAGGTGCGCGAGATCTATGAAAGAGCCAGAAACTTCGGCGCTTCGCTTGTGATTGCGGTCGGCGGAGGCAGCGTCATGGACACCACGAAGCTCGTTTCCGCCATGATGACGAACCCAGAATTCTCCGAGGAGGTCATCGACGCGACGAAGATCGTCAACACCCCCGTCCCCACCGTTCTCATTCCGACGACGGCAGGTACCGGCTCGGAAGCCACGCAGAACGCAATCGTTCTCGTGCAGGAAAAGAGCCTGAAGGTCGGCGTTGTGAGCAGCAAGTTCATCCCGACCTATGTGCTCCTTGACCCGGTTCTGACGCTGACGGTTCCGGCAAAGATCACGGCAGCAACCGGCGTGGATGCGCTGTGCCACGCGATTGAGACCCTGATTTCCAAGAAGACCAACCCGGTCTGCCAGACCTTCTCCCTGCGCGCCATCCGTCTGATTTTCGATAACCTGGAGCAGTGCTTCCGGCACCCGGACGACATGCAGGCACGCGAGAATATGCTGCTTGCCGCGTTCTATGGCGGCATCTGCATCAATACCTCCAGCACTGTGGCTGTGCATGCGCTTGCGTATCCGCTCGGTGGCTCGTATCACATTGCGCACGGCGTGTCCAATGCGATGCTGCTGGCGCAGGTGATGGAGTATAACGAGGACGCCTGCATCGACGGCTACTGCCAGATTGCAGATACCCTCGGCGTTGATGCGTCGCTTTCCCAAAAGGAGCGTGCCGACGAGGTTGTGAAGCGTGTCTGCGCACTTGTGCGTGCACTCGAAATCCCGACGGATCTTTCTGCCTATCACGTCAGCCGCGACGATATCGATTTCCTGACCGATTCTGCGTTTGAGGTCAAGCGTCTGCTCGATCAGAATCCCAAGCCCATGACGAAGGCGGATATCCGCAAGATCTACGAAACGCTCTTCCCGGCATAAACGAACAAAAAGCGTTGTTTTCATCCTGAATATCCCATATACGAGCCCGGCTGTCGGATGGCATTCCATCTGACAGCCGGTTTTTTTCAGAAGAGCTGCACGGCGATGCTGCGCAGGGCGTCGGGCTTCTGACGTGCAGCAGATAACATGGCTTTTCTGGCTGGTTCAATACCGGAAAGCGAGTATGTCGTTGGAAGAAAGACACGTCGTATGCGCAAACGCAGCGCTGCGCGCATGGCGGCCAGAAACGAGACAGCGCCCGGCTGCCGCAACAGCCGGGCGCCCCGCTGGGGGAGGATATGTTAGAAATAACAGCCGCAATCAGCCGTTATTGACATAGTTCAGGAACTGCTTTTTCGTCATGCCGTCCAGACCGAGGGCGCTGGCGGTACGGTCTTCATCCATCTCGTCGCCCATCATGGCGCGGCCGATCGTGATGATTGCGTCCATGCAGGGCGTCGGTACGCCGGCAACCTTGCCCAGCGCGTGCAGCGGCACCAGAGAGTACGGAATGTCCTCGAGAACATAGCGGGTCTTCAGCGTCTTTGCGCACTTGATGCCGTCGTAGCCGGGGTTGTTCTTGCAGAGCTGGTACAGAGGCGTGGTCTCGTCGCCGCAGGAGTACATATCAATGTATTCCTCGCAGATCGTTCTCTGATGGAAGCCGAGCGCCTTGGCGATGGCAATGCGTTCTTTGTCCATCGTCTCGACGAATTTGCCGATGCTGGGCGTGATGCCGTCGTAGTAATACAGGTAGTCCTGCGGGGGATCTGCCTCGATGCGGGAGGTGTTGAGAATCATGGGCGCGCCGTGCATCATGGCGTTGAGGTTGTCGATGCTGGTCATCAGCACGTTGTCCGTGAGAACAAATCAGGGCATCACGTCGCAGATTGCCGCAGCGAGCCGCGCGTTGTCGGTTGCGGGCAGTGCAGCGATCGGCACGGCGTTCTTGATGCCGAAGATGTAGACCTCGCCATTTTTCTGGATACGGGTGGAGTAGAGCAGCGTGCATGCCGCGCCGATGACGACGTCCGCCATGCAGCCCATCTCCTTCATGACCTTGCGGAAGGCAATTGCGCCGCAGGAGGCTTCCGGATGCAGCAGAACGACCTGTCCGTCTTTCAGATGCGGAACCATCTTGCGCGCCATGCTCTCGTGATAGATGGAGGGCAGCACAAGGATGATGTTGTCCGCGCCGTCCATTGCATATAACGCGGAACGCTATCTGCTGCCGCCGATGGAGCAGTATGTATTCTGCGGATATCCCAGTGACCATGCAAACGGCAGCGTCCTGCATTTTTCGGAATTATTTGCTATCAACGCGAACAGCAAACAAAAATCTGGCGCGTGGTCTTTTTTGAGCTACCTGCTGACGCAGCCCTGTCAGGAAAATATGAAGCTGCGTCTGCCTGTCAACGATTCTGTCCTCCAGACGCAGCTTGCCGGGCATTTGGAAGATGAAACGATCACGCAGCATGAGATTGATATGTTCTATCAGATGGTCGATGGTCTGCAAGCAGCAGACTACCCGACGGCTACCGTCGAACAGATCATTCGAGAAGAGCTTGCGCCCTATTTAGCCGGAGAAGCGGCAGAAGAAGAAACGGCAGGGAAAATCCAGTCAAGAGTACAACTTATGCTTGCAGAACAGTTCGATTAAACATTAAAAGCAAAAAGAAAGGCGGTATTTATATGAAGAAAAGAAACATTGTTTGCCTTGTCCTTCTCGTGTGTATTGTGTCCAGTATGCTGCTCCCCGTCTGTGCTATGGGCATTGGCAGTGATGCTGTCGAGCCGCAGCGCTACTATGCAACAGGAAAAGTTGTTGCAGAGTCAGGCGTGAAATTAAGATCGACACCCGAAAAACTCGAAGACAACTCAAACTCAATGTATCTTCTGCCCAATAATCATACGGTGCGGATTATCCAGCAACTCTATTCCGATGACGGAATATCTTGGTATTATGTTATGACCTACTGGGCGGGGGAAAACCAATACGGTTATGTAGCGGCACAATACGTTAGAATTATTTCTGGCTCATGATATCGTTTTCCTGCTGTTTCTTCTAAAACATATGCTGCCCGTGCTGTAATAGTGCGGGCAGCTTCCTTTATTGCTGGACGCACGAATGATAAGCCATTACTATACATATCCCGCACACTTTTATGGGGGATTTTTATGAGTTTAGTTCCAATCTGGCGGTCTACTATACAGAGTAGCTAAGAATCCCATTTCAGTTAAGTGTGGGTAGCTAGGGATGTGGATGCATGGAAGGCCGATATGAAAAACTGACGCAAGAGTTATATAGAAATTCTTCTAGTAAACAGGTTGCCCCGCATGATGAACAAAACACTTCTCACCAACGATGCAAGGGGTGAATCGCATTCGCATAGCGATTCACCCTTTCTTTCTATCACTCTGCATTCAACTCTGCTGCAACTTCCTGCGCGATGCGCTGCCGTTCTTCCTCACTCTCTGCCTGCGCGTATTGTTCCAGCGCGGCATCCCGCAGATCTGCCGCCTGCCTGGACCATACCTCGAACTCGCCCTTGGTCATCAGTCCGCTTCTGATACGGGCAAAATATTTTTTGTAAGCCCGCTGGTGAACTTTCCAGATATCGTTATTCTCTACCTTGCTGCGGAAGCTGCTGCTCGCGCCGATTTCCCGGCAGGTCTTGCCGTTCTGTCCCGGTGCAGGCCCGGTGCAATAGGCGTAGGTCGCTCCCGGTGTCTGCAAAAACCAGCGCCCACAGTTGGCGCAGCGTTTCGGCACAAATCCTTTTTGCAGTCCCTTCATGAACTCCACATAGACGAAATCCAGCAGCCGGTCAAAGTACATCTTTTCGACGATCTCGGCTTTTTCCTTCTCGCCGCGGATGCGGTACTGCGTCTTCACCGGCGGCGCGTCTGTCTCAGGGTTTTCACCGAGACTGACGCCGCTGATAAAAGCTTCATATCCACGCGAACAGATCATCGGTGCCAGAGGAATTTTCTTCTGGCCCTTTTTCTTTTCAAATACTGCGTCCGCAAAAACGCCGTCGAGGAACCACGCATACCGCTCCTGAATCCATCGAATATCGTCAATCTGCTGCTGCATAAACGCGGGCAGATCGTTATCTTCCTGCATCATGAATTCTGCAAAGGCATCCTGTGCGTCTCCAATCACAAATTCTTCAACTGGCATATCGCCAAAGACGCGAAAGTCCTCCAGATACAGCCGGTAGAGCGGCAGAGAAGCAAGCCCCTTCTTCATGTCCATGTAAGCACGCAGAACATCATTGCTTTTTCCTGGAACGGCTGTGTTCAGTTGATCCAGCAATTTCTGAAATGGCGCGACGTCAAGGTTCAAAACTTCCGTCAGCACCGTTCCATACGGCTGCGGCTGCGGTCTGTCCTCCACCCAATAGGCCGATGCGCCAAACTCAACCTTGGTGTTTGTTTGCGGCCGATGTAAATCAAATAAATCCTTTCCCAAAACGCCCATAAGCTGTTTCCTCATTCGAGAATGTATTTGCATCAATATAGTGTATCTATTGAAATGATACATTACCTATTTCCAAAAGTCAATCCTTGTGTTACGATATTGGTGCGGTGAAATCGAAAATAAAAATCGCGATAACAATATCGAAGGAGGTGACAATATGAATAAACTACACACCATCAATGCGGAAGAACTGCAAAACAGGACGTATGAACCGACGCACTTTCTGGTAGATGAGCTTATTCCAGAGGGCCTGCATATCCTCGCGGGTGCGCCGAAGATCGGCAAGTCGTGGCTTGCTTTGTGGCTCTGCTTGTGCGTTTCGCAGGGGCAGCCTCTCTGGAATTTTGCAGTGACACAGGGCGAGGTTCTGTATCTCAGCCTCGAAGACTCGTTCCAGCGCATCCAGACGCGACTCTTTGACCTGACGGAAGATGCGCCGCCGACGCTGCACTTTGCGATCATGGCCGACACGCTCAAGCACGGCTTGGAACAGCAGATTGAGCAATTTCTAGCGGAGCATCCCAATACGAAGCTCGTTGTGATCGACACGTTGCAGCGTGTTCGGAGCGCGGGCAGTGACAGCAATTTGTACGCAAATGACTATCAGGACATCGGCTTACTCAAGAAACTTGCGGACAAGCGGCACATCGCAATTTTGTTGATCCACCACCTGCGCAAACTCCACGACGATGATCCGATGAACATGATCTCCGGTTCGACGGGATTAAGCGGCGCGGCAGATTCAACCTTCGTCCTGCAAAAAAGTTCACGCCTTGCCAACATTGCGTCCCTGCATTGCACGGGTCGGGACATCGCAGATCGCACATTAAAACTCGAATTTGGCGAGGAAGATCACGTCTGGAAACTGCTTGAGGACAGCAAAACTTGCAGCGGCGCTTCTAAAATTTCAACGCTTCAACTCACAGAACTTCTCTCTGACTTGCTCCGTGCCGATTCTACATACCTCAGTTCACCATCGGCACTGTCCGCGAAGATCAACCCTGACGGCAGCCTCGGCATCACACCCAAAAAGGTCACCCGTCTGGTGCGGGAAAGCGTTGCGGCTCTAAGAGAAAACGGGATTTTAGCAGAGACGTACCGCAGCAACGGCAAACGGTGGATTTCCCTCAAACGTGCCGATAGTGCCGATTTTCCGCCCGTGAAAAAGATCGGCACGATCGACCCTGCGGGTGTGCCGAGCGCCTGCACCGCGCCGTGAGGCGCGTGTCGCCGCTGTGTGCGGCTTTCGGAGCAGACTGCGAGTGTGTGCGCAGCACAACGGGAAAAACCAACGTTGCGCCGACGTGCGGGCAGCGCGGAGAAACGCGGGTTCAAAGCGCAGAGAAGTCCCGCCGCGGCGGGAAAAATCCTCCCGTTCGGGAGGAGCCAGCATCGCATTTGGCTAGTCGCCGGCGCACCGGCTCCCTGCCAAATGCCTCAAATCGGGCAGAAGCCCATACCCACTTCAATGAAAACGGAGGAAACATGAAAAAAGACAAGCAATTCAGCATTCGGATCTCGGAACAGGATTTAGAGACAATCCGCCGAAAAGCGGCGCAGGCGCACATGACACAAAGTGACTATGTGACCAGTTGCTGTTTAGGCAAGAAAATCATCATTCTCGATGGGCTAAAGGAAGTCCTGCGGCAGCAGAAGGCCATCGGTAACAATCTCAACCAACTGGCTGTGCTGGCGAATATGGGCAAGGTACAGTTCGCCAATCTGGACATAGCGGCACAGGAGTTCGTAAAAATCAATATGACACTGAGGGCAATTCAGGAAGGAGGTGCAGTGAGATTGCAATCGTCCATTTCGTGAACTACAAAAAGGGAACGCAGACGCGCGGGTGTATGAAAAGTGTCATGCGCTACGTTTCCAAACTCAGTAAGACGCTCTGGGATGGACAGCAGCTCGTCAGCGGCATTGGCTGTCAGCCGGAAACAGCGTTCGATGAGTTTCTGAGTACGAAGCTGCTGCACTACAAAGACGGCGGCGTGATGTTCTACCACATGGTGCAGAGTTTCCCGAAGGGCACGGACATTGACCTGCGCACGGCGCACGAAGCGGCGCGGCAGCTTGCCGGGTATTTCGAGGGCTGTGAAATCCTCGTCTGCACCCACACCGACCGCGAACACATCCACTCGCACTGCATCATCAACAGCGTCAATTTTGAAACCGGTCGGAAGGTGCATATGGCGGACGAGCAGATTCAGGAGCTGCGCGTTTGCAATGACCAGATTTGCGAGGAATTGGGACTTCCCAAATTTCAGAGGGATGAGCAAAAACATTCCCGCGGAATGTCCAACGCGGAATACTACACGGCATCCAAAGGTGAGAGCTGGAAGTTCGAACTGATGCGTGTGATCGACGAGTGTATGCGCTGCGCCGGGAATCGTGAGGAATTTCTAGTACTGCTCCGGTCGGAAGGTTACAACGCTACTTGGACAGATGGCCGGAAGAATATTACCTACACCACACCGGACGGACGCAAGTGCCGTGACAGCAAATTACATATAGAAAAATACTTGAAAGAAAATATGGAGGCTGAATTTGGATACAGAACGGAGAATGACAACACAAGAAATGTTGACGCAGCACAAA
>ERZ838577.1902-NODE-1902-length-25644-cov-7.257415_pt1 | contig 25644 bp, 20 predicted proteins | sample MGYA00519682_ERZ838577 | MGnify/ENA primary metagenome ERZ838577 (study PRJEB31850, sample SAMEA3708838) | human gut metagenome | biome: human gut; feature: human-associated habitat; material: faeces | place: China | collected 2014 ...
TTTTTTTGAGTATTCTGTACCCTGCACGCATTGCTTTGATGGATAGAGCCCTTCTCCGGCTCTGCGGAGGAAAAATCTTATTTAGAAGGTTTATAAAACGGAGAAAACGTATGTACTCTACAGAGTAGTCTCTGGCCCCAAACAATTTTTCTATTCTTCCATTTAAAATTCTCTGAAACAGCTCATTATTCTCTGCTTGAATTTGATTGGTTTTCAAAATTCTAGCTGTTAATGTACAGACGAAAGGTTTTTCATAATCCGGAACATATTGAAACGCCAACCAGAAATAATGTTCCAATAACCCCATCAGAGAGCTGTCTTTGCAGAGCTTCTTGCATCGTGAAAAATTATACAGTTCCGCTATCACACGCAAATGATCAGATGCCTGCACCAATTTTTTCTCATAGGTGCAAGACATTATGCTGTTTTCTCTTCGAAAATAGTGATAAACAGGCTGATTAAAGAAAAAAACTTTTCGGCAACTCCAAAAGTATGCCCAATGCCAATAAGCATCCTCGTATAGCAGCGAAGGAGGAAATCTTAACTTTTCACGCTCTATGATCAATCTCCGATACAAGATCCCCCAACAAGTAAAAGGAAAATCATAGATAACGCTGTCATTAACTTCAACTTCTCCAGAATAATGTAATGCAAAATAGTGTCGGTCTTGGACTTCTAACTCTTTGTGTACATCGTACGAAACAGTTGCTTCGCCAATAACTGCGTCAACAGAATCAAACATTCTCTCAATCAACAACTGCAGAGCATCCGGAAGAATTTCATCATCTGCATCTAGGAAGAAAATGAATTCTCCCCGTGCCGCGTCAAGCCCCGCATTTCTGGCGGAGGACACTCCATCATGTTTTCTTTGTAAAATTTGTATCCGCGCGTCCCTTTTTCTAAAATCCTGAAGTATCTCCAAACTCCGATCTGTTGAACCATCATTGATGCAGATAACCTCGAAACTTTGAAATGTTTGGGCAAGAACACTTGAAAGACAAGCGACCAAGTAGTTACTAGCGTTATAAACAGGAATAATCACGGACACGCAGGGATCCGCAATGCTTTTCTTAGTCATTTGCTCAGGTTCTCGGGCTCTTATCGTTGCTTTTAATACTCTGTCCAAAAGTCAGAGACTGTTTTGAGCAGTATAACAAGAATGGGCTATTAATTCGTTTCTGTCGTAGATGCCTTACTGGCGGAATCAGAACTTATCTCTGAGCTCAAACTTATAAGCAAGAAATCTTTATATAAAAATGGGTTATTTAATATTATTAGTGCAGCATAGAAAAGTGTCTCAATTAAGATTAAAGCTCCCTCATTCGCTGATTTATTCGCAGCAACTTCTCTGGAGCTAGTGTTGGTAAGAAGAATAAAGTTCCTTGAAACTTTAATTCCTTTGCATAATTTGAAAGCGGTATCGAACTTTACTAAAGCAAAAGGCAAACGTAGCGTTCAATCTTATCTATGGGAACTCATGATCCGCATTTTTCAGTTTGTCTATAACTTGTCAGACACTACCTTCTCCTGTCGTCGCTTTGTCGGTTTGACGATGAACTCTCAATATCCGGATGAAACTACGATCCTGCGTTTTCGTCATCTGCTAGGAAAAAGCTGTTGTGACAAAAAGATATTTTTATTATTCAAGTAACCACTTACCAATAAAGGGCTTCTCCTCAACAAGAACACGATTGTTGACGGTTCTTTTATTGAAGCGCCGAGTTCTACCAAAAATGCTGACAAAAAGCGAGCTCCTGAAATGTAGTCGACGAAGAAAGGAAACAAGCGGCATTTCGCCCATCGGTGTGGATAGAACCGTCGGGGCCATACACACAGTGGTCACGATTCCCGCTAATGTTCACGAAGTTACACAGATAGAAGAATTACGCAACCCCGATAACAGTGAGGTAATCGGGGATTCCGGACATCTCGGAATAGAAAACCGCGAAAGTACAGTTCCAGAACGCATAACTTATACGGCAGTGAATGGTTACAACTAAAAGAAAAACTCTCGGCTGTGAGAGTTGCTGATGAAAAGATACTCAGCTCGGTTCAATGCAAGATCAAACAGCCTCCCAACAAATTAAGGTTCAGTTCGGATATAGGAAAGTCAGATATCAAGAACTTGCCAAAAATACGGAATGCTTAATAATGCTGGCATCTATCGGCAACATATTCATCAGAAATTATTTCTGAAAATCGGGCTAAGATTAGCTACGCATAGGGTGAAGGTGTCTTTAGAGAGGAATTTAATTAAAATTCACCCTTTAAGGAAGAGAGGCTCCCAATCAGATCTCTCTAAAATTAACTCTCCAAAGAGCCCCATTGTTTTTCTTAAAATCTAGAAGTTGCCATGAAATAAGGGTTTATAAAGTAACACCAAGACTCCGTCGTCTTTGTAGAATCGACATTCATAGGTCAAAAAAGTTGAAGATCTTTTATTCAACAGATATTTCAATTTTTGACCAAACCTGGTAGGAGAGAAAATTGACATTGCTTTTCGTAGGCGCTGGTATTTCAAACTTAGCTCTGGGAAGATTTTTCGCGGAACTTGGACATTCAGTTTCTATTATCGATAGAAGAAACAACATAGGCGGAAACTGTTTCGACTATTTTGACGAAAACTCCATTGATATCCACGCCTATGGCGCACACATCTTCCACACCAATGATGCCGAAGTATGGAGATTCCTTTCTCAATTCACACAGTGGTACCCATATCAACATGAAGTCAAAGCATTAGTTGACGGTAAGCTAGTCCCAATCCCTTTTAACTTCAATTCCATCGAGCAGCTGTTTCCAAAGCAATTGGCTGAGCGGATGATTACGGCCCTTTTATCCGAATTTGAATTCAATAAAAATGTCCCAATCCTTAAACTTCGAGATAGCAAAAATCAGGATCTCCAGTTCCTCGCTGAGTACGTTTACGAAAAGATTTTCCTCCACTACACCGAAAAACAATGGGGTGTACGACCGGAAGATTTAGATCCACTGGTAACCAGCAGGGTCCCAGTATTTGTTGGCCGCGATAATCGATATTTCCAGGCAAAATACCAAGGTATTCCTTTGGAAGGATATACTCGTATGTTTGAGAGGATGGTAGATCATCCCAATATTAAAATGCGCTTAAATACGGACTTCGATAAAAGCATGCTGAATGGATGTGATCACTGTTTCTTTTCAGGTGCTATCGATGAGTTCTTCGACTACAAGTTTGGGGAACTACCCTATCGTAGCTTGAGATTTGATTTTTTAACTTTTAATAGACCTTATTTCCAGTCCAACTCTGTAATTAATTATCCCAATAATTATGACTTCACAAGAATCGGAGAATACAAATATTTTTTGGATACACATTCACAGAATACTGTTGTGTCGTATGAATACCATGAGCCTTTCATTTTAGGGAAGAACGAAAGGTACTACCCGATCATCAATGAAGAAAATAAACGTCTCTATGGAAAATACTTAAAAGAAGCAGAAGGCATTAAAAACGTCACTTTCTTAGGGAGATTAGGCGACTATAAGTACTATGATATGGACCAAGCAGTAGCTAGGACTATGTCGATAGCAAAATCTTTTACAAAAACGATATGTTAAGCTTCTTAAGCGCAAAAGAAGCGCCAATTCTATCTAACTTGCATACATTTTGATTGGTAATCTCAGAAATTAAACAAAACCACAATTTTGCTCGCCTGAAAACTCCGGTTTCCAACCTAAAGAAGTTAGGCGGATGAGCCAGTGCGAAAGGCCTTGATCGAAAGAAATTTCTTCATTTACTGAATCTGTGAACTTATCTTGGACTTTTGTCCACTAACGAGGAACCGTTATTGAGAAATACGATGGCCGTGGGCAGATAATTATCGAGCGTGGGCAATTTTTTAGTACTAACTTACACGACGCTGTCCACGATTGGCCACATTTTAAAATTATGAAGCGTGGGTCCCTGACTTCGTAAAGTGGTGCCCATTTCTTCTTAATTAACTCCTGTCCTTATTGAGAAGCCTAGCATCTCGGTTCTGGTGACTCTGACAAAGAACCTATCCATGATTGCATCAGAGAAGGTCGGATCGTCTATATAACCGGCCCATTCTTTAATACGTAAGCTAGAAATGAGTTTTAATTTCTTGGCGAGATTAAAAAAAATAGAGTGAGTCAACAAATGCGCGCTTTAATCTATAAGACGGTTAAGGCGGCCTTTGCCTTAACCGTCTTATTTACAAGCGTACTTTTATTAGAGGGTGTCAAGAACGTTCGCGACATAAGGTCGTAACCTCGCTTTGCTCCGTTACGGCTTATTCCACGATTTCTTGACCCATTCAAGGGTATGAGGAGTTCGAGATTTGAGTTTTGAATGCTGCCCACGATTGATAAGAATACTGCCCACTGATTCAATATTTCTCACGTTATGACTGAAGATAACCAGGTTCGACGCACGATATTAATAAAAAATCTGAATAATATCTGCGAAAATTTCTGATAATTGCATGAATTTATTAGGAAAAGTGCTTGCCTTTTATCGTGATGAATAGTATAATATTAGAGATCAACATAAGGTGATTGCTATGTCAAGACCCAGATCTGATACCCCAAAAGAGCACACTTCTATCATTCGTGCGAAACGAAAAGACGGTTGGACTTATGTTCAAAGAGTCGTCAGCGTTTACGATCCAAAGATTAAAAACAGCAGAAGAATTTCAACGGAGACTTTGGGAAAACTTCCGCCCGGTGAAACTGATTTGGAGAAATTGGTTACTCTGGAACCGCGCAGAAGAAAAGGTTCACTTCAAGCGGCTAAGATTGCCGCACCTGCCCAAGAAGTGATTGATCCCGGAGATCCCGGACGGATCATTTACCCATTGGATATTGTCTTTTGCGTCATTCTTCTTGCTGCGATGCAAGGCAAAACTTCCTGCACGGAAATTGCAGAGTTCTGGCATCAACGCCGACCCTTGCTGAGCAAGAGCTTCCCCAACTTTCCTGATGAGGAAATATCTCACGATACCGTCAGGCGCATCACGATGATTATCGGCAAAGACAAAAATGCCGCTCTGATCGAACGGTTCGTTGAGATGCTGCGCAGCAGACTGTCTCACCCGGTAATTGCTGTCGACGGACAGGCTATCAGGGCTTCCCGGGATTCTTCTCAGCACTCCCCGTATGTTTTAAACATCATGGATGCAGACAACGAGTTGATTCTGGCTCAGCAAGTCATCGGTGAAAAGAACAACGAAATTACCCATGCCTCAAAGCTCATCGACACTTTAGACATTCGAGGGGCAATCGTCACGGCAGATGCTTTAAATACACAAACCGAGTTCGCCGCAAAGATCATTGCCGAAAAGGCCGACTACTGTTTGGCTCTGAAGGCTAATCAGGATCTTACATATGAACAGGTGCGCGGATTCTTCGAACTGGGAACACATGAGTACAAAATTGCGCGGCCTTCGGTAACAGACCAAGGCGGCAAAATTACGAAAAGAAAAACTCGAGTTCTTCCGGGAGCTCTTTTACCGGAAGAAATTCTTAATAAATGGGTTGGCCTCGATGAAGGATCGATCGTGGAAGCCGTCACTGACACGGTGAAGAAAAACACCGGAGAAATTCTTGGGCCTCAGGTCCGCTATTACATCTCATCATTAAGGTACGATGCCCCGAATGTGGAGCAGGTTCTGCATCGTGCCATTCGTCAGCACTGGGCAATTGAAAACAAAGGCCATTGGGCGTTAGATATGGCCTTTAATCAGGATCGGCTGCAGTGCACAAACGCTCAGTATCTGGCCGGAAGAACACTGCTTAACAAGATCGCCCTAAACTTCACGACGAAAATCCAAACACGCTTGGAAGAGACAACGGACAAAGAGGCGCCGTCCAAACCGGTGATCAGGGCGAGGCTGAATAAAATTGAGGATATGCTGGCTGCAATGAATGATTGCATACGCATCTAGCGGCTCCCTGGGCTAAGGTCTCCCTTCAAAAGGAAACCCTTATCGTGGTCTTCTATTTAATTTCTGATGCGTCCGACCTGCTAAACACCCAGGTCCGACGTGTCACGGGATACAGTCTTGGAACAACATTCTCAGTTCCGCGGAACAAGTTTTGATTTTTTAAATTTGGTCTCCTGACCACTGCCTTAGTTCGAGAGACCGTCTAGCTTTACGAACCAACCGCTTCTTTAGCTTGTTTCCGTGCTAATGCTCGACGAGATTCTCCTTTCAGCTCTATTGAATAAAAGAAGTTAATTATTCTTTAGGCGACTCCGTCAGCGATGTGTTTTCCACCGAACCACTCATACCAGTCAGCACATGGTCTTTGATTGACTATGATCGTAGACAAGTTATCGGCGCAACTTTTAATAATTTCATAGACGAGGCTTTGCTCCCGAGAAGTTAAATTTCCCAGATCGAACTCATCGATTGTGAGCAAGTCCGCCTCATTAATCTTCTTTAGTGTCTCAGATTTTTTCTCATCCGTTTAGAGCCTTTCCACAGGTTCACTCAGACTCCAGTATCTGACGTTAAAACCTGTTGCGATCGCTTCAGAACTAATAACCATCACAAGGAAGCTTTTTCCGCAGCCTGTGGCTCCCCTGATAGGAATTGATTGACCCTCGCTACGACTGTCTCTTCTTTGATGAGGTACTCTCCTAACGACCAATCGACATTCACCCGTCTCTTCCAGGGTTTGACGGCTGATCCCCCGGCCTGGCGCAAAGTCGAATTGCCTTAAGCTATAACTCCCCTCGCGAGACCCTCTAGTGAGGTCTGCATTCTTAAATCTTTTTTCCGTACCGCGTTCCTTTTGAACTACACGTTCTCCCTCCAAGCAGACAAGAAGGCGTCTTAAGAACCGTTGGGACGGGCAGGCCGGATCAATGAGCTGATCGTGGAGCTGCTCGGCAAAGGCATTCAGTCTGTACTCTCTAAGGAGATCCATGATCGTTTCTTCTATCTTGCTTGTTTTCGTCATTCGGAGCAGACAATCTCCATAAGCCGCTTCTCTGTTCATCTGCTCCTGAGAAGGTGCAACTCCGTTAGAGCATGAACCGGACAAGAGGGCATTTTCTTTTTGTTTTTCCGTAACCTTAGCTCTCCACTTTTCTTTCCCTAATTGATTCATAGTGTCCGGCACTTCTGAGATTTCGGTCAGCTCTTTGTTCCCCTTGAAGCACTTGGCCACCTCCTCGGCGGATACTGACGATTTCTTTCTTGCCGGCATTTATAAATTTGTCTTTTCGTTCTTCCAACTCCCAATCCCCTCCCAGGTCACGAGATTCATCCAAGATTTTATCGAACTCTTCAGCTCCTTATTCAGAGAAGCGTTTATTGATAAAACTGGCATATCAGGCGCCGGCAAATTCATCTGTCATTCTCGCTAGCTGAATATATAACGCTTGGGAGTTTGATTCCGCTTTGAGTATGTTTCCTATTAATTCAGCCGCTTTTAATTGTATAAATCTTGAGCCGGAACTTTGCTTTTTAAGATCTTCGATAGTCAGGCTAGTGCCATCCCTATGAGGAAGTTCTCCGATGAGGCGCCTCTTCTCATCTCTAAAAGAAGTGTATCCATCGGTAAAGTTGAAGCGTAAAACAATATTAAAGTTTCTCCCCTAAACTCTCTCTGAGTCTCAAAGGGTTTAATCTCTCGGAGGTTCAAAAATTTTTTAAAAATCCTTCTTTATACCTCAAAGGGGCACATAGTCCGATCAAATTAAACTCCGTAGAGTTACGCCTCAACAAGGAACACAACTGAAGTTCTTCAAAAGAGAATGGAAGAAACCTCGGAGATTCGATAGAAGAACTGTGGTTTGGTCCCTGTTCAGTTTCTTTCTTTGCAATGGTTAATAGAAAGAAACAGTAATTGAGCAAAAGCTCAGAAAACAAGACCGAGTGATAAGCTGGTTGCGACCGGCGCCAAATTCGGAAGGTAAAACTTTTAATTTGAACTCTCGGCCGTCTGTAAAAGGTCAATGAAAAGACTTAAGCAGACGAATCGGAAAATTGTCTGAGAAAAGGCAGATTTTTCAGGCTCTCATCCGGTCATTTCCGAAACGTCTTTGAGTTTCTCAAAGATTCTTCGAAGTGCTTGAAAAGACCTTCCTCTTTTCAGGAGCTGCGCAACCACATGACTCATGTATTAAAACGTCCCTGCTCTGGACGTGAGGAGTGTCGGAAAGTTTCGCCTTCGCGGCCGAGACTATAGCGTGCAGTTTAGGTGAATGGATTGTGCCCCGGAAGCCTACGCTTTGAAGCGGCTTATGCCGTGCTGGGGATAACTTCGACCTTGTGTCGAAATTGCGCGGAAAGCTTCCTGGTTAGGAGAAAAGAAGCGCAGAGGAAAATTTGGAGAGACCAAGACGGACGCTTCCGGGATTTAATCCCGGCGCGGCAGAAAGTCAGTAAAAGGGAACGTGGTTTGGAGGATGTGTATTGCCCATCTGAATAACCTTCCTCACCTTTAATGATCGACTGCACGGTTTGGCGACAGACGTCTTTTTGAAGCGGTTCTTTTGTTTTGAATTTGTTTAAGGCGATTTAATCAGTCTTCTCTACATCAGGATTTCGGGATCAAACTGCAGAAAAGACAAGTTAAGAGATTGAATCTTTGTTCGAGGTCTTGCCCGTCGATTGATATCGATTGACCGAAGCCGTGAGGCCGAACCTTCGCTTCAAATTCAAACGGAAGAAATAGCTTCATACGTCCGAGGGTTCTTGCTCGATGAGCATTCTTTCTTAATTTTCCGGGTCCGCCGGCTCCTCGAGAGCCGGCTAAAGGCCGAATTTTTGCCAACCTCTAACCATAACGGTTAGAAATTTTTAGTAAGTAACTTATGACGGTGTCTTTATTGACCTCAACGTAACAAAAGTAAAACGTTAGGAAATAGCAGTGAAATTAATGGACTAATAATGGAAATTAGCGAAACACTAATGAAAACCTCTAAGTAATTAGAGTAAAGCTAATACACTTATAGTTTAACTTTTATTACTCCAAGAGTAATAAATAGTAATACGAATGAAATACTATTAGCCCTTGGCTAATTAAATGTAACCCTTTCATTTTGTTTTTTAACATTGTTTTAGGCAATGGAAAACAGAATTTAAACAGACAAGGGAGTTTTTCATCTCTTCTTGTGAATTAATGCTATTTTTTGCTGCTTACTAAAACTTTCTACCTAAATTTAGCTATAACTATCCCTTGATATCTCATATAGGGTGATCATTAATCCGTAATTCATTTTTGTTTCTCTCGATATTAGGAGATGTTATATGATGAAATCAGATGGTAAAGTTTTTAACCGAATCTGCTTAGAAACGGGGTTGAAGCCTGATATTCCGACCCTTGATGCCGCCATTCTCGAAGACATAAAACGGTTCCATTTGTTTAATTTGCCTGCTGTCGCCTTTTCTGTTCCGGATTTTGATGAAACGATCGCCGCTTATCTACCTTATCCGATCTTTAAAGTTGCTCCGTTGCGCAGAGTTGCTAAAGAATCTAAGCAGATTTTCCCTTCGACTGCCGACAATATCCGCCTTCTTAATGCTTACGCAGATGGTGACAACGTTCTCTACACAAACCTTGAGGATCGTCTAATGAAAGCCGCCAGATTTTTCTCTCGTCAGAAATTTATGGAAACGGTTATTGCTTGGGCTTTCATTTATTTCTATCTAAAGACCCGCAGAGCGCATCGCTGCTTTACGGCCATCTCTTTCCTGCTCCCTTCTAAAACTCTTTTGAGTTAGGTCAACCGCTTTGAACATTTGTTAGAAGAAGACGCTTTCACCTCCAAAGCAGAGGCTCAGGAAAATCAAAAGTATCGTATCTGGCGAGCATTGTCGGTTTTGAAAGAACCTCTCCTTCTTAATCCTCATTTGGCGTCGTTTCTTCAAACACTCGCACCGCATTTGCTTCGAGAAGAATTCCCTATGCTTGCCCTTGAACTTATTCCTGACCTCTACGATTGGACGTCCGAACTTCAGGGGAAGATCGACAGTAACATGAACGGCGCATTAGAAGAGTTTGCTAAACGTTATGCGATTGAATCCGGAATTAGTCTTTCTAATCCTCCTTCAGCACTCTTAAACAAGAATCGCGGAATCAGCAAAGGGAGAATGAACGCCTATGGTTTGGACGTTCCGATTGGTATTTCGAATAAACCGTTTGTCTATGCGTTCATTGATGTCGTCATTCGCATGGCATCCGTTGTTAAGCATCGTTTCGGATTAACCAATCAAAAAGCAGCGCTTTTCGTGCTCTACACATTACAGCATCTGCCCTTCTTTAATCTTCAAACAGATTTCCGCAACATTAAGACTTCTAAGTTGTAGCCGGCTTTGATCAATAAAGACGGTCAAATGTCTGTGGCAGTCGCTCCGGGTCCCTTTGTATCTTTCATAATCACTTCTTTGCGTCACAACGGGCCTTTGGATTATGAAGGGTGGACATCCGCCGGTTGCCCTAAAAAACTCGCTCCCTTTAATTCTCCTAAAGGGTTTCGCAGAGATGCTCGAAAGAGTCTTCGTCTGTTAAACGAGTGCTGCAACTCCTTCCTTAAATCTTATCTTCATTTCCGCCACAACAATGGTTAGTCCTTCCGTGCCTGTCTCCGACTTTCTGAGTCCGTTCAGCGATTCCGACCGCAAAGCTCTTTTGCCTTTGACCAATCAACTCAGGCAAGCGATCGGAGATGATCATCTTTTTGCGATCCAAAATGAACTTTTTGAGGTCCTTACAAGGATTGTCGGTAATCTGCCTTTGAATTCTGCTCCGGGGTACTTCTATCCTGGAAGTTATAACGAATACTCACTCAAGTTAAGCATCATTGTTCTAAACCTTCTGCGTCAGCGTATCCAGTTTTTCACCATGCCGCTGGATCAGAAAGAGTTTGAGACACAGTTGTTAAAACTTTTCTGTTTGATTCTCTGTTTCTTCCTTAATCTTCGTATCACGGCTATGACATTCTCGGTCGTGGCCGAAAACGGAGATGAGTACCGATTTGAAGTTCCTTATGAGCAGTGGTTCAAAGAGCACGAAGGGCAGGCACTGAGGCTCTACCATAACATTGATCCGGAAGCGGAGGCTTCCGGAGGCAATATCAATCGTCTCGTTCTTAAGTATCTTCCTGATTCAATCCACAAGCGTTTCGCCAAGAGTTTCAAAAAAGGCTACCTAGCCCTTTTGTCTAAATTTATCGTAGGAGACTTCGGCAGTATCCTGCAGGATCAATTTATCCTCATTTTAATTTCTAATGCCGAAGCCATTCTCAAAGAGCAAATGGCCGTGGAATTCGCGAAACAACGAGAAATTTCGCCGCCTTATATTCCTTCAATCCTGAGCTGGGCGCTTTGCGCCCTGCTCGCGGACGAACTTTCTCCTGAACAGGCGCTAAGGAAATCAGATGCTGACGGCAATAGGGAGCATCTTAAGATTGTTGAAAACGCAATAACCTGTAAAAACGGAGAGATTTATGCTGTTGTCGATCATTTCTTTCCACTCCTAACGGCAAAACTCAATGAACTTTTTCCGCGCCAGACATGGCGCGAAGAAGAAGTTCTTAGGATGTGCTGCCAATGCGGGATCTTTGATTTAAAAGAGGGCGCAACATTTGAAGAGGTTTCTCACCGCATAGAGATGTATAAAAAAGGCGGAAAGGAAGTCGCCTGTACTCCGGTTAAAGGTCTTCGCTTTAATAATTTTCTTTGGTATGTGCCCAGAGATTGTTATTGGCATCGTACAGTTCAGTCTCTGCACGCCAAACACGCCTTGAACGCTAATGATAAAAAGCTGCGCGAGCTCGGACTCCACACACCTTTAGCTAAAGTTAAATGGGAACAAAAACGCATACTCTATGAGCGAGAAAAAGCTAAACATCCTTTCGTTCCTTCAATACCTAAGAATGAAGATGACACCATCAAGTTAATGCGCGAAGAATTCGTCCGAATAATGGAAGATGCGCGTAAAAAGAAATTGGCAACCGAGAAAGCCCTCAAAGAAGCGAAAGAAGCACAAGTCGCACCGGCGATTCTCGCCCAGTTGAAAGCAGACTTCGATCGGTCCAAGCAAGAGTACGAAGAATCGCAGAAAAAATTTAACTGCGAATTTAACCAAAAGAAAAAAGAGGCAAAAGAGAAACAGAAGCAGTCTCAAGAAGCATCTTCTGAAACCATTAAAGCTAACGAGCCCATTAAGACTAGTGAACCCGAAAAAGAAATGTCTAATACCGAATTGATCATCATTGAAAACAACGCCCAACAGCAGGTTCGAACCATCCAAACGCCCTATGCTATTAAAGCTTCCGGCAAACATATCTTTAATGCTATTTGTTCTGACACCGGCCGATTCTTCCGTGGCGTAGCTGCATGCTTTTCTGTGCACAACTGGCTTGCCAAAAGCGGCTATCGTTTAGTAAAGATCGATTCAGAAAAATCCTTTCCTTCTAATGCTCAAAAGACGGGAGAAGTCAAGCAGACAACTTGCGTACCTAAGTCCGAAGAAAACAAGGAAGACTCTTCTTTAATAATCCAAGCAGCTTCGGCAACCGTTTCAGACCAATCTGCTCAAGCAGCAAACCAAGACTGCACTAGAAACTCTGAATCCACGGGGACTTCCGAAGATAACCAATTATCTTTAAAGGAGAAAGCAGCAACAGATTCTTCCACGCTCGAAGTTAACGCAGCCGCTGCAACTGAACAGGATTCGAAGTCGGATAGACAAGTCGCCAACCCTGATCTTCAAAAACATTTAATCCGGCAATTGTCTGCCTCTGTAGAAAAAGCCTCCCTTCATCCGGAAAAACTCGCCGACTTGGAAATGGACGAAGAGATCAAGAAACTCGCCTCGGAAGAAAAAAGTTCTTCTGAAACTAACCCTTCCTCCGAAGCCAAAACAGAGGCGAAGACCGAGCCTGCAGCCCGGCCAAAGACTACCATCGAGGAACAAGCTTCCAAAGAATCCTCTGGTTCTAATGCTCCGATCAATTCTCAGAAAGTGATCAAAGATGCCGCATCTTACAAATCCAAAGCAGCTGAAACCGTTCAATCGGTTCAAACTTCTCCGGAACCTAAAAAACGCGGCTGCAAGGAAAAAGCAGACACACAGTCTTCCAATGCTTCCGTAAAGGCTGAAGCCACTACACAAACAAAACCGGCTGTGACTCCAATAACTCCTGCCAGAACCAAAGCTAACGCCTCAGCAAACACCAAACCTCAGCCAGCCTCCTCCGCTCAGGCCAAGACAGTAAGTGAAAAGGCAGCTGCAGCTCAAGTTAAGGCAAAGCCGGGCCGGAAGCCAAAAGCCGCAGCGACCGTGAAAGAAGCTGCCCAGCCAAAGGCGTCAATAGTTTCTAAGACAGCCAATGGCGGTACCCAATCAAAGCCTGCAGTTAAACCGGCGCCAAAAACTTCCGCAGCAAAAGCCGCGACCCCAAAAGCTCCGCAAAAGGCATCTCCTAGCCAACCGTCTCAGAAGGCTAAACAAGCTGTAACTCCGGCCGCCTAATCCTTCTTTCCTTAATTCTCAAAACCAATCCGTTTCGGCCGTTTTTACGGCCGATTAGGGGAGTTTTGTCTCTAACGATTACTGATTGACGCTTTTACTATGGCTACACTTCATTTACCACCCCGCAAGAATGTGATCTTGAGTCGGGCTGAAACCAAAAAGAGATTCGAAGATATCTCTGACTACGACAAGGCGGAATTGTCCCGCGCGGCTAAAAGAGCTCTGTCTATAGACAATCCTGATGTCATTCTCACAATCGACAAGTTAAAAGTCATTTCCCGAACCTTTAAACATCCGAGAAATCGTAAGGACTCTTACGGCAAAAAGATTTGGTTCCTGCCGATTCGACATCTCAGGCCCGAGTACGAATACACCGTCAAGCCTAAAAAAGAATTGACCTGGGAAGAAATGGCTAAGAACTACAAGAGCAAAAAGATTCTTGCTTCAAGAAGCGTCACTAAAGCCAAGGACGATCATCGAAAGATCCAGCTGTGCAATCGACACTTCTACGTCGAGGAATACATTGATTTAATGGCAACAAAGCGATTCAAGGACAACCTTAAGCGTCATCAGAATAAAGCTCCCTATAAACCCGTCCGAAACATTGTCAAAAAACTCATTCAGGACGGTCGTAAAGCCAGAGAAAGGGAAGTTCTTCAGAAGATGACACAGACGTTTTCTTCTGAGGAACTCAGGGGATACCAGAAATGGTACGAATGGCGGGAAAAGGCCCGAAGACTCCTCCCGTTAAAGGCCGAGTACTTTAATCAGTGTCTCAGAAAGTATCGAAACATGCTGTTAAGCCGCGGACAAACCTTCTCTAAAGTTCGTCCCCTTAAACCTTGTCTTGATCTCAACCACGAAACCTATTACCGAACCCGGCGCGATAAGTACATCCCCGCCGAAGTCTTTAACCATACCTTTAATCCTTACCCTCAAGTCCATCATGCGAGAAGATTCTGCTATCCGGAGAAGGCGCACTCAACCGTATCGTCGCTCCCTTGAGCTTACGGCCGTTTTTCCCTGGTTTGCGTCTTCGGCTTACTTAGGTTACTTAGCACTCCAAGGCATCCTTCCTTTAAATCTCAGTTCCGGATTACTGGTGGTAACGCTTGGAATGGGCTTTTACCGCTTGTCGAACGGTCTCCATATTCTGAGATCCAGGAGTCTGCTTTCCGGCAGACGACTAGAACTCATGAAGTTTTCCAGAGCGCTGGAAGATTTTGATGAGAAATCCGTCTGCATCGGATACGGATTTACTTGGAAGCCGGAACACACCCAGAAGCTGCACGACTTATCCCGAATCAATATCTCAACCTTAATACTCCCGTCCTATATGCATCGTCTCTTTAATCGTCATCGCAAGATACAGATGCCGGAAGAAATCGGCATGCCGTATCTGCACGGCTTGGACAGTTCTGAGAAACCGTTGCGCCGCGCCCTTAAAAACTTTGAGGGCGGCTTGTTGATTGTCGGAACCACCCAGGCCGGTAAAGGCGTGATGCTGAACTTCATCATGACGCAGGCGATTCTGAGAGGCGACGCCGTGATCTTCATTGACCCTAAAGGTTCCGATCGTATGTACAAAGCCTTTTGCCGCGCCTGTCACAAGGCCGGACGCGGCAAGCCCCTGCGTTTTCATCCGGGCAACCGCTCCAAAACCGAGGGTATCCGTTTTGATGTGACGGCAGTTTTTAGTACCGGCGCCCAGATAGCCACCCGTGTGATGTCAGTGGTTCCCGGAGAAGACAATGTCTTCAAGCAGTTTGCCTGGTCCTGCATCAAGACCTTTGCGGACGCCATGATTGAACTGGAACAAAAGCCCTCTTTGAAGTCGTTGTCTCAGAACATTAACAAAGGCATTGAAGATCTTCTCAAAACCTTAATCCTCCAAGCGGTCGGAAAGTATGCCGAAGAGGATTGGCACGAGCGCGCAGAGCCTTTTCTTCCAAAAAGAAAAGACAACGTCACCGACGAAATCCATGAACTTAATGTTCTGGTCTCTTGGTACGAGAACGTCTTACCGACCTATCTACACACGATGGTGGTCGGGGAATGCTTAAAGATTTTCCACCACTCTAAAGAGCATTATTCCAAGATCACGGCCACGCTGATGCCGATCTTTGCCATGCTCACGAGCGGCCCGCTCGAAGAATCCTTATCTCCTGATCCGTCCGACGCTTCGGATAAGCGTCCCATTTGGGATATGGAGTCCCTGGTTAAATGTAAAGGCGTCCTGTACGTCAACCTCGACTCGTTGTCGGACAACATGATTGCCTCTGCCGTCGGGTCCATGCTCTTATCCGACTTAACGGCCTATGCCGGTAAACGCTACAACCTCGGTTTAAATGACGTCCGGATTTCGCTTTATGTAGATGAGGCCTCAAACGTAATCAACCAGCCTTTAATTGAACTGCTCAATAAAGGTACCGAAGGCGGCGTTTATACAACCATTGCAATTCAGACGGTTCCTGATCTTGCCCATCGTTTGGGTTCCGTACATGCCGCACGCATGGTGCTCGGCAACTGCAACAACCTGATCGCTTTACGCTGCAAGGATCGAGAAACTCAGGACTTCGTCACCGAAACCTTCGGCAAAACCTATATCCATCAGGTCGACACTACCTTGTCGACCCATGCGGATACGCATATCGGAATGCCCTCCTTTAAGGGCGGCGCTTCTCACAAGCGCACGGCCGTGCGCGAAGAAATTATTCCGTCGGAGTATCTCGGCAAACTGCCCAACGCTCAGTTCTTTGCCTCTTTAGGCGGCGGACACCTGATGAAAGGACGTGTCCCAGTCATCATTGACAATGAGGAGTAACCGAATGCTCTCCCGACTTTTAATCCTCTTAATCATCCTGGTTTTAAGTTCCGTCATCTGGTGGCCCGGACTGCATGAGGCGTCATCTTTTGAGAACTTGTCCGAGCTTCACTTAAAGGACACTCAGCAAAAGATCGGTTCCCTATTTGAATCTCTTGCTCCGGTCGTCAACAGCATTCAGGCAAAAGTCACCGACGGTTTTAATACTGTTCTCGGAGACTCCTACCTTCCTTCAGTCGAAGCTGACGCAAGTAAGGATGCGCCGACGAAAGATTTCTTTACGCGCCTCTGGGCCGCTCCATACTTTCTTTCGATGAGAGCCATGGTGGAGATGTCCGTGGTTAGAGGAATCTTGGCGCTCGCTTGGTTTGCGTTTCTTTCTCCGCTGCTCATTGCCGTAGTCATCGACGCCTGGGTGGTCAGACGCCTGAAGTACGAGAGTTTTGCAGTGCACCATCCGACGCTTTACCAAGTCGCCTTGTCCTCACCGTCCGTTCTTTTAATCTGCGCTTTTGCCGTCATGCTGATGCCGTGGTTCATTCCGGCGTGGATTGCCGCGCTGTTTTATGTCGCCTTTCTGATGTCGATTCATTTAATTGTCTCTAACTTCCATCGATTCGGATAACGTATGAAACGCCTTCTCCTCTTAATTCTCTTTTTCGGTTTCGGAAACCTGAGCTTCGCCGCAGAAGACTGCTTTGATCGAATTGCTAAAGAAAAAGGTTTGGATGCCGATTTGCTGAGGGCCATTGCTTTCGTAGAATCTTCCGGCAATCCGTCCGCCGTCGGCCGCAATGCTTCAAGCGAAGATTACGGACTCATGCAGATCAATTCCGGCTGGCTTAAACGCTTTAAGACTTCTAAGTCAGAGCTGCTCAATGACGCATGTTTTAATGTTCAGGTCGGGGCAGAGATTCTGGCGGACAACTTCAGTCGCGTCGCTCATCCGTGGGATGCCGTCGGCGCCTACAACGCCGCTTGTACTCGGCTTAAAGGTCAGGACTGTATCAATGCTCGGCAAAAGTATGCCTGGAAAGTTTATCGAGCTTACATAGGCATGTCAGAGGCTAAACGCCGAAAGCTCAGAGACGTCACCTCTTAATCCTCGAATTTTTTAAACCGTTTTTGCAACACCTTCCGCCTCGCTTTTTAGACAAAGGCCGCGGATGCGGAGGGATTTTTTGTCCTTAATCGGTCTTTGTCTGGTTTTTTACTCATTTCTTTAGGAGTTTTTAATGACTTTATCTATCGCCGCAAACAGAACTTTCGCGTTCCTGCCTGCTCTTCTTTCCGTTTCTGTTTTTGTTCTAAGCGCCGTCTGCCCGGACGCCGCTTGGGCCGGAACTTCCACCGGAGGTCAGGAGCACTTCGCGGATCTCTACGCGATGCTTAAAGCCTGGAGCACCGGCACGCTCGGCAAATCCATCGCTTTAATGTTCTTGCTGGTCGGTTTGGGGGTCGGCGTGATTCGCGGCTCCATCATGGGTGCCGTAGGCTGCGTTGCCGCCTCCATGGCTTTGTTCATCGGTCCTCAGATCATTGAACAGATTTTCACCGCTTTGATCTAACCGTCTCAAGCGCTTCAGACGCCCGACTCTTCGGGCGTCCGGAGTTCCAAGGAAAAAGACATGGAATCCTTTAATCCTCACGAATACGTTCCGCGCCGATTGGACGCCCCGGCTAAGTTTCTGCTTTGGGACTTTGACTTGGTGGCTTCCGGGATTGCCGGGTTAGCTTTCGGCATCATCGTGAATTCGCTTCTCATGGGTGTCGTCGCCTCTTACGCGGCAATCTGGGCCTACAGCCGACTCAAGCAGAAGCGTCATCCCGGATACGGACTTCACTACCTCTACTGGAAGTTTCCTTTCAAAACCTTCAAGCGAACACCGCCTTCGAGCCGCCGCTTTTTTGTCGGATAACCGAATATGAACGTTAAAGAATATACGACTGAGATTTCCGCTCGGCTTGCGCTCCGCTCGTTCTTTATTTACGCCTTTGCCGTCTCGCTCCTCTTAAATATCATCTTAGCCGTCGGGCTGACAGCTTTAGATAAAGAAGACCGAGTGGTCGTGCTGCCGGCAGAAATCACCAAGTCTTTCTGGCTGGATGCCGACAGCGTCTCTCCGGAATATTTAGAACAGATGGGACTGTTTGCGCTCCAGCTGGCTTTAAATAACTCGCCGGAGACCTTTGAGCACAATCAAAGAAAGCTCCTTCAGTACGTCTCGCCCGAACAGCGCGGAGCCACCGAAGTCTTCTTAACGGCTCAAGGACGCCGCATGAAAAGCGCTAATGCTTCCGTACATATGCTTCCAGAAGCCGTTGAGACCAAAGCGTCTGCCATGCAGGTGTCCGTTCGCGGCAATGTCCGCCAGTTCATCGGCGACAAACTCACCTCCATGCAGAAAAAATGCTGGATCGTGCAGTTTGTCTACAAAAACTCCCGCCTTTGGTTAGAAACGATGCAGGAAGCCGACTGCAAGCGTCCTTTTGAACCGATGATGCCCACCGGAGAAATCTAATGTTTCCGCTTAATCGTCTTCTTATTGTCGGTGTGTTCCTTTGCCAGGGCGCTTACATCTTCAGCCCCTCTCTTAATGCTAAAGAGATGCCGAAGGAAGCCGCTCTGGCTGAGGCTCAATCTTCCGTCCATGCCGCCGTTGCCTATAAGCAGCCCAATCGTGTCGTTGTCCTCAACTCGAAGATCGTTCGTGCCGTTTATGACAACAATCTGCTCCAGGCCGATAAAGATCCGACCACGGGTTCCCTTTATGTCGTGCCTTTGACCAAAGAAACCACAGGAATGTTCGTGGTAACGGAATCCGGCCAAACCCACAGCATTACGCTTTCTCCCAAAGAACGGCTGACGGCTCAAACGGTGACGCTCAAAGATAACGGATCCTCATTCTCTTCTAATGGTCATTCCGCACCATCTGCACTCTCCGGTCTCCCGTATGAAGAGAGGATCCAAACTGTCTTAAAACTCATTCCTCAGCTCAAAGACTCCGAGGGCGAAGCACTCGGAGGCACACTTGCTGGCGTTTACCTCCATGCTCAGCCCGTCAGAGCTTGGGACGTTCTGGGTTTAAGGCTCGAGCGTTACCGCGTCCTTAATCGCACTGAACACAAACAAACGGTTCGAGAACCGGAGTTTTGGAGAAACGGTGTTTTGGCGGTCGCTACCGAAGCTTCGGATCTTGCACCCGGAGCTTCTGCCGATCTCTGGCTGGTGAGGTCCGCAAGATGACAATGAGTTTTTTTGAAGCGAAGAACCGCAAGAAGCAGATTCTCTGGGCTCTTGCCATTCTCGGTCTCGGCTTTACGGCAATGATGATTTCTTCGCACTTTTCCGAAAGTAAGAAGCCTGCGCCGATTCCTCAGACGACGAGTTCTACACAGATTTCGATGGTTCCTTCTAAAGCGGACTTTGAGCAGCATCAAGCGATCTATAACGATCGTCTGCTGAACTTAGAGAAAGAATCGAAAGAAGCCAAACAAAGAGAAGCCAAACTGCAAAGCGAAAAGAAACGCTTGGAAGACCGCATTGCGCTCTTGGAAAAGAACGCGCCCAAGGCTAATCGTCCGGCGGAGGCCGCGCCGTCCGATGACGGCTGGCCGCCTTCCGAGGTTCTCGGCAAACAGCCGATCAGCAATAAGAAAGGCTTTACAAGCGGCGCTCAGAGGCAAGGGCGTTACGCACAGCTTCAGACCGATGCTCCGCCCTCCTCGCCCGCTCCCCGCCTAATCATCAATAATTTCGGCTCTGCCCCGGAAGCGGCTAAGGCGTTCGGATCGCTCCCGTCTAAAGTCAAACCCGAAACCTTATCCTATCTTCCGAGCGGCACCTTTGCTAAGGCTCGTCTCTTAAACGGTGCAACGGCTCCGACCCGAGGTCAGGGATCCGGCAATCCTGTCCCAGTGCTTTTAGAACTGACGGACTCTGCTGTCATGCCGAACCTTTATCGATCCGGCATTAAGCGTTGTTTTGTGACGGCTAACGCCACAGGAGAGTTGGCCAGTGAACGCGTGCTCATCCGTTTAGACCGCTTGTCTTGTATTGATGAAAACGGCGGAGCGGTGGACAAGAAGATCCAAGGCTATGTTTCCGGAGAAGACGGTAAAACCGGTCTTCGTGCCCGCTTAGTCACCAAGAGCGGACAAGCCATCGCAAATGCGCTTTTTACAGGAACATTGGCCGGCCTCGGAAAAGCCGTTTCGCTCGCTTCAGAAAACCAAACGACTTCCATTACCGGAACGGTTTCTACGACCGTGACCAATCCTTGGAAAGCGGGATTCGGAGAAGGCGCCACGCACGCCATGGATCGGATCACCGATTACTACTTAAAGCTTGCAAGCGACATGTTCCCCGTCCTTGAGGTTGATTCCGGACGCAATGTCGAGATTGTCATCTCCAACGGCTTGTCTATTGAACGAAATACCACGCCTTAATTATTAGCTATGTTTAAACCTGCTCCTTTTTTAACCCTCCTTTTTTCTGCAAGTCTTTTAGCACCGCTTACAGCTTCGGCCTCCGGCGCCTGTGTCAATCCGAACATGAAACCACTAAAGGTTTCTGCCGTTAAGACGCCTGCAGCTAAAGCTGCTGCCGAAGCCGAATCTCAAACCGCTAATGATCCAAAACAGACGTCTGCGCCGTTAATCGCCGGTCAAGCCGACGAACTTAAAACCGCCGCTGAAAACTTCAAAACCCGCTATCCCAAAACCAAGGTTCTGGCTTATCGTCTGACACCGTTGTCCGGAATCTTTGAAGCCACCGTCGGCAAAGAAGTCATTTACTTCGACAAGACTGCACGGTTTGTGTTTTCCGGTCGCTTGTTAGACATGGATCGAGGAGAAGATCTAACCGATAAACGTCTCAAAGATCTGAGAAGAATCTCTTTTGACTCTCTTCCGCTCGATAAAGCCGTTAAGACGGTTTACGGAAACGGCAAAAGAAAACTTGTCGTCTTCACTGATGTGGATTGTCCCTTCTCACGCAAACTCGGCACCACACTGGAATCCCTTAAAGATGTGACGGTTTACACGTTTCTTTTCCCGCTAGCGTCCATTCATCCGGAGGCTCGAGGAAAGTCCGATGCGATTTGGTGCGCTAAAGATCCCTCTAAAGCTCTGGCGGCTGCCTTAAAAGGCGAACTCAATCCTAAGGCGATTTCGGACAATCCCGTTTGTCCCTCCCCGGTTAACGACACCCTGGCGCTTGCCAAAGAGCACGGCATCGGCGGGACGCCGACTTTAATCAATGAAGCCGGAGATCGTACCGCAGGCGCCCTTCCGCTCGACAAACTGGAAGCCTTTATCAGCGCACCGCTCCAAGGAAACTAAATGAAACGCCTTTCTTTAATCGTCTCTGCAGTTTCTGCGGCGCTCCTTCTTTCCGGGTGCGGTTCGCTGACAGGTTTTTCTAACGCTAAGACGGACTTTGCCTGTGCCGACCTCTCCGGGGGTCCTTCCTGCAGAAACATCTCCCAGGTCTATGAAGAAAACAATCCGACCACACCGGTGGTATTGGCCGCTTCTGAAGAAGAATTTGTTCAGCCTTTTTTTGAGCCGAATCAGGCTAAAGACGCACAAGAGCCAAAAACTGAACCTTCTGCCGCATCCGGCGCCCAAGCAAGTGATGTCTCCGCGGTTGAACGAACTTCGGACTTTGTCACGATCGTGCCGGCTCGTCCCTGGCGAAAGCCCGAAACTGTTCTTCGGGTTTGGCTCGCGCCCTTCCACGATAAGTTGGGAGACCTGCATGACCAGCGTTATCTCTACGTCCGCTTGGAAAACGGCGGCTGGACGACCGACAGCGTCAATGAATTGGTTTCTTCTTCCCGCTTGTCAAAGCCCGTCTACCCGCTTTCTTCCGAACAGCCCAAGGATCCCAACGAAGCCAAGCGAGAAAAGCTCAAACAGCTTCCCGCCTTCGGCTTTTCCGGCAATCGTTAATCCGTCCTTTCTTTAATCGTCCTTTTCTTTGTCATGACGCTCAAAAACTTCCTGTCTTCTGCGGCATCCTTGTTTGCCTTTCAAGACTTAAAGCCCAACTTTAAAGCGCACCCCGGCGCCACGCCGACGCGCCGCAAAGCGCCTCTGAGAATTGACCGCTTTGCTGACGAACTGCCCTACGCGCAGTTTGAAGAAAGCGACAAGCTCTGTGCCGTTGCCGGACCGGACGGATCCTTTGAAGGGATAGGTTTTGTGATTGAAGTCACACCGCAGACCGGAACATCGCTCAACATGGCTAAAAGCCTTGAGCACATGATCGGTTCAATCCTTCCGGACGGCACCGGCGTCCAAGTCAGTATGTTCGGATCTCCGTTCATCGATCCGCTGGTCGAATTGGTCAGAAGCCAAACCCTGCGTCGGACGCCGGAAGACACGCCCGCTCGCGCCGCGCAGAAGGATTTGTTGTCGGCCATGACGCTCGCGAAGGCAAAGTTCCTCTCTCGCTCTGCCACTCAGCCCCCGCATCCGGCGCTCCCGATTCTCGGCCGCAACCTAAGATGCTGGATTTCGGTTGTCATTCCTGCAAAGGACCCCTTCGAAGCGCAGGCTCGGGACAACGCACTTTTAGTGCGCAAGGTCATGGTGTCGACCTTAAATCAATGGCACTTTTCTCCGTTTGTTTGGGACGAGCGAATTTTGGTTCATACCCTATCGCTCATTCTTAATCCTCAGCTCTTTGTCAACGGTGCGTGGTCCTTTACAGATGTGGACCCTGCCCGCGAACCCAGAGCTCAGATGGTCTCTCACCAAACGACGATTTCCGTTGAAGAAGACGGCATTGTCTTTCGCTCTCCTAATCATCCTTTAACCGTCAAGGCGGTCAGCCTGTCTCCGCACGGTTATCCGCAAAGCTTTTCTTTGGACAAAATGACCAGAGCCGCCGGCGATGTAGAAGGCACCTTAGGATTCTCCAGTCCTTTTCTCATCACGACTTATCTTTCTAAAACGTCTTATGAGAAAGGCAAGAGCTACGCCCAGCTCAAAAGCGCTCGAGCCGAGCAAATGTCGGCAACGGAAATTGCCCGCTTTATTCCGACGCTTCAAGAAGAAGCCAGAGACTGGAGAGCTGCGGTTCAATCCTTTGAACACGGCGAAGGACTTGTCCAGTTGTCTCATCAGGTCATGATTTTCCCGACAACAGAAAACGTAACCCATGAAGTTCAAACCGCGATCGGCATCTTCAAGAAAATGTCGATTGAACTGATGCAGGATCACTTAATGCATCTTCAGGGCTTAATGGCTTCTCTGCCGATGGCAGGGGGCCCGCTTCTCGCCTTTGACGTGAAGCTTGCCAAGCGCTCTTCAACAAAGACTTGTGCCAATGCAGCCAACACCATGCCTTTAATCGGAGACTGGAAAGGCTCGGGCACTCGAGCCGGACACGTGCTTCCGACGCCGATTCTTTCGCTGTTTTCCCGCCGCGGGCAGATCACGCATATCGATCCGTTTGCCAATCCTCACGGAAACTACAACGGCATCGTGACCGGATCTTCAGGATCCGGTAAATCCGTCATGCTGAATTCTCTGGCGCTCGGTACCCTTTGCTCGAACGGCCGTGTTTGGGTCATCGATATCGGCCGAAGCTACGAAAAACTCTGCCACTGCGTCAACGGCCAGTGGATCGAGCTCTCGGATACGCCTCGAGCGGACGGCAAAATCGATTGTCTTAATCCTCTGTCCGTCACAAAGAATATCGAAGCCGACATGGACTTAGTCCTTCCGCTGATCGCGCAGATGGCTTCATCCAACGAGCAACTCGACGACTTGATGCTCTCGCATCTTCAGATCCACATCCGCCATATTTGGTATGAAGCGCAAACGCTCGGCAAAATACCGACCATTACGGATTTAACTCATTCTCTCCTGCATAACGGCCGTTTGGGCGGAGCCCACCCCAGACTGAATGATCCCGAATGGGATTCCTATTACGCCTCTTTAACCGCAGAAGAGCAAAAGTCACTGGACGATCCTCGTCTTGTTGACCTCGGTGTCAAGCTTATGCCTTATGCCCAAGGGGGTGCTTATGCCTCCTTCTTTGAGGGAGAAGCCAAAATCGACTTTGACAATCATTTCATTGTGCTTGAGCTGGAACAGCTCAACACAAAAAAATCCCTTCAGGGAGTCGTCTTAATGCTCCTCATGTATCTCATTGACGTGGAAATGCGGCGAGGCGAGCGGTCTCAGCCAAAACTTGTCATCATCGATGAGGCCTGGGACCTGATGGTCCGCGGACATTCTTCTAAATTCATTGAAGCCGGTTACCGCAGGGCCCGTAAGTTAAACGGTGCCTTCTTTACCGGCACGCAAGGCCCCGGTGACTATTGGAAAAGCTCGGCCGCCAAAGCCGCTCTAGATAATGCCGATTGCAAGTTCATTATGAAACTCAAAGAATCCGTCTTGAGCGAATGCGAAAAAGAGTCCCAGCTGGGTCTGGACGACTATGAGATGGCACAGCTTCGTTCTTTGAAAGGTCTCCGCGATGTCTACTCCGAAGTGCTCGTCAAAATCGGCGATGCGCCGACCTCTGTGAATCGTCTGATCCTGGATCCCTTCTCTTTGCTGGTCATGAGTACGCACCCGAAAGACATCAGTCCCAAACTCCCGCGAAATAGTTCGGTATTGACTTTTAGTCTTTCAGGTTTCGCGGGAATTTGTTGTTAATGCCAAGAAGCTCGAGAATGTCTCTGGCTTTTTTGCTAATAGGCCTTCCAGCCCAGACGGATTTGCTCGGCGGTCTGACCGCCATGATCCCCTTAAGCATTGCCATTGCCTTATCTAAAGAATCTCCCGGTAACTCCAAGTCGAGCTTTTGCTCGTTTTCTTTGACCGTGTAGAGCATCTTCATTCTTAAAGATTGAGCGATAACAAAGAGCAAGAGCTTGCCGACATAGGTTCTTTCAGTGCAGCGCAGTCGGTTGTTCCCGTTAAGGACTTTCATTTGTCTAAAGGCCGTTTCAACAATCTGTCTTTGCTTGTAAACCGCCAGGCATTCAAACGGGTCCTCGATGCAATTGGTTCTAATGGCAAAGCAGCCGGCTCGAGTTAAAAATTCTTCTAGGCCTTTGATGTTTTTGACCCAGACATTCTGACTATTTTCCACAATGTAATTTCTGACTCGGCTCCAATCGGCCGGATGTACCTTTTCTCCGCCGTTTTTCTTCTCCAGTACTTCCTCGGCTCTTTGATGAAGGGAGATGGCCTGTTGGGCGGCAAGTTCAAGATATTTATACAAGTGCAGTGAAGTACTAAGACGCAAAGGTCCGAAGTCCGTGGCCTTGGCCCAGAGCTCTTCCGTCGTTCTGGCGGCAACT
>ERZ838577.1936-NODE-1936-length-25187-cov-30.241604_pt1 | contig 25187 bp, 16 predicted proteins | sample MGYA00519682_ERZ838577 | MGnify/ENA primary metagenome ERZ838577 (study PRJEB31850, sample SAMEA3708838) | human gut metagenome | biome: human gut; feature: human-associated habitat; material: faeces | place: China | collected 2014 ...
CCGAAAAATCTGACTACGCATCTTACGCACAAGCTTTATTCAGTGTTTCCCTAAGAATGATATGGAGGAAGAAAAATGAAATTGTGGAAAAAAGGGTTGGCGGCATTGACTGCTGGTTTGCTTTGTCTGGGCAGTGTGGGACTGTCTGGAGTGGAATTGCCGGCGAGTGCAGATGTGCCATATTTTTACGACGGTACTTATGGAGATTTGTATTATGACGTGATCGATGCAGTCGAAATTCGAATTACTGGTTGTGAAAAAGAAGTTACGGCTGTAGAGATTCCAGCGAAGATCGCTGGAAAACCGGTGACGAGTGTTGGAAGAAGTGCTTTTTCTGGCTGTAACAGTCTGGCTGCGGTCACGATACCGGACAGCGTGACGAGAATTGGCTTAGATGCCTTTTATAAGTGCAGCAGTCTGACCACGATCACGATGCCGGACGGTGTGACGATTCTTGGAGCGGACGCTTTTTCTTTCTGTACCAGTCTGACCGAAGTCACGATGCCGAACAGCTTGACAAGTATTGGAAGTAATGTCTTTTCCGGCTGTAGCAGCCTGACTGAAATCGAGATACCAGACAGCGTGACCAGCATAGGAGAGAGTGCTTTTTCCGACTGTAAAAAGCTGACCTCGATCACGATACCGGACAGCGTGACAAGCATTGAAAAATCTGCCTTTTCCGGTTGCAACAACCTCACTATTTATGGTTACGCCCGCTCTTACGCCCAGAAATACGCAGCCGAAAACAACATCAGATTTGCTCTGATCGGCGGATTGCCCAGGGGTGACGTAGACGGCAGCGGCGGCATTGACTCCACCGACATCTTTTACACCATGCTCTACATCACCAACGTTGCCGTAGGCAATGACGGCGGGCTGACGGCTGAACAGATCGCTGCCGCCGATGTAGACGGCAATGGTACAGTGGATTCCACCGACAGCTTCTATATCATGTACTACGTGGCTCTCCACGGAGCAGGATATGACACTTCTTGGGAAGAAGTCCTCGCGAAATAACTTTTCCAAACACAAAAAACAGCACTTTTGCCCGCGGGTCTGCGGCTGCAAAAGTGCTGTTTCTATTTATGAAATTGAGAGCCCTGAACAGGCACAAAATGTTATGCCGTCAGTCCTCGTCGCCGGAAGAAATCGGGATCGTCTTTTCAGCATCATCTGCGGAATCGTCCTGTTCCGGCTTTGCATCGTCGGCAGGTTCTTCTTCCGGCATGTGCACGGTTGTCGGCTGGTCTGCTTCGTCGTCCTCGGAATCGATAGAGCAAACACCGTCTGCACAGCAGCAGCCTGCTGCTTCGGCAGTGTTTTCGGTATCTTCTTCGTTTTCCGGTTCGTCACAGCAGGAGCACTCGTCGTCATTTGTGCAGCCGCCCTCCGGCAGGTCGTCACAATTGCATGCGGCTTCCAGTCGCTTGTCGTGTGCCTTTTTCAGTGCGTAAATAGTTGCAGCGGAAGCTGCGGCAGCTGCTGCAACCATTGCAGCGATAATCGTTCCTTTCATATCGATACCTCTTTTCTCCGACACCATGTCCTGTGCAGGCGTGTGCGAAAGTGTACACGCTGTGGCTCTTCTGCGGGTCGGCGACAGAAAACACAGACGTTTCCAGATTACAGCTTTCGTTTCGCTGTAATATTTCTACATCTATAGTATACCATATTTTCAAAGAAAATACAAGCCCCGACATGCAGATATTTGCGGATTATCCGACAAATTTTTCAGAGGTGACTACCTTTATACACGCTCCAGTGCCTGCTGCAAGTCGGCGAGAATATCCTCGATATTTTCCAGACCTACAGAAATGCGGATCAGTCCGCCGTCAATGCCTGCCGCTTTCAGCTGTTCTTCGGTCAGCTGGCGGTGGGTGGCTGATGCAGGGTGCAGAACACAGGTGCGAATATCTGCCACGTGTACCTCGATGGAAGCCAGCTGCAACGCGTCCATAAAGCGGACAGCAGCTTCTCTGCCGCCCTTGATCGAGATCGAAATGACACCGCAGGTGCCGTTGGGCAGATACTTCTTTGCCATTTCGTGATAGGGGTCGTCCGGCAGGTTGGGGTAGGTGACAGAGGCGATTTTGTCAGACTGTTTCAGCATTTTTGCCACTGCCATAGCGTTTTCGCAGTACTGCTTCATACGTACCGGCAGAGTTTCCAGTCCCAGATTCAGCAGGAACGCGGAGTGTGCCGCCGGATAACAGCCAAAGTCCCGCATCAGCTGCATTCTCGCCTTGATGATGTATGCCATTTTGCCGAACTCTCTGGTGTAGACTACACCGTGATAGCTTTCGTCCGGCTCTGTGAAGTCGGGGAATTTGCCGCTTTTTTCCCAGTCAAATGTGCCGCCGTCCACAATAACGCCGCCGCACTGGAGAGCGTGACCGTCCATGTACTTGGTGGTGGAGTGGATCACAATATCTGCTCCGAATTCAATGGGACGGCAGAGGATCGGCGTGGCAAAGGTGTTGTCTACGATCAGCGGGATCTGGTGGGCATGGGCGATCTTGGCGAACTTTTCAATGTCGAATACTGTCAGTGCCGGATTGGCAATGGTTTCGCCGAAGATCAGCTTGGTGTTGGGCTTTATCGCCTGCGAAATGGTTTCCTCATCTGCCAGCGGGTCTACCCAGATGCACTCGATGCCGAACCGCTTCAGCGTTACGCCGAACAGGTTCACAGTGCCGCCGTAAATGGTGGAAACGGAAACAATGCTGTCGCCGGCTCTGCACAGATTCAGCACCGACAGCAAGGAAGCTGCCTGTCCGCTGGAAGTGAGCATTGCCCCGACGCCGCCCTCCAGTGCAGCGATCTTCTGTTCTACTGCATCGCAGGTGGGATTGGCGAAACGGGAGTACATCGGTTCCGTGGGCATGTCAAACAGTTCCGCCACCTTTTCGGTGGAGTCGAAACGATAAGTGGTGCTTTGTACAATGGGTACTGTGCCGGGGCCGCCGTTTTTCGGGGTATAGCCGGCGTGCAGGCATTTGGTTTCCAGTTTTGCATTCGGATTGCAGGGCTGCATAAAAATTCCTCCAGAGTGTCGGCAGTACACGGGCAGGATTGCCCGAAATCATGTACTGCAAGTTGTATTTTTATGATAAAAAAGATGATACTATTATAGCACATTTTATTCGTTTTGCATAGACGGAATTTTCAAATCTGAACCCATAGAAAAAATCTATGGCAACATCACATAGGAAAGGTGCCGGATTTGCTGAAATTCCGTCGAAAGCCTTCTGCAGAATTGGCAAAAATGCAAATTTTCCAAAAATCCCATTGACATTCTCTTGTAAAAATCGTATAATAAAACTATGTATTGTTGTGCGTGAAGAAGGAATCTGACCAACGGCAGATTCCCGACAAATCAGAATGTCTGGGCAACCACAGAGATTCTGCATGAAATACTCGGGGCAGTTTTTGACCAGTGCACCCAAGGTGCGGGAAAGCTGGAACCATTTTACAACATGCCCTGCTGCCTGTCCGACGGACGTGAATTGCCGGCAGGCTGTATCTATTTAAAGTTTTTCCAACTCTTGAGAAACCCAGAAAAACCACACGGCGAAAAAGGTGGCTTTTCGGGGACAGCCAGAAAATGTACGCGGCGGAGAATCCGAAGTTCTCCGCAGAGATCGCAGGAAAGCAATCCTTTTTTTGTTTTGGAAAATATTTCTCCGAACTTGTGAAAAAGCAGTTTGGGCAGGCATGGTGTGAAACCTGGGGCAGCGTTGCCCTTGTACTGTGCTGCCCTTGCACCAACGTGAATCAGGGGCGATACCGCACAAAGAGCGTCTGGCGACTTTGCACGCCATCTGCTTGCAAATTTCCCGTCATATTTCACAAAAATGCTCGTGAATACATCCAGTATTCACTCCGCTTTTTGTTTCATTTGACGACGCATCTGTCGCACAATCTTTGTGCGGTATTGCCCAGGGTGTCCTTTTTCCATGCAGCCCGTTTTTTCTGAAAAGGCGGTTTGCAGAACAGGCGGAGGAGAATTCTGCCGTCATGCGGCGGCAATGTGCCTGCTGAACAGGCGGCAGTCTGTGCGAGTGCCGATTCAGCAGGCAGACTGACAGTGATTTCGGAAAAGAGAACATTTGTGCTGTCCCCACGTGAGAAAGTGAGGATATTTATTTGGCAAACGAAAAAGAACAGGTAAGAGAAGTACGAAACAATCCCCAGCCCCGCAAGAGAAGCTATGGGGCAAGACCGCGGCAGCAGGGTGCCGGCGAGCGTCCCTCCGGCGGCAATCGCCGTCACAACAACAATCCACGCCCCAGAAACAACAACAATGCACAGCCGACACGGCAGAACCGCCAGAAGCGGACACCGGTACGTATCATTCCGCTGGGTGGTCTGAACGAGATCGGAAAGAACATGACCGTGTTTGAGTGCTGCAATGACATGTTCATTCTGGACTGCGGTCTGGCATTTCCGGATATGGATATGCCCGGTGTGGATATTGTCATTCCGGATTTCACCTATGTGGAGGGCAACAAGGACAAGATTCGCGGCATCGTCATTACCCACGGTCACGAGGACCATATCGGTGGTCTGGCATATCTGCTGAAAAAGATCAATGTGCCGATTTATGGCACCCGCATGACACTGGGACTGATCGAGGGCAAGCTGGAAGAACACGGGCTGCTCAAGCAGGCGAAGCTGATCGAAGTGGAACCCCGCACCACCGTGAGAATGGGCTGCATGGCAGTGGAATTCATCAAGGTGAACCACTCTATCCCCGGTGCAGTCGGCATGGCGATCCATACACCGGCTGGCATCATTGTCCACACCGGTGACTTTAAGGTGGACTTCTCGCCGATCGACGATGAGATCATCGACCTTGCACGATTCGGCGAACTGGGCAGCCGCGGCGTACTGGCACTGATGGCAGACTCCACCAATGCAGAGCGTACCGGCTTTACATGCTCGGAACGCACCGTTGGCGGCAGCTTTGAAAAGCTGTTCAAGCGGGCGGAGGGAAAGCGAATCATTATTGCTACATTCTCCTCCAATGTGCACCGTGTACAGCAGATCATCGATCAGGCAAAGAATTACAATCGAAAAGTAGCGGTGTTCGGCCGCAGCATGGTGCATGTCATCGAAAAGGCGACGGAACTGGGCTATCTGAAAGTGCCCAAGGGCATTATGATCGATATTGATGAAATGAACCGTTATCCGGACGACCAGATTGTACTGGTGACTACCGGTAGTCAGGGTGAACCGCTGTCGGCTCTGACACGTATGGCAATGAACAGCCATAAAAAGGTGACGATCACGCCGAATGACTTTATCATCATCTCCGCGAAGCCGATCCCGGGCAACGAAAAATATGTTACACGGGTAGTCAATGAGCTGATGAAATCCGGTGCGGAAGTCATCTACGAATCCATGTATGAAGTGCATGTTTCCGGTCACGCGTGTCAGGAGGAGTTGAAGCTGATCCAGGCTCTGACGAAGCCGAAGTTCTTCATTCCGGTGCACGGCGAATATAAGCATCTGGTCAAGCATGCGGAAATTGCAAAGTCTATGGGCATGCCCAGCGATCATATCATCATTTCCAAGATCGGTGATGTCATCGAAACCGACGGCAACTCCATGCGTATCGTTTCACAGGTGCCTGCCGGTCGGGTTATGGTAGACGGTCTGGGTGTCGGCGATGTGGGTTCTATCGTGCTGCGGGACAGAAAGCATCTGTCACAGGACGGTCTGATCATTGTAGTGATCGGCATCGAACGAGCAGCCAATGCCGTAGTGGCAGGACCGGACATTATCTCCCGCGGTTTTGTCTATGTGCGGGAGTCGGAAGAACTCATGGACGAGGCACGCAGTGTCATGACGACTGTGCTGGACAACTGCAACGCACGGGACCTCAAGGAATGGGGAACGCTGAAAACCAAGCTGCGTGATGTTCTGTCCGACTTCATCTATGCCAAGACCAAACGCAGCCCGATGATCCTGCCGATCATCATGGAGGTATAAATGCCTGTTACAGGCTCTTGAAGATAGCTGTTGCTGAAAAGCGGCTGTCTGCAAAGGAGAATGCAGCATGAAACGAAAATATGGGGTGATGATCGCCACATGGATCTTGTGGTTTATCAGCGTCCTTGTACCGCTGTTTTGTATGGTGCTCCAGCGAGTGCCCCAGCGGTTTTTGACCATACAATTTCTGGTGATCTTGCTGTTGGGGATTCTGCTCTGTGTCCAGTGGATCTGGCTGCGGCGTGCAGAACGGATACAGAATACCGCTGTCCGCGGCGAGATCGAGGGTGCCGGCATGGCTGCCCTCCAGAGCATGACTGTGCCGATGATTCTGGCGGAACGGGACGGAAAGATCCTCTGGAGCAATGAGATCTTCCAGAACCGCTTCGTGTCGGGACGCTCTGTGCTGGGGCGTTCTGTGCAGGACATGATTCATCTGAATCTGGCGGCTCTGGATCAAAACCGTGACCTGTTAATGGAGCACAACGGGCTGAGCTATCGGGTGCATGCCGTTTCCAGTGTCCAGAACCAGCAGGAAATCATTGCGGTGCAGTTTCTGGAAATCACAGATATTCTGCGGTTGCAGCACGAGCAGACCAACTCCCGTCCCTGCGTAATGCTGCTGGTGATCGACAGCTATGACGATTTGCTGCAATACGCCAGAGAAAGCGAAAAGGCACAGGTTTCCGCCGAGGTGGAACGGGTGCTGGAAAACTTTATGCAGGGGACCGAGGGCATTATCCGCAAGGTGGAAAACGATCTGTTCTATGCGGTAATGGAATCCCGCTATCTGCACGAGATCATGAACAACCGGTTCCATGTGCTGGACGAGGCACGGCAGATTCGTGTCAATGACCGCATGCACATCACCTTTTCCATTGGCGTGGGTGACGGCGGTTCTACATTGGCGGAGAGCGAGAAGTTTGCCCGCCAGTCGCTGGATATGGCACTGGGACGGGGCGGCGATCAGGCGGCAGTGAAAACGGAGAACGGGTTCTGCTTTTTCGGCGGTGCCTCCAAGGGCATCGAGAAGAAGTCCAAAACCAAGATTCGCTCCATTGCCCTTGCCATGCAGGAACTGATCGAAAATTCCGATCAGGTGTTCCTTATGGGACACCGCTTCGGCGATCTGGATTCCGTAGGCTCTGCCTGCGGTCTGGCGGGAGCCGTGCGGCTGATGCAGAAGCCGGCGTATGTGGTGGTGAACCAGCAAAGCTGTCTTGCCACTCAGCTGATCGACCGTATGCAGCAGTGTCCGGACGGTCCGAAGTTTATGGAACCGGTGGACGCACTGGCACAGGTGACGGACAACAGCCTGCTGATCGTCGTGGATACCCACAACAAGGACATTCTGGAAAGCGTGGATCTGTACCATGCGGCACGATATGTCATTGTCATCGACCACCACCGGAAAAATGTGAATTTCATTGAAAATGCAGTGATTTTCCACCACGAACCCTATGCGTCGTCTGCTTCGGAAATGGTGACGGAGATCATACAGTATTTCCGGCTGGATACCGAGGTTTCCTCGGCATATGCCGATGCCCTGCTGGCGGGAATCATGCTGGATACCAAGAATTTTGTCATGCGTACCGGTGTGCGAACCTTTGAAGCGGCGGCGTATCTGCGGAAGATCGGGGCGGATACGGTACAGGTCAAGTCCCTGTTCTCCAATACGATTTCCATGTACTCCATGCGTGCCCAGATCGTGGCACATGCGGAATTGTACCGGAACAACGCCATTTCTGCCGTGAAGCTACAGGACAAAAATGCCCGTGTGCTGGCGGCACAGGCGGCAGATGAACTGTTGAGCATTCAGGGCGTGGAAGCTTCCTTTGTGCTGTATCTGGAAGAAACCGGCGTGGGAATCTCCGCACGCTCTATGGGTAATGTCAATGTACAGGTCATCATGGAGCAGCTGGGCGGCGGCGGTCACCAGACAATGGCGGCAACGCAGCTGAAGGGCTGTACCATTCAGGAGGCAAAGGAACAGCTGCTGCTGATTCTGGAAGCACAGGAAAATGAAACATAAGGAAACACTGCATAAAGCCCGCCTGACGGCTTTGCACGCAATCTGCGTGCAGATTTTCCGTCATATTGCCCAGAAATCCCTTGCCAGACATACAGTCTGCCTGCGGAATTTCTGTACAATCTGCCGAAAAATCAGACAACGCATCTTACGCACAAGCTTTATTCCGTGTTTCCATAATCGGATAAGCATTTCCTTAAAGTAAAGAAAAGGAGAGAGAACCATGAAAGTAATTTTTATGCAGGACGTAAAAGGCTCTGGAAAAAAGGGCGAAGTGAAAAACGTTTCTGACGGCTATGCCCGCAACATGCTGCTGAAAAAGGGGCTGGCAGTAGAAGCAACACCGCAGAACCTGTCGGAACTTTCCGGAAAGCAGTCCTCCGCAGCCCACAAGATCGACGTGGAAAAGCAGAATGCACAGGCAATTGCTGACAAGCTGAAAGGACAGACCGTTCACGCCGGAGCAAAGGCTGGCAACGGCGGCAGACTGTTCGGGGCAGTTACTGCGGCACAGATCGCGGAGTGCATTGAAAAGCAGTTCGGCTGCAAAATCGACAAGAAGAAGATCGGTCTGAAATCGGACATCAAAAATTTCGGCAGCTATGAGGCAGATATTCGCCTGTACACCGGCATTTCTGTCAAGGTGACTGTAGAAGTTGTCGAGGAATAAAGGCAACACCGCACAAAGAGCGTCTGGCGACTTTGCACGCCATCTGCTTGCAAATTTCCCGTCATATTTCACAAAAATGCTCGTGAATACATCCAGTATTCACTCCGCTTTTTGTTTCATCTGACGAAAAATTTGACGACGCATCTGTCGCACAATCTTTGTGCGGTATTGCCCAGAATCATCAGCAACAGAGCAATGCGGGTACGGTTTTCGTCCCGCATTATTTTTCCAAGGAGGGATTTTCATGGCAGATACAGTGTATTCTTCCAACGAAGCCGCAGAACTGCCCTTTAGTCTGGAAGCAGAACAGACTGTGCTGGGTGCCATTCTGCAAGACCCGAATGTACTGCCGGTAGTATTGGAAACCGTTCGTCCGGAATGCTTTTTCAATCCCCAGCATCAGGAACTGTTCCAGATCATTCTGCAAATGTTCACTTCCGGTGAAAGAGCAGACGTGGTGACGGTGCTCAATGTGGCAGTGCAACGCAAGGTGTTCGAAACCGCCGCAGAGGGCAGAAATTATCTGGCGGCGTTAATCAACAGTGTGCCGTCTACCTCGAATATCGAGAGCTACTGTGCCATTGTTACGGAAAAATATTATATCCGTTGTCTGGCATATGCGGCACGGGGCATTTTGCAGGACATTCAGTCCGGCGAGGGCAGTGCCCAGATGCTCATGGACGCGGCAGAACAGCGGATTTATGACATTCGGCAGGGCAAGGACGTGCAGGGGCTGACCAAGATCGGCGATGCCATTTGTGAAGCCTATGACCATGTGGGCAAAATTGCAGGGCCGGACAAAGAAAAATATGTAGGTGCCAGAACAGGATTTTCCTATCTGGATACGGTGACTTCCGGTCTGAACAAGTCGGATCTGCTGCTGATCGCTGCCCGCCCTGGTATGGGTAAAACTTCTTTCGCCCTGAACATTGCCACCAACGTGGCACGGCACAGCGGCAAGGAAGTGGCGATCTTTTCGCTGGAAATGTCCAAGGAGCAGCTTGCCACCCGTATGCTTTCTTCGGAAGCACTGGTAGATTCCCAGAAGCTTCGCAACGGCTTTCTCACCAACGAGGACTGGGTGCGGCTTGCCACCAGTGCCGGCGTTCTTAGCGGACTGCCCATGTACATTGACGATACTGCCAGCATCAACGTGCAGCAGATCAAGGCGAAGCTGCGGCGTATGAAGAATCTGGGACTGGTGGTCATTGACTATCTCCAGCTGATGGGCTCTACCCTGAAAACCGACAACCGTGTACTGGTGGTTTCGGAACTGACGCGTCAGCTGAAAATCATGGCGAAAGAACTGGATATTCCCATTATTGTTCTGTCCCAGCTGTCCCGTGGTCCGGAAGGACGTAACGACAAGCGGCCGATGCTGTCTGACCTCCGTGAATCCGGTTCTATCGAGCAGGACGCGGACATTGTAATGTTTCTCTATCGGGATGCTTACTATAATAAGGACAGCCCCACGCCGAACATTTCCGAGTGCATCGTGGCAAAGAACCGTCACGGCGAAACCGGTACCGTCAAGCTGATGTGGGACGGTCAGTTCACTCGCTTCTCCAATGCGGAAATGCGTGATGAGGGCTGATGCTGTTTCCCGTGCAGTACTGGAGCAACTGCGGGAGTTGCACTGTCTGGAACCGGAACAGACTGTCTGCTGTGCCCTTTCCGGCGGGGCGGACAGCGTGTGTCTGCTCCGCTGCCTGCTGGAACTGCGTCCGGTGCTGGGTATTACAATTACAGCGGTGCATGTCAATCACCACCTCCGCGGAGCCGAAAGCGAACGGGACAGAGCATTCTGTCAGCAGCTTTGTGCAGGGCTGGGCGTGCGGCTGGCGGTCTATGATGTGAATCCGGCAGCAAGGGCAGCACAGGAGCACTGCTCCGAGGAACTGGCGGCAAGGGAATGCCGGTATGCTGCTTTTGCACAGGTGCAGGCGGACTGGATCGCCACGGCACACACCGCCTCGGACAATCTGGAAACGGCAGTGCACCGGCTGGTGCGGGGAGCAAGCCTGCATGGACTGACGGCAATTCCGCCGAAAAACGGGCGGTTTCTCCGTCCGCTGCTGCGGGTGACACGGCGGCAGGTGGAACAGTATCTGAAATCACTGGGGCAGACCTATGTCACCGACAGCACCAACCTCACCGATGCCTACACCCGCAACCGGATTCGGCATCAGGTGATTCCGGCACTGGAACAGCTGAACCCTTCTGTAGAACGCACGGTTTCCTATACCCTGCGGAGCCTGCGGCGGGAGGACGATTTTCTGCACCAGCAGGCACAGGCAGCCTATGCCAAATGCCATACCGGAAAGAATACCCTTTCCGGCTTGGAAACGCTTCACGAGGCGTTGCAGTTCCGGTGTATTGCCATGCTGCTGGAGGAGGCGGGGATCTCCTGTGAAGCTCCGCTGCTGGAACGGCTGGCGGCACTGGCACGGCAGGGCGGCAGGTGGAATTTGTCTGGTGCTGTTTATGCTGTGGGAAAGTCGGGCACACTGACCATAGAAACGGTGCAGCTGCCGGAGCCTTTGCCGGAAGCGATCCCTCTGCAAATGGGGGAAAACCGGCTTTTTTCAGGTTTTGTGTTGCATGCCCGACTGGAAACAGTGTCGCCTGCGGAAAATGTTGCAAATATTCATAAAAAATTTGCAAATGCGTGTCTGGATTATGATAAAATAAAAGGTGAAATCTTCCTGCGTCCCAGACAGTCTGGCGACCGCATGCAGCTTTCCGGCAGAGGGTTTACCTCTGCTCTGAAAAAACTGATACAGGCGAATCTTCCGCCGGAACGCCGCCGCACGGCTCATGTGCTGGCAGATGCAGACGGGGTGATTTTCGCCGAGGGCGTGGGCTGTGCCGCAAGAGTTTGTCCGGACGGAGAAACCAGACGGCTGCTGGTGCTGGAAATTCTCGGGAAATGGTGTAAACTTGATGCAGCAGTTCCCTCGCAATGATATAGAGAGAACTGGCGGCAATGCTGCCTGCCGGTTTCCTTTTCAACAGAATGGAGTGAATGTAATTTGACACCAAAGAAAGGCCGTGGGATCGGAGCGTATCTGCTCGTTGTCGTGGTATTGATCGTGGCACTGGTTTTCCTGCTGAACGGACTGAAAACCGGCGGCAAAGAAACCAAATATTCCGACATTATGAAGTACTTCGATAATTATGAAGTTACTGCGTACACCTTGGATCTGGGCTCCGGCGAACTGAAGCTGACGCTGGACGACGGGGATAAGCTGACCTATGATGTGCCCAATGTATCGGTATTCCGTGATGATACGAAGGACTATCGCACCAGCTATAACCAGAAGCACCCCGATGCTCCGCTGCAGGTGGACTATTATAAGATTCGGGATACTTCGTGGCTGCTGACGCTGATTCCCACACTGGTGCTGCTGGGGCTGATGATCTTCCTGTTCGTGTTCATGATGCGGCAGGCAAACGGCGGCGGCAAGTACACCACCTTCGGCAAGGCAAACATCAAGAATCAGGCGAACACCCGCAAGGCAACCTTTGCCGATGTGGCAGGTGCCGATGAGGAAAAGCATGAACTGGAAGAAATCGTAGACTTCCTGAAAAATCCGCGGAAGTATGCGGAACTGGGTGCCCGTATTCCCAAGGGCGTACTGCTCATGGGGCCTCCCGGAACCGGTAAGACCCTGCTGGCGAGAGCTGTTGCAGGAGAAGCCGGCTGCCCGTTCTTCTCCATTTCCGGTTCGGATTTCGTGGAAATGTTTGTGGGTGTCGGTGCGTCCCGTGTCCGTGACCTGTTCGATCAGGCGAAGAAAAACGCTCCGTCTATTATCTTTATCGATGAAATTGACGCAGTCGGCCGCCACCGCGGCACCGGCATCGGCGGCGGACACGATGAACGGGAACAGACCCTGAACCAGCTGCTGGTGGAAATGGACGGCTTTACCGGCAAGGACAACGTCATTGTCATTGCTGCCACCAACCGGCGGGATATTCTGGATCCGGCTCTGCTGCGTCCGGGACGGTTTGACCGTCAGATCGTAGTTGGCTATCCGGACGTTAAGGGTCGGGAACAGATCCTGAAAGTACACACCAAGAGCAAGAGCATCGGACCGGACGTAGACCTGACTACCATTGCCAAGTCTACCGTGGGATTTACCGGTGCTGATCTGGAAAATCTGGTGAATGAAGCCTGCCTGCTTGCTGCACGGAAAAATAAAAAGGCAATCACCATGGACGAAATTCAGGAGGCGACCATTAAGGTGATCGCCGGACCGGAAAAGAAGTCTCATAAGGTAACGCCCAAGGAAAAGCGGCTGACCGCATTCCACGAGGCAGGGCATGCAGTCTGCACCTATTACTGCGATCATCAGGATAAGGTGCATCAGGTGTCCATTATCCCCAGAGGTATGGCTGGCGGCTATACCATGTCCCTGCCGGAGCAGGACAAAAGCTTCGTTTCCAAAAAGGAAATGGAAGAAAACATCATCACGCTGCTGGGCGGACGTGTGGCAGAACAGCTGGTGCTGGACGACATCTCCACCGGTGCCTCCAACGACCTGGAACGTGCCACTTCTACCGCACGGAGCATGGTGACTCGTTACGGCTTCAGCGAAAAGCTGGGACCGATCGTCTATGGCAATGACCAGAACGAGGTTTTCCTCGGCAGAGATCTGGGCTCGTCCCGCGATTACTCCGACCGCGTTGCCGGTGAGATCGATGACGAAGTACGGAACATCGTGGAAAAGGCATACGACAAGGCAACGGCGATCCTGCAAATGCACATGGATCAGCTGGAACTGCTGGCAAAGTATCTGATGATCCACGAGAAGATCGAAAAGGATGACTTCGAAACCCTGATGCAGGGCAAAATGGATCCCTCCCAGTTTGAGGAAACACCGGCAGAACCGGAAACCTCTGCAACAGAAGCAGAACCGACAGAAGAAAAGCCCACGGAAAATGGAGATTCTTCTGCACCTACAGAAGCGTAAACAATTGTTGTTATGGCAATACCGCACAAAGATTGTGCGACAGATGCGTCGTCGAATTTTTCGTCAGATGAAACAAAAAGCGGAGTGAATACTGGATGTATTCACGAGCATTTTTGTGAAATATGACGGAAAATTTGCAAGCAGATGGCGTGCAAAGTCGCCAGACGCTCTTTGTGCGGTATTGCCTTATAAAAAGGCTGTCACATGCAAAGAATCATGTGACAGCTTTTTTGCGTATGAGTTGACTTTAGCCGTTTCACTGGACAGCATGGCAAAGAAAAATGCCGACTGTGACTGCGACGGCGAAGTGGGCAGCAATGATGCCGTTTCTCTGATGCGGTTTCTGGTACATCTGATCAACATACTACCGGAGCCAGACCTTTCTTAAAGGCAACAAATAAAGGCAACAAAAACGCCCTGCAACAGTTCAATTGTTGCAGGGCGTTTGCTTTTCGGAAATTTTCAGTTACTGTTGTTCGATCATCGGGCGGTTAAGAATCTGCATGAATTCTTCGCCGGTGATCGTTTCGTGTTCATACAGATACTTCGCGATCTCGTGCAGCTTCGGCTGGTTTGTCTGTAACAGCTGCATTGCCTTGTCGTACTGTGTCTGAATGATCTCTGTGACCTTCTTGTCGATCTTGGTCTGGGTTTCCATGGAGCAGGTCAGGCTGGCATCACCGCCGAGGTACTGGCTCTGGACGGTTTCCATTGCCACCATGCCAAACTCGCTGCTCATACCGAACCGGCTCACCATAGAGCGTGCCAGCTTGGTTGCCTGTTCAATATCGTTGGAAGCACCGGTGGTGATCTCGTGGAAGATCAGTTCCTCTGCGGCACGTCCGCCGGTAAGCGTTGCGATCTTGTTTTCCATTTCGGTTTTGGTCATGAGGTAATGTTCGCCCTCGTCCACCTGCATGGTGTATCCCAGTGCACCGGAAGTGCGGGGGATAATGGTGATCTTCTGCACCGGAGCAGACTGGGACTGGAGGGCAGCCACCAGAGCGTGTCCCACTTCGTGATAGGAAACTGTTAGCTTTTCCTTGTTGGACAGCACGCGGTTTTTCTTCTGATAGCCGGCAATGACGACTTCCACGCTCTCCATGAGATCTTCCTGTGTGGCACAGGAGCGTCCCAGACGAACGGCACGGAGTGCAGCCTCGTTGATGATGTTCGCCAACTCTGCACCGGAAGCACCGGCAGCTGTGCGGGCAATGGCGGAGAAATCCACATTTCCTGCCAGCTTGATTTTCTGGGCGTGGACTTTCAGAATGTCGATACGTCCCTGTAGATCCGGCAGTTCCACCGGAATCCGGCGGTCAAACCGTCCTGGACGGAGCAGGGCAGGATCAAGGGATTCCGGACGGTTGGTCGCTGCCAGAATGACAACGCCCTTGGAACCGTCGAAGCCGTCCATTTCGGTCAGCAGTTGATTCAGGGTCTGTTCCCGTTCGTCGTTGCCGCCGTACTGTCCGCCGTCACGCTTTTTACCAATGGTATCGATCTCATCGATAAAGACGATACAGGGAGCCTTTTCGTTTGCCTGCTTGAACAGATCACGCACCTTTGCGGCACCCATGCCCACGAACATTTCCACGAATTCCGAACCGGAAATGGAAAAGAACGGGACGTTGGCTTCGCCGGCAACGGCTTTCGCCAGCAGTGTTTTACCAGTTCCGGGAGGTCCCACCAACAGGGCACCCTTGGGCATGGAAGCACCGATCTCCTTGTAACGCTCCGGCTTGTGGAGATAGTCCACGATCTCTGCCAGCAGTTCCTTGGCTTCTTCCTCGCCGGCAACGTCCTTGAACTTGATGCCGGTGGTGGACTTGACGTAGACCTTGGCATTGCTCTTGCCCATGCCGAACATCATGGAGCTGTCGCCGCCGCCCATACGCTGTACCATTTTCTTGTTGAAGAAGTGGAACACCAGCAGCATCAGGGCAATGGGCAGCACGCAGGTGATCAGGATGTACAGCAGAGGACTGGTGCCGCTGTCGATCTCCGATTCAAACTTTGCACCGGAGGCGTACAGCCGGTCGATGAGTTCCGGATCGTTCAGGGTGCCGGTCTGGTATACCTGCTTTTCGTCCTTGTCAGTAAATGTGATCTGACTGCTTTCGATCTTGACAGAGCCGATTTCCTTGTTCTCTGTCATGCTGATGAATGTGTCGTAGCCGACTTCCTTGACGCGTCCCTTGAACAGATTCGGGAACACAAACGCCTGAAGCAGCATGAACACACATAACGCGATCAGCCAGTATGAGATCCATGATTTTTTGGGCTTTTTGGATTCTTCCATATACATACTCCTCTCTGTGCCGTATGCTGAAAGACACGGCGGGGAATCTGCCGAAATCTTGGGAAACAGATTCCGGCTGTCTTTTCATGATGACAATAGCATACCACATCTTTTTGTAAAATGCGGGCACACTTTGTGATAATTTCATGAGAATTGGGGAATGCTGTGGAACAAGCTTTATTCAGTATTGCCTTAGAAAATATTTTTTGCAAACACCAGTACCTGATATGTTGTGCCGTTGCTGTCTGTCAGGACAAATGAACGTTCTGCCTGATTCAGCAGCGGATCTTTTCTTTCGTCAAGTTTCTGATATTCGGCGTTGTTCAGCAGCAGGAAATAGTTTTTCTGTTCCGGCTGATCTTCATACCACCTAGAATCAGTCTGATAGGTCGCCTTTTGTATGCCATTCTCATTTACGCTGACATTGCGTACTTTTAGTTTTTCGCCGGAGATCACTGTGATTGCATTGGCATGCCAGAAGGTGGCATATCCATAGGTCAGTCCTTGTTTCTCCAGCATATTGGTCAGCTGGTACTGTACGTTGACTTCCTCCGCATTGGTGGGCAGCAACAGGACATTGCAGGCACTTAACAGGCAGAAACATGCCAGCGGCACGCAGAGAACGCCCGCCGCACGCTGCATAGTTTTCTGTTTGGTAATTGCCCAGCGTAGGAATGCCATAGATACAATGAAAGCCGTGCAGACAATCGGACTGAGCCGCCAGTTTGCCACAGAAAGTGCACCGCAGAGATAGCCCACGAGAATCAATCCGGTGACTGTCCAGTGTGCCCAGAGTAAAATACGCATCTGTCTGCCGGACTGTCCCCGATACTTGGCGTAACAGCAGGTCGCTGCAACAGGCAGCACTGCCAGAATCAGTGCGGTGATGATACGGATCAGGTTCATGATACTTTCTCCGGACATTAGTTTTTTGTCAGGAATGTCCTCCAGTCCCAGCAGTGTCATCCATGCCAAGGGCAGTTTTTGAAAGTGCTCCGTCCAAGTTTCCTGAGCAGTCCAGTTGGAATAATTATCTGCATATGCACCTACAACGCCGTTTGCCCAGAGATTTCCCAATTTCATGCCGGCAATGATTGCGATTCCCAGAGAAAGCAACAGCAGCAGTACACGAGTATTCTTTTGGTGCAGCAGTGGTGTTTTTCGATCCAGCACCCGTTCCAGAAACAGACCAGCCAGAATAGGCAGTGCAAAGATCGTGATCGCCGTGATCTGGTCGGTGCAGCAAAGTGTGAAAAACAGGAACAGTGCGATAAAGGTCAGGATCGTATGCATGCGGACCTTTCGCGTCTGACGTATTGCCGACAGATTTTGCAGCCGGAACAGCAGTGCCAGTCCGAAGAACAGGAATAAGATTCCTAAACTATAATAAATGGTATGCCCCCAGAAGATTTCCCGCAGTTTTTTGCTGGCACTGAGAAGCATGAGGAATGCCGCCGCTGTGATGCAGTTCCATCGGGAATCCCAGTGCATTTGCCGAAGCATCCAACACAATGATGCCGTGAACAGAAAGAAAAAGACCAGCATTCCCATCATATTGGTTGTCATGGAAAAACCGAAAAGCGGCAGGAACAACAGCATTAACAGGCTGCCGCCAAAGGGCAGCAGACAAGCATAGGAAAAGTCTGGATCAATCAGCTTTCCGCTGTCATAAGTCGCCTTTGCCCAGTAGAGCGTATCAGTGCAGTCTGCATGAAATTCGCCTTTTGACGGACAGAGAATATAGTATGCCACCACGCCCACTGCAGTCAGCAGCAGCACTGGCGGAAGTATGATGCAGAAGCTTTCCCAGAGCAGTTTTCCCAAAGGTTTTTGGGGCTTGTTCTCTGGCGTTTGTTCAGCAGTGACCACAGACGGTTTTGGCTCAGATAAGGAAGAACTGTTGGATTCTGTCGGCTCGTTCGGCGACAGGGTTGTATTTGATGCGGTATCCTGTTCTGCTGCGTTTTTTTGCAGATATTTTGATATGGTTATAGATAACCCCTCCTTTTCAGACGGAGGCTGTTCCTGTAAGCACCTCTGCGGGATAGTTCAGCTGCTGCGGAGTCCAGTTTGTCAGAATGGGCTGATACTCCCGAGCCATTGCCTTGGCACCCTCCAGATCGTGAGCCAGATAGTTGCCGCATTCCTGCCGCTTGCCGCCGGGGATCTCGCCGGTGAAGTCCAGTACATACTGTAAAGTTTCCTGCACCAGCCGAATGGCATCGGCACCGGAAACGGTATTGCGGGTGAGGAAATAGAAGCCGGTGCGGCAGCCCATGGGTCCCACATAGACCACGCCGTCAGACAGCGGGGTGTTCCGGACATAGGTGGCGAACAGGTGCTCAAATGTGTGCAGGGCGTTGTCCTCCAGATAGTCGCCTGCCGGATTGTTGGGGAGCTTCATTCGCAGATCATAGGTGATGACATCGCCGTCCACGCGGGAAATGTACATACCGGGCTTCAAATAGTCGTGATTGATCGTAAAACTGGTGATTTGTTTCATTGTTTATGCCTCCAAAAAATTACGGCAACCCCGCACAAAGCCCGCCTGACGGCTTTGCACGCAATCTGACGATGCAGCTTACGCACATGCTTTGTGCGGTGTTGCCTTGCGAAATTTTTTCGCATTGGTTTCATTATAGCAAACAATGCCGGGGATTGTCAAGTGAAAGCCACGAAAAAACACCCGCCGGCATGCCGACGGGTGCTGTCTTACAGTACCACTTTTACCTGATATTTTTCCAGCCAGTAGTTCATCTGGACGAAGTACGCCATAATTTGCGGACGTGTCATCAGCTGTCCGTACCACTGCACGGATTCCTCGCTTTCCAGCAGTCGTTCCAGCATTTCCTTCCGCACGATTTGCAGCACCGGCGAAAGCGGATCTGCCACCACATGCCGGAGCATTTCTGAAACCGCCTGTAAATAGCTGGGGTTGTGGGTCTTGGGATAGGGACTCTTTTTCCGCCAGAGCACTTCCGGCGGCAGAACGTCCTGCATTGCCGTCCGCAGCAGTCCCTTTTCGTAGCCGTTCCAGTCCTTGTACTCCCACGGAACATTGTAGAGATACTCCGCAATGCGGTAATCGCAGAACGGCACACGGACTTCCAGAGCGTTGTACATGCTCATGCGGTCTTTCCGGTCTAACAGCGTCTGCATGAACCAATCCAGATTCAGCTTCATCATTTCCCGCATGCGGGATTCCAGCGGGGAATCGTCCGGCAGCTTTTCCGCGGCAGCCACCGTGCGGGCATAGGCACTCTGCACGTATGCCTGTGCATCGATCTCCGCCGCAATTTCCGGCAGGAGAAACTGTGTCCGGTAGGCAGTGCTCTGTGCCCACGGGAACCCATTGATGCGGCGAATGTCTGCGTCCCGATACCACGGGTATCCGCCGAACAATTCGTCGGCACATTCACCGGACAGAGCCACTGTGACTTCCTGCCGGATCTCCCGACAGAACAGCAGCAGGGAACTGTCTACGTCTACCATGCCGGGGAGGTCGCGGGCATCTACGGCGGCATAGAGTGCTTCCGCCAGAGCCGGTGTGTCCAGCACCGTCCAGTGATGCCGGCAGCCCAGATAGCGTTCCATAGCACGGATATAGGTGGGATCGCTGGTGGGCTGGAAGTGGCTTTTCTGAAAGTAGCGGTCGTTGTCCCGATAGTCCACGGAAAAGGTGTGGAGTTCCCTGCCCTGTTCCTGCATGACCTGATTTGCCAGCGAGGAGAGCAGGCTGGAATCCAGTCCGCCGGACAGGAATGTTCCAATGGGCACATCGGAGATCATCTGCCGCCGGACGGCATCCGTCACCAGTTCCCGCACATGGGCGGCGGTGTCGGCAAAGTTCTCCGTATGTTCTGCGGCGTGCAGTTCCCAGTAGGGGTGGAGATGCAGCTGCCCCTGCATGTAGTAGCCGCAGTGTGCCGGCTTCACCTCCCGTATAGTGCGGAACACGCCGCCGCCGGCAGTCCGCCCCGGCCCCATGAGCAGCAGTTCTGCAATGCCGGTCTTGTCGATCTCGTGGGGCACATCGGGGTGCTGGAGCAGTGCCTTGATCTCGGAGCCAAAGACAAAGCCGTTGGGGATCTCCGCGTAAAACAGCGGCTTTACGCCGATGCGGTCCCGTGCCAGAAACAGTCGGCGGGCACTGTGCTCCCAGACGGCAAAGGCAAAAATGCCGTTGCACTGTTCCACACAGCGGGGGCCCCAGTGCACATAGGATTGCAGAAGCACTTCCGTGTCGCAGTGTGTCTGAAATACTGTGCCCTCCTGTTCCAGCTGTGTCCGCAGTTCGGCGGTGTTGTACAGCTCGCCATTGTAGACAATGGTATAGGTTTCTCCGCCGGCAGTGACCTCCATAGGCTGCCTGCCCTTTTCCACGTCAATGACCGCCAGCCGCGTGTGTGCCATAGCACACTGGGGCGAGAGAAAAATGCCCTCTTGGTCGGGACCGCGGCGTTGCAGTGTTCGCTGCATTTTCCGCAGCAGCAATTCCTGCTGCCGCAGGTCTTGTTCCAGATGTACCATGCCGGTAATTCCGCACATAGAAAAAACCTCCGTTTCGATCACTTTCTGCGTACCTCTATACTCTATGCGGGAATGCGGAAAATCTTGCAAAAAAGACAACCCGCCTCCGGAAAAATCCGGAAACGGGTTGATTCCTTTTGTTCAAGGCAACACTGCACGCAGATTGCGTGCAAAGCCGTCAGGTGGGCTTTGTGCGGTATTGCCTTAAGCTATCGCCGTTTACTGCGGCAGGTTAGTGACAATATGGACTAAGAACTGCATCAGTACTACAGCATCATCGCTTGTAAGTTCGCCGTCCTGCCTGCAGTCGCTGTTCTGGCGGGCAGCACTGGACAGTGTGACTGCATTGGCGACTGCTTTGTTCAGCAGTACTGCATCAGTGATGTCCACTCTGCCGTCCAGATTGGTGTCACCGTACAGAACCGTGGAACTCGGTACTTCTGAAGTCTTTTTCGTGGTGGTTGCCTTGGTAGTTGCCTTTGTGGCTGCTGTTGTGACTGTGGTTACCGGAGCCGCAGCGGTAGTTTCTGCAGGTGCTTCGGTAGTCATTACCGGAACCGCGGTAGTAGTTTCTGTGGGTGCTTCGGTAGTCAGCACCGGAGCAGCGGTAGTGGTTTCTGCGGGTGCTTCGGTAGTCATTACCGGAACCGCGGTAGTAGTTTCTGTGGGTGCTTCAGTAGTCGGCACCGGAGCAGCGGTAGTGGTTTCTGTGGGTGCTTCGGTAGTCACCACCGGAGCAGCGGTAGTAGTTTCTGTGGGTGCTTCGGTAGTCACCACCGGCGGTTCCGTAGTGGTCACCGGTGTGGGAATGGCTCCGATAGCGGTAATATTCCACATCTGATCCATGCTGCCGTTTTTGGTCCACTGGAGCACGTTTGCTCCCTGTTCCTTGGAGGCGGCAGCAACGCCTAAGGCTCCCTTATCCTTGGAAGCACGTGTCACAATATAATAGGTGCCGTCGGGATTGGGGATAAACTTGAACAGCTGTGCGGAAGTTTTGGTGTTGGTGAAGATCTGAATGTTGGTGCCGTCGTCGCCCTTGCCCTCGGCAACGTCCAGATAATAGGTCTTTCCGTCGCCCAGTCGGGACAGGATATAATAGTAGCCGTCACCAAATTCTTTCAGTGTCCAGTTCTGGCAGTCGTTGCCGTTGGCACCCCACTGCTGCACGTTGGCACCGGCTTCTGCACTGGCATCTTTGACTTCCAGATACAGTGCACTGTTGGCGTTCTGGAACTGGTATACCTGACTGGTGTCCAGCTTCACACCGGCAGCGGTGGTTTCTTCCAGAATCCAGTGCTGGCAGGCGTTGCCGTTGCTCTCGTACTGCTGGACATTTGCTCCGCTGGATTTGCTGGCATTTTCTACCTCTACGCAGCTTTTCAGATTAGAGGCCTTGGTGTAAATGGTGTAGGAGCCGTCCTCGTTCAGAGCGAACAGGAACTGTTGTGCCTGTTCGCGGCTGCTCTTGGTCCAAAGGGCAGCGTTGGTGCCGTTGTCTGCCTTGCCGCCGGAGATGTCCATGAGGTAGGTGATCTGATCGCCTACCTGACTGTACAGATAATAGTAACCGTCACCGGCGGAAATCGCCCGCCATGTGTTGTGGGCGGCGGCACTGTCCGCACCCCACTGCTGGAGATTGGCACCAGCTTCTGCACTGCCGTTGGCAACTTCCAGATACAGTCCGCTGTTTACATTTTTCAGCATGAATACAGAGCCTTCCGGCAGAACTGCCGCAGTGGGCGTTACCGGTTCAGGGTTTGGCGTAGGTGTGGGCGTTGGAGTAGTCTGTCCCAGCACAGTGACGCTGGGACGTGCCGGCAGGGGCTGGTCGGAGCCGAGGGAGAAGCTGGCATGGGGTGGCTGGTTATAGGCAGTTTGCTGTGCCGAAACCTGTACCCGATACTGGGGATCATGCATCAGAGTTGTGATGCGGTAGTCCGTGTCGTAGGGCGTGCAGTAAATGCGAATGGATTTGCTGTCTGCTCCGCGGACGATCAGTTCTTCCCGCCAGTCGCCGAAGATGTCGGCAGACAGGCAGGGCGTTCCCTTGGTGGTGTTGCAGGTGTAATAGCCGTCTGTGGTGAGCAGGGTGGTCAGCTTGCCGTCTGCTCCCATTTTGGAAATGGTGGCAGGGGAGTCGGTGTAGCCGTCCAGAATCTCCCGTTCCAGATCGCCGTCCCAGTAGGACAAAAAGTTGACTGCCGGTCTGCGGCAACTGAGGGTGTTGCCGCTGCCGTCAAAGACATCGTTCCCCAGTCCCCAGAACTCTGCTCCCTTGTTGCCTGTCCAGACATTGTCCGCACAGCAGCGTCCGGTGTCGCCGGAACCGTCCTTGTGGAAGATGATCTTGCCGTTGGAAGCGTCTACCAGTGAAACGCCGTAGGGTTTGTCTTCGTGGCAGATCCACAGTTCCAGCCCCTTGCGGTCGGGGAGAAGATCGCCCAGATGCATGGCATCGCCGTGTCCCTTGTTCAGACACCACAGCACCTTGCCGTTGTCGTCGATACAGGTGGAGCCGGTGATGATCTCCTGCTTGCCGTCGCCGTCCACATCGGCAGCCATGCTGTTGTGGTTGCCGTCGCCGTAGCCGGCAACGCTCTTGTCGTTTCCGGTGTCAAACGCCCAGCGTTTCACCAGTTTTTTGTTGACCACGTCATATGCCGTGGCTGTCATGCGGGTGTAATAGCCTCGTCCGGTGACAACACTGGGCTTGCTGCCGTCCAGATATGCCACAGTGCCCCAGAAGCGGTCGACACGGTTGCCGTAGCTGTCGCCCCACTTGGAAACTGTGCCGCGGGACGGTTCATAGTTCACGGTGTCCAGTGCTGCACCGGTGCTGCCGTCGAACAGGGTGTAGTACTCCGGACCGGAGAGCACATAGCCGTTGGAGTTGCGGTAATCCTTGGAGGCGTCTCCGATGACCTTGCCCTTGCCGTCCACAGTGCCGTCAGCAGTTTTGCAGGTCATTTCTGCCTTACCGTCACAGTCGAAGTCTGCCACGAAAAACTGCGTGTAGTGAGCACCGGCACGAATGTTCTTGCCTAAGTCGATCCGCCACAGCCGCGTGCCGTCCAGTCGGTAGCAGTCAATAAAGACGTTTCCCGTCTTGCCTTTCTGGGAATTGTCCTTGGAGTTGGACGGATCCCATTTCATGAAAATCTCGTACATGCCGTCCCCGTCCACATCGCCGACGGAGCAGTCATTGGGGGAGTAGGTGCAGCCGCTGCCGGTGGGCGGATCCAGATTGATCTGAAAGTAATTCTGATTGTAGATCATGGTACAGTTGGAAGTGGAAACCACTTTGCCGTTTTCCACGGTGTCCACCCGATACTGGTCGGTGCTCTTGCCGCTGCCGTCCAGATAACAGGTGGATTCTCCGGCGTTGCTGGTGTAGATCAGCGTGTTGTTCCGGTACAGCTGGAACACGGCACTGTCCGAATCGTTGGCGAGAAACCGCCAGCTGACCAGCATGCCGGAACCGGTGTTGATGGCGGAAATGCCGCGGTCCAGATATTCCATCTGGCAGTTGCCGGCGGCAGATGCAGTCACGGCTGCCTGCGGGAGTGTGCAGCCCAGCATGGACAGCCCCGCTGCGGCAGCTGCGAGCCATGCTGTGAGTTTGTGTTTCTTCATAAACATTCACCTCGTGTGATATTTGCCTGCCGACTGTTCGGCAGGTCTTTTTATACATTCTCTGCTGTAAAGGATTTAGGAAACACTGCATAAAGCCCGCCTGACGGCTTTGCACGCAATCTGCGTGCAGATTTTCCGTCATATTGCCCAGAAATCCCTTGCCATACATCCAGTATGCCTGCGGAATTTCTATGCAATCTGCCGAAAAATCTGACTACGCATCTTACGCACAAGCTTTATTCAGTGCTTCCTTTACAGCATACCTTTATTATAGCTGTTCGAAATAACAATGTCAATGCACAAATGATACAATTTTATGTACAAAGAATACAACAGATTCCATGGAAAACAGAACAAGGACCATGCTGTAAAAAATACAGCCCAGTCCTTGTTCTGTGGGATTATATGTAGGGCATGTTTCTGCAAGGATGCCTGAAGACAAGCACACACGTTTTGCAGAATCCATGCCTTGTGAACAGCACTGCCGGAAAGAGGTAGGCAGCACTGCCGTTCAGGGGAGAGGATTGTCATTCTTCAAAGGTCTTGCCCCACTGGATATAGTCGATAAATCCAGCATTGCCGGCAGCCTTGGGGCGGAGGACAGCACCGCGGCTCTTAGAACGCTGCTGTACCTTGTCTGCAACAGAAGCTGCTACCAGCTCCATTGCCGGATCGTCCGCGTCCAGTTCCACGCAGAGTTCTGCCTTGCGGTCCAGTCCGCGGTTCCGGAAATAGACGAACAGGTTCGCTGTCACCATTGCCAGATTCAGCAGGTATACGACTAACACATAGGCGTTGTGTACGTTGACACCGATGATGAACTTGGCACAGATGCCTGCCACATAGCCGACGATCAGCAGGAGAATAAAGGGCAGGCTCATGCCTTTGGCACTGCGGCACTTGTAATTTTTCACCAGATTGATCGGCCATGAACAGCCGAAGCAGATCAGCATTGCCGTTTCCAGAATTCCACCCATGATGTTGTCCTCCATTTTTCTTGGGCAATACCGCACAAAGATTGTGCGACAGATGCGTCGTCAAATTTTTCGT
>ERZ838577.1946-NODE-1946-length-25105-cov-3.832774_pt1 | contig 25105 bp, 18 predicted proteins | sample MGYA00519682_ERZ838577 | MGnify/ENA primary metagenome ERZ838577 (study PRJEB31850, sample SAMEA3708838) | human gut metagenome | biome: human gut; feature: human-associated habitat; material: faeces | place: China | collected 2014 ...
TTCCTGTTCAAATAAAGTCATCATATCACAATGGCGGAAAATTCCCTAATCGCACTACTCATTCTGTTACTCTCGTAGACTTGAATAATTATCTTGAAGATGGTGGCTTGGCTTTCTTCAAGGTTCTCATATCTAATGAAAAGGAACAAATCTACTGCGCTTTCCTTAATAAGCTCGAATTAAAAAGAGCAATAGAAAGCGCAAAAGGAAACACTTCTAGAACCATTGAATTGAGGAAAATTCCTGACAATTATCAGGAAGTCCTCAAAGAGTTTTTTCGCATTCATATTCAACGTAATAATCCTATAATGGATGTTAACGATATGCCTGCGAAAATGAACGCTGTGTTGGCACCATCTTTTGAGGGTGAGTTCGATAATCTTTCCTACCTTGCAACACACCCCATTGACTTTTTGATTAAGACATCTGACAATCAAAAATTTTATCCTGGTACTGGCCCATTGCCACTGCATTATTCTTGTGTTGTCAATAAAAATGTTTCAATTAAGGATGAAACGTTTTTTGACTCATTTGAAATGCTTTACGACACAGATGGCATACACTACACAGTAAATGATATAATTACCTTAATTAGGCCTTACGAATTAAGAAACTCAGATGGTTCTCCAGCAAAGGGGCATTTTCAATTAAATATCCAACCACGCAAACTTTCTGAGTATCTTAATGCTCTAAGATTTGTCATATCTTTAGCGGAGCACAAGGAAATTTCATTTGGCGAACTTCATCAAGATTTAGTTGAACTAAATTCCGATGATCAGTTCTTTTCCGATAGCAAAGTTAATTTGCAACGTTGGACCAAAATTAAAGATACTCTTGGACTGCTTGGCGTGTCGGAGGAACTTAATCTTGAAAACCTATCGGATGAAGATTTACATCATCTAAATCTACTCGCCAAGGGTATCTACGATAAGAAACCATTATCGGTAGATTTCAATGGGCAAGGACTCCTTAACGCGAAATATTCAAATCTATATATCGCCGTAGTCGTAAGTAAGAACGAAGATGGTACATACCAGTTACTTAATATTTACGACCAGAATATAACTATTTCGTATCGTATTGACGAAAAACAAAGACAAATCACGTCTATATTTTCAATGTTGTTTGAACAGGATATATTGCCGTCAAATATCCTTTGGGATAAAATTCTCCCGTTCTATAAAAAATACCAACAGATAAATCCCGACTTGTTCAGTCGGACAAATTATGACGTGTTAAATCTACTCCGTCATTACGATCAGACGCCCAAAACAGAGATAATTGATGCCACAATCTCTTTATTAGAATGGATGATTGAAGAAGATTCGGATAAGGAGACCAAAGATGTTCATTTCCTCAACTTGGCTCAGGCGCTTAAACGCAAGCATGGCAAGTTAAGCGACGATATGAACAACCGATTAATTGAACTTTCCTTTGAAACTCGAAGAAAGGACCACCAATTTGCATGTTGTGTACTTTTAGAGGAATATCAACGAGCCAATTATTTGTGGTCTAAATTGTCTGAAGATGAACGAAAATTCTTAGAGACAATGCCAATTTGCAATTTATTAAAACACAATAATAATGGATAAACTGAAAATGCAGAGCCGTGATGTTGTGGGCGGCAACGTGGAGAAGATTGCCGCGTTGTTTCCACAGTGCGTCACTGAGCGAATAAATAAAGATGGTAAGCCAGAACTTGCCATTGACTTCGATAAGCTCCGTGCGGAACTGTCGAACGAAGTGCTCAACGACGGCGAGGAACGCTATCAGTTCACTTGGCCTGACAAACGAGCTGCGTCCCGTCTGGCAAACGAGCCGGTAAATCTAACTCTGCGCCCTTGCCGTGAAGAATCGGTTGACTTCGATACAACCGAAAAACTCTACATCGAGGGCGACAACCTCGATGTCCTCAAAGTCCTTCGCGAAACTTATCTCGGTAGGGTCAAGATGATTTATATAGACCCGCCCTATAATACTGGTAATGAGTTTGTCTATAATGACGACTTTGCCGAAAGTTATGACGGTTATCTTGAATCATGCAAAGTATATGATGAAAATGGCAATCTCACATTCGACCCGAAAGCAAATGGAGAGAGTAATGGTCGTTTTCATACTGATTGGCTGAATATGATTTATCCTCGACTTAAAGTCGCTCGCGACTTTTTGACAGAGGATGGTGTTATTTTTATCTCCATAGATGAAAATGAGGTTGAAAATCTCAAACGTCTTTGCGATGAAATTTTTGGAGCCAAAAACTTCATCGCTGAATTGATTTGGTCTGGTGGTCGTAAAAACGACTCGAAATATATATCCGTTTCTCACGAATATATTCTTTGTTATTTTCGCAACTCTGATTTCATCAAAGAAAACAAGATTGTATGGCGCGAAAAGAAACAAGGGCTTGACGCTATATATAGCGAGTATGATCGCCTTAAAAAGATTCACGGCTCAGATGTAAAATCAATCGAGAAAGGCATTAAAGCCTGGTATAAATCTTTGCCGGATGGACACCCTGCAAAAGACCATTCTCACTATTGCAGAGTCGATGAAAAAGGTATCTTTTTCGCAGATAATATCTCTTGGCCTGGCGGTGGTGGTCCTAAATATCAAGTACTACATCCCGTTACTCAGAAGCCGGTAACCATTCCTTCACGTGGTTGGTTAGTTAATCAAAAAACAATGCAGGAATGGATTGAGCAGGACAAGGTACTTTTTGGCGACACAGAAAAAAGTGTACCAACCGTAAAGGCATATTTACGAGATAGAGAATTTGCGGTTCCTTATAGTGTGATTTATAAGGATGGTCGTGCTGCATCTAAGCGTCTTGCAACTCTTATGGAAGACAAGATGTTTGAGAATCCTAAAGATGAAGAAACTATCCAAAGAATCATCGAGTTTTGTGGAATATCAGACGATGATATTGTTATGGATTTCTTCTCAGGTTCTGGAACTACCGCACATAGCGTTTTTCTTGCTTCCTTGAATAAGAACATACACATCAAGTTTATTCTTGTTCAATTACGCGAACTCATCTCAGAAGAAAATGCATCCTCTGAGAAAGGTAAAAAGGTCGCACGTGCTGCCATTGCTTTATGCGATGAATTAGGTGTACCCCACAATATCTGTGAAATCGCCAAGGAACGTCTCCGTCGCGCAGGTAGGAAGGTCAAGGAAGAAGCAGGTCAACCCGCTGACGGCTTAGACACCGGCTTCCGTGTCCTCAAACTCGACTCGTCGAATATGGAGGACGTATTCTATACTCCTGATAAGTTCGAACCGTCGCTACTCGATAGTCTTGTTGACAACATCAAGGCTGACCGCTCCGGCGAAGACCTGCTATTCCAGGTTATGCTTAACCTTGGTATCGAACTTTCTGCCAAGATCGAGCGTAAGGAAATCGCAGGTAAGGAGGTGTTCTCCGTCGATGATGACTACCTGCTCGCTTGCTTCGACAAGGACGTGAACGAAACAACCATCGAGGAAATGGCGAAGCTGCTTCCGACGCACCTCGTTATCCGCGATGCTTCCGCCGCTAACGACAATGTGCTCGACAACTTCGATCAAATCATTGAATCCTACTCCAACGAGAAGAAGATAACAATCCATATCCTCTGACTATTATGACTGAAATAGAAACTTTATATAATGAATGGCTTTCGTATCAGCCATTGCCTGAGGAAGAATCCAACAGGTTAAAACAAAAATTCATGTTAGAGTTCAATTACAACTCAAATCACATTGAAGGCAATACTCTCACATATGGTCAGACTGAACTACTTCTGCTATTCGGTAAGGTTGCTGAAGCAGCCGAGATGAAGGATCTCGAAGATATGAAAGCTCACAATGTTGGTTTGAAGATGATAATAGAGGAAGCATCAAATTCTGAACAACAACTAAGTGAAAACTTCATACGTCAACTTCACCATACTTTACTGCGTGAAGACTATAAAGTATATCGTGAATGTGATACAGGTGTGGTTACAAGTTACACAGTTCACGCGGGACAGTATAAAACCCGCCCTAACTCTGTGATTACAGCCACTAGAGAACGATTTGAGTATGCTTCTCCTGAAGAAACACCGGCATTGATGTATGATTTAATCGAGTGGTATAAGGAAGAGGAAACAAAAAAAGAATTGACTCCCATTCAATTAGCAGCAGTATTCCATTACCGCTATATTCGTATTCATCCTTTTGAAGACGGGAACGGTAGAATCGCTCGGTTACTTGTGAACTATATTCTGCGTCGCCACAATTATCCCATGATTGTAGTAAAGACCAAGAATAAACAGCATTATCTTAATGCTCTCAATCAGTGTGATGTTACTGTGGGCATGGTACCCTCTGTTGGTGCTCATGCAGAAATTGAGCAACTAACACCTTTTGTTAATTATATGGAGAGTTGCCTTATATCGGCTCTCAACACTTGTATAAAAGCAGCGAAAGGAGAATCAATCGAAGAAGATGATGACTTTGATAAAGAACTTGCCATTCTTGAACGACAGATCAAGCAGAAGGAAGAGGCAAAGAAACAAGAAATATCACAATATAACGTGATGAAGTCTCCTGATAGAGTTTGGGATGTGCTGGAATATGTATATTTCCCAATGGCAAAAAAGCTTGCTGAAGTTTCTCTCTCAATGCAACGTTTCTTTGGCTATACACCTGTTTCCAACATCATTTCAACAACGAATGACCCCCGTGGTGGAATACATCTAAATGAACCTATGCGCGGGTATACAAGAGATATAAGTTTAACTCAGACTATTCAGAATGCTCGTAGCATGTGGTTCAAAAATGAGTTAAGGAATCCTACAAGAGATTGCCTTGGGGATATGTCCATGACTAATTTATTTAAAATCGAATTTCTTGATGACAGGTACATAATACAAGGGCACCTAACCTTTCCTTACGGTAAATATCCATCAACAGAGCAAATGGATGATTATATCAGACAGTATAAAGAGGGATTGCTCAATACAATCAAGGGAAAAATCGACGGTGCATCATGAAATTTCAGTTTAAAATACAAGGATATCAGACGGAGGCTGTCGAAGATACGGTGAATGTGTTCCGGGGGCAACCTAAGCGTGATCCTAAACACTATCGCCGCGATATTGGCAAGATAGCCAAAGGCTCTATCTTCTCAGAAGAGGAAGAAGCAGGCTATCGTAATGCAGATGTTGAGCTTGACAAGAAGCGGCTTCTCGACAATATCCGCGATATTCAGATTCTGAACCAAATCGTACCAAGCACATCACTGAGCGATGGTCACGGTGTGGTTAATCTTGACATTGAGATGGAAACCGGCACCGGCAAGACCTACGTCTATATCAAAACGATGTTTGAACTTAACAAGCAGTATGGTTGGAGCAAGTTCATCATCGTTGTGCCGAGCATCGCCATCCGCGAGGGCGTGGCTAAGTCTTTCCGTATGCTTGAAGACCATTTTATGGAGCATTATGGAAAGAAAGCCCGGTGGTTCGTCTATAACAGCTCAAACCTCAATCAGCTCGACCAGTTTTCTCAGGACAGCGGAATATCCGTCATGATTATCAATACTCAAGCCTTTGCAGCTTCGCTAAAAGAGGGCGGTCGCTCCAAAGAGAGCCGAATCATCTACTCTAAGCGTGATGAATTTGGCTCGCGCCGTCCGATTGATGTCATAGCCGCCAACCGTCCGATAATCATCATGGACGAGCCACAGAAGATGGAGGGCGCCGCAACCCAGGGAGCGCTCGCAAAGTTCAAGCCCCTCTTTGTGCTCAACTATTCCGCCACGCATAAAACCAAGCATGATACCATATATGCGCTCGATGCTCTCGACGCATACCGCGAGAGACTTGTCAAGCGCATTAAGGTTATCGGTTTTGAAATGAAGAACCTCCGAGGCACCAACGGCTATATGTATCTCGAAGACATCATCCTATCTCCGAGTAAGCCCCCGATGGCAAGGATTTCCATCGAGGTCAAGAACGCTGCCGGTGAGCCTCGACGTCATTTCAAGACTCTCGGTAAGGGCGACTCTCTATATGTTGAATCTAACGAACTTCTCCAGTATAAGGGCTATGATATTGTCGAAATCTTTCCCGGCTCGAACACACAACCGGTCGCTTACGTTACTTTTGCCAATGGCGTAACTCTGCGCAAGGGCGATGTCGTCGGTGACTCCAACGAACTTCACATGCAGCGTGTTCAAATCCGTGAAACTATCAAGGCCCATTTCGAGAAGGAACGTCAGCTTTTCAAGAAAGGTATCAAGTGCCTTTCCCTTTTCTTTATCGACGAGGTCGCCAAATACCGCCGCTATGACAGCGACGGTAGTCCCGAAAAGGGTATTTTTCAACAAATATTCGAGGAGGAATATTCACGAATAGCGACAGAAGAATCATCACATATATTTGATGAATCCTACAATGAATATCTCCGGCAGTTTACACCTCAGCAGGTTCATCGCGGCTACTTCTCGATAGATAAAAAAGGCAAGATGGTCGAGACAAAGACGAAGCGAGGCTCCGACGTGTCGGAAGAAGCGTCGGATTACGACCTCATTCTTCGCGACAAGGAGCGTCTGTTGAGTTTCGATGAACCTACCCGCTTCATCTTCTCACATTCCGCACTCCGAGAGGGCTGGGATAATCCGAATGTGTTTCAGATCTGTACGCTTCGCCACAGCAATTCAACTACTGCCAAACGTCAGGAAGTTGGCCGAGGCTTGCGTATCGCGGTTGACCGCAATGGCGTTCGTCAGGACAAGGAACTGCTTGGCGAGGAAGTCCACAACATAAATGTGTTGACCGTCATTGCTAATGAAAGTTATTCCAACTTCACGACAGCTCTCCAGCGCGAAACCCGCGAGGCACTTCGTGAACGTGCCTCTAAAGCAACTTCGGGTTACTTCGAGGGCAAGACCATTACGCTTGAAGGACAGCCACACGTTATCAATGACCGTGAGGCAAGCCGTATCATGGTCTATCTCGAAGATAACGATTACGTTGACGAGGCGGGCAACATAACCCCGAAGTATCATGCAGACCGCGAAGCAGGTAAGCTCGCACCTCTTGGTGCAAAGCTCCAACCGATGGCCGAGGGCGTTACTCGCCTTATCAACTCTATCTTCGACCCGTCTCTCCTTGACGGCATGACTGAGAACGGAGCGAAGACGAAATTACCGGAGGCGAGGCTCAACGCCAATTTCTATCGTGACGAGTTTCAGGCTCTTTGGAAAGTCATCAACCATCAGTATGTCTATACCGTTAGCTACAATTCTGACGAGCTGATTGAAAAGGCGATACTCCATCTCAACACAGACGAGTTGAACGTTCGCACTCTGCGCTATATCAAAATTGAGGGCCAACAAGACACAGAGGAAGTCACTGAGTTTGGCGACACCAAATCTAATTCTCAGGAACTTACCGATGTCAGTACGTCCTCGGTCAAGTATGACCTCGTGGGGCAGATAGCCAAGGGTGCCAATCTTACACGTCGGACTACTGCCAAAATACTTCAGGGCTTGCGTCCGTCAAAGCTCGCTTTGTTCCGCAATAATCCCGAAGAATTTATCCGCAAGGTAATTCAGATTATCCGCGAGCAGAAAGCTACCATGATTGTAGATCATATCCATTACCATCTCACAGATGGTACTTATGACTCGAATATCTTCACTGCATCGAGTAAAGCGGAATTTGATAAGGCGTATCAGGCAACCAAGCACGTCACCGATTATGTCGTTTCCGACAGCATCGGTGAACGCAATTTCGCTCACGACCTTGATGAAGCAAACGAAGTTGTGGTATACGCAAAGTTGCCGCGTTCGTTCCAGATACCCACGCCGGTCGGCAGTTACGCTCCCGACTGGGCGATTGCGATGCAGAAAGGCAACGTAAAGCACATTTTCTTTATCGCGGAAACCAAAGGGTCGCTCCAGTCGATGCAACTCAACGCGATAGAAAATGCGAAAATTGACTGTTGCACTCAGCTTTTCCACGAAATGTCAACTCAATCTGTGCGTTACCATAAGGTTACTTGTTTCCAAGACCTTATAGACGCGATAACATCAACAAAATAATAACCTTTTAATGATAGATATGGATAGCGGACAGATTATATTATTTCAGACGCAGGGTGGCGAGACGAAGATTGAGGTTCGGCTCTCTAATGAAACAGTGTGGCTTACTGCCGACCAGATGGCAGAGCTGTTTCAGCGCAATAAGTCGACTATATCGAGACATATCAAGAATGTTGTTGACTCAGGAGAACTTGACCCAAATGTGGTAGTTGCAAAATATGCAACTACCACTCAACATGGCGCTATTGAAGGTAAAACTCAGACTCATCAGGTTGATTTCTATAATCTTGACATGATTATCAGTGTGGGATATCGTGTCAACTCGCATCGTGTAAACTATCGGGTAAAGAATTGCTGAACCATGCCGGAAGCGTATCTGCCGAAGTTGCCAAACTCAAAGCCAATGAGGAATACGACAAATTCCATGAGCGCACCCAATATCAGCTATCCCCGGTCGAAATCCACTTCCTTGAAGCCTTTGAAGAAGAAAGAAAGCACCTCAAAGGCAAGACATCATAATTTCTGAGCCAATGCACTACCACGCCACAGCGTTGATGGTGCCACCTCGCTGACAAATTATTGTATTTTAGGGAAAGGAATAAGCCAATCTGCTGGAAGAGGCAAGCCGGCTTATGGGTAATACATCGGTAGCCTTCTGACTCCGAGGTTACGTAGTATGTATCTCTTAATTACAAGTCGATCAGACGAGGGAGCATTTATTGGCGAAGGGAAGCGGATGCTTCCTTGCGGTATTGGGCCGGGGTCAGGCCGTAAATCTTGTAGAAATTGGAATAGTAGGTTGCCTTGCGCGGATAGCCGGAAGCTGCTGCAATGGCATCGATAGTCCATTCCGGGTGCTCGCGGATGAGGGCTACGGAATGCTCTACTCGCAGCTTGTTGATGTAGTCGGCGGGGGTCAGGCCGGCATACTGCTGGATAAGTTGCGATACCCGGCTTCTGGGCAAACCGGAGCATTCGATGTAGAGCGAGTCGCGGGTGTAGTCAGACTGCAGATAGCGCTTCGACTCGAGTATGGTTCGTTCGATGGCCTCAAATTGGGTGTAGTTCTCATCGGCAAGGGCACTATCGCGGCTATGAATGATTTCACGCTGGGCGGTAAGTTCGTCGATTCGGCGCGAGGCAATGCGGTTACGGCGCTGGGAACGTCGATATTGTATCAGCAGCACAGCTGCGATCAAAAGAACTGCCACGGCAAAAACTGAGAGAAATATCAGCATTATCTGCCTGTGAGCGGCTTCGCTGCGGGCCCGGCTTAGCTGGAGCTCAGTCTCGTTCAGCGCGAAAAGAGTAGCCATTTCCCGGATCCGGCTCTCCTTCTCCCGGGCATAGATGCTGTCGCGGACCACCCCGGCCCGCTCCATCAGCGAGAAAGCAAGTGGATAGTTGCCAAGCCCCCGTTCGGCACGGGCATTACTTATGAGGAGGCTGTGGAAGTCGTCGCAAATAGTGTCGCCCTGCTCAAACATCGGGAAGAGTGGAGCGGTGAACTCCAGCACTTTGGCCCATTGCTTTGATTCGAGGAGATAGTCTGTAACAAACACGCGCCCTACGGGCGTGCGTCCATAGTCGGTAGCCATAAAATCGCTGAAAGCCTGCTGTGCCCGACTGGTATCACCGGACATTTGGGCTGCCGAGGCGATGCGTGCATAGGTGTAAGCCCGCTGCTGGTCGGTATAACCGGCAGGTGCGCCTGCCAGGCAGTCTATCCGGTCGATGATTTCAAGCCGTTTCTGGCTGAGTGCGAGAGCATCGTCGAAGCGGTCGTCGGCATAGAGCTCCACTATTTTCATCCCGTAAGCCGACGAGACATTGGCCAGTTCACGTGCCGACTGCGAGGATGTTCCCTCCGAGATTATCTCATCGAGGTAACCATAGCCGCGCTTTCGGTCGCCCATATCAAACGACACACCGGCCATGGTAGTAAGCAGATTATAGACCGCCGGGGTGTTGTCGAGCGCACGTGCCAGCCCGATGCCCGACGTGGCTGCGTGGATGCATCCCCGGAAGTCGGCTGACGACCGTCGGACCGCAGCCAGCATCGTCAGAAGATTCAGCTTTATGTCCGGATGGCAGTCGATAGAATCAGAGGTTAGGGCCTCCGAGGCATAACGGTCGGCAAGCGCGAACATCCGCTTTTCGTTGTAAGCTCTTCCGCGCCACAAATTCATGAGATAGGGCGGCATCGGGGAGCTTTGAAGCATTTGGGCGTCATCCATCAACGATAGCACCGAGTCGGGATCGGTCACCACCAGCCTTTTCAGGTTGGCATCGGAATATTGGTGGTCAGCAGAATTTCCTCTTGCCGTCAGAAAACCGGCAACCGCTCCAAGAAGGAATGCACATATAAGTCGAAGGGGTATCATATTGCAAAAATACGGAAATATTCCCATACCGCAACATTGGCAAACGGCATTCGTCCCAAATGAGTTTCGACATCATATACAATTGTAATACAAGCGATTGACAGAAAGCGTACATCAAACCGTACAAACTTCTATACAATTGTACGTTCGCCCGGACCAATGTACGCCGCTTATGGGACAAACTGCATCCGTTCAGGTTAGAGATTTATCAGGGAAAAACCTAACTTTGCGATATGTCGATATCCCCTTACATTCATCTAACGAATTATGCTTATGTTTACACACATTTCTCTATCTGACGCGCTGTGCCACCTCGTTAAAGGCTTCGGTCTGACAGCCTCGCTTGCAGTCATCGGTTTTATGTCGGTCGGCTGCTCCGACAATGAGGATGCACCCTCGGATGATCCGGCCGACTACTCTGTGGCCGTTTCCATGTCGTATCTCCTTGAAGGAGATGAATCGCAACTGGGCGCTGTTGAAATTTATACGGTCGGTGAAAAGGACGATCCTCTGCCGATAAAACAGCCTGTAAACTCAGGGTGGACACATGAGGTGGAACTCCAGGGCCTCCCGGAAGCTTTCGGATTCATGGCGGCGCCGGCCATCCGCGACAATATCAGCGCCGGCACCATGGTAGACCTCCGGTCGACCGTAAGGATGGTTATTGAACTGAAATGCAAGGGGCAGATAATAGATACCAGGATTGTTGACGAGACCGACGAGTCCGGGGCAATTGATCCGTCGAAGGCGGAATGGGCTGATATGGTGGATTCCTATGTGTTTCACATCGTTGACGGCAAGATTGTCCGCTTACAAGATACCGGCTCTAATGACGAGGAGGATACACCCTCGGAAGATATGCCCACAGTCGATTCGGACAACGTGAAAGTACATGGCACGCTGTATTATATCTCCGAATCCGACGTAGCCGAGACCCCCGACTGCCTCCACGACAATGTGGTCGCCCGTTTCTCCGTGCGTAACCATTGGAGCGGCAATACGCTTGGTAAAGGCGACTTCCTTTATGCCAAAGCCTCCGAAATAGAGGATATGCGCGGAGAATCCCCATTGGCTGCAAGCCTCGACAACGGCTGCATCCTTATTCTTGACGAAGTCGCTAACGAGACCATACTGCGCAGAATATGCGAAAATCTGGGAATCTTCTGCCCGATGGCCGACGACATCGACGACATAGCCTCGTCTCTGTTTATCATGGCCGACTCCGACGACCCATTCACCGACGCTCGCGGAACATCCTACCGCGGCCTGTTCATAAAGCTCTCGCCGCTTGCCGACGACGGCGAAGCCATCTCCGATTACTCACAGGGCGAAATGGCCGACCGAGCCGCCGAATGCCTCAACGGATTGCTTTCTGCCTCTCCGGTGGCACCCTCTGCCCGCAGTCTGTCGGGCCGTGCGGAGCCGGAGAATCTTACTGCCGTCGTGAATGCCTACAAGGTTTATATCACGGACTACAAGCATACACTCGTTCAGTCCGACTACCGGAGCAAGTCCTATTCCAAGCCCTCGCAGACCAACGTCTACAATGTGGAATTTGATATCTGGAATGTATACAGTGTTGCCGAAAAACGCAATTACTATTACATCCATCAGTCGTTCCTCGGCTCGTTCAAGAATTGCTATAAGGGCGTCCACAAAACCAACATCACTACCGACGGCTGCTATACGATAGCCAAAGTCGGAGAATACTACTGCGACCACATGACGCTCTCGGTCAAGCCCGACGCATCATCCTCCGGGATGATTATCCACCGCAACTCGCCCTCCACCACCCAGACCGACGTAACCTACACATCGGGATTTTCCTGGAATCTCTCCGGCGAGGTTTCATACGACGGCAAGTGGGGCAGCTCTGCGTCCGGGGGCATAGCGCTGTCGTTCTCCGACTCATATACCCGCGCCGACATAACCATAGAGAACAACTGCGTGCCCGGCAGCGAACTTTCGTGGACTTTCTCACTGATGAAAGCCCGTGCGAAATTCAATCCCTTCTACGGCGCCGGCTCAAAATTCATCGAGAGCTCGCTTACCAGCCGAACATCGATGAACGCCTATATGGACTACGTGATTTCCTTCCCCGAGAGTGTGAAGGAGCCAAAACTTAACGCCACACTCGAGGTAAGCTTGCGCTCGTCGGCTGCCAAATGCGGCTCTATCTGCGGCGAACGCACCAAGGATGCAAAAACCACTAAGGAAATCAAGCTGCCCGTCCACACCAAATAAACTAACCACCTTTCGTTTATCCGTAACCCGAAAATCCATGATACGAAAAATAATATCTCTTGCGCTACCGGCGCTCTTCGCGGCCGCGGCCAGTGCCGCCGACATAGCCCCGTCTTCGGTAAATGTCAGGTTCGAAAGCCCTCAGGCAGCCGATTCCATACTGTCGCTGCGCCCCGACCTTAAACTCGAGCGCATCATCCCCGCCGCTCCAAATCCCGAACTCGAACGGCGCCATCGCGAGGCCGGTCTGCACCTTTGGTTTAAGGCCTCCACGTCGGGCCGTGAGGAAGCCTTGCGCGAGGCTGCCGCACTCCGGAAGGTGAAGGGTGTGCGCGCTGCCGCTCCAGCCTCCTTCATACGCATTCCTCGGCCGCAGCCCTTTGCGGCGGGAACGCCTCAGTCGCAACCCGCAAAGATTGCAGCCCGAAGCGCGGAGGCAACTGTAAACGACCCACTCTACCATTACCAGTGGCACTACAGTAATCCCGACTACGCCAACATCGACCTCGAAAAGGCATGGGATTTAGAGAAGGGCAACCGTAATGTTGTCGTCGCTGTGATGGACGGAGCGGTAGAGTATACACATCCCGACCTCGCCGCAAACTGCTGGGTCAACGAGGCCGAACTCAACGGTCTGCCAGGCGTCGACGACGACGGCAACGGCTATGTCGACGACATCCACGGCCTGCGGCTATTTCCCGATAATGGCTTTGCTGACCACGCCACGCATATAGCCGGTACCATCGCCGCGGTCAACGGCAATGCCACGGGGGTATGCGGCATCGCCGGAGGCAACGGCCGCGATACCGGCGTCAGGGTTATGTCGATAGCAGTGTCAAGCGAAAGCGACAGCGAATTCGTAAACGATGCCGACCTTCTGCGCGGTTTCGTCTATGCTGCCGACAACGGTGCCGTAATCGCCTCCAACAGCTGGGCCGATTTCGACCCGGTTTCGTCACTCAAAGTCGACGCAATCAACTATTTCATCCGCAATGCAGGCAAATTTAAAGGCTCTCCACTGAATGGCGGCCTGGTGGTTTTCGCAGCCGCTAACGAGAATTCGACCGACGCTCCGAGCCCGATAAATAGCGTCGACATCGACCGGAACTCGGTGCTGATTGTCGGAGCCGTTTCAGCGAAGCGCGTCAAGGCATCTTTCTCCAACTACGGAACGTGGGTCGACATCGCCGCGCCCGGCGGAGGTTTCGACGGCAAAGGCATCTATACCATCACCGGCATCCGGCTTGATCAGCCACGCGAAATCCTGAATCCAGGCCTTTATATAATCGACGGCCGCAAAGTCCACATCTGCCGGTAGACCCTTCATCATCGAATCATAAGGCACACGGCACATCCTTGAGGAATATGACATACAACCTTATATTCTTTCGATAGTTCGGAATGGGCTTTATCACTTGCGAACCTTCAAGAATACTTACATAAGGGTGACGAGTCGGCATACCCCTGTGTTCGTCGTAGTGCTTTACGGCACGAATATTGATTATCTCATCCATATCATTGAAAGATTGGCGATTGCAATTTGATTATAAACAATCGATCTGCAATGGCAATCCGTGAAATATATATTTCAATCCGTAAAGTTGATAAATCCTATATAGCATTATATATGTAACTTTGCACTCGGAATTAAATTGCGGCAGGAGACATTGCATCCTTTGCAAGGAAGGGAATCTATCCACCATCCCACTTCTACAGGCGGTGGCGTAGAAGCCCGGCATCACAATATTAGCATCATCAAATAATTGACCAGAATATTCTATTCCATTTCAATCATTCAGCTTTCTCTCGCGCTTACAGCGTGTGCCAGAAAAGAGCACGAAATGGGTAAGATACTCTGAAATATCATATATATTCTAAATATGGAGACGAATAATGTAATGAGCCGCAGAAGCGCATTGAAGCGAATGGGCATAGCTGTGGCCGGCGCTTTAATATCTTCAACCGGGGTGATTTCACTGACATCTTGTAGAAATAAGGATGTAAAAAGGGTCATTCTTTATTTTACAGGTACAGGCAATTGTCTGTATGTTGCCCGTCAACTCGGCGGAGAAAACTCCGAGTTGCTGAGCATCCCTCAGTTAATGAAACAAAACGACATCGAAATAGAGGCCGATGAAATAGGAATTGTGTATCCCATCTACGGGCACATGCCTCCCAATATGGTGCGTCAGTTCATCAAAAAAGCGAAACTGAAAGCGGATTATAAATTTGCAGTCCTAACCTACGGCAACCGGAAATGCAATGCAGTGGAAATATGGGATGATATTTCACGGCAAGCCGGCGTTGCGTTTGACTATATCAACACGCTTATTATGGTCGATAACTGGCTCCCAAATTTCGACATGAACGAGCAGATACTGATTGACAAGCACATCCCGGAGAATCTTGATAGAATCATTGGCGATATTTCTTCACGCAAACATTGGCATGAACCTGTCACGGAGGAAGAACGGGAACAGCACCAAGGTTTTCTGGAACGAACCGGGATTAACCCCGAAATCGGATTTGTGCTGCAAAGTGAAAACTATTTTACCGCTACCGATGCTTGTATTGGTTGCGGAGCTTGCGTTGAAGTTTGTCCGAAAGGCAATTACAGCTTGACATCGCAAGGCATCAAGACAGAGGGAAACTGCGAATTTTGTTTTGCCTGCATACAGAATTGTCCCCAGAAAGCCATCCGATTTGTGAAAAATGAAAACGACCCATTTTTGCGGAACGGTGAGAAAAATCCCAATGCCCGTTACCGTAACGAACATATCTCCTTAATGGATATCAAGCGGGCCAACAGCCAATTCTAATACCTGGGGCTATGCTAACCGGTACAACGACTGATGTTAATGCAAGAAAAACATTTGCTTTACCCCTCATTTTGGAATCACATTATTATTGTTCCATGATTTCACAGGAAGCATTCCCGCCGGATCACGACGGATTTTAATCATCCAGTTCACACCGGAATATTGCCTATGAATAATAGCGGTGATTGTCATTCTGACAGCAAGTTATCCGTTTTATGCAACCGAAATCTGAATTCAAAGCCGCCCGTATTTATTCCCGAATGATTCCCATCACACATCTTATAGATGATTTTAGAGATTCTATAGCAGCCCCGCTTGGAGATAGACGAACAAGCAAAACCTCTGAAAATCGTTGATTTGTCAGAGGTTTTCTGCGATATAATAAACCTGTTTGCAATCCGCCTGGTGTCGGATAATATCGTTGTAACTAAGTTGTTTTCAGAATATTGTAATGCCGCACTATCCGTTGTTCACGAATCGCACACGGCACTATTTCAATGTTCTTCCCCATTGTTTTTATTGGGTTTTACAAAGTTACGAATTTTATCAATTTGTTACAATACAAACATGGTTATAATCAATAATAATCAACAATTTTTTGCATTTAAATAATTGAGAAACGAAGAGCATGATACAAGCATAAACAATGCTTCTTCACCTGATGGAGTATATTTGCCGTCGTCATCCATCAGTGCATGACGGATTCCTGTATCGGGTTGATTTGTATAGGCATATAGCTTTTCAAATGCTGATTTGAGCATCTTAGGAATAGTTATGCCTAATGATTCTAATTTATTGAGAGCTTTACCTAAAGTTTCTTCATTCGTTTTTTCACGACAATAAGCTTCAACTGCAGAAATTGATTCTTTGATAGAATTACGATAATCTCCAACAGGGCGAAGAGAATATAGCTCTAAAGCTTTATTTAAATGCAGTTGTATATTTTTGGACGAATTAGCCAAGGCGTTCTCGATTGATATTATTTCGTCATCTGAAGTTATCTCTACAATTTCTGTTTGTATTACCCGATAAGCGAAATTGAGACGCTCAAATTCATAATTTAAATTTGAGATGAAATCTTGTTCTATTTTTCGATATGCAAAATTTGAAATAGAACTTAAATATTTGATAGTTTTTTCTATCAAATCTAACTTTAGATACCAGTCTGCTTTACCTTCTATGAAGGAGGTCGCGACAATATATCTCCCTCTTTCTGTATAAAAGTTTTTTTCTCGTTTGTTTAAAAAATCAGTCCATAAAAACTTTTCAAGATTTTCATAATGGGAATGTTCCATTCCAAACGTACTTTCTTCATACTCATGAAATGCATTTTCCAATCTGTCATAACAAGAACATATAGCATTCTGTATTTCAAGGGAAATACGCCCTCGAATAATCACATCTGACGGTTTTATATAGCCGTTTCGCTCTGAAAATAATTTCATATCGTGATTTGTTAGAGATCCATTATTTTAAACCCTATTAATTCCTTTGATTATCATTTGTGGAGCTATTCAAGTAGTTACGCAAATCGTTTAAAAGTAACTTGGCCAGATGAATCTGTTCTGGAATTTCACGAGTATCCACACCACTATGTACTAAATTGTTACGCCATATTCTTAATTGATTCAAATTATTACGAAGCTCATTGTCTTGAATATATCTAATCGCTCTGAGAACTGAAAAATTTGGATATTCGCTCATTTGACCATAAACATCTCTTAACGCGCTTTCTATTTGTTTCCACAAGAACATAAATCCTTCAAACGGATTTTGATTAATATATTCTTCCGAGATATTAAGATTTGACATCTGTTCTTTTACACGATTGCAAATTTGCGCAATTACATCATCATGATTGTTTAAATCAGGATATAATTCTTTCTTTGATAATGCCCTTTCAATAAGATGTTCTTCAAATGATTCCGTATTAGCAGTAGATTTCCAAAAAGATTCAGTTCGAGGAATTTTAAATTTCCCAATTAAACGACGTCTGAAATCCAAAGTAATATTTTTCTTTTCTCGTTCACTGATTTCATCTTCTCCCACCAAAAATCCTTCTTGATAATGAGGGCGCAAAGAACATGAAGGAGCAATGCTAATAAGTCTTATATTTGTAAGATAATGCTCCGAATTAATTGAAATTCTACCGGTATTGTATGGAAAGCCAAAAGCATAAATATAGGCAAAATCTTCTTGTGAATCAAGAAATGCAAATGAACACGCAACTCGTAATGATTGAGTTACATCCAAAAGAGGTGTATCTGCTACTTCGTAATGTTGTAAAATACTCCATTGTAGAAGTCTCTTTTTCAATACAATATCGAGTTCTTTTCGTTCATTAGACTTTGGTGGTAATGAGTCTTTGTAGACATGAAGTTCTTCTGTAAATTGCTTGCATGCAAATTCTAACTTAAACCATTTGTCTCGCAAATCTCCATCTGTAATTTGTCCTCGATAAATACTTGGAAAAAACGAAGATCCACCTTTTCGATATAAATTATCTGTATAGTCTCTTTTCTGCCCTCTGAAAAAGAGAACAAAGTCAGAATTGGCACATGCCAACTGTGCCATTTGCTTACGTAGTTCGAAATATGAATCGATAAACACACCATCCGATTCTACCAAATTTTTATCACTAATATTGTTAGTTGAAAAAATTGGCGTTAAACGAGGCTTTATAGGGCGCATAATAACTATAATTTTGAGACTTTCATCATATGAATAATATAATCATTCCAATCGATTTCTTCTTCTTGCAAGTTGGTGATTACAAGCAAATTGTCGCAGTGGAGTTCTTCGGCGGCTTCGACGAGGGCATCGAGTTCGCGTTTGCGGGTTTTCTCAGAGGTCATGTCGTAGCAGACCTGTATCAGTTGCTCTACTTTTGTGCCTTTACGGGTAACAAAATCTATCTCTTTATCGTTGCGAGTGCGGTAATAGAATAGAGTTTGACCGGGAATATAGCCACGGCGTAGGAGTTCTACAAATACTTGATTTTCTAATAGGCGGCCGAGGTTCTCACTGAGATTAAACGCCGTGCTTTGCACAAAACCGTTGTCAACGACATATACCTTTTTAGGAGCCTTGTTCATCAGTTTCAGCTTATTATTGAAGCGTGGCAAATAGAAGAACAGGTAAGGCTCGTTGAGATAGTCGCAGAATTTCTTTGTTGTCGCCACGCTTGACATCCCCAATTCTCCGGCAAGTTCGTTGGCAGAAATCGGATTGCAGAAATTTGACAACAGATAGGTAGCAAGATTGTAGAGGTCGATCGTATTCCTTACATTATGGCGTTGGGCGACATCTTTCAGCAGGATTGAATCAAACAGCGTGGAGAGATAACTTTTGGTGATGCCACGAGCCGGGATTGTTTCAGGATACCCGCCATTACGCATATAGTCATCTGCCAGCACTATTGCCTGTGCAGACTGTTCCTCGCGGTCAGGGCTGATATTTTTCCACCTCATGATTTCATCAAGACTGAAAGGGAACATCTCAATCTGGAGATAACGCCCTGTCAGCACTGTCGCCATTTCACTGCTCAACATTTTGGCATTACTGCCGGTTATTATCAGATTCTTTCCCCGGCGATACAGCTTGCTTACCCACAAATCCCAATCCGGTAGATTCTGAATTTCATCAAGCAGCATAAAATCATAATCGAGATAGACATCATCAAGAGCCGATATTGCAAGATCCTCGTCCCATTTTTCAAGCAACTGGTTATCGTCAAAATTGAGGTAGGCAAAATTCTTGCCTTGCAACATCAGCAGTGCAAAAACGGATTTACCGACGCGACGGGGGCCGGTTATAAGTTTGATAAGCGGATTTTGCAAAAGTTCGTCAGCATCATATTTAGTATGCCGTTGCTGATAAGGGCGCGACAACAATTCGTCTCGCTCCGCCCGCTGATTGAATATAGTCGTTTTCATTACAGTCTGTTTTAGGCTGCAAATATAGCGAATTTTACCCAATTAAACCATTGTATTGAATAAAATCGGCTTTTTTTATTCAATACACTTTATATAATTGGCCAAAAAAAACAAAAATAGCGTGCTAATCATAGTCCAAAAGTGAAAGCTATGGTAAACCTATATAAGAGGACGTGACAGCACGCTATGCTTGTGCATAGCATAACTTTCATGCATTTGCTCTTACAAGTTCCAATGTACCAGATTTTCACTTAAACAAGATGCGGTGTTATGTTATGGGTATCGTGATATACTATTGGCTCTCCAATCGTTATTCTATGCGATTTTGCGTTGCAAAGGCACGCATTTTTCCGAGGTTTTCAAGTCTTGATTTCTCCGTTACGATTGTCAGATATACCGAGGCGTTTTGTCGTACCACTCCAAATGCCGGCTCTAAAGAAGGCTTTGATTATTCTTTCCTTCACGGCCTTTGGATTTCGGTGTGTTAGTTCCTCAACAGTATCCGGCATCGCGCATTCAAACTTGATGTCAGTTGCAGTGATAACATCTTCGGCAACGAGAAAGGCGATGTGAAGAACCTTATCTTTTAATTCCCGGATATTGCCCGGCCACGGGTGAAGTTTCAACGCCTTTATTGCTGATGCGTCAAGATGTTTTTTCGGGAATTGCCTTTGGCGTGCATATAATGCACGAAATATATGCATATGTACCGATTATTTCTCGAAGGTAAGCAACTGGATGTTCTTAATTACCAGCGTGCCGCCCTTTGCCTCCTGAAAGTAGCCCTCAATGCGGTTATACGTCTCGCTGCGGTCAGATTTCGGGTTATGTCTGCCGACAAGTGCCGCTCCACCGGCTTCCAAGACGATCAGAGGTTTCTGCATTCTGGAGCTTTGAAGATAGATTTGTCGTGCAATCTGCTCCTTACCCATACCGCTTTCGCCGAAGATGATACAATTGGCATTAGTAGCTGCCACTCTCTCGATGGATTGCTCAATCTCAAGGAAGGCTTTACTCCGGCGTGGAATGAGTGAGTTGCCGAGCTGAAGCATGACAGTCTCCGGCTTCGCATACTTTCTGACGATTTCCTTAAGCTGTTTATCAATCGCGGCTCGCTGAATTACGTTGACAGCACCACCATCGCTCAACACGTCAAGCAAGTCCGGGCCGTTTAGGTTATTTACTATGGCAATAACAGGAAAAGAGAATCCTTCTCCCTTCTGCCAGTTTACTAACTCTTTTGCGGAACCGTCGGGCAGTTTATAGTCTGCCACGATAACCGCACCCGGCGGCAATTTTGCCACCTCCTCTTTTGCAGCCTCCATATTCTCGACAGCAATCGGCTCATATCCGGCTCGCGTGAGCAAGCCTGACATAAGCCGACGGTCGGATTCGGAGGCATCGACAATAAGAACCTTATTCATATTAGTTAATTAATAAAGTAGTAAAAATACCATATTTTATGTGTCATGTAACAAGTTGTCCCATTGAAGCTATGGATTAGTTCTTTTGATTTTTGAAAACAAAATAATTCCTACTATAAATGTCAACGTCTCCGATAATGGCATGGCAAGCCATATCCCTGAAATACCGATTAGCTTTGGTAACAATATAAAAGCCGGTATTAGCAACAAGAATCCTCGGAGAAACATCAAGGTAAGAGCTGGTTTCATTAACTCAAGACTTTGAAAATATCCGACGATGCACACATTGAACATGAAGAACAATATGCCGACGGCAAAATACGGGAACCCATTGATGGCAACCGGGGCTGCCGGATCTGTTTCTCCCACAAAAAAGTGGACAAGTATTTCTGGCAGGAATAGGAAAACAAGCGTCAGAAAAACTCCCGCGGCAAGAGCCGTAGCGAACAGCATACGCCTGATTTTATATACCCTGTCAAGATTATGTGCGAAATGGTTATAGCTGATTATAGGTTGAGCCGACTGTATGACGGCGTTGGCTATCATAAATATGAAAGGCGTGTAATAACAGGCAATACCGAAAGCCCCAACTCCGTTGTCGCCGAGATAGTGCATAAACACATAGTTGCCTATAAATGCAAGAATGGCAAGCATCAGTTCCCCCAAGAGACTTGACGAGCCTATTCTACATTGATATACAATGCTTTTAACGACATCCTTGATATGGTTTTCAAGAATAGGCCTCAATTTGAATTTGAGCTGCCGCGCATAAAAAAGTATATATACTGCCGCAATCATACCTCCGGTTATTATGGCGATACTTGTAGAAAGAGCCACTCCCGAAAGTCCCCGCTTGAACACATATATCATAAGCCAGTCTCCCCCTAAGGTCATGATGGCAGTAATTATATTGCACCACATTGCAATCTTTGGCGCGCCGTCAAGTCTGATTATAAACAGACCTATCGCGCTCCACATCTGAAACACGAAGCATGGCATGACAAATATGAGGTAATCCCGTACCAACGGCAACAAATGGTCGGATGCGCCAAAAAGCCTTGCGGTGGGTGCGGGGAAGAAAATCACGAGTACAGATACCGATACCGTAATCAATGTTGCGAAAGAGAACGCGACAGCAACATGAAACCGTGCCTTCTCCGGTTCGGAACTGGCAAGCATCGAGGAGGAAACGACGGAGCATCCGGCTCCGAACATAAGACCGAGACCGGAAAACACCATCCATAATGGGACAGTGATGTTTACAGCTCCAAGCCCGTCGCTGCCTATTCCGTGTCCTACAAACGCTCCGTTAATGGCTGTGACCGCAGCCATACTCAATAATCCGAAAAGAGTAGGAAAAAACAATTTGAAGAACAACCTTGTGATGTTGTCCTTCCCTAAATCCATTGCCTGTGATTCTGCTTTGTTCATTGTCGTTTTTATCCTTATTTTTTCAGTCTGCAAAATTATAAAAGCTCTTTTGGATAGGCGTTTACATTTTATTGCCGTGTTGGGTGTTTTTCGTGACACTTAAAATTTCTATATTCATTTTATTGCGGTGTCAGGTACTTATCGTGAATTAGGGTCTCCATTCCATTCTTATTGATTAATTTTGCACCAAAGAAATAAATGATGGACGATAGAAACTCAAAACCGACCGGAACAATGGAAGAATGTTCGCTCAATATTTCCGACATGAAGGAGTATTGCGGCCGTCGTTTTGAGATAAGGGGATGCGCCATCCTCTTTGTGGAAAGCGGTTTTGCCACCTGCAAAATCAACTATCAGCGTTTTTCCATGCGGAAAGGATATCTCGGTATCCTGTTTTATGACGATATGGTGCATTTTGAGCGTGTTTCCTCGACATTCAAATGTATCGTCATAATGGTGCCGTACAACCTTGTGGAAGAACCTATCTATAAGGTGACTACAAGCGGATTATGGAATTTCATCTACAAATGCCCTGTTTTCCCTCTCAACGACAAGCAGCTTTTCCAGATTAGGGCATGGTGGCAACAGGTAGCGTGGGTGACAACCAATGTGATTGATACCTATAAGCTTGAGGTTCTGAAGAATAATATCCACAACCTACTCATGGTCATAAATTCAGAACTCAGTATAGTCGATAGCAGTGTATCAAGCATAGAGGATAACCGCTCCCGTATGCTCGTCACCAACTTTCTTGAACTCGTGGCAAAGCACCACCTCGATTACAGGGATGTCGGTTTTTATGCCGAAAAGCTATGTATCTCTGCGTCCTATCTGTATAAAAACACTTTCAGTGTCTTGGGTGCATCTCCAAAAGCACTTATTGACAGGCAGGTATTGGCAGCGATAAAGAATTATCTTATGAATACGGACCTTACGGACAAGACAATAGCTTCCCAGCTCCATTTCAAGGATCCTTCCTATATGTGCCGTTTCTTTAAACGGATGGAAGGTATGTCGCCGCAGGAATACCGTAATAAAATGAATAACTAAATATTTCCCATAATGGATAAAATCATACTTACCGGCGACCGCCCAACCGGTCGTCTTCACCTCGGACACTATGTCGGTTCTCTGCAACGCCGTGTCGAGCTTCAGAATTCAGGGGAGTTTGACAAGGTGTATATCATGATTGCCGATGCACAGGCATTGACAGACAATGCAGACAATCCTGAAAAGGTACGCCAGAACATCATTGAGGTTGCACTTGACTATCTCTCGTGCGGACTTGATCCGGCAAAAAGCACAATCTTCATCCAGTCACAGATTCCCGAACTTTGTGAACTGTCGTTCTATTACATGAATCTTGTGACGGTATCACGTCTTCAGCGCAACCCGACGGTAAAGACCGAAATCCAGATGCGTAACTTCGAGGCAAATATTCCTGTCGGCTTTTTCACATACCCCATAAGTCAGGCAGCGGATATAACCGCTTTCAATGCCACTACCGTACCCGCCGGAGAGGATCAGGAGCCTATGATTGAACAGGCGCGTGAGATAGTGCGACGGTTCAACAACATTTATGGAGATACACTCGTGGTGCCGGAGATACTCCTTCCCGACAATGCGGCCTGTCTCCGTCTGCCCGGTACCGATGGCAAGGCGAAGATGAGCAAGTCGCTGAGCAACTGCATCTATCTTTCAGATTCCGAGAGCGATATAAGCAAGCGGGTAAAGACGATGTACACAGACCCTGACCATCTGCACGTGTCAGATCCCGGAAAAATAGAGGGCAATACTGTCTTCACCTATCTGGATGCTTTCTGCCGTGCTGAACATTTCGCAGCGTATCTGCCCGATTATTCCTGTCTTGATGAACTTAAAGCCCATTATCAGCGAGGCGGACTCGGTGATGTGAAAGTGAAGAAACTCCTTGATGCGATATTGCAGGAGGAACTGGCTCCTATACGCGACCGCCGCAAAGAGTTTGAAAAGGATATTCCCGCTGTCTTCGATATGCTGAAGAAAGGCAGTGAGGAAGCACGCGAGGTTGCGGCTGCAACTCTTGACAGAGTACGTCATGCCATGCGGATAGACTATTTCAACGACAGGGATTTCATCAACAAGCAATACAGATAATCCGGATAATGAACACAAATCAGGAGATTGCCGATTTTCTGTCTGAAAAGAATATCGGATATATGCGTTATCAGCATAAACCTATCTTCACCGTAGAAGACGGGCTGGAAATAGCTGATGCGCTTGGCATTGAGCCGTGTAAGACCCTTTTTCTCGTCAACCGTCAAAAACAGCCATATATGTTGTTGACAGCGGGAGACAAGAGAATCTCATTATCCGATTTTGCCGGACAGGTCGGCAGCTCCAGATTGTCGTTTGCATCAACCGATGAGCTTATATCATATCTCCATTCTTCACCGGGGGCAGTAAGTCCGTTGGGTCTTATTTTTGACCGCGATCACCAAATCAGGCTTTATATCGACAGCGATGTGCTGAAAAAGCATTGCATTGTAGTCCATCCATGTGTCAACAATGAGAGTTATGTTTTCAAAACCCATGAATTCATAAATACGTTTCTGTCAGCTGTCGGACATAACGATTATATTTTGTTTTGACCAATGGAAAAAGAGATTGCGATACATGGTGTCACTCTTCATTATTCGGAACGGGGACAGGAAGGTCATCATCCCGTTCTTATAATGCACGGATGGGGATGTTCTTCCAAGACTATGGAACCTATTGTTTTCTCACTGGCTCACAGGCTCCATGTATTTAACATAGA
>ERZ838577.1955-NODE-1955-length-25024-cov-20.776883_pt1 | contig 25024 bp, 19 predicted proteins | sample MGYA00519682_ERZ838577 | MGnify/ENA primary metagenome ERZ838577 (study PRJEB31850, sample SAMEA3708838) | human gut metagenome | biome: human gut; feature: human-associated habitat; material: faeces | place: China | collected 2014 ...
ACCTCAAGGGCTTTGCGCCCGAGACCATCGCCACTGCCATCCTGTTCAGCATGGTGGGTTACTTCAACGGTAACGACAAAACGCTCTGGGTCATGGTACAGGGGCTGGTGCAGACTTTGCTGGTGCGCCTTCCCATGGCATATATTATGAGCATCCAGCCTAATGCCAGCCTGACTATGATCGGTCTGTCCGCACCCACCTCCACCGTAGTGGGCATTCTGCTCAATATAGGCTTTTTCCTCTGGCTTAAACGATACGAAAATCAGACGTGTGCATAGGTTTTGAAGGCTGGAAAGCCTGCCGATGATTGTTGCCACCTACAAATATGATACGGTCGTGCTTGAAATTTCAAATTCAATCATGAGTCGATAATAGCAAACAAGCCCACAGGATAGACCGCATATAAAATACGGCAGACCTGTGGGCTTGTTCCTTATATCGAGTTGATCTCTAAACGATCAATCCTCTAATCCATGGCTTTCAGCTACATTCCTCAAATATTTCTCCGGGTCTCCGTTCAGAATCAAATCGGCATAGCCAAGCGGGTCATTGTAGATAAGATAATCCAGTTCTGACCTCTGCGCCATGGTCACATCCAGTGCATCCTCGACCCCGGTGCAGTCAATGGAGATCATTCTCCCATCCCGGAGCAGCAGTTCCACGCAGCCAGTGTCCATGTTGAATTTACAAATGCTTTCGTCGTACTTCATGTTCGTGTCCTTTCCGCCTTACGGCACTCTTACAGTAGTCTGTCGTGCTTTCCTTATGATAAGGTCTAGGACGTTTCTCGATGGAAGCAAGGGATTCGTTCTGTTTTCCGAAGAATACAAAAAATCCGAACCCTTCTCCTATCGGAAAAAAGTTCGGATTTTGTTGTTGTGGTGCACCTCCAGGGACTCGAACCCTGGGCCCACTGATTAAGAGAGCAAGCCGCCGGTTCGTCTCAATTTATGGAAGTTTCGAGTCATCGTTATTTTTAATCAAATCAACGTGATTTTTCACCCAGCAATTTCTGCACCCTTTGTCGGATTTTGCAGCGAAAAGCACCCTCTGCACGTTTTGAAACCGTGCAAAATCCGTGCAGAAACCGTGCACTTACTCTCCGACAAATAAAATCGCCCTATTCCCCACCGACTTGACGGCATTGGTTTGAGTGGCCAATCATCAAAATCAAGTCTTGGAGGATACGATTATGAACAAACTGCTTTCCTGCCGCCAAGGTCGCCGGAGGCATCACCTTTGTAAACAGCGTGGCGTCCACCCTGTGCGCGGTGGTGCTGTATCTCACCCTGCGCCCGGCTCTGGAGCGCACCGGTCTTTTGACCAAAGCCGAAGCGAAATAAACGCCCCGGCCCGCAGCGCCCAAAGCAAAAAGTCCCATGCCCGCCCTTCCGGTGCGGCATGGGACTTTTTTCATTTTCGGTCCGCTGTGCGGCAGATGCCCGGAAGCTGCTGTCAGCCTTTACCGCATGACGGTGGTGGAAAGGGTCGTGGACCAGCTTTTTCCGGGTGCCAGACAGACGGCGGCGGCGCGCTCGCTCCACTCCTGTGGGTCGGTCTCTGCGCTGGGCAGAGAGTGCCATGGCTCGATGCAGACAAAGCGGACCGGCTTTGCCAGCGCGCTCCAGATCAGCTTGTACGGAAAATCCTCAACATTGCAGACGATGTGCCGCCCGCTGTCTTTTTCATAAATGCCCAGCGTTCTGGTCCGCAGCCCCGCCATGCAAAAGCTGTCGTTGGAAAATAGATCATCGGTCAGCTGGATCTTCTCGGCATTCTTCCATTTGTAATAGCACTTTCCGCTGAGCAACCCATGGGGTCGGGCATCCAGAATAACTGGGCTTTCCGGCCGGTCAAACCGGAACTCATAATCCTCTGTGGTGTGGTGACGGTCAAAGGGGATGGCGAATGCGGGATGGAAGCCGATGCCGAAGCGCAGCTCCTCGCTGCCGGGATTTTCCACGGTCATGGTGTGGCAGACTGTCCGGCCCTCCAGCCAGAATGTGCTGCGAAGGACAAAATCAAAGGGGAACTGGGCTGCCTTGAGCTCCGGGCTGGTGCGCAGCTCCAGAACGATCGCATTCTCATCCGCCTGCACCAGCGTGTGCTCCACATCCCGGGCAAAGCCCTGCTTGACCACATGGTAGGTCCTGCCCTTGTGGGAGTAGGAGCTGCCGGGCAGCTCTCCGGTCCACGGAAAAAGAATGGGCGCGTGGCGGGGCCAGACCTCCGGGTCTGCCTGCCAGAGCACTTCCTCTCCGGCATCGTTCTTCAAACTGACCGCCTCGGCTCCATGGGTGTCCACCGTAAGGGTCAGAAAATCATTCCGAAGCACTGCCTGCATGGAAAACACCTCCGTTTACATGGTCTTTTCGTACAGCTTGATAATGTCCCTGACTGTGCTCTGGCGGGGGTTTGCCGGGATGTTGCCGCTCTTCATGGCATCCTCTGCCATCGCAGGGATCTTTTCGACGGTGACACCCACCTCCGACAGGGTGGCGGGGATGCCAAGCTGCCGGTTCAGGCGGCGCAGCTCCTCCACCAGCAGCTCCGGGGTAAAGTTTTCGGTGGAGCCGCTGCCTTCCCGGATGTAGTTGTAGATGACCTCATAGCGTCCATGGTCCGCCAGTGCATTGTACTCCACCACGTTGGGCAGCAGGATGGAGTTTGCCACCCCGTGGGGCACGTTGAAATACGCGCTGACCGGGTGGCTCATGGCGTGGACATTGCCCAGCCGGGCCCATGCAAAGGCGATGCCTGCAAAGTTGGAGCCCAGCATCATGGCGCAGGCGGCTTCCTCGTCCTGACGGTTGGCCACAAAGCGGCGCAGGCTGCCGCCGATGAGCTCCATGGCCTTTTCCGCCATGGCGTCGGAGAAGGGGGTAGCGTTGCGGGAGACATAGGCCTCCATGGCGTGGATGAGGGCGTCCACGCCGCAGGACGCAGCGATGGAAGCGGGAGCCGTCATGATCAGCTCGGGGTCCAGCACGGCGTATCTGGGCAGGATCTCGTAGCTGAACACCGAGAGCTTGTAGTTGCGCTCGGTGTCCGTGATCACAGCAGAGGCCGTCACCTCGCTGCCGGTGCCTGCCGTAGTGGGGATGGCGATCATCGGCACGATGGGGCCGGGCACCTTGTGGTTGCCCTCGTAGTCGGTGATCCTGCCGCCATAGTTGGCCAGGATGCCCACAGCCTTGCCCACGTCCATGGAGCTGCCGCCGCCCAGCGCCACGATGCTGGTGGCTCCGCATTTCCGGTACAGGTCCGCGGCCTCGTTGACCACCGCCATGGTGGGGTTGGGCACCACATCCAGATAGCTGGTGCACTGCAGCCCCGCCGTCTCAATGATATCCTGCACCTTTTTGACGACGCCGATCTTTTCCAGTCCGCGATCCGACACCAGCAGGATCTTGTCCGAGCGGCTCTCGGTCAGGATCTCCGGCAGCTTTTTCAGACTGCCCATGCCAAACTGGATGTTCTGGGGAATCTTAAAGTTGAAGTCTTTCATCGCTGTGCTTCCTTTCTATCGTTACCCGTTAAAAATGGAGTTCGGTCCTCTGGATCAGATCCTTCTGCAGCGGCTTGCCCAGTTCCACAAAGTAGGCGCTGTATCCCGCCACGCGGACCAGCATGTCCTTGTAGTCCTCCGGCTTTTTCTGGGCAGCCCGCATGGTGGCGGCGCTCATAATGTTGAACTGGACGTGCATGGCCCCCTTGTGGATGTATTCCTCAATAAAGGCTGCCAGATTGTCGCGGCCTTCGATGCCCGCCACCGCCTCCTGCGGGAAGCGGAGGTTCATCAGGGTACCGTTGGTGGCAAGGCTGTGGTCCACCTTGGTCAGGGAGTTGACGATGGCGGTGGGGCCGTTGATGTCATGGGAGCCAAGCTCCGTATGGACCGGGCCCATGTTGTCCGAGATGGCCTCCCCCGCCTTGCGTCCGTCCACCGATGCGTTGGTGTTCAGGCCCATGGCAACGTTGGCGTTGACCGAGTAGACACCGGGGCTGAAGATCCCGCCACGCGGCGTTTTGCGTCCGGCAATGTGCCTGCAGTAGGTCTCGAACATGAACCGGAACAGCGCATCGGCGTAATCATCGTCGTTGCCGTAGTGGTGGACTTTGGAGCTGTTGACGAGAGCGTACAGCTTCTCATAGCCCTTCCAGTTGTGCTTGACGGCTTCCAGCAGTTCGGCGCCTGTGCAGCGCTTTTCGTCAAAAACCAGCTGCCGGATGGCAGCCAGCGAGTCGGCACAGGTGGCAATGCCGCTGGCCTGAGGGCCGATGCCGTTGTACTTGGCACCGCCCTCGGTCAGGTCGTGACCGGACTCCATGCAGTCCTCAAACAGCACCGAGACGTAGGGCAGCGGTTTGAGCGCCCGGTGGGCATTCTCGATGACGCAGAGGCTGGAGCACATCTGGTTGGTCCAGTACTCAAACTGGGCATCCACGCTCTGCCGGACCTCCTCAAAGCTGGCATAGCGGTCCAGCCTGCCGGTATCGGGACCAAGATGTCCACCCAGTGCGCCGCACCGGCTCCAGCGGGGGCAGTGCGGGCCGCAGTCAAGGCAGCGGCCTCCGTTGAGCACCATCTCCATCATCTTGGCGGTGTTGACATAGGCGGCGTCGTGCCAGCCGTATTCCCGGCCCGGCAGGCTGATCTCCACACAGCCCACCACGCAGTAGTCGCGGGCTTCCTCCAGCGTCATCCCCTTGCGCAGCATGCCCTTGATCGCAGCGCTGTCGTTGAAAAGCTTGGGGTGGCCGTAGCCGGCGCGGATGCACTCTACCGCCTTGATGCGGAGCTCCTCCGGGGTGCCCTCGTGCATCCGCACACAGACCCACGGGTTCATCATCCGGGTGTGGGCAGAGGCTTCCAGCATCAGCATGGTCAGGTCGTTGGTGGCGTCGGTGCCGTCCCGCTTCACGCCGCCAATGGTCAGGCTCTCGCCGCCAAAGCCCCTGCCGTTGCGCAGCGCCATGCTGCCCCGGTCCTTGAGCTTGGTGGGGTTGTTGAGCTTGACATACTCCACTTCCAGCAGTTCCAGCGCGAACTCCTTGGAAAGGCTCTTGTCCGCCTGATAATAGGGGTAGAGCCACTGGTCCATCCGTCCATAGGAGATGGAGTGGCCGTTGGACTCCACACAAATGAGCATCGTGGCAAAGTGGAACAGCTGCAGCGCCTGCCAGAAGGTCTTTGGCGTGCCGCCTGCCACAGCGCGGCAGTTGGCGGCGATCTGTTCCAGCTCGGCCTTCCGCCCGGCTTCCTGCTCGCGGGCCGCCATTTCCTCTGCCAGAACCGCATACCGCAGGATGTACTTTTTTACAGCACCGTACATGATGATGACCGCCTGATAGAACTCCCGCTTGGTGCAGAACTCGGGGTCGTGCATGTCCAGCGCCGCCAGCTTTTCCCGGGCACGCTGCAGCAGACCGTCAAAGCCCAGCTGCATCAGGCGGGCGTAATCCACCGCCAGATGACCGGTGCCGGCGTAGTGGTAGAGGTTGGTCTGGTAGATTTTTTTGCCCGCCTCGGAGCCCTTGAGCTGGTCCTCGTCCAGACGGACGTTGATGTAATCGTCCAGCGTGCGACCCTTCCACCAGCGGCACAGCTCCAGGATCTCCTGCTTTTCCTGTTCGCTGCGGATGGTGAACTGGTCATGCTCCCGCTGCTCAAAGGGGTGGTTCTGCACTTCGTCCAGGATCCAGTTGACCGAGAACTCCGGGTAGATGGGGGCAGATTTGATGGGCGAAGCGATCTCGCCCACGATCAAGTCGTCGTCGCAGATCTCTATGCCGCAGTGCAGCAGCACATTTTCAAAGGCGTAGGCCACCTTCTGCTTTTCGGGCAGGTGTTCGTGCTGCCGGTAGCTCTGGGTGACAAGGCGCAGACGCTCCACGTCCACGTCATAGCCCCGGTCCAGAAACGTCTGGCGCAGTTTGTTGATGCGGGGATAGGGGGACCAGTCCTCGTGATGGACCTGATACCCCAGACAGTAAACTTTATCATACGGCTCGGTGCCGCGTGCGTTGGTGTGGACAGCTGCCATAACGGTTTCCTCCTTGGCGTGATGCTTTATTCCGGTCGGTTCTCTTCTTTTTCCCGGGTACCCACCAGACAGTGGATGCCCCGGCTGTTGAAATACTTTGCGATCTCCTCGACCCGCCGCTGAAAAGCCCGGCGCTGCAGGCGCACGGACTCCATCTGATACGGGATGCCCAGCGACCGGTATTTTTCCTCGCCCAGCCGTATAAAGCTCAGCAGCTGCAGGGTCCGCACCTGCCCGCCCAGCTGTTTGAGGATGAAATCCGCGCTGGCTTCGATGTTCTGCCGCCCATCGTTAACGCCCGGGATGACCGGGATGCGAAGAATCATTTCTCGGCCCTCCTGCGCCAGACGGCGCAGGTTTTGCAGGATGCGCTCGTTGCTCACCCCGGTGTACTGCCGGTGAAGCTCCGGGTCCATCAGTTTGAGGTCAGAGATGATGAGGTCGGTGCAGGGAAGGATCTTTTCCACCGCATCCCATCCGGCATGGAAGGTGGACTCGCAGCAGGTATGGAACCCCTCCTGCCGGCAGGCCCGGAACAGGGCTGCCACAAAATCGCTCTGCACCAGCGGGTCGCCGCCCGAGACGGTGACTCCCCCGCCCGAGCGCTCGTAATAGCCCCTGTCCCGCCGGACGATCTCCATGCACTCCTCCACCTTCATCGGTCTGCCCCACTGCTTGAGGGCATCGGAGGGGCATTCCTCCGCGCAGACCAGACAGTCGCTGCACTTTGTCCGGTCGATGCCTGCCAGCCTGCCTGCGGTGAACCGGAAGATCTCGCCCTGCGGGCAGCTGTCCTCGCAGGCACCGCAGGCCCTGCGCCCGATGCACTTGGTCCGATAGACCCCCACCTGCGGCTGCAGCGCCCAGCTTTCGGGGTTGGAGCACCACTGGCACCGCAGGGGGCATCCCTTCAGAAAAAACTCTGTCCGCACCCCGGGGCCGTCGTGGATGGTGAAGCGCTGGACATTGAACACGATGCCGGTCTGATCCACAGCGGACGCCTCCTTGTTTCTGCGTTTGTTTCTGCATTTGTTTCTGCTTCGATTCTACCAGATGCCGCCGGGGAGAAACAGTGGACGACCGGTCGATTTTGAATAGGGAACTCTCCCTATTTTGGGCCTGTGGATCCACAGAAAAAAGCCGGACAGGATCGTCATTTCCGACATTCTGTCCGGCTTTTTCCCACGGGGTGCCATTCTGGATGCGCTGGGTCATTTTTGGGGGTCGTTCCGCTCCATCCAGCGGTAAAGCTGGAACCGGGAATTGACCCCGCATTTCTGGTAGATATTCTGCACATGCTTCTTGACCGTATGGTAGCTTACCACCAGCTGATTGGCTACGGCCTGATAGGTCAGTCCTTTTGCCAGCAGCCGGGCCACCCGCAGCTCCGCCTTGGTCAGCGGCTGCCCCGTGCCTGCGGGCAGGGCGTCCCCGGGTCTGCTGACCGCCGCCGGCTGCTCCGCCCGGGCAATGGTGATCCAGTGGTAGCGGTCCACGATGCCGTTGGAATAGCGCTGATCGTAGGTGTAGATCTTAAAGATATAGTCCCGGATGACCCGGGTCTGCACCCTGTTTTCGGCGTGGTCCCGCTCGCTGCCCAGCAAAAACGGCAGCCAGCTGCAGGGTCTGCTGCCGTCCAGCCCCTCGGCGGCGGCGCCAAGGATATCGTCCAGACAGACCTTTGCCGCGTGGTTGCAGCTCATGATGTGCATGAAATCGTTGGTGACGAGGTAGGCTTTCTCCCCGGAGAGGATGATCTCGCTCTGGATGTTGGTGATGATCCGGGCCTGCTCGTATTTTTTGAAGTTCTTGTAATCGTTGGCGATGTAAACGTAGATCTGCTCCAGCTGCAAAAGCTCCTCGGGGGTAAAATCCCCCTCGGCGCAGCTTTTAAAAAACGCCACCTGAATGTAGGCATTGATACCAAAGGCCATGGTCACGCTGTAATACGCTCCGAACTGTTCCTGAATGAACTGCACATAGCGGCTTCGGGCGTAATCCTGCGGCGGGATCAGCCGGGTGGAATGGTACAGTCGGGGGGTCACATTGTAGTAGGTCAGGTTGTCCTGCACCGCCTCCCGATACAGGATCTGACGCACCACATCTTCGGGCAGGCAGCTGCGATACGGGTGTCCCTCGTGATCCGCCAGCACGCCGTTGCGGTGGGTCCACGAGAGGAATCTGCCCTGCGGGTCAAAATACGAGATGAGCACGTTCTTCAGCCCGAAATTGCGGGCCAGCGAGTCCAGCAGGACAACATTGAAAAACTCATCGGCCGAAATCTGATGCTCCGACAGCTCGGAGAAAAAGCGAAGGCCTCCGTCCTGTGCACGGTTCATGGTTCATTCATCCTCTTCTTCTCTGGCCCAGTTGTAGGCGCAGCGGACCGCCCTGTTCCAGCCGCGGACCCGCTTTTTCCGTTCCTCCGGGGAGGTCTGCGGCACAAAGGTCCGGTCCACCGACCAGTTCTGCCGGACATCTTCGGTGGAGTTCCAGTACCCCACTGCCAGACCCGCCAGATAAGCGGCACCCAGCGCCGTGGTCTCCACGCAGGCTGGCCGCTGCACCGGCACGTTGCTGACATCTGCCATGGTCTGCATCAGGTAGTTGTTGGCGGAAGCCCCGCCGTCCACCTTCAGTGCCTTCATGCCGATGCCGGAGTCCGCCTCCATGGCGTGAAGCACATCGTTGACCTGATAGCACAGGCTGTCCAGCGTTGCCCGGATGATGTGGTACTTGTTGCATCCCCGGGTCAGTCCAACGATGGTGCCCCGGGCGTACTGGTCCCAGTGGGGAGCGCCCAGTCCGGTAAAGGCCGGCACCACATAGCAGCCGTTGGTGTCCCTGACCTTGCCGGCCATGTATTCCGAGTCCCGGGCTTCCTCCAGCAGCTTCAGTTCGTCCCGCAGCCACTGGATGGCAGCCCCCGCCACAAAGATGGAGCCTTCCAGCGCATAGTTCACCTTGCCGTCGATGCCCCATGCAATGGTGGTGACCAGCCCGTTCCGGGAGAACACCGGGGTCTCTCCGGTGTTCATCAGCATAAAGCCGCCGGTACCAAAGGTGTTCTTGGCTTCCCCGGGGGTAAAGCAGGTCTGCCCAAACAGTGCTGCCTGCTGATCTCCCGCCGCCCCGGCGATGCGGATGCCGTCTCCGAAATGCATGGGGTCGGCCCACTCATAAAAGCAGCTGGAGGGCCGTGGCTCCGGCAGCATGCACTGGGGAATGTCCAGCTCTGCCAGGATCTCCTCGTCCCATTGGAGGGTGTGGATGTTGAACATCATAGTGCGGCTGGCGTTGGAGTAATCCGTCACATGGATCTTGCCGCAGGTCAGCTTCCAGATGAGCCACGTCTCCACCGTGCCGAACAGCAGCTGCCCCGCCTCCGCCTTCTGCCGGGTGCCGGGCACATTGTCCAGGATCCATTTCAGCTTGGTGGCAGAGAAATAGGCGTCGATGACCAGACCCGTCTCTTCCCGGAATTTCTCGGTCAGCCCCCGGGCCTTCAGCTCATCGCAGTAGGCGCTGGTGCGGCGGCACTGCCAGACGATGGCATGGTAAACGGGCTCTCCCGTGTCCCGGTCCCACACGATGGTGGTCTCGCGCTGGTTGGTGATGCCGATCGCCGCGATGTCCGCTGCGCTGGCGCCTACCTGATTCATGGCGGAGAGCGCCACGCCCAGCTGGGTGGTCCAGATCTCGTTGGCATCGTGCTCCACCCAGCCGGGTTTGGGGAAATACTGGGTAAACTCCTTCTGCGCCACACTGCACATTTCCCCTTTTTCGTTGAAAAGGATGCAGCGGTTCGATGTAGTCCCGGCATCCAGCGCCATGATGTATGACATGGGGCATCCTCCTTTTTCGGCAATACAAAAACTGTGGAGCAGGCACCGCCCAGAGCTTTGCAAAGCCCTTGCGCTCTCCTGCTCCACAGCGCACTTTTTCGGTCTGTGTTTTTTATCCCTGATAGAACAGCTCGTTGGTCACCACCGCCAGCGGACCGATGTAGGCGATCCTCTGGTCCAGCTCCGAGACGCGGACATAGTCCTCATCGTAGGCGGGGTCGTACCGCTTGCAGGCGGCGAGGAATTTCTCCCGGAAATGCGGCAGCTTGAACATATCGCCGTACAGGATCAGATGATCCGGCGTCAGCATGGTGAGCATCCCGCCCACCACGTCTGTCAGCAGCTCGATGTCTGCATCCAGCGCCTCCCACATGGCGGGCTCGTCCAGCGCAGCAAGCGCCTCCAGATCGTGCACGGTGATCTTTTCGGGGTGTCCATCCACCGCAGCCCACAGCAGCGGGGTCTTTTCCGGGCTGCAGACCTGCCGCAGATGCCGGGCAATGGGGTGGCTGGCCACCCGGGTCTCCAGACAGCCGTACCGCCCGCAGCGGCAGAGCCTGCCGTTCTTTTCCACCCGCACATGTCCGATCTCTGCTGACCGGTACTTTCCGCTGTCATAGATGTGCCCCTGTGCAATGATCGCAGAGCCAACGCCTGGACCCCACTTCAGCAGCAGCAGGTTCTCCTGCGTCCGGCCCAAGCCGTAGGTCAGTTCTGCACGGGCAAATGCCTTGACGTTGTTTTCCAACAGGATCGTGCACTCCAGCGCCTGCGCCAGCAGGGACGCCACCTGCACCGACTGGTTCCAGATGCGGTAGGCGTGGGTGCTGACCCCTTTTTCCCGGTCCACCGGACCGGGGACGGAGACCCCCGCCCCCAGCAGCTGTTCGCGCCCGATGCTGTTTTCCCAGAGCAGCGCCTTCCCCACATTTGCCACCTGCTTCAGGAACAGTTCCGGCGGCGCAGCAATGTCGGTGGGGATGCGCCGGGTGCTGCAGTGCTCGCCCCGCAGGTCACACAGGGTGATGCAGGTGGACGGCATCTCGATGCTGATGGAAAGGACATAGCGGTAGGTGTAGTTGATCCCCAGCAGGATCTTCCGCCGTCCGGCCCGATTGCCCTGCTGCACCTCGCCCAGCTCGACCAGAATGTTCTGCGCCAGCAGTTCTGCGCACAGCGTAGTCACACTGGCAGGGGTCAGACCCAGCCGGGCCGAGATGTCCTTGCGGGACATGGGACCGTGGTCGTTCAGCAGCTTCAGGATGGAGCTGCGGTTCTGGTTTTTGACATTCTCCAGATTGAGCCCATTGTATGCCATCCCGTCCCCCCCTTTCTTCGGAATTTTTCCGATCTTTGACCGTCATGTTCAGTATAGCGCCGCCTGACCGCATTCGCAAGAACATCAGGCGTTTTCTCTGTTTTTACGGTTTTCGATCTTTATTTTTGGAAATTATTTTCAGAACTTGCAGACCTCGACGCCCAGCATATTGCCCAGTTTTTCCAGCTCGTTGGCGACCTGTCCGTACACCACTACAAAGTGGGGCTCCCAGCCGCCCTTGACGGTGCCGTAGACCAACTCTTTGGCGCTGGCTGCGGTCTTGACGACCACCGAGGTGCCGTTGAACTGCTTGGGCTTGTCCAGTGCAGCGCCCTCTGCAACGAAGAAGCGGAAGCTGCCGTCGGGCTTGCGGCCCACCCGGAAGAGGGTGACGCACTCGCAGGCCTCGCAGCCAAAGTCCATGACCGGGCCGATCTTGCGGTTGGGGTGGACGCCCACCTGCGCACCGGTGTCCTTGCGGGCCAGATCACAGGCAGCCATGCCGCAGTGCCAGAAGGTGATGGTGCTCTCCTGCTCGTTCATCGAGACGGGATCGCCAAAGAAGCAGGAACGGCCGGTCAGATCGCTGCCAATGAACATGGAGAGTGCACCGTAAGCGTCCGACTCGCAGCTGGCAGAAACACCGTTGGCGTTGAGCAGCGAGAGCACGCTGCACACCGGGGTGCCGAACTCGGTGAAGAAATCCGGCCAGCAGCGGGAGCACAGAGCGCCGATCCGATTCTCGCCCACATAGCTCTTATAGGCCTTGTACAGGCGTGCAAAGTTGACGACGTTCTTTTCGGGGATGGTGTCCAGCCCCACGATGGTCCTGCGGGCCTCGGTCAGCTCGTCTGCCAGTTCCTCCTCGGTGTAGCCCTTGGCCTTGTTGATAAGCTCCCGGGCCTCAATGGAATCCAGCGTGGTGCCGAAGGTGCTCATCATCTCGGCGTCCAGCGCACGGCCAAATCCGAAGCCCTGCGGGGTGTGTCCGATGGAGATCATCTTCAGGCGGCGCAGGTCGTATTTGACCTTGGCTGCACGGATGGCAGCACCGATCTCCGCTTTCACTTCCTCCTCGGTGGGCGCACCGAAGATATACTCAAACCTGCCCTCGCCGCGGAACGCTGTGATGGCATTGCCGGCAGAGTATGCGCCCGTCAGGCTGTTGAGGCGCAGGCGGGTGCCGTCGATGACCGGCTCCCGCAGCGTCCATAGGACGATGGGGCAGTCAAACCGCTTGAGCACCTCGCTGGCGTAGGCGGCATTGGCAAAGGTGATGTTCTGCAACACGATGAGGTCGGGGGAAATGGTATCCAGATACGCGTCCAGATCGTTGATAGTCAGCAGCATCTTCTCAGGCACCGCGCAGTCCGCCGTCAGGCCCCTGAGCATGGAGACCGATTTTTCAAACTGATCCTGTGCGCTTTCCAGGTGGAAGGTGCCAACACCAATGGGCACATACGCTACTTGAAATCCCATAATATATTACTCCTTTTGATGACTCTCTTTTTGACATTCGGCTCCCACCGCTTATGCATTCTCCATCTTTGCGTGCTCAGAGGCCATCTGCGCCTCCTGCTCCTCGTTCAGCTTTGCCACACGGCGGTTGACACGGATCATGGAGACCAGCAGCACGATGGTGATGATCAGGATGACTGCAGAAATGGGGCGGGTGAGGAAGATGCTGTAATTGCGGTCGTAGCTCATGGAAGCAGTAACGAAGTTCTGCTCCATGATGTCCTCCAAAATCATGCCCAGCATCAGCGGGGTGTTGTCGATATCCAGAACGTTGAGGATGTAGCTGAAGATCAGGATGCCGGCGCAGAGGATCAGCTCCTTGGTGTTGCCGGTGGCGGCAAAGGCACCTGCAAAGCAGAACATGATGATGACGGGTGCCAGGTAGGTATAGCGCACCTGCACGATCTTTGCCACAATGCGGGTCATGCCCAGACCCAGAGGAGCCAGCAGCACATTGGCGACCAGACAACCGACGATAATGGTGTAGGCCATCACACCCTGCTTGGTGAACATGGTGGGGCCGGGCTGGATGCCGTGGAGCACGAACGCGCCCAGCAGCAGAGCGGTGACGCCGTCACCGGGGATGCCCAGCGTCAGCAGGGGGATCATGGCAGAGCCGACCACCGCATTGTTGGAGGACTCTGCCGCGGCAATGCCCTCCAGACAACCCTTGCCGAACTCTTCGGGGTGCTTGGACGTGCGGCGGACCTCGTTGTAGCACAGGAACTGGGCCACGCCGCCGCCGACACCGGGCATGGCGCCCAGAATGCTGGCGATGGCAGAGGAGCGGAGACAGGCGGGCAGGATGCTGATCATCTCTTTCTTGGTGATGCCCTGCTTGTCGATCTTGCGGGCATCGTCCAGCTTGCCGCGGGCCACCTTAAAGTCCCGGAGCTTCTGCACCACCTGCGTCAGCGCAATGAGGGCGATCATGGCGGGCAGCATATCAATGCCGTATTTCAGGGTGGCGGAGCCAAAGGAGAAGCGGGTGACACCCGTGACGGCATCCATACCGACGCAGGCCATCAGCAGACCGATCATGCCGGAGATGAGGCTCTTGGGCAGGCTGCTGCCGGAGACACCGGCGATGAGGCTGATGCCCATGATGCCCAGTGAGAAGTACTCCACCGAGGTGAAGTTTGCCACCAGCTTGGTGATGAGGGAGGCGCAGAGCATCAGCAGAACCGCCGAGAACAGGCCGCCGAACACCGAAGCGAACAGGGAGGTATCCAGCGCTTTCTTGACCTTGCCCTTCTTTGCCAGCGGGTAGCCGTCGAAGGTGGTCGCAATGGCGGAGTTGGTGCCCGGGGTGTTGAGGGTGATGGCGGAAATGGAGCCGCCGTACATGCCGCCGACGTAGACCGCCAGCAGCAGGATGATGGCAGAGGCCGGGTCACTGAAGGTATAGGTCAGGGGCAGCATCAGGATGATGCCCAGCGTCACACTCAGACCGGGGACGCAGCCGATGACCATTCCAAGGATCAGACCGCCGAAGATGAGCAGCATGTTGTACAGGGTGAACACCTGCGGAACAGCCTGCGAAATCATTGCAAAATCCGACATCAGATGATCCCTCCCAGCAGGCCCAGAGCGGGCAGCGAAATGTTAAAGACGTTCTTGAAAAGCAGGAAGATGACGAACGCCGAAATCAGGACCACGATGTAGGGACCGGGCTTGCGTTCGCCCACATAGAACAGTACCAGCGGAAAGACAATGATGGAAGCCAGCACATAGCCGATGCTGAGCATCAGACCGATATAGACGCACATTCCCACAATGAGCAGGATGGCGGGCTTTTCCTTCTCCCAGTCGAACTCCACCACCTTTTCCTGCTTGAGGACAAGGCTCTGGATGAGCAGGGCAATGGACGACACCAGCATGATGGCCAGACAGATTCCAGGGATGATGCGGGGACTGGGTGCACCGGAATCATAGGCCGGTACGCGGATCTGGCTGGGAATGCACAGGATCAGGATCAATGCGATCACACCCATGATGATGCCCGAGACCAGATTGGTCTTGATTTTGAATTTCTTCATCGAAATCCATTCTCCTTTCATACGGCAAACCAGTGCAGGCTCCCCCATTTGGGGAATCCTGCTTTTATTTTTTCTGACAAAAAATGCAGACGGGCTGCATCGGCAGCCCGTCTGCACAAGATCCATGCGAAACGTGACCGGTCCGGTACTTGTTTCTGGATGAGTTCAGCGCTCAGGCCTGACCGCTCAGGTTCTTGTAAGCGTTGATGGCTTTCTCGCAGGCCTCATTGATGAATGCCTCGGCCTCATCGCCGTAGAGCTCAAAGCGGTTCAGAAGGATAGAAGCGATCCACTCGTTGTAGTTCGGCTCATTCCAGACGTCCTTTGTGATCTCCACCATCTCATCAATGAATGCCTGATCGGTGCCCTTATGCACCGCCAACACGCCGCCTGCAGGCAGGATGCAGCTTGCGTAATCGTTGGCGGCGTTCAGCTCGGGAGCTTTGGACTCACCGGCGCAGGTAGGAACGGTGATGGCACCGTTCGGCGTGACGAAGCCCTCAAAGGGACGGTCATTCATTGCCAGAATGGGGATCAGGGTGCCGGCCTCGACCTCGTCCTTGGCGGCCTGCGTGGTGCCCACAAAGACATCGACCTCGCCATCGGTCAGACCCTTCTTCTGGTTTGCACCGCCGTCATACGGAACGACGGACACCTTGCCGCCCTCCATGGCGATCAGAGAACCCCAGGACAGGTGGCAGTCGGACAGGGGGTTGCCGCCGGACATCTTAATGCCGCCGTTCTTGGCCTTTTCCAGAATGGAAGTCAGAGACTGATCCGGAGTGGTGTAGACGATCCAGGTACGGTCGTCAATGGTGCCGATGGGGTACATCTCGCTGCGGTCAAAGTCCACTTCCTCGGTGCCGAACTCCTTGCCCAGATCGTGGCGGTAGCACACGCCGTAACCAAAGACCAGCAGCTCCTTGTTGATAGAGGTATTGCTGTCTGCAAAATAGGTGGCTGCGGCAAAGCCGTCGCCGCCGGTCATGTTCTCCACGATGAAGTTGTACTTCTTCTGGAGCTGGTTTGCCACCTGGCCGTACTTGCGCGCCACGATGTCTGCCGTGCCTCCGACGCCGTAGGGGCAGATGATCTTGACGGTCTCGCCGCCGTTGCTGGGCTGCTCCGATGCAACAGAGCCTGCGGTGGAAGCAGCGGTGCTACCTGCATTGGAACCGGCGCAGCCTGCAAACAGCCCGGCGGCAGCCAGAACAGCGCTCATGGACAGAAATTCGCGACGTTTCATAGTAGTGTTCTCCTTCAAATTTTTTCTTTTTCGTGTCTTGCGGACATTCGGGTTGCGATCTTTACGGGGTTTTATTTCACCAGAAGCGAAAGCCCCGAAATGAACAGTAGAACGTAGGTCAGCTTCATAAAGACCCGCTGACTCATGCGGGTCACCAGCTTGCTGCCGATGAACATCCCCGCCAGCAGAAACGGCACCGAAATGCCAAGCATCTTTACGGTAGAGGGTACCCACAGCCCCGCCTGCATATCTTCCAGAAAAACAAGGGTGTTCAAAAAAATCCACACCGTGGAGATGGTCGCACGGAAAACGGTCTTGTCATGGATCCTTCTGGTCATGTATCCAGTCAGCAACGGGCCGCCGCTGACAAATAATCCGTGAATGATGCCGGCCAGCACCAGCAGTGCGTAGGTTCCTGCATTGTGTGCGGCGGTCTGCCCCGTTGCAGGCTTTTCTGCGTCCGGCTCCGGCTTGTGCACGAGCTTGTAAAACCCCTGCACCGAAAGCCCGATGACCAGCAGCCCCAGCAGCTTGTAAAGCAGATGCTCCTTGCCCACGAACAGCCCCTTGATGTATACGGCACCAAGGATGCCCAGCGCCATCACTGCAACGATGCGGGCAAGCTCTTTCCAGTGGATGCTTTTGTAGTTTCCCACAAAGACGTACACCCCGGAGAAGATTGCCAGCACATTCAGGATGGGCTTTGCGATGTCGTAGCCCACCAGCATCAGGCTGGGCGGCATTGCCAGAATGGTGCCCGCAAAACCTGTGATGCCGTGGATGATGTTGGTCAGCAGGATGACGATGTAAAACAGGATCTGATTTCCCATAGTTTACTTCCCGTATTTTGCCCGGATGCTGTCGAACAACTCCGTCCACCGGGAGCCCTTGCGACAGAACACCGGGATGTCGCCCATCTCTGCGGGGACGGTGTGGGTGCCCTTGCCGCAGACCTTGCCGGTCCACAGGTGGACCCACTCATCGCCGGGCAGGTAGACCTCCCACTGGGTGGCTGCGCTGTGCCACACCGGAGCCACCAGCAGGTCCGGACCGTAGAGGTACTCGAATTGCTCGGTATAGCTGCGGGGGTCGTTTTCGTAGTGGAGGAAGAGGGGGCGCATGACCGGGGTGCCCTTGGCGGCGTTTTCAGCCACCAGCGTTTTGGTGTAGGGGGCCAGCATGGTGTAGATGTCCACCAGACGGGCCAGCTGCGTCATGCAGTCCTCATCGTTGTAATACTGGAAGTTGGTGTCCGGGCGGTTGCCCTCGTGGGTGCGCATCACAGGCATGAAGGCCGCCATCTCCGCCCAGCGGAGAAAGACCTCCTTGGTACGGCAGTTGTCGAACAGGGAGGTGTAGCCTCCGATGTCGCAGTGGTTCAGTCCGCAGCCGACCATGCCGGAGCTGAGGGCCGCGCAGATGACGGTGCACAGACCGTCGTGACGGCTGAAATCCACGCTCTGGTCGCCGGCCCACAGCAGCGTGCAGTACTTCTGACTGCCGGTGCCGCCGGCCCGCATAAAGTAGACCACCTGCCCCAGCTTGCCGCTTTCGGTGACGGCATCGTAGTTGCATTTTGCCCAGAGCGCCGGCCAGTGGTTGTGCTCGAGCATGGGGCTGACCCCGTTGGAAAGCACCAGGTCGTCGGTGGGGAGATACTCGCCAAAGTCTGCCATCCAGCCGTCGATGCCGATGTCCAGCGTATACTTTTTGATGACCTCGTCCTTGAACCAACGGTAGGCCTCCGGGTTGGTGAAATCCACCACACCGCAGTAGAACTCGCCAAAGTCCACCAGATAATCGGAACCGTCGGTCTTTTTGGCAAAGACGCCTCGCTTTTTGCCCTGGGCATAAAGCTCTCCGTCGTTGACGAGGTACGGGTTGATATAGCCAAGGAACCGGATGCCCCGGGCGTGGAGCTCTTCAATGCGCCGGGGCAGGTCAGGGTACATCTCCTTGTGGTAATGCCAGTCCCACTGGAGGCGCTTGCCAAAGCTGGTCACCCGCTTGCCACACCAGTCCTGACACCACAGACCGGAGACCTTGATGCCTTTTTCCAGACTTTTGTCCACGATGTCAAAGCTGCGCTGGCTGCCGCCCTGTGCACCAATGATCAGGCCGTTATAGACCCACTCCGGCAGCTCCGGCTGGCGTCCAAGAAAGGCGGTGAGCTTTTCCAGCAGCTCCACAAAGGTAGGCGCCGCCTCAATGCGGATAAAGCCCGGCACGTTCCAGCACTGCAGCTCGTGGTAACGGGGGTTGCGGAAGTCGAAATCGCCGTAAGCGGTGGTATCCATGTGGAGGTAGTAGTGACGGCTGGAAACGTAGGTGGGCTCCGGGTAGTTGGTGTTGTAGTAGTCACCACCTGCGCCGCCGTTTTCCACGTCGCTGCGCCATGTCACATAGGTGGTCTTGTCGCGCCCGACACCCGGTTCGCTGGACCACAGGGGGAAGTGACGGCCCCGCAGATCGAAGTAGCTCATCTGCTCGCCGCAGCCGTAGACGTGCTCGTCCTCGGCAGCTTCCACCCGAAGCCAGAAGCGGTTGATCTCCTCTGCCTTCTCGGTCACGGTCAGGGTGACTGCGCCGTTTTTCTCGGTGACCAGCAGCTTGAGCCGGCCTTCCAGATCCAGCTCCGTTCCCTGCGGCGTCACATGGGTCGCCGTCAGCGTCAGGGGGCGGCGCTCCAGCAGGTGGTCCTCTAGCTTGAAGTTGCCGCGGTACATCTCCACCCGCTCCTCGCCGCAGCCGACATAGACCATGGGGGTGTCGGCGTCGGTGTGCAGCAGCACATCGCTGCCGTTTTTCAGGGTAAAGACCCGGTCTTTGCAAATGATCTCCATGGTTGCCCTTTCTCAGCCATTCGGCTCTTTAATAGTGCAGCTCCCGGTTCTCGCCCAGCAGACCGGGATAAGCGCCCTGCCGGATGAGCGGCTCCCGCTCCGGGTGGGCGATGACCCACTTATTGCGCTGGAGCAGCAGCCTGTTCTCCGGGTCCTCGCCGGGGGTCTTGTCCTCCAGCGGGGTGTTGGTGCCCCGGGGCAGGATGACCACGCCCTTGAAGCCGGCATCGCAGACCCGGCAGGGAGACAGGTGAAGGGTGGTCTGGTACATTTCCACCGCCGTGCCCTTCGGCACAAAGAACACCTTGGCGTTCTCGAAGCGATAGGTGCCGTTCTCGATCTGCCACACATGGCCCAGGATCAGCATGAAGTCCGTGACGGCCACGTTGATCTCGCTGCCCTTATGGTACTCAAAGCCGTTCCATGTGGTGTTGCGTCCGTTGCAGTAGCCCACCTCCATGGGCATGTCGCCGTAGAACTTCTTTTGCAGTCCGGCGGCTGCGGGCAGTGCTTCCATCTCCGGCACACTGGCAACGTAGACGTTGCCATTTTCCGGGATGGAGGTGTTCTGCTCCATGTAGGCGATCATCCCGCTGAAGTCATAGCCTGTGACCACCCGGCCGTAGGGGGCAAACTCCGGGTCCAGCACGCTGTACACCGGGACGTCATTGACCTGATTCAGATGCTCCAACAAGTTTTCCATTGCTGTTCTCCCTTTTCAGTGGCCGCGGACCAGCTTGAAGGTCGAGCGCCAGTCGTCGCCGCCCATGCCGGCCTCCATGCCCTTGTCGTAGACCTTTTTCACGTTGGCCTCGCCGGGCATCTCCAGACCGCACTCCTTTGCCAGTTCCATGCAGATGCCCACGTCCTTGGCGGCATTTGCCAGAGAGAAGGCGGTGGTATAGTCCTCGTCCTGCAGCTTCTGCCACTGACCGTCCAGATAGAAGTTCTGTCCGCCGCCGTAGGAGATGGCGGTGGCGTAGTCCTCCACCGTGATGCCGTTGAGCTGTGCCAGAGACAGGGTCTCGTTGACGCCGTTCTGGATCTGGGTGACCAGCGCGTTGTGGCAGATCTTCATCACCAGACCCTTGCCGTTGCCGCCCATGCGGATGATGTTCTCGCCCATGTAAGCAAGGATGGGGCGCATGGCCTCACAGGTGGCTTCCTCTCCGCCCATGTAGATGCCCAGCTTGCCGGCGATGGCAGCGGGCTTGCTCTTGACCACCGGGGCATCCATAAATGCGGCACCCGTGGCCTTGACCATCTCACTGATCTCCACCGAGACGCTGGGGTCGATGGTAGACATGTCGATGCAGGTCTTGCCCGCACCCAGCACCGGAAGGATGGTTTTGTAGACGCTCATGGAATGCTCGGACTTGGGGACCATGGAGATGATGACATCGGCTTTTTCTGCCAGCTCCACGGAATCCTTGCAGGGTACCGCGCCCTTGGAGGCTAGCAGCTCCACCTTTGCGGGAACGAAATCGAAGCAGTAGACGGTGTCGTCATGCTTCTTGACAATGTTTTCGCACATGGACTCGCCCATGATGCCCAAACCGATAAAACCGATTTTCATAGCTGTTTCTCCTTTATCTCTCCGCAATTCCCTTTGGCCCGGGTTCACTCTGTCACGGTGTTGTCCCATGCATTGATGAAGGTCTCAATGCCCTGACGGGTGTAAGCGTGCTTGATGGCGTCCTGATAGACCGCCAGTCCGGTGGTGACGATGTCGGCGCCTGCCACAGCGCAATCCACGATCTGCTTGGGGGTGCGGATAGCGGCACAGATAATCTGCGTCTTGCCGTAGAAGCCGTAGTTCTTATAGATGTCCACGATGTCCTTGATGTACTGCTTGCAGTCCTCACCGTTGGCTTCCTTCCAGCCCAGGAAGGGAGAGACGAAGAGGGAGCCGTTCTTGGCAGGCCAGATGGCCTGTGCCGGGCTGAACACCAGCGTCACATTGGTACGGATGCCTTCCTTCTCCAGACGGCGGGCTGCAGCCACACCGGCCTCGGTGCAGGGGATCTTGATGACGAAGTTGCTGCAGATGGCGGATACCTTTCTGGCTGCGGCGATCATCTCCTCAACGTTGTCCAGATGGGGGTTGATTTCCACAGAGACCGGGAATTTCTCGTAGCCTTCCAGACCCTCTTCCTTGATCCAGTTGGCAATGTCGGTGATGGCCGTCAGGAAAGGCTTGCCGCTGAGCATGATGTGGCGGGGATTGGTGGTTACGCCGTCAATGCCGAAGGTGTTGTAAGCAAGCTTGATCTCATCGAGTTTTGCGCTGTCCAGAAAGTACTTCATAACCGTTTCTCCTTCTTTGATTAAAAGTGTTGATTAATTGCGTCCCGCAATTGACATTTCTATTTTTGTCAGCGGTACGTTTCTTTTTGTGGTTCTCGATATTTCATTGGGGCAAATCTCTTTAATTGATTAATAGCTTTAATCAATTGTTGTACCTGCATTATACCGCCGTCCAAAGGAGATTGTCAATACCTTAACATCAACTTTAACCACATTATCTACCAATGTTTGATGATTACTTTTGTGCTTGTTGAACATTAGCTTTCACTAACCGTCCGTCTCATGCGGTTTTTCCGTCCTTTCCTGCAGAAAATCCTCCCTGCTTTGTGGTTTTCCGCACCTGCACAATGCAAGCTAGCACTATGAGACCGCTCAAAACGCCTCCCAAATTTGAAAAGCACTTTGCAAGAATGACCGTCCGTTTTCAGGTTTAACTTGAAGCGGGCGGTTGTTTTTCTGCTCGGAAATTTCCGAGTTTGCATTCCGTTGCAAACAGAACAATCTGTCCGACCCTCTCTTTTTACCAGAGTTTCCCTTACGTTTTCTTACAAACCGCCGAAAGTATCGTATTTTCAAAACTTTTTGTTGACACGGCTCGATTTTTGTGGTAATCTATCCAAACAATTTAATATAACATATTTATTTAGATTTCCAGCTCGGCTCCCAAAGGAGCCGGAGCAAGTTTTTGACTTTCTTATCGCTACATAGCAAACCCGAACCAAGGCCATCCCGGAAAGGATGGTCAGTTTCAGGTTGTTGTGTGGCGATTTTTATTGCCAAATCCAGCACCGCACCTTGAAAACCGCATGACCGTCTGCATGGGATACACGGCGAAGACCCTGAAAAGGAGAGCCGGAAAACGCTGCCGGAAGGGGGTAGGAAATCCATGCAGGGAGAACGGCAACTGCCATCCACTCACCTCATGTGTTCAAAATGAGCACATGAGGCGAAACGGACGTTTATCTACTTGTTGGGACAGGAGAAATCAATGTGGACAAAATGTCTACATTGATTCTGTTCTTATTACACTTAACCTCGACTTGACATTTTGTCAAGCCACGGTGAAAAGTGGTGGGTTACGAAAACCGTAACTTACCACTCAGCCATAACAGAGAAGGTTTAGTTGGTGATCATTTTGATCACCAACCAGACAATCGTAACGCTTTATTGTGCAAAAGTGGCTGTCACCATTTTGATAACCGCCATATATCCGTAACAGCCAAAGGAGGATGCCTATGACAACAGAACAATGGGAACGTGAAAATCAGGATATTCTGATGGAATATTTTATTGATGGCGACCCCAGTGTGCGCAGAATCCAGTGCGAGTACTGCCGCAAAATCATCTACACCCAGAACCGAAACCGCAAATATTGCAGCTTCCAGACCTGCGGTCACAAGATGCTGAACTTACGCAAAAGCATCCGAAAGCGTATTGAGCGCGGAACGTACACCTGTGTCTGCTGCAGGGAGCAGTTCTTACCGATCCGGGCAGATGCCAGATATTGCAGCAATGGCTGTCGGCAGAAAGACTACCGCCAGCGTAAAGCGAATGCTGCTTCTATCCTGTAAAGTGGTGCTTCCCATTTTGGAAAATACCACTTTACCGTAACGCCTAATCGCTCACTCCCAAATCCCCATAGTGGGAATTTGGGCTGTCATCTGAAATCAAGTTCCGCTTTCCGTAACTTGATTCGTAGCCCTTGCCGAATCAAGTTCCCACTTTGGAAACTTGATTTTAGCCGTAACGAAGCCACCGGAGTTATCATTTTGAAAACTTCGGTTTTTCTGCAACACGCCACCCCACTCCGTAAAAATCAGGTGGTCAAAATGAGCACTTGATTCTACCTGTAACGCCTCAAGGTCGTTGAAAATCAGGTTGCCAAGAGGACAACCTGATTCTACCCGTAACAGAATCAGTGGGTCAAAATGGCCCACTGAAAAAGCCGGACGAGCTGTCCATCGGGACAGCTTGCCCGGTGCAAGAGTGCAGAGGATGCAGTCCTTTGCCCCAGTGATATGATGCTGTGCGTCATATACTACTGGGTATTATCTGGCGCAAAACGGCGGCAGATCCAGCAGCTCCGCTGCTGCGTTTTTCCACGCCAAGCTGTTGAAACGGAGGGATGTCTATCTGAAATTAACACGACACAACGGACGAGCCGGAGCACACGGCACCTACAACCCAAAGCACAATGACCGCAGTTTCAACCTTGCCAACAGTGAGCACATCGACCCGGAACGAGCCAAGGGCAACATCTACTGGGACTGCTTCCACGGTTTCCGTTCGGCTCTCGCTCCACCCGACCCGGACGATCTGGCGGCAACCTTCTCGGACGTAGAACGGCAGTTCTACGAGAGCCGGTACACGGCCTTCGTTGAAAGTCAGAACGAGCGTAACGCAAAAATCCGACACACGGAACGCAACCGCTCCATTCCCGACCTGTTGTCCAGCTGTAAGACCTGCCCGGAAGAAACCATCTATCAGCTTGGAACAAAGGACGACCATGCTTCGGGCGAAGTTCTGCTGGCGGTCGTGACGGAGTTCATTGGGGAGTTCAAGGCAAGGTTCGGAGACCATGTTCATGTACTGGACTGGGCGTTGCATCTGGACGAAAGCACACCCCACATCCACGAGCGTCATGTGTTCGACTGCGAGAACAAGTATGGTGAGGTAGCACCTCAGCAGGAAAAGGCATTGGAGGCGCTTGGCTTCGACCCGCCTGACCCGGACAAGCCTCTCAGCCGCCGCAACAACCGCAAGATTACTTTCGATGCTGCCTGTCGGAAAATGCTGTTTGAGATTGCCAAGCGGCACGGGCTGGAATTGGAGGAAGAAGCGGAGTACGGCAACCGGCAGTATCTCGAAAAGCAGGACTATATCCTTGCCAAGCAGAAAGAGCAGCTTTCCGCCCAGCAGAGCAAGCTGAACGAACTGACCCTCAAGGTCAGCGACATGGAGGCCCTTCTGGAAGATGTTTCAGCAGCAGCTTACGACAAGGCGGTGGAGGTCGTGACAGATGCTGTCCGTACGGAGACCCGGAAGGAAGATATGCGGATGATCGAGGATACGAAAAAGTGGGTGTTGTCCCCGGAACGCAAGGCTCCGCAGTCCACACGGGAGTACACCGCAAAACATCTAGATAGCGTGCTGGACAAGTTCCTCAAGACCATGCAGACCACCGCTGTCCGCTTGCAGGAGAAGCTCCTAAAGCCGGAAGTCCGGCAGAAAGGCAAGGAGCAGGTCAAGGAGAAAGCACGAGATTCCGTTCTGCAGTTGCTGAACCGTTTGCAGGCGGAGCAGATGCACAAACCCACCGCACAGCCTCGAACGAAGGGAGAGTATTCGGAGATTTGACACCCAATCGGGTACGGTCTGGGGCAGGACTGGCAATTTCCTGCCCGGTCACAGACACCTGGTTACAATGAAGTGGAGGTGCAAGTGAAAGAAGTTCCGATTTGGCAAAAGAGTAATCTGACCTTGGAGGAAGCGGCGGCTTACTCCGGGATCGGTGTCAATAAACTGCGGTCAATGACCGATAGCGATGAATGCAAGTTCGTCCTTTGGAACGGAACCAAACGGCTTATCAAACGCCGTAAGCTGGACGAATATCTGGATAAGGCATTTTCGATCTGATGTGGTGTGAAAATTGACCGTTTGATGTTGCAGGGAGTCTTGCACCATGGTATACTCGTGGTGTAAGGCTCCTTTTCAACATTCTGTGAACGAAAAGGAGAGTTTATATGCAAAGACGTAAAGATAACAAAGGCCGTGTTCTGAAGGATGGCGAGGTCTACCGCAAGAGTGACGGGCTGTATATGTACCGTTGGACTGCGAAAAACGGAAAACGCCATACCATCT
>ERZ838577.1961-NODE-1961-length-24971-cov-3.869843_pt1 | contig 24971 bp, 19 predicted proteins | sample MGYA00519682_ERZ838577 | MGnify/ENA primary metagenome ERZ838577 (study PRJEB31850, sample SAMEA3708838) | human gut metagenome | biome: human gut; feature: human-associated habitat; material: faeces | place: China | collected 2014 ...
TGGGTGAAATGAACCCGGAACAGTTGTGGGAAACAACCATGAATCCGGAAAACCGTATGCTGAAACAAGTGCATCTTGAAAATGCCGCCGAGGCCGACTACACGTTCTCCATGCTGATGGGTGAAGATGTAGGCCCGCGCCGCGATTTCATTGAAAAGAATGCAACGTATGCAAATATCGATGCATAATTAGGGAATTAAAAATTGAGAATTAAGAATTAAAAAATGATAGTATGTCATCATCATTCATTTTTCAATTCTTAATTCTCAATTCTCAATTTTTTATTTACCAACCTCACATCTTACAACGAAGAAGCGCCGGGAAACAAAGGAAAATCCTCTGTACCGGCGCTTTTCTTTTTAAGAAGAAAGGCTGGAATACCGCCTTGTTCCAATCAAATAAAATGTTGTTTCTTTAATTCTTCGGCAGTAACTTCCAACTCCCGGTACCACTCTTCTCCGAATTTACGAATAAGTGGTTCTTTCAGAAATTTATATACGGGTACATCTTCTTTCTTCCCCAACAACACGGCTGCCTTACAAATATCCCAACGGTTGTAATTAACAGCTTTATAAGGACCATAGTCGCCTACACGAATAGGATACAGATGACAAGACACAGGTTTGTAGAAATTCACTTTCCCTTCGCGGTAAGCTTTTTCAATGGCACAATAACAATAACCTTTTTCATCGTAACAAGTAAACACACAATCCTTATTGTTTACAATAGAAGTCACAATATCTCCCTCTTGGTCAGTATACACCACCCCTTGTTTGTCAATAATGGCACGAGCCTCCGGAGAAAGCTCCTCCCAAATCACAGGAAGTACCTCTTCCAGCTTTGCTATCTCATCGAGTTCTACCGGAGCACCCGCATCTCCTTCGATGCAACATTCGCCTTTACAAGCCTTTAGGTTGCAAATGAATTTTTCGCGAAACACATCTAAACTTACTACAACATCTCCTACTTGAATCATCCACTCAATCTATTAAAAAACAGAGACGCATTGAATACACCTTGTACCCTTATAAACATTTCATTCGTGTTTGCAAAGCTACAAGACGCATGCAGTGCGTCTCTATCATAAATTATATATTACTTAATCAGTACGTTACCATTCATCTCTGCCGGTGCTTCAAGTCCCATAATCTTCAGGATTGTAGGAGCAACATCAGCAAGACGGCCATTCTCTACTTTAGCATCCTTATTTTCTGTAACATACACACAAGGAACCGGGTTCAAAGAGTGTGCTGTATTCGGAGTACCATCTTCATTCAAAGCGTGATCGGCATTACCATGATCAGCAATAATGATAGCTTCATAGCCCTGCGCCTTAGCTGCTTCAATTGTTTCTTTTACACAAGCATCTACAGCAACAACCGCTTTCTCAATTGCATCATAAATACCGGTATGGCCTACCATATCACCATTGGCATAGTTCACAACGATAAAATCATATTTATTCTCGTTGATGGCGGCCACCAGTTTATCTTTCACTTCGTAAGCACTCATCTCCGGCTTCAAGTCATAAGTAGCCACTTTGGGAGACGGAACCAAGATACGGTCTTCATTATTATATGGAGTCTCACGTCCACCGTTAAAGAAGAATGTTACATGTGCATATTTCTCTGTTTCGGCAATATGAAGCTGTTGCAAACCTTTGGCAGCCAGATATTCACCCAAGGTATTCATTACATTTTCTTTATCGAACAAGATATGAACACCTTTAAAAGAAGCGTCATATGGAGTCATACAATAATACTGCAACCCCGGAATAGTATGCATACCTGCTTCCGGCATATCCTGCTGAGTCAGTACTACAGTCAGCTCTTTCGCGCGGTCATTACGATAATTAAAGAAGATAACAACATCGCCTTCTTTAATTGTACCATCCACATTCGCATTAACAATCGGCTTTATAAATTCGTCAGTAATACCTTCATCATAAGATTGCTGCATTGCCTGAACCATATCTGTAGCTTTTGCACCAATACCGTTTACCAGCAAATCATATGCTTCTTTCACACGTTCCCAACGTTTGTCGCGATCCATTGCATAATAGCGACCAATGATAGAAGCAATCTTACCGGCTGATTTTGCACAATGCGCTTCCAACTGTTCAATAAATCCTTTACCGCTCTTCGGATCTGTATCACGGCCATCCATGAAACAATGAATGTATGTATTCTCAACACCATATTCTTTGGATATATCACAAAGCTTATACAGATGATCCAATGAACTGTGTACACCACCATCAGAAGTCAATCCCATGAAATGAATATTCTTTCCGTTTTCTTTAGCATAAGTAAAAGCAGAAACAATTTCGGGGTTCTTCATGATGCTGTTATCACGACATGCCAGATTGATTTTTACCAAATCCTGGTAAACCACCCGTCCGGCACCAATATTAAGGTGTCCTACTTCTGAGTTACCCATCTGTCCATCGGGCAAACCCACGTTCTCACCACTTGCCTGAAGCTGAGAATGAGGATACGTTTTTAGCAAATAATCCCAATAAGGAGTGGGAGTATTAAAAATTACGTCATCTTTTCCGTGGTCGCCTATTCCCCAACCATCAAGGATCATTAAAAGGGCTTTCTTACTCATAATATTTAAAATTAATTAATTGGCTTTCTTTAATTCGGGTGCAAAGGTACGAAAAAGATTATTTTAATCACAAAAAAGGAGAATAAGGTGCACTCTTATAAGAAATATTCCGTACTTTTGCTCTGCTTTTAAAAATATTAAGAATATAAATATGGACGATTCAAACCCGCGAACGTACAACAGTATTAACTAAAAGCGAACAGAGCCATACAAGCGTCATGATGCCTCTGTTCGGATTAAAAACAAACGAAAGGAGGCAATAAGATGAGAAAATATCTTTATTGTGAGGCTGGCTTTGTGGAAAAATCACAATGGCTACCCAATAGCTGGGTGAACGTAGTATGCCCCGATGCAAATGATTTTGAGTTTCTGACTCAGGAATTACAAGTCCCGGAATCTTTTTTAAATGATATAGCCGATACCGACGAACGTCCTCGTACAGATACGGAGGGGAATTGGTTATTGACTATTCTTCGTATACCCGTACAAAGTAATCAGAACGGTATCCCATTCAGCACCGTCCCCATTGGCATCATTACCAACAATGAAATCATTGTTTCCGTATGTTATCACAACACGGAATTACTACCGGATTTTATTGAACATACCCGCCGTAAAGGGATCATAGTACGCAATAAATTAGACTTGATTTTACGGCTTATCTATTCATCGGCAGTATGGTTTCTGAAATACCTGAAACAAATTAATGTTGATATCACCGCAGCAGAAAAAGAGCTGGAAAAAAGCATCCGCAACGAAGATCTTCTGCGCCTGATGAAATTACAGAAAACACTCGTTTACTTCAACACCTCTATTCGTGGTAATGAGGTGATGATAGGTAAACTGAAAAGTATTTTTCAGGATACTGACTATCTGGACCAGGAATTAGTGGAAGATGTTATAATCGAATTAAAGCAAGCATTCAATACCGTGAATATCTATAGTGATATCCTTACGGGAACCATGGATGCATTTGCCTCTATCATTTCCAACAATGTGAATGCGATCATGAAACGCATGACAAGCCTGTCTATTACATTGATGATACCTACACTGATTGCCAGTTTCTATGGAATGAATGTAGATATACACATTGATGAAGTGCCACACGCTTTTGCATTAATCGTATTATCTTCAGTAGTGCTTTCTGCAATGGCGTTCATCATATTCAAAAAGATTAAATGGTTCTAAGAGAAGGGGTAAGAAGAAGGGAGAGTGGAGAAGGGAGAAGTACTATGTAGCGTGACAGGGCAACAACTTTCAACTTTTCATTAAATAACTTTTTTCATTTCCAACGTTCAATTTTCCATTTTTAATTAAATCAGGTCCAAACAGACAGAAAGAATGCTTAAGTGGTTTAAATAGCCGCTTAAGTGTTCTTTTTGTTGTAAAACAAAGAATATCTGCAAGATGCATTTCTTGCACAAAGTTTGTGCCGTTTGATTTATTTGTTTATTTTTGCAAAAAGTACTACTATCGTGTTAAAAAGGAATGCATTATGAAGAAAAAACACTTAAAACTCGGCTCATGTGCCCTCATGGCCTCATTACTTACACTATCCTCTTGTGTGGATAACGATTATGATCTTACTAAAGACATCGACTTAACCATTGAGGTGGGCGGAAGCGAATTCGCTATTCCCGGAGGAGAAACTGAGCCGATAAAGCTAAGTAAGATACTGGATATTGAAGAAGATGGCGTTGTAAAGATCGACAATGAAGGCAATTATTATCTGCTACAAGAAGGATCGGAAAGTAACACAGACATCTCAGTAAATGGCTTTCAGGTAGAAGCCCCTGATATCACCCCGATAAGACCAGAATTAAACTTTACTATACCATCTTTGACTGGTCTTCCCGCAACTGATATCTCAGCACCACTTCCAATAGAGAGTACAAATTTCGAATTGAAGGGTGAAAACCTTCCGACAGATATCACAAGTCTCTCTTCTATCGATATGGATATGGAAGCTGTGATTCACTTTTCTATACCGGCAGGAATCATCAGTAAACTCACTTTAAAGACTGTTGAACTAAGCTTCCCGAAGTTTATCAATTCACCGAGACTCACAAATGGAGTATTACACCTGACAGGAGAAGAAGCTACCGCCGCAAATGGACTGACAATTACAATCCCCGTTGACGGAATTAACTGTAATAATCAAGAAGGAGTCACGTTTATCAAAGGCGATGAATATTCTCAACTTCTGATGAAAGGAACTATCTCTCTGGAAGGAGAAGTCAGTATCAATACCGGTGATGTACAACAAGGAGTTGAAGGCCCCGTTAGTATCAATCTGACAGTGGAAATCACACTACAGGACAAACAGTCCAAACAACCTATTATCAGCATAAAGTCAGTGACAGGTGTTGTACAACCAAAAATAGATATCAACATTGATCCGGTTATGCTGTCGGGACTGCCCGACTTTCTGGATGACGAGAAAGTAAAGTTGTCCGTACGGAATCCGATGGTATTCTTCATGGCTAAAAACAATACTCCGGTTGCAGCAAATGTAAATGGTACAATCAAGTCTTTTATAAACAAAGAAGGAGGAGGTAGAGAAGCTGTAGGAGATTCGGAAAATAATCCTGTTAAATTCGCCTTTAAACTGGAGAAAGAGAAAGAACAAGAGTTCTGTCTGTCACCATTCGACCCCGCAAAAGAAGGAGTGACTCATGTAATAGTGACAGATTTGCCCAGACTGATCGACAGAATTCCTGATATATTTGAGTTTGAAGTAAATGCTGACGCTACTACCGACGAAACTACTGTCGAATTGGGGCGCACTTACAATATTACGACCGATTATGACGTGAATGTACCTTTCGTATTTGGTAAAAACATCACAACGATTGTTTACAAAGACAGTGTAGACGGTTGGTATGACGACTTGAAAGACTACGAAATACAACAGGTGAACGCTACCGCTACTGCTTTCAACACAATCCCGTTAGGATTGAACCTCACAGCTAAAGCACTGACAGTAGATAATCAAGGAAAGGCAGAAGAACTGAAAGGTGTAACTATCACAGTAATAGTTGATGGTAAAAAAGACGGTACCATCAAAGCCGGTAAGAATAATACAGCCGCTGAAAGTACATTAGTCATTGAAATAAAAGAAACGACTTCCGGAGCTGTCAAAAGACTGGACGGACTTGCTTTCGAAATCGTAGCAGCATCAGCAGAAGATGCAGAGGGACAACAACTGAACGAAAACCAGACGTTGCAATTGAAGAATGTACGCCTGAAAGTACCCAATGGTGTAATTATAGATTTGAACTAATTTAGATGTATCAAAAAAACGAATAGAACAATGAAACACTATAAATTAAAAGCCACACTGGCTTCACTCTTTATTCTCTGTACTACAGGCGTAGGGGCACAAAGCCTCAACTCAAGCTATTTCATGGAAGGCATGACTTACCGTCATCAGCTCAACCCGGCATTTATGAATGAAAGTAATTACATCAATTTACCCTTCTTCGTATTAGGTAATTTCAATGTAGGTCTTCAGGGTAATGTCGGAGTGAATGACTTCCTTTATAAATATAATCAGAACGGATATAAACTGACAACGTTTATGAATCCGACTGTTGGCAGTCAAGAGTTTCTGAGTAACCTGCATACTAACAACCATCTCAGCGTAAATCTTCGTATGCCTATTATTGCATTTGGTTTCCGTGGTTTCGGAGGTTTCAATACATTTGAGATTGCATTCCGTTCTAATACCTCCGTCAACCTACCATACGGACTTTTTGACTTTATGAAAACAGGGATGAGCGACGAAGGCGGAACTCATTATAGAGTAAAAGATCTCACAGTACGTTCCAACAATTATGCAGAAGTAGCTTTAGGACATTCTCATGAGATCATTAAAGATCGCCTGACAATAGGTGCTAAAGTTAAATTCCTGGTAGGAGGTGCTAATGCAGAAGCAAAAATCAAGAGAATGGACATCACAATGGGACAGGATGAATGGCTCATAGATGCCGAAGGCCAGGTAGAAGGTTCATTAAAGGGTGGTTACTTTGAAAGTAAAGAACCCGACGAACACGGTAAACCCGGAGAAATTGACGGTTTTGATATCGATGGTCCCGGTATAGGTGGTTACGGAGTTGGATTTGATTTGGGAGCTGTATACAAAATGGACGATTATGTAGAAGGACTTACCCTTTCGGCTGCTCTACTTGACCTCGGCTTCATCAAATGGAATAACGGTTTGAAAGCTAAAATGCAACATAATTACACTTTTAAAGGATTCGAAAACCCAATCGCAGTAAAACCGGGAGAAGGTGAACCGGGAGACATCGACGACGAATTGGATAACTTAGGAGATCAGTTTGAAGAATTTATCAAGTTCTATGATGATGGAACAGTTAAGAGCCGTACCACCAAACTGGCTACTACGATGAATATCGGTGCCGAATACGTGCTTCCTTATTATAAGAATCTGAAATTCGGTTTACTTTCATCCACACATTTCAATAAGCCTTTCACATGGTCGGAAGCACGTCTTTCAGCCAATGTAGCCCCGGTAAGATGGTTTGAAGCTTCTGTAAACTATGCAATAAGCAGTTTCGGTTCGTCATTAGGATGGGTACTGAATTTCCACCCGAGTGGTTTCAACTTCTTCATTGGAACAGACCACATGATAACCAAAGTAACCCCACAATATGTTCCGGTAGGCAATGCTAATGCAAACGTAAGTATGGGATTCAACATTACCTGGGGAAAGAAGAAGGCCAAAAAAGTGGTAACAACAACTACAATATCAGAATTCTAAGGATAACTGACCGTCACCCAACAGGTTGAAGGTCATCCGATGATAAGGAGAAACACCGTGTTCGGCAATAGCTGCACGGTGTTTTTTTGTGGGATATCCTTTGTTATGATCCCAATCATAATAAGGAAATTCTTCATGCAACCGGTTCATACAATCATCACGATAAGTTTTCGCCAGGATAGAAGCAGCAGCAATGGACAGATACTTCCCGTCCCCTTTTATCACCGTTGTATGAGGTATATCAGTATACTTTTTAAAACGATTACCATCGATAAGAAGATGTTCCGGGCGTACCTTGAGTTGATCTACCGCACGATGCATGGCAAGAAAAGAAGCATTCAGAATGTTTATCTCGTCTATCTCTTCAGGAGATACAATCCCAACAGCCCAGGCAACAGCTTCCCGCTCAATAACCTCACGCAAAGCATAACGTTGTTTTTCGGTGAGCTGTTTGGAATCATTCAAGAGTTCATTCTTAAAATCTACCGGAAGAATAACGGCGGCAGCATAAACAGAACCGGCCAGACAACCACGCCCAGCTTCATCACAACCGGCCTCCACAAGACCTTCATTCAAATAAGGTAATAGCATAATCGCTTTATTTAGTTGAAAATTGAAAGTTGAAAATTGGCTGCGCGATTATACTACGTAGCAACTTTCAACTAATAGCATAATCATCCTTACATTAAAACGGCACAAAGATAATTATTTAGTTGAAAATTGAAAGTTGAAAATTGGCTGCGCTATAACGCTGCATAGTAATTTTCAACTTTCAACTTTCAATTTTCAACTAAAACAAGCTCCAGGCAACAGTCAGACCTGCCATAACAATGGCAACCATGCTCATAAGCTTTATCAGGATATTCAAACTCGGACCAGATGTATCTTTAAACGGATCACCAACGGTATCGCCTACAACAGTTGCTTTGTGTACTTCGCCACCTTTGCCACCCAAATTTCCTTCTTCCACATATTTCTTTGCATTATCCCAGGCCCCACCGGCATTAGCCATAAAAATAGCAAGTACGAAACCACTGCTCAAACCACCGATAAGTAAACCAACAACTCCCGTCACTCCAAAAATGACTCCGGTAAGAATAGGAGCAATAATGGCTATAAGTGAAGGAATAACCATTTCACGCTGAGCACCTTTGGTGGAGATAGCCACACAACGTTCGTAATCGGGTTCTGCCTCTCCGGTCAGGATACCTTTTATCTCACGGAACTGACGACGTACTTCATCCACCATATGCCCGGCAGCGCGACCAACAGCATTCATTGTCAATCCACAGAAAAGGAAAGCCATCATAGAACCAATAAAAATACCGGAAAGTACCTTTGGATTCATCAAAGTGACATCATAGTAATTCATGAAATCCACAAAGGTAGCATTGGCAGTAGCTATCACATCGCCATTGGGCATCGTCAGTTCGATTGTCCCCAGACGAGTCAGTCCAATACGGATCTCTTCAATATAAGAAGCAAGCAAAGCAAGCCCCGTTAATGCAGCAGAACCAATGGCAAATCCTTTACCGGTAGCAGCTGTTGTATTACCTAATGAGTCGAGGGCGTCCGTACGCTTACGCACTTCCTCGCCCAAGCCGGACATTTCGGCATTCCCACCGGCATTGTCGGCAATCGGTCCATAAGCATCCGTAGCAAGGGTTATTCCCAATGTAGAAAGCATACCTACGGCAGCGATTCCAATGCCATAAAGTCCCATGCCAACATTATCAAAGTCGAAACCGGAAGCAAACAGGAAGGAAGCTATAATACCCACTACGACAGCCAATACAGGAATAGCCGTAGAAAGCATCCCCAGACCAATACCGGAGATGATTACTGTAGCCGGACCAGTCTTACCGCTCTCACTCAACTTTTGGGTAGGCCGATAGGACTGGGATGTATAATATTCGGTAGAACGGCCGATGATAATACCAACCACCAATCCGACTACTACGGCACAAGAAATCCACATCCAGTTCTCAAGCTGCAACAGCCAAAGAATAAAGAAAGTAGCCGCTACTATCAGTACCGAACTCAGATTTGTACCGAAAGCAAGGGAATTCAACAAATCTTTCATCTTGGCATTCTCTTTGGTACGTACCGAGAAAATACCAATAATAGAAAGCAGAATACCCACAGCAGCAATCAGCATCGGGGCAATAACGGCTTTAAACTGCATCACGGTGTCACCTGTATGAATAAAGGCAGCTGCCCCCAATGCGGCAGTAGCAAGGATAGAGCCGCAATAGGACTCATAAAGATCGGCTCCCATACCAGCCACATCACCTACATTGTCACCTACATTATCGGCAATGGTGGCAGGGTTTCGCGGATCATCTTCTGGTATGCCTGCTTCTACCTTCCCCACAAGGTCGGCGCCCACATCGGCCGCTTTGGTATAAATACCGCCACCCACGCGGGCAAACAATGCCTGTGTGGAAGCTCCCATACCGAAAGTCAGCATCGTAGTAGTGATAATACAAAGTTTATGGGTAGGGCTCAGTACATCAGCCGGAATGGCCCAATTCAACAATAGATACCAGAAAGATATATCAAGAAGCCCAAGGCCTACCACTACCAGTCCCATAACGGCACCACTACGGAAAGCGATCCTCAGCCCGGCATTTAGAGAAGTACGGGCGGCATTGGCTGTACGTGCAGAAGCATAAGTGGCCGTTTTCATACCAAGAAATCCCGAAAGCCCGGAAAAGAAACCACCGGTCAGAAATGCAATAGGTACCCAGGCATTCTGTACCTGAAAACCGTAGGCCATAATAGAGAACAGGACTACCAGACCGAAAAAGACCCATCCCACAATCTTATACTGTTGTTTCAGATAAGACATGGCACCTTTGCGCACTGCAGCAGCAATTTTAATCATTTGAGGAGTACCTTCACTCTCTTTCATCATTTGCTTATGGAAATAATAAGCAAAGCAGAGAGCCAATACAGAGGCGGCAGGAACCAACCAAAAAAGCAAGCTATCCATAGAATAAATTTTTAGAGGTTTACGAAAGGCTAAAAGTATTGATTCCAAACGAGATAAGCAAATAAAAAAGAAAGAAAAAAGATGTCGGATTACTTGACTTTAGCTTTTTTATATCGTATCTTTGTTAACGTAATCATAAAGTAGATTCAGTTAAACTACATTAGAAGGAGAGAGCCGCAGCTTTCTCCTTTCTTCTTTTATATACGGAAGATATGCCTTCTTTCTTCGGTATTTTTTAAGTATTTCCTCGGTATATAATGAAAATTACACGGTATGTTACGGTTCATTACATACTATGTTACGATGCAAATGATACTATGTTGCGATGCAAATGACATTGTGTTGCGATGTAAATGCTACTTTCTTCCCGATAGTTGTTTTTTAGTTAAGAATCAATAAATCAGCTCTTGACAAGATTGCAACCCAGTTGCACATGCAAATGCTCTATCTTTACATCAGAAATCAATAATAGAATCATTATGAGCTGTAACTGTTGTCACCCTTCCGGCTGTAGCCCGGAAAAGAAAAAGAACGAATATATACCGGCTATCATCAGTTTTACCATGCTAACAGTAGGAATGATACTCAATCATTTCAATCTGTTTACGCTGCCGGGCAGTGCTCTGATATGGTATACAGTAGCCTACCTGCCCGTAGGATGGCCTGTATTGCGAGAGGCTTTCGGACGACTCCGTCACGGAGAGTTCTTCAATGAATTTATGCTAATGGGCATCGCCACCATCGGCGCATTCTGTATCGGTGAGTATCCCGAAGGAGTGGCAGTGATGCTATTCTATTCCATCGGAGAAGCTTTTCAGGATCGTGCAGTGGGGAATGCACAGCGAAATATCAAAGCACTGCTCGATGTTCGTCCGGAAACAGCAACAGTCATCCGTGATGAACGTCCGGAGACAATGCACCCCGAAAATGTTAAGGTAGGAGAAACCATTGAGATAAAAGCCGGAGAACGCGTCCCTCTTGACGGAATGATGCAAAACGAGCAGGCCTCTTTCAATACAGCAGCACTAACCGGAGAAAGTCGTCCTCGAACCATCCGCAAAGGAGAGACGGTGCTTGCAGGAATGATTGCTACCGACCGGGTAGTACGACTTACAGTAACCAAACCATTTAATGAAAGTGCACTTGCCCGAATACTTGCCATGGTACAAGAGGCCAATGAGCGGAAAGCACCTGTAGAGTTATTCATACGCCGGTTTGCACGGATATATACCCCTATCGTTACGGGATTGGCAGTACTTATCGTTCTCCTCCCCTTCCTCTACTCATTGGGAGTGCCTGCATTTGATTATGTTTTCAGAGACTGGCTTTACCGGAGTCTGGTCTTTCTGGTTATCTCCTGCCCTTGTGCACTCGTTGTCAGTATCCCTTTAGGCTATTTTGGAGGTATCGGAGCAGCTTCCCGCGCCGGAGTCCTGTTCAAAGGGGGAAACTATCTGGATGCTATTACTCAGGTCAACACCGTAGTGTTCGACAAGACCGGAACCCTCACCAAAGGGGTGTTTGAAGTACAGCATGTGGAGAGCGTGCTCTCTTCCGATACAGAGCTATTGCAATACGTTGCCTCTGCCGAGCAGAAAAGCACACATCCGATAGCGCGTGCCATCGGTGAATATGCGATCCGAAAGGGAGTAACACTCCTCCCTGCCACAGATACAACAGAGATACCCGGACATGGACTGAGAGTTATCATAGCCGGGCACGAAGTACTGGCAGGTAATCCCCGTCTACTCTCCCGCTACAACATTGCCTACCCGGCAGAGTTGAATGTTTCGGCAGATACCATTGTAGCCTGTGCGATAAACGGAACATATGCCGGATATCTTCTTCTGGCCGATATTCCCAAAGAGGATGCAGAGATAGCTATCCAGGCATTGAAAGCATTAAATATTGATAATATACAAATTCTTTCGGGCGATAAACAAGCAATTGTTTCTAAATTAGGGGCGCAATTGGGAGTATCTCAGGCATACGGCGATCTGCTACCCGAAGGAAAGGTTGCCCATATCGAACAACTAAAGGCCAATCCTGCCCACCGCATTGCTTTCGTAGGAGACGGTATCAATGATGCACCTGTACTGGCAATGAGCAATGTGGGTATCGCTATGGGAGGCTTGGGTAGTGATGCAGCCATCGAGACAGCAGATGTAGTGATACAAAACGACCAGCCGTCTAAAGTAACAACTGCCATACGCATCGGTCGTGCTACCCGACAGATTGTCTGGCAAAACATCATTCTCGCTTTCGGTGTAAAACTAGCCGTATTGCTATTGGGTGCCGTTGGCATGGCTACCATGTGGGAAGCTGTGTTTGCTGATGTAGGCGTAGCTTTGCTGGCTATCCTGAATGCCATACGAATACAGAAGCAAGGCGCTTCGGATCAGTTTACATCCGGCATGAACAATGAAAACAAAAAATGATTATGGAAGAGAATATCTACCTCGACAAATTAGGACAACGGGATATTAAGCCAACCGCTATGCGGTTGCTTATCCTTCGAGCCATGATGCAGTTCAACCGGGCTTTCAGTCTGCTCGATCTGGAGACGTATCTGGATACTGTGGACAAATCTACACTCTCACGCACTATTAACCTTTTTCTGAAACATCATCTCATACATGGTATCGACGATGGTTCAGGCTCACTAAAGTATGCCGTATGTGGGAATGAATGCAACTGTGACATTGATGATCTGCACGTACATTTCTATTGTACTAAGTGCCACAAGACATATTGCTTGCGGAATATACATATCCCGGCAGTCAGCCTGCCACAACATTTCACTGCGGAAAGTATCAATTACGTGATAAAGGGCTTGTGTGATCATTGTTCGCATTGACAAAAAAAGATTCGGTTAGCGTTCTCTTTATATATATCTTTTGTTACCTTTGTGTCTTATCATACTATTCAACACACAATGGAACAGCTTTATGGATTGCAAGAAGACTACCGACAATGGCTCACAGAGCTTAAATCAAAAATACGTTTCAGCCAGATAAAAGCGGCAGTAGCCGTTAACAGTGAGCTCATCCGTCTATATTGGAACCTCGGGCAACAGATTGTAGAAAAGCAAGAGAATGCACAATGGGGAAGCGGATTCATAGAACGGCTTAGTAAAGACTTGCAAACGGAGTTTCCTACTATAGGCGGGTTCTCTTATCGGAATCTAAGACGTTGCAAACAGTTCTATCTCTTTTATAATCAAGGTAATACAATTCGGCCACAACTTGTGGCCAAATTAGAAGACGATTCTTTATTTCAAATACCCTGGGGGCATCACGGACTCATAATGGAACGAACCAAAGTTGTTCAGGAAGCCCTCTTCTACATCCACAAAACCATCGAAAACGGATGGAGTCGTGCCATATTAGAATATCACATCGAAAAAGACCTCTATCATACTCAAGGCAAAGCTATCAATAACTTTTCTACCACTCTCCCCGAACCTCAAAGTGAACTCGCCAACGAACTTATCAAAGATCCGTATCATTTCGATTTCCTCCAACTTTCAGACAAAGCATTGGAGCGCGACATTGAAAATGGTCTTGTACAACACATCTCACAGTTTTTATTGGAGATGGGACAAGGCTTCGCTTACATGGGACGGCAATACCTGCTGAGAGTAGGTAAAAAAGAGTATAGATTGGATTTGCTATTCTATCATACAAAACTTAAGGCCTATATCATTATCGAATTAAAAGCGAAAGAGTTCGAACCCGAATTCATAGGTAAACTCAATTTTTACGTATCAGCTATTAACGAACTGGTACGTGACTCCCAAGACCGCCCCACCATCGGTATTCTCCTCTGCAAAGGAAAAGATGACTATGAAGTGGAATTCTCGCTTCGAGACATCAACAAACCTATTGGAGTCAGTACTTATACTTATAATGAACTTCCGGAAGAAATCCGACAAGCACTCCCCGGCCTGCAAGAGCTGAAAGAACAATTAAACGAATATGACCGTTTGCAGTAAAAAACAATCTACAATATGAAGAAACCAATAATCTCATGTATTCTCTTCTGTTTAATCCTGTTGCCAATACAGGGACAAGAAATAAACACAGCCAAAATCGATTCTTTTCTTAATCATATCGAGAAGTATAATCAAGGTATTGGTTCTGTGGTCATTTCCAAAGGAGGAAAAACGGTGTATACACGCCGTTTCGGACAAAATAATCTGAATAAGAAACAAAACGGTGAAGCATTCAAATATCGTATAGGCTCCATCACCAAACTTATGACGGCTACACTGGTTGAACAACTTGTGGAACAAGGCCGGCTCAGTCTAACCGAGACATTGGATACTTACTTTCCCAATATCCCCAATGCCCCCAAAATCAGTCTGACTCAATTACTGAATCATAGTAGCGGATTAGGCATTTATATTCTAAGAAATGACAGTCTGTACTTTTGGACAAAACTCCCCCAATTGTTATAACTTTACTAACAATCAGAGGAGTCCTGTTATCATTCTATCACTACCGCCGTTCCGGTAGCAGTTACCATCAACATGCTACCACTACCCCCAACGGTTTCATAATCCAGGTCAACGCCTATTACAGCATTAGCCCCGAGCCGGGCAGCCTGTTCTTCCATTTCCTTTATCGCCGTTTCTTTAGCTTGACGGAGCACTTCTTCATAAGCACCGGAACGTCCACCTACAAAATCACGAATACCGGCTAAAAAATCACGAAATACATTGGCACCGATGATCGTCTCACCGGAAACAATTCCATAATAGTGAATTATTCTTTTCCCTTCAATAATGGGAGTCGTTGTTACTAACATAATCTTTTCTTTGTTTATTGGTTATTTACGTTATTAGACGCACAAATAACCGGAAAAGTTGCAACTGCTGTCCAATTTAATTCACAATTATTTCCATCCCGGATTCTGAATGAGATTTTGATTAGCTTCTATCTCCTGTAGGGGAATGGGCAATAACTGTTGATAATCTTTTATATTCAACTGCTCAACAGCCAAATTGTTGCGCCGTAAGAATGAGAAATAGCTACCAAAACCCTTCAATTCACTTTGCCAGACCGAGCGTAAAGATTCGATAAAGTTAACTTCAGAAATTAAGGGCAGATTCCGTACTTGTGTTACTCTATTCGAATAAGCCATTGCCTCAGCCCGGTTACCTAAATGATAAGCACATTCAGCAGCAGATAACAGGACTTCGGTATAAGTCACAAAAGGTACATAAGCATTGCCTTTCAAAACAGATTCAGATGACTGCTGTAGGGAATCAGTACGCAGCCCCCAGACGATTTCACGGGAGTTCAATCCCAGCGAAGTTTCCGAAGAGGACTCCAAGGCGTATACCCCACTGTCAATAATCCGTTTCAGATAATTATAAGCTTGTGCATAGGATTTCTGATGCAGATACATCTTAGCCAATAACGCTAACGAAGCACCTTTCGAAGGATACAAAACGCCCTCAGGAGTATCAAACCCACCCGGTTCCAGCTTACTATGCTCCACACAATAATTCAAATCATCTATAAAATTCGCAAACAAATCCTCACTACCCAGTTGTTGAGAGCCCCCAAGCGGATCATCATAATTTATCACATAAGGAACATTCTCCCACCAGGATGCTAACTGGAAATACTGAACGGCGGCTAACTGATGAATATAGGCCATAAAGGACGGGGCTTCAACGAGTCCACCTTTTTCAAGTATATAATCTAACATCCTGATTCTGGAAATAGCATTATATGCCTTCCTCCAAATATTCAGTATTTCACTGTCACGGGGAGTCAATGTATGCTCATAAATGGCATGATAAGGCGCATTCCTGCCATCAAAGCTTTGTGTATAGTAACCATCCAAATTGGAAAAATCCTGCATGGAAATCATCATTTGATAGGCTATACCGGCAACAACTGCTTGCCCATCCTCTCCAAACTCTATCTGTTTAGAAGGATCTCCGTTTTGCGTAATCCTCAGTTCTGCAGAAAGTTTTCCACTTGTAATATAGACAGTAATAGATTCTCCTTTTATCAAAGCTCCATCAGCAGGCCGGGCAACGATAACCAGTTCATTCCCCTCAATCGTTTTCGTGTAATTAATATCAGTATATTTAAAAACCTTCAGACTCTCCTCAAAGACAGGTTCATCCGGTATCCCAGCCGGTCTCTCTAAAGTTACGGGTACTTTACAATCTATCTTAATACGGAAAGTTCCTCCCTCCGCAGGAATAGACAACTCTTTTTTATCAAGCGTCAGTGTCATATCTCCTCCGGCATCGGGTTCATTACCGGCAATACCATCACCATCCCAGTCAATAAAATAATTCAGGTTTGGGACAGTAACATCCATATTCAACTTCTTATAGCGGCTGATGATGTTATCTGATATGTCATTTACATCCAACATCATGGCATCCTCCCGGAGTTGTTTTTTTGTATTATCCGTAAACGTACCTTCCGCTTTGAATTCGGCACTCAGTTTGGCCAAATATTCCGTTAGTTCAGCATCCGTACGATCTCTCAATAAAGTAGAAGACACAACGATCAATGCACCGGCTTCATCAGTACCGGAAGCAATAGAAAAGTTACAAACGTCCTTTTCGGCATAACGTTCCAGACCAAAGCTCTTCAAAACTTCCTTTTGGACTTTTGCATCAGCTTCATTGAAATCCGGCTTGTTATTCCTAAGAAGCTGCATCATACGTTGCGTTTTCAGGTGGGTAAGAATGTTGATATTAGCCTGTTTATTATCAGCCAAATTGACTATTGACTGCAGGGATATCTGTCCGGTAGACAATTCCCCGTCTACTTCATTAAAATAATATCCGTCAGCTGTCAATAACACGTAAGACGAATTCAATTTAATCTCTCCCAGATTAAAAGAGCCATCATCATCAACAATAATACCCTGGTAAACCTCACCAGTCAGATTATAATCCTTATCCAATGCTTGCGCAGTAATTTTGGAACCATTTATAAAAGGTCCTTTTTCTACTTTACCCGTTACTTTATAGAGTTTCGGAGTAAAATCATCCTTATTATCTTCTTCACATCCGGTTACGAATGCCAAAAGAAAAAGTAAACAGAAATAGTTTAGCAGTTTATGTTTCATAGTTTATGTTATTGTGCCTTACAGCATATTACTCAATCAGAACATTTTACTAACGCGCTCCACACCGGCTACAAGGGCATCAATCTCCTCTTTTGTGTTATAAACGGCAAAAGAAGCACGAACCGTACCTTCAATACCAAGACGCTGCATCAACGGCTGCGCACAATGATGTCCGGTACGAATGGCAATACCCAGTCTGTCGAGCAAAGTACCCATATCAAAGTGGTGAATGTTACCTACCAGGAAAGAGATAACGCTGCTCTTGTGCGTTGCCTCACCGAAGATACGGATATCCGGAATCTCTTTCAAACGTTGCATAGCATAAGTAGTCAGTTCATGTTCATAGGCGGTAATATTATCCATACCAAGACCTGTCACATAATCAAGGGCTTTTGCCAGCCCGGTAGTACCAATGTAATCGGGAGTACCGGCTTCAAACTTGAAAGGAAGTTCATTGAACGTTGTTTTCTCAAAAGAAACGTGCTGTATCATTTCTCCCCCACCTTGATAAGGCGGCAGGCGGTCGAGCCATTCTTCTTTTCCATAAAGAACACCCACACCGGTAGGACCATAGATTTTATGTGCAGAGAAGGCAAAGAAGTCAGCATCCATGTCCTGCATATCAACTTTCATATGAGGTACGGACTGCGCACCGTCTATCAATACAGGTACCCCGTGGGCATGAGCAGTAGCAATCATCTCTTTGACGGGATTAACCGTTCCCAATACATTGGAAACCTGCGTTACACTCACTATCTTCGTCCGGTCTGAAAAAAGCTTCTCGTATTCGTCCAGCAACAATTCACCTTTATCATTCATAGGTATCACTTTTATTGCAATACCTTTACGGGCAGCTAAAAGTTGCCAGGGCACAATGTTACTGTGATGCTCCATGACGGAGAGAATAACCTCATCTCCCTCTTCCATAAATTCCTCACCGAAACTGGAAACAAGAAGATTAATAGCCTCTGTTGTACCACGGGTAAAGATAATCTCATTTATACTACGGGCATTGATAAACTCACGCACCGTAGCACGGGAAGCTTCATGTAACTCTGTAGCCTGCTGAGAAAGATAGTGTACTCCCCGATGCACATTGGCATTAACAGAATAGTATTCATCTACCAGCGAATCAATCACCAGACGAGGTTTCTGAGTCGTTGCACCATTATCGAAATAAATCAAAGGCTTCCCATACACCGTACGGCTAAGAATGGGAAAGTCTTCACGTATCTTCTTTATATCCATTTTATTAGTGATTAGTTGGTTAATGATTAGTGATTAGTGATTAGTGGTTAGTGGGTTGCGCTATTATACTGCATGGCACTAATCACTTATCACTAACCACTAATCACTTACATATCGCACATCCCTGGCACTTGTTCAGTTCACCTCGGAAACGTTTCTCCACCAACAGATGTAAACGGTCTTTTAAGGCATCCAAACGGATGGTATCTATTACTTCATTTACAAAAGCAAACATAAGCAGCAAACGGGCTTCTTTCTCTGCAATACCACGGGTACGCATATAGAACAAAGCAGTTTCATCCAATTGACCAACGGTAGCACCGTGAGAGCATTTCACATCGTCTGCATAGATTTCCAACTGAGGCTGGGTATACATACGGGCATCACGGGTGGCACAAAGATTACGGTTCGTTTGTTGAGAACTTGTATGCTGTGCATCAGGACGCACCAGTACCAAACCGGCAAAAGCGCCAACAGACTGGTCATCGAGTACATATTTAAACAATTCATTACTGGTGCAATTTGGCACAACATGGTCAATGGTCGTATTATTGTCTACATGCTGGTTTTTATCGGCAATAGCCATGCCACAAAGATTGATTTCTGCACCTTCTCCCGCAAGAGTTACCTCTGTTGTATTACGGGTAGTACCGTTATGAAGAGTCATACCGTTAAGCAATACGTTGCTGTTTGCCTCCTGTTTTACATAGAGATTACTGATACGCACCGTACTGGTATGTGTCTCCTCCAATTCATACAAATCGAATACGGAGTTCGCTCCGGCAAACACTTCAACCACTTGCGTAGCCAGGAAGTTTACGCCGTCCATAGCATGGTCACACATCAATAAGCGTGCCTGCGCACCTTCTTCAAGAATAATCAATACACGGCGGTTTACCATGAAATTGACATCCGCACGTAATATATTAATCAACTGAATAGGGCGTTCTACCACTACATTTTTCGGAACATACATCAGTACACCATCCTGTGCAAAGGCGGTATTAAAAGCAGTCACTCCATCTTTAGAAGTATCAGCCAGCTTACCATAGTATTTCTTTACTAAATCGGGATGTTGCTCTGCCACCTCTTTCAGACTTCCAAAGATGACTCCTTCCGGCAAATGCGACTTTGGCAATGCCTTATTATAAAATGCATCGTTCACTACAAAGAACAAAGAGGTGCTCATGTTGGGCACATCGCACTTGAACACCTCATAGGGATTCACCGGAATATCCAGACGATTCAGATTAAGTCCGTAATCGGGCGCGAAGAATTTGCTGATATCGGTATATTTATACTTCTCCTGTTTACGTGTAGGAAAGCCCAACCGCTCAAAATCGGCAAAAGCAGTAGCACGCGGAGCATTCATGACCTCAGTACTATGCCGGCAAATCATTGCTTCACATTGTGAGAAGAGATCTATATATTGTTGTTCTACACTCATCTTTTTGATTTATGATTTATCATTTATGAATTATGTATGATGATGTATGAATATTATGAGTTATGATGCATAAGCAATATCATGCCACACAGTCTTCATGACTCATAATTCATAAGTCAATCCTCCACCTCTTTCTTAATCCAGTCGTATCCCTTCTCTTCCAGTTCAAGAGCCAGTTCCGGTCCGGCAGTTTTCACGATACGACCTTTATAGAGCACGTGTACGATATCCGGTTTGATATAGTCCAGCAAACGTTGATAATGGGTAATAACAATATAACTTGTATCAGGAGTCTTCAGTTTATTAACACCCTCGGCTACAATGCGAAGTGCATCGATATCAAGGCCAGAATCGGTTTCATCAAGAATGCTGAGACGTGGTTCCAACATGGCCATCTGAAAAATCTCATTCCGCTTCTTCTCACCACCAGAGAAACCTTCGTTCACCGAACGGTTAGCTAACTTATTATCCAGTTCTACCACCGCACGCTTCTCACGCATCAGTTTAAGAAACTCACTGGCTGTTAGTGCAGGAAGTCCTTTGTATTTGCGTTGCTCATTTACCGCAGCACGCATAAAGTTTACCATACTTACTCCGGGGATCTCTACCGGATACTGGAAACTCAAAAAAAGACCTTCATGGCTACGATCTTCAGGGCTCAGGTCTAACAGATTCTTTCCATCAAAGGTTACGCTACCCTTGGTTACCTCAAAAGCAGGATTTCCCACCAAAACAGAAGAAAGCGTACTTTTTCCGGATCCGTTAGGTCCCATGATAGCATGTACCTCGCCCGGTTTCACTGTTAAGTTAATACCTTTCAATATCTCTTTGCCATTGATGCTGGCATGTAAGTCTTTTATCTCTAACATGATTATATTTACAATTTACGATTTACAATTTACGATTGAAATTACTTTTAAGACGGTCTACATTTACAATCAAACTTCAATCGTAAATCGTAAATCGTCTAATCGTCCAATCATCCCACGCTTCCCTCCAACGAGATCGTCAGCAATTTTTGCGCTTCAACGGCAAATTCCATCGGAAGTTTGTTCAATACTTCTTTGGCATATCCGTTTACAATAAGTCCGATAGCATCTTCGGTTGGGATACCCCGCTGGTTACAATAGAATATCTGGTCTTCACTGATCTTGCTGGTAGTAGCTTCGTGTTCTACCACAGCCGTCTCGTTATGAATATCCATGTAAGGGAAAGTATGTGCACCACATTTATCACCGAGCAAGAGTGAATCACACTGGCTATAGTTACGTGCATTATCAGCTCTTTCAGAAACACGTACCAGACCCCGGTAGGAGTTTTCGCTCTTTCCGGCAGAAATACCTTTACTTACAATCGTACTACGGGTATTCTTACCGAGATGTATTATCTTTGTACCCGTATCCGCCTGCTGATAGTTGTTCGTTACAGCTACAGAATAGAATTCCGCTGTAGAGTTATCGCCGGTAAGAATACAGGAAGGATATTTCCATGTAATGGCCGAACCGGTTTCTACCTGCGTCCACGACAGTTTACTATCTACTCCTTTACAATTACCACGTTTCGTCACAAAGTTATAAACGCCCCCTTTGCCGTTAGCATCACCGGGATACCAGTTCTGAACAGTAGAGTATTTCACTTCGGCACGATCATGTACCATAATTTCCACAATAGCAGCATGCAATTGGTTTTCATCACGCATCGGTGCTGTACAACCTTCCAGATAGGAAACATACGAATCATCATCCGCCACAATCAGTGTACGTTCAAACTGCCCTGTATTCGCCGCATTAATGCGGAAGTATGTCGATAACTCCATCGGACAACGTACGCCTTTCGGTATATAAACAAATGATCCGTCAGAAAACACTGCAGAGTTCAGCGCAGCAAAGAAGTTATCACGATAACCTACTACCGATCCTAAATACTTCTTTACCAGATCGGGATGTTCACGCACTGCTTCACTGAAAGAGCAGAATATAATCCCTTTCTCCATCAGCGTTTCTTTAAATGTTGTCTTTACCGAAACGGAGTCCATTACAGCGTCCACAGCCATTCCACTCAACGCCATCTGTTCTTCCAACGGAATACCTAACTTATTGAATGTCTTTATCAACTCCGGATCTACCTCATCCATACTTTTCGGTCCTTCTTTCTTCTTGGTAGGATCGGCATAATATGAGATAGCCTGATAATCTATCTCAGGAATACGGAGATGCGCCCAAGTAGGCATCTCCAATGTCAGCCAGTGGCGATACGCCTTCAAACGAAACTCCAGCAACCATTCCGGCTCGCCCTTCTTTGACGAGATAAGGCGAATGACATCTTCATTAAGTCCTTTCTCAATGATATCTGTATGCACCTCCGTAGTGAAGCCATATTTATACTTCTCCTGCGTGAGTTCCTTTACATATTTATTGGGTTCTTCTTGTTGCATTATTTATTGAGTATATATTGTTGTGTCACTTCTTTTGCCGCAGGAAAGAATATTCCCGCAAACTTAGCCATAGGATAATATAACACTGATTCCTCCTTCTTTGTTTTATCAATCAAGGTGTTATCTGCATCGATAAATTCTATCACACAAATTACCAGACTGGTAAGCAACAGAAACTTCAACGCCCCCAGTCCACTGCCAAGCCAGCGATTCAGCCAGCCCAAGGAAACAGCTTCCATTGCTTTTGTCAGCAGAGATGCCACCAAAGTAAAGATCAATGGCACGGCAATCCAAATGATAATGAAGGATAATATTTGTGCCACCGTCATTGAGTCTGTCACAGTAGGACAAAGTTTCTCAGCAAGAGAAGCGTACAACGCTTTTGCTGCCAACAATCCCACTATCAACCCCAATATGGAAGCAAGCTGCCGGATAAAGCCTTTCATAAAGCCTGTCACCACACCTGCACCAACGATAACCAAAATTATTATATCGATCATATATAAAGAGGGTTATAGAGTTATAGAGTTATAGAGTTATAGAGTTATAAAGTTGTAGAGTTATAGGAACTCAGTGATAATAAGTTATCAAAAAGAAAAAGGTGGTAAGGTGGCCATTACCACATTACCACCCTATAACTTTATAACGTTATAACTCTATAACCTATCCATTACAGCGTTTGTTTTACTTCTACTTCTTCGTAGGTTTCGATCATATCACCCATCTTGATGTCATTATAGTTCACCAGGCTGATACCGCACTCGAAGTTTGTACCTACCTCCTTCACGTCATCTTTGAAACGTTTCAGCGCATTAATTGCACCCGAGAAGATAACAATACCGTCGCGGATAAGACGCGCTTTGTCGCTGCGTTTCACCTTTCCGGTCTTTACTACCGCACCGGCAACCGTACCAACTTTCGTAATGTTGAATACTTCGCGAACCTCGATAGTAGAAGTTACCACTTCTTTCACTTCCGGTGCCAACATACCTTCCATAGCAGCCTTCACCTCTTCGATAGCGTCATAGATCACTGAATACTTACGGATATCGACACCTTCTTTTTCTGCCATTCTCTCAGCTGAACCTGAAGGACGTACCTGGAAACCGATAATAATAGCATCTGAAGCAGCTGCCAGAGAAACATCCGATTCGGAAATCTGTCCCACACCTTTGTGGATTACATTTACCTGGATTTGCGGAGTAGAAAGTTTAATCAATGAATCGCTCAAAGCTTCTACCGAACCGTCTACGTCACCCTTCACGATGATGTTCAATTCCTGGAAGTTACCCAATGCAATACGACGACCCAACTCATCCAATGTAAGAATCTTCTGTGTACGCAAGCCCTGTTCACGTTGCAACTGTTCACGTTTATTAGTAATTTCACGTGCTTCCTGATCCGTCTCTACAACATGGAATGTATCACCTGCAGCAGGTGCACCATTCAATCCTAAGATCAATGCCGGTTCGGAAGGACCTGCTTGCTTGATACGCTGATTACGTTCATTAAACATCGCTTTGACACGACCGTAGCTGGTTCCCGCCAACACGATATCACCTACTTTCAGTGTACCATTGGATACCAGTACTGTAGCCACATAACCACGTCCTTTATCCAAAGTAGATTCAATAATAGAACCTGTTGCATTACGGTTCGGATTGGCTTTCAACTCAAGCATTTCGGCTTCAAGCAATACCTTTTCCATCAATTCACTTACACCCATACCCTTCTTGGCAGAGATATCCTGTGATTGATACTTACCACCCCATTCTTCAACCAGGAAGTTCATGGCAGCCAGTTCTTCTTTTATCTTATCGGGATTAGCCGTGGGCTTATCCACCTTATTGATTGCAAATACAATAGGTACCCCGGCAGCCATCGCATGATTGATGGCTTCCTTTGTCTGTGGCATCACATTGTCATCAGCAGCTACAATAATAATAGCAATATCTGTTACCTTAGCACCACGGGCACGCATCGCAGTAAACGCCTCATGTCCCGGAGTATCCAGGAAGGTGATCTTACGTCCATCTTCCATACTAACGTGGTAAGCACCGATATGCTGTGTAATACCTCCGGCCTCACCGGCAATTACATTCGCCTTACGGATATAGTCAAGCAATGAAGTCTTACCGTGGTCAACGTGTCCCATTACAGTAACAATCGGTGCACGCGGTTCAAGATCTTCCTCTGCATCTTCTTCCTCTACAATGGCCTGAGCAACCTCAGCACTTACATATTCTGTTTTGAAACCGAATTCTTCGGCTACCAGGTTAATTGTTTCCGCATCCAGACGCTGATTGATAGAAACCATCATACCAATGCTCATACAAGTTGCGAT
>ERZ838577.1968-NODE-1968-length-24808-cov-7.392316_pt1 | contig 24808 bp, 24 predicted proteins | sample MGYA00519682_ERZ838577 | MGnify/ENA primary metagenome ERZ838577 (study PRJEB31850, sample SAMEA3708838) | human gut metagenome | biome: human gut; feature: human-associated habitat; material: faeces | place: China | collected 2014 ...
TGCCGATGCCCACGCTCAGCGCACCCTTTTCGCCCTTGTCAAGCACCGTGCCGTATTGGAACTGTGCGCGCCGCGCCATGGCGATGCCCGCGTAGACATTCTCGCGGATGGCGTGCTTCAGAAAGCCCGCCGGTGCAAGCACAGGGACCTTGCCGGAAGCCAGCTGGTCTTGGAGCGAAAGGCTCGCATCTGCTGCCTGTGCGCGGTCGATGATACCTTCCACGCCGCCGAAGTGATCCACATGAGAGTGGCTGTACAGTACGGCCTTGATCTCCAGCGGGCCGAAGCGGTTTTCCATCAGTTCCTTGGCGGCTTTCATGTTTTCCCTGCACATCAGCACGTCAAACACGATCCAGCCATGGTCGGTGCGGATAAAGGTCGTATTGGCCATATCGAAGCCGCGCACCTGATAGATGCCGTCGCACACTTCAAACAGACCGGCCTTGGCGTTCAGCTGCGTGTTCCGCCACAGGCTCGGATTGACGGTGTCCGGCGCGTCCCGGTTCAGATCGCCGTAGCTCTGCAGATCCCATGCGGATCTGTTATCATCACCATCAATGATCCTGCCTTCCGCGTTGTCCAGCCAGCCGCGCTCTGCGTTGGCAAACTCCCGCCGGTCGGAAAAATCCAGCGCTTCATACCATGCGGCGTTCTTTTCTGCCGTGATAGCCGTTGCCTCTTCGGTCTCGCCCGGTTGGGTGGAGTCCTTGAAAATGTCTGTGATAAAGTTCAGACCGTTTTCATCGGTGCTGCCTGCTGCATGCGCAGTCAGGGATGCGCCGCAGGCCAAAGCTGCAGCTGCCGAAGCGGAAATAAAGTTTCTGCGGGTCATCTTCATAGTCGTTTGCCTCCGTTATATCTGGGGCGATTTTACACAAACCGTGGGCGGCTGCCAGCCGCGCAGGGCATTCCAGTCGGGCTTATAGATGCGCAGGAAGAGATGAAATTCAGTCTCTCCGATGGGAAGCCAGTTCTCCGTGTTTTCCGGCATCGCATGGGAAAGTGTGACATCCACAGAACCGTCTGCATTTCGATTCAAGACAGACCGGTCATTGATGCAGTATCCACATTCGGCGTGACGACTGTGCGAAATGCGGAGTCTGCCAGCTTTTCCGAATGGATGAACTGGTTGATCGGCGCACGGGTATCGTTCGGTGTTTCTGTGTTGGTTGAAACCTTTCGGGTCGCATCCATCAGAACCAGTGGAAAGGCGTACAGATACGCCTGTTCCAGAAGGTCCTGTGCAGCCATCGTTTGTTGTGCTGCGGCGGCTTTCTCTACGGGCAAAAGTGTAGCTGCGCAGACCACCGCAGCCGCAGCGGAAATGTTCAGAAATCCCCGGCGGGTCATTTTCATAACATGAAACCTCTTGTTATGCTTTTTGCTTTATGCGTATGCGCCTTATGGGAATAACCATTCGGTGTTCTGTGTTCATCATACGAAAAGAATGCCGGGAAGTCAACACTTTCTATGCACGATACGCCAAAAACGTAAGTTTCAACAAAAAACACCTCAGATTATTGTCGAAAGCTCCATTGAATTGTGCTTTTTATGAATCCTCCTTGTCGGCCGCACGGCAGTATGTTATACTAAAGTTATCAACTGACAAAGGAGCACTGCGATGAGCGACCTGAATAGATGGATGCAAAAACACAATCTCTGCCCGGAAAACATTTTATATCTTTACCGCAGCGACCGGAAAACGGTCCTTCACCGCATGGACGGCGGGGAAGCCGCGCTGTATGCGCCGATGCACGGCGTCCTGTCTGTTCTGCCGGAAGATCAGTTCCTGAACATCAGCAAGGGAATCGCAGTGAACCGCAGCCAGATCGTAAACATCGGCAACGATGGCGTTTATACCATGTCGGACGGCCGCACGTTTCAGGGACGCAAGCGCGGCCTGAGCAGCCACCGCCGCCTGCGCATGGAGATCGGGCTGTCCGACACGAAGCCTCGCCCCATGAGCATGAGCCTGCTGGAAAAATGCAGCCTGCTGGACGATATGCCGCTGGCGTTCTGTGTCATCGAGCTGGTCTTCAATGAGGACGGACACGGCGTGGATGTCATCTTCCGCTATTGCAATGCGGAAATGGCCAATATCGAAGGTGTGCCGGTGGAGGAAATGCTGGACCGCTCGTTTTACAAGGTGTTCCCCAATGGGGACAAAAAGTGGCTGGTGTCCTATGCAGATGTGGCGCTGAACGGTACGAAGCATACCCTCCACGATTACAGCCCGGAGGTGGACAAATATCTGACCATCCACTGTTATCAGCCCGAACCGGGGTATTGTGCCTGTGTGCTGCAGGCAAACGAGCCCTGAAGCAAAAGGCGGTGTGGCCCATATAACGGGTCATGCCGCCTGTTGCTTTTGTTTTGTACCGCGCACGATGAGGCCAATGGGGGAAAGGTTGGCGATGCCGGGATGCAGGGCAGAATACGCTGTTAGCTGGGGCAAGGAATTTCTATCCACGCCCTCCGCGAGGAGGGCGACCCGATTTTCTTGACATCCGCAAAGAATGTATTGAATTTCTATCCACACCCTCCGTGAGGAGGGCGACCTTATCAGGATTCAGCGGGCAGCTCCACAAAAGCGATTTCTATCCACGCCCTCCGCGAGGAGGGCGACCCACTGCGCAGAGTTCTACGCGGATCACCTCATGGAATTTCTATCCACGCCCTCCGCGAGGAGGGCGACTCGTGGCGGACGAGGCCGCTCAGCGGAGTGGCCTCATTTCTATCCACGCCCTCCGCGAGGAGGGCGACTGTTCTCCATCGTTCTGGACCTCGTTTCTGACAGATTTCTATCCACGCCCTCCGTGAGGAGGGCGACGTGCGAGGTTTGCTGCGGCCGTCGTTGCACAGGAGTATTTCTATCCACGCCTTCCGCGAGGAGGGCGCCCCGGCTGGCTGTACTGCATCCTGCCCGGTCTGGAATTTCTATCCACGCCGGTTAGAACCTTGCTGAACCTGTTGAAATTTCTATCCACGCCCTCCGCGAGGAGGGCGACGACGCGGCAACCCTGACCCTTCGGGCGCAGATAGAAATTTCTATCCACGCCCTCCGCGAGGAGGGCGACGTTCAGCCGCCAGAAGCCGGGGGTGCCGCCGTAGTCATTTCTATCCACGCCCTCCGTGAGGAGGGCGACCTCCATTGACACATCGGGCAGAGACGCACCCGGCAATTTCTATCCACGCCCTCCGTGAGAAGGGCGACGGCGGGGGAGGACAACGACAAGAAGCTGGGAGACTATTTCTATCCACGCCCTCCGCGAGGAGGGCGACAGCATAGGCTACGCCACGTTTTCCGGGCGGTCAAATTTCTATCCACGCCCTCCGTGAGGAGGGCGACTGGGATGCTCTGCGGTCACGTCATGGCAATGCGGATTTCTATCCACGCCCTCCGTGAGGAGGGCGACGCTTTACCGGCAAGGCGGCGCTGGAGTGGAAGCTATTTCTATCCACGCCCTCCGCGAGGAGGACGACCAAGCGGCTGGAAGGCTTGACCCCCATCCAGAAATTTCTATCCACGCCCTCCGCGGGGAGGGCGACAGCGGCAGAACGTCCCCCGCTCCTCGATATCATATTTCTATCCACGCCCTCCGCGGGGAGGGCGACAAGCTGCCCTTGTACTCGCTCTCGCCATCCTGACTATTTCTATCCACGCCCTCCGCGAGGAGGGCGACCGGTGCGCAACTCGCCGCAGTTGCCGTCTGCCCATATTTCTATCCACGCCCTCCGCGAGGAGGGCGACGAGGCTGCGGCAAGCATCCAAAAGGACGGTGTTCTATTTCTATCCACGCCCTCCGCGAGGAGGGCGACGGACTTGATGAAGTCGCTCTGCTTGCGGTTGATCTATTTCTATCCACGCCCTCCGTGAGGAGGGCGACTGGTCTGGCTACGGAAAACACAAGGTATGGGTGATATTTCTATCCACGCCCTCCGCGAGGAGGGCGACGGCTTTACGCAGGAGCTTGTGTGCGAGGAGCTGAATTTCTATCCACGCCCTCCGTGAGGAGGGCGACGGCATCACAGGTACGACCTCCCAAACTCTTGGATATTTCTATCCACGCCCTCCGCGAGGAGGGCGACTGCTTGATAGTCAGGCAGCGTGGTCCAGCGCAGGATTTCTATCCACGCCCTCCGCGAGGAGGGCGACATGTGTCTGTTGAATTTGATGTTAAATGTACTAATATTTCTATCCACGCCCTCCGCGAGGAGGGCGACTGTCCAGTCCGCGTTGGTGATCTGCGTGATATAGAAATTTCTATCCACGCCCTCCGCGAGGAGGGCGACTACAGACTTCCTGCGATTCCTCACAGGCAACTAATTTCTATCCACGCCCTCCGCGAGGAGGGCGACCACGTCAGCCCATCGTAATGCGCTTTCATGGGTATTTCTATCCACGCCCTCCGCGAGGAGGGCGACGACAAGCACGCTCTGGTCGTCAAGTTGCTCAAGATATTTCTATCCACGCCCTCCGCGAGGAGGGCGACTATACCGTTCAGATTGTTCATGTCGGTGCAGTAATTTCTATCCACGCCCTCCGCGAGGAGGGCGACGGCAGCTTCTCGCAGTTTATCCTCGACCTCGATACATTTCTATCCACGCCCTCCGCGAGGAGGGCGACCTCTTCAGCCTGTCGGCCTGCGGACGCCGGACGTCATTTCTATCCACGCCCTCCGCGAGGAGGGCGACCGGGTGGGATGCCGAACCCCCGCGCCGTGAAAGAAATTTCTATCCACGCCCTCCGCGAGGAGGGCGACCATCGGTCGTTATTCCGATCGGCTCAAAAGATTGATTTCTATCCACGCCCTCCGCGAGGAGGGCGACCAACGTCGTCGCTTCCCTCGTGGCGTGGTGGGAATTTCTATCCACGCCCTCCGCGAGGAGGGCGACAAGCATACAAAACGGACGGCTGGGTCGGTCTGGCATTTCTATCCACGCCCTCCGCGAGGAGGGCGACTTGGCCAGCACACCGAGGGCGGCGGCAGATTCCTATTTCTATCCACGCCCTCCGCGAGGAGGGCGACGCACAGCTTGCCGCCCTGACCGCCGAACTGGAGGAATTTCTATCCACGCCCTCCGCGAGGAGGGCGACTTGACCCGTGGGCGGACCAATTTGAGCAGTCTATTTCTATCCACGCCCTCCGCGAGGAGGGCGACAACGTGTCCGAGCTTCCGGCTGGGGCTATCGAGGTATTTCTATCCACGCCCTCCGCGAGGAGGGCGACCCGCACCACCGGCAAGTACGTCATGTTCCGCAAGTATTTCTATCCACGCCCTCCGCGAGGAGGGCGACGGCGCAATATGCTGCAAGCCATGGTCAACGAGGCATTTCTATCCACGCCCTCCGCGAGGAGGGCGACCATTGCAGGAACGGCTCTCGCTGCCGTAATCGGATTTCTATCCACGCCCTCCGCGAGGAGGGCGACGAGCGGATGGATGAACTTTCAACGCATCCAAATTACATTTCTATCCACGCCCTCCGCGAGGAGGGCGACGCAAGATCTGCCTCTACGGTGAGTGGCGCATCCCTATTTCTATCCACGCCCTCCGCGAGGAGGGCGACTGTCTACGCCATGCAGTTCTGCCCAGAATGACACATTTCTATCCACGCCCTCCGCGAGGAGAGCGACCTGTGGTGTCAGCCATGTTCACGGTTTTCATCAAGAATTTCTATCCACGCCCTCCGCGAGGAGAGCGACCCGCCCATCTCTGCCATGACGGTAGACGGAGAATATTTCTATCCACGCCCTCCGCGAGGAGAGCGACTCTGGAAAGACCCGCAGCGGCGCGCCTTACTGGTATTTCTATCCACGCCCTCCGCGAGGAGGGCGACTGCCCAACGGATGATACCGCCGTCGCGGTAGATTATTTCTATCCACGCCCTCCGCGAGGAGGGCGACTTCCATTCCTTCTGCGGGATGTAGTCCGCAGATTTATTTCTATCCACGCCCTCCGCGAGGAGGGCGACGTCCATGGGCTCCTTGCAGTATGCAGGCCAGTATATTTCTATCCACGCCCTCCGCGAGGAGGGCGACGCTGCCCGGCGGATCACGTTGCGGTAAAGTTGCAAATTTCTATCCACGCCCTCCGCGAGGAGGGCGACGCCGTCACCGGCTCGCAGTTGTTTCTAATAGTATCATTTCTATCCACGCCCTCCGCGAGGAGGGCGACTCAAAACCGCAAAGCTCCGACGCCGCATGACAGTATTTCTATCCACGCCCTCCGCGAGGAGGGCGACCCAGCAGACCACGCCGAAGACCAGAAGGAAGAAATTTCTATCCACGCCCTCCGCGAGGAGGGCGACAAGAAGCCCAGAAGCCTATCACCGGCGGCCGACTATTTCTATCCACGCCCTCCGCGAGGAGGGCGACCCAGCAGACCACGCCGAAGACCAGAAGGAAGAAATTTCTATCCACGCCCTCCGCGAGGAGGGCGACAAGAAGCCCAGAAGCCTATCACCGGCGGCCGACTATTTCTATCCACGCCCTCCGCGAGGAGGGCGACTGCAAAAACGGAGAAAAATATCTCCGCTTTTGTTTCATTATAAAACGATCTGCACAGATTTGGAAGAGCTTTTCCGGAAACATCCGAAAAAAGAGCCGCGATCTGCACAGAACGGCTTGAAAACATGGTGCGAAAGAGACGGAAAAGGGGTGAGCGCTTTCCATTCGCACCGAGGGAGAGGGCTAGAAGATCAGCACGTCTCCGGATTCAAACAGGGGATGAACCCCGATGTGCTCGACCTTGGTCTTATAGTTGTTGCCCAGTTGATAAAACCGCAGACTGTCCAGATCGGGGTCGATGAGGGCGGCAAGCTCGGACTTCAGAACAGCAAACTGCGCGGCGTCCAGCAGGCACTCGAAGACAGAATTCTGCACCCGCTGTCCGTGGTCTACGCACTTTTTGGCGACTTTGCGCAGGCGTTTGCGCCCAGCAGCGGTCTCGGTGTTGACATCGTAGGTGATCAGGACCAGCATAGACGAACCTCACTTCCAGAAGAACGGCGGATACAGTTCCAAATCACCGCGCAGAGTCCGCGCCAGAAGGAGCGCCTGCACGTAAGGCACCAGTCCCCAGGGCAGTTTCTCTTTCAGGAAGGGATGGGTGATCTGCTCCTGCTTTTTGGTCTGCCAGGCTTTGAGAAACGCGCGGCGGCCATCGTCGGTCAGGAGGACAGCACCATTCTCCTGTTTCTGGAAGTGCTTCGCTGTCAGCAGTTTCTGGTTGATGCAGGACAGCACGAATCGGTCTGCGTAAACGGCGCGAAGCTCTTCCATAAGGTCCAGCGCCAGACTGCGGCGTCCGGGACGGGCGCGGTGCAGGAAGCCGACATACGGGTCCAGCCCGACGCTGCTCAGTGCGGAAGCGCAGTCGCGGGCCAGCAGAGAATAGGCAAAGGAGAGCAGCGCGTTCACATTGTCCAGCGGCGGCCGACGGTTTCGGGATACGAACGGAAACGCTTCATGCTGCTGTAAAATGAGGGAGTCGAAGCAGTCAAAGTAGCGCTGCGCTGCTTCCCCTTCCAGACCGCGCAGCTGGTCGAGATCGTCGCACTGCTCGATGAGCGGGAGCGCCGCCGCAAGCTGGGCACTCGTGCGTTTGAATTCCTCTACGGGTACGCGCTGCGGGTGGTCGCGGGTGGCGCGTTCCAGTACCCAGCGGGCGTTGTAAACTTTGCCAAGGATGAAGTACCGCGCATAGCGGCAGCTCAGCGCTTCGCTGTCGGAGATGCGGTATTGGGTCTGCCGCAGCAGGACATTGCCGCGCTCTTCGCCGACGGTGCGCGCCAAAAACTGGCCGTAGGGGCTGAAAAAGCAGAGGTCGATGCCCTTGGCCGCGCATTTGCCCATGAGTGCCGGACTGGCACCGGAGCGGCTGAAGCAGACGATCCCTTCCAGCGTGTGGAGCGGGACCCGCCCGATCTCGGTCTTCTGGCGGCTGACCACGACATTTTCGCCGTCGAGCGAAAGATAGGCGTCTTCCGAAGTGACGTAAAGCTGGGTCAATAGCTGTCTCATGGCGTGTCCTCCGCTTGCACTTCGTCCAGATAGGCTTTCAGGTAGGCTCTGGGGTCGGCGCGTTTGTACAGTGCGGGCAGGCAAAGCTCTTTGAGGGAGCAGGCGTTGCAGAAGGTTCCCGGCTTGACTTTTGGAGTGTAGCCGCGGGCGAAATACTGGTTCATCTCGTCGGCCATGGCCTGCGTTTTTTGGCGCAGCGCGTCCGTCAGCGGGACGAGTTCCCGCCGCCGCGTCTCCTCGTAGAAGAGCGCGGCCTGCGGGATATCACAGGCCAGCATCTCTTCCAGAGCCATGGCCTGCGCACAGAGCTGCAGCCGGTCGGCGTCGTTCTCCTTGGCGCGGCCATGTTTGTACTCCACCGGCATGGGCCGCCAGCGGCCTTCGGTGTGCTGCAGCGGGATGCCCTCCGGGTCCGCCCAGAATTCCACAACGTCGCAGTCTCCGCTGAGCCGCAGGCGGTGGCTGACGACCTTCATCCCCCGCGTGATGAGCAGATCGCCCCGCCGTTCGGTCTGCGCGGTGTCATGGCAGCGGGTATGTTCCAGCCGCCCCTCTGCAGTGCGAAGGTTCTCAGACCATTGCTGTTCGAGGTGGATGAGCGCCCACTGACGGCGGCAGAAGCAAAAATGCTGGATGCCGGACATCAACAGGTAATCGTCCGGGGCGGACATCAGGACATCCTCTCGCAGGTGACTCCTTCCGGAAGGGCGTCGGATACGGTGACAGCGTAATCGCGGTAGCTACGCGCCGGGGTGGTGGGGTCTCTGCGCTGGACGGTCACGGCATCGAACAGCTTGTAAGCGGGGGCGTTGCCAAGCTCCGAAGAATGCTTGAAGACGATGAGTTCCCGCACGGCCATTTTACCGCGCGCAGCGCTGTGATCGTTTTCGAACATGTTCAGGATGGCCTCCCACAGCAGCCGAAGGTCATCTTCCGAGAAACCGGTGGTCTTGCGGGCGAGATTGGCGGAAACATAACCTTCTGCACGGTAGAGGGCATAGGGGACGATGTACTTGCGGCCCATTTCGGTGCCCTTTTTCTCAGCATCGGCCTCCGTGGTGATGGCAACGCGGGTGATCGTGACTTCCTGCGGGATGATGGTGTCTACTGAACGCGCAAAGCTCAGCTGGACCGGGCCGCGGACCTGACCGCAGTTGAGAGCCCCTTTGACAAACGTGGTCATAACAGCACCAAAGGTGCGGATATCGTAGTAGTGCTCACACATGTAATTGCGCAGACGGCGATCAATGTCCGGGTCACTCTTCTTGGCGGCCTTGAGGTCCTCGCTGATGCCAAGAGCTTTGATGGCGTCGGTGTCGCTGCGGTTCAGAGGGACGGTATCCTTGATGTAAATGCGGTAATTTTCGTCATTTTCCTTGACCGTCTCCACATAGTTGCGAATCTTCCGCTTCAGGCAGACATCGGTCACGAGACCGTAGCCGGTTTCCGGGTCGATGCGGGGCATGTTGCCTGCGTCGGGGTCACCGTTTGGGTTGCCGTTTTCAACATCGAACAGGATCACAAAATCATAGCGGTTTTTGATAGGCTCAGACATGTCAGTTCCTCCTTATAATTCAAACATTCTCAGTGGAATCAGCGGGGGCTTTCTTCTGGAAGCGGGCCTGATTCTGATAGTAATAACCCAACTGGAACGAACCCTGGCTGGCGGGGTCAAGATGGGGGGGATAGGATGTGCCGACGCGGATGGAAAGTTCTTCCAACTGGCCTTGCAGAGAACCGGCCAACTTTGGATTGCTGCGGCGCAGGACCCGAAGGTGGCTGACGGAAAGTTTGCCCAGAAGGTTGAAGACCTGGCTGGGATTCGAAGAAGCCGCATTGAAATAGCGGTCCTTGATGGTGGCATTGATGTTGGAAGAATTTGCCTTGGCCGCAGCCAGCTGGATCTGTTCGTATAGCGAGAACATCCGGCCAAGAGTATAAGGGATATTGTTGCATGCTACATTCAATTCAGGCATATCCAAAACCTCCTTTGGAACCTGTGGATGGGGATGGCGGCGGTAATAAGCCCGGATGATGGCCGCCCGGCCGCGTGTGATCGTTTGTTCGGCGCGTATCCGCAGTTCCGCTCCATTCAGAAGTGTAGCTGGATAGGGGGTGCCCGTCAGAATAGAGCGCAGAACATCACCTGCAAGCTGCGGCGAAGGCTTTTTATCACGCGAGTTCTGGTTGACAGTCTCCTGGACCAGCGACCAGACGGAGAGGGTCTCACGCTTGTCAAAAGCGGGGTGGATCACAGTGATATCCTCTGCATACCGCTGCAGCCGCTGTGCAAACACCTGGAAGGTGTCACGCAGAAAGAACCGTACCGAAATACGTGCCGCGTTGGGTGAGAGCCCCAGCACATAAAAGTGCTGGCCGGGCTGCAGGTCTTCGCCCATCCAGCTGCAGGGCTGCCCTTTGGCAAGGCTGTCCAGCGCTTTGCTCAGGTCGTCTTCGGTAAGACCATGGTTTTCCGGGATGCCGAATATGGCCATCATGCCGAGGGAGGAATAGCTGGGGGACGCGTTTTCGGCCCAGCAGACCACAGCGGTATCGCCGAGGATACGGCAATGATCCCGGTCGGCCAGCAGCGTGTTCAATGCAGTGGTGTAAGCAAAGGCGGCATATTCGCTGACAGGGGCATTCTCGCCCTGCTCGTGCCCATAGGAACAAAATGCCGGGGCGTTGAAGGAAACGAGCGCGGCTCCGGAACTCTGTGCGCCGGGAACACCCTTGATGGAGGGATGCAGCCGGGCGGCTGGGGCCTGCTGGCCGGTCACGAGACACTGGACCAGCGGAGCGTCGGGCGAAGCGCTGCTGTAGTGCTGCTGCCATGCCGCTCGGATCGCTTCATCTTCAGTGGACAGGAAGCTGCCCTCCGGCCCTTCATAGTCGAACAGAAGGTTGGCGTTTCCGGTGATATCCTTCCAGCGGTTAGCAAGTAACGGGTGGGCCGATGCCTCTTCGGGCTTCCAATGGTCAAAAAACGCAAGGACCGCTCTGGCCGCAGGGGAATCAACCCCGTCCAGAATGGCGTGGTGCAGCTTTGCACAGGCTTCAAAGCACTGGATGGAGCGCTCCGGCTTGCCTTTTTCGTCTGCACCCAGCAGATAGGTGGAATTGTCACACAGAAAATTTGCAGCAATGCCGGAAGCTCGTTTGACATGGGCAGGAACTGCCATTTCCCGCGGGGCGAGCACTTCTTTTTTACCGCGCGGAACCATCTGGCGGCAGTCCACGAGGTCGATGAGCTGGCCTTCCGCGTTGATGCGGAGCCAGTAGCTGACCTTGAACTGATTCTCCCAGCCGGGGGCTGAGATCTGTCCGGTGCGGAGCAGCTGCTCATAATAAGCAGTCAATGCCTGTAAGATCATGTGAACACCTCCACATCCCGGCAATCCATCACCCCGTTGACCAGCTTTGCCCGGAAGAACTGCGAGCGGATGTTGGCCGGGTCAGAATAATCCAGATCATACAGCATGAATCCGAGGTCCTGCGTGGCTTCTTCCAGTGCAGGAATGTCGCCGCCGGGCCACTCCCGGAAGTTGGCAGGGAACTCGCGGCAGCCAAAGCAGGGCTGATGATAACACTGGCCTTTGCTCAAACGGCGGCGAAGGATATCCTGGAATTTTCCGGGGTTGTCGCCGGGGGCTGCCTTGTCGGTCATGGTGAAGTGACACTCGATGACATAGTGGACGTTCTGCAGGACCATAGCGGCGCGCTGCTGGATGTCCTGGCTGGTGTAGAGCACCGGCGGCGTTCCTCCTTTGGCGGCAGACAGTGCTGCGGAAGCCAGCAGGGTGGAGCGGACCTCGTTTCGCCGGATGTTGGTGAACTGGATGGGACTCAATAAGTAGATGCGGTCAATGTGGTACTTCAGGCCAGGGTGCCAGTAGATCGCTTCAACGAGCCCTCTTGCGGCCGACGGTGTGATGATGTCGTAACTGACACGTTCGGTCTTCATTTCGGGCCTGGAGAAGCATCCATAGGGTCCCCAGACTTCAATGCGCATGGACATGCGCATCACCTCCTTTCAAACGGTTGTCGGACTTTCAGGCGAACATCGAATTTGCCCATTGCAACTACCTCTTTGTCTTGATTTCATTTAAGAGATATGTAAAAAATATCTTCTGGCCCTGATTATAACATGGGTAAAAATGGAAATCAAGGACTTTCTACAAAAACCTTGCGGTACATAGTAAAATCTACTATAATAAATTTGGTCATTCTGCCAGTTTTGAAGAAACTGATGGGAATGTGGATTGAAATATTTAGGAGATTTGTAAAGCCTAGAGGGAAAAGCAGTGGAGTCGCGTGCTCTGCTGCTTTTTCCATTTCAGAGGATGATCGCCCTGCCTTCTTCGATCTCCATCGAAAGGCCGGTCCTGCGGCTGTACAAGTCTGGATCAGCGAGGATGGCGGAGTCGTCGGGGAAATCCGGAGAACGTTCCAATGCACCGGCGGCGTCCAGCGAACGGAACTGCTTTTCATAACATTCTACGCTGTAAATGCCCAGGCGGCGGAGCTGAGCACGGCTGATGTGTCCGCCGCGAAGCGATGCGCAGAGGTCGGCACCTTCCTCAATGGGAAGATAGATCGTGTAAGTGTGGTTATCAATAAGGTGGAACTTTCCGGCAATCTGTGCAAAGGGAAACTGACATCCCTTGATACCATGCTGAAAAGCGTCCAAAATGTTCTGTTTGTCAAGCGTTGCACGGGTGCGATAGAAGGATTCAAAATAGCTGTGAATGGCGTCCGGTGTGTCGAGCAGGTCGTAGGCCCGCTCGGTGGCATTCATGGCGTTGACATTCTGCGAAAGCATGGGGAGCGGTGCCAGACCTTCCAGCTGGAAAGAAGCAACGATGCTTTTTTTGGGGTCGCGTCTGCCCTCCCGGTTGCAGCGCCCGGCGGTCTGGAGCAGGGAATCCAGCCCGGCGGCTTCACGGTAGGCGAGCGGAAAGTCCACATCGACGCCTGCTTCGATCAAGGAGGTGGAGACGACCCGGCAGGGAAGCCCCGCCTTGAGCCGTTGGCGGATCTCGTCCAACTGTCGGCGGCGGTCAGCGGCACAGAGGAAGGTGGTCAGGCAGTAGCTGCCTTCGGCGGGGAGCTGTGCAAACAGATCCTGGGCGGTCTTGCGCCGGTTGACCACACAGAGCACCTGTTCGGCAGACGAAAGCTGTGCACAGAGGGCCTCAGCGGAGAGAGTGCCCAGATCTTGCCGGGTCACGCGGCGGAGGACTTCATAGAGGTGAGCCGGGTCGGGGCTGAGCTCTTTTGCGGTCAGGCCGGGGGCAAGCTCCTGAAGCAGCGGCGTCAAGGCGGGCTGCGTTGCGGTGCAGAGAACGGCGGTAGTGTGGTAGTGCTGGACCAGCTGTGCGATGGCGGAAACGCAGGACTTCAGGTAATCGGTAGGGAACGTCTGTGCTTCATCAAAAAGAATGACACTGTTGGCAATGTTGTGCAGTTTGCGGCACCGGCTGCTGCGGTTGGCGTAGAGGGATTCGAAGAACTGCACAGCGGTCGTCACCACGATGGGAGCGTCCCAGTTTTCGCTGGAAAGCAGTTTCCGGTACTGAGCAGGTGTCAGGTCGTCTTTTTCGGTCAGCTTGTAGTCTACACCGGAAAAGTGGGCCAGCACATTGTCTTCTCCCAGAAGATCTGCGAACGTCTGCGCCGTCTGGTCGATAATGGAAGTGTAGGGGATGACGTAAATGATGCGCTCCATCTGCGGCTTTTGTGCCACAGCATGTTCCAGCGCAAAGGCGAGGGACGCGAAGGTTTTGCCACCGCCCGTGGGAACTGTGAGCGTATAAAGCCCCTGTGGTGCATGAGTACCCTGTTCCATGCAGGCCCGCAGTACTTTGTTCCGCTCCTGCGCGACAGGGGAAGCGGCAGGGCTGTCAAGGTAGCGTTTGGCCTGTGCCCGGACTTTTTCCAGCAGAGCGGAAAGTGGTTCCCCCATCCCACGCGGGGCTGCTTTACCGTCCATGAAGGTCTCGGTGTCGATGAAATCGGCATCGACCAGGCTGGAGTAGAGCATCCGGGTGAAAAAGGCCATGGTCAGGTTGTCCGGCTGGCGGAGCAGCCACGGCGGCAGAGCGGCTTTGGCAGGGGAGATCTCCTGTTTCCACTGGGAGCAATCTTCGATCCGCCGCTTGGAGCGGCCGACCAATGTGCTTTCGTCGGCAGTATCATGCGGATTTCCGAGGTCGGGGATGCCACTGTGATGTCCGGCAATGGCCAGCGCGGCGGGAATGTTTCCGTCCTGGATCGCGGCCTTGGCTCCAGCAGTGGAGTGGTCAACGGGCGGGCCTCCCTGCAAGCGTTGCTGGAAACCAGCGCTATATTTTCCGATGTCATGAAGCAGGGCGGTATACGCTGCTTCTGCTTGTGCGCCAAACGCTGCGGCAAAGTTTCCGGCCAGTGCAGCCGTGCTGATCAGGTGTTCTTCGATGGTCTGTGTGCGGGTCTTGTCATCACTGATGTGCGCGAGCAGCTTCATAAGAGAGCCCTCCTGAACGATAGGATACCGTTACCATACGAGAAATGGAAGTTGTTGTCAATTGGCATCCTTCCTATAATTTCAGTATAAATTCTGTTATGTCCCATAAATCGTACTTCCACGCTCCCTTCTCAAAAAATCTTGCCTTTTCCCCCAAAAAGGCTTACAATAGCCTCGGCAAACCGAAAAGACAAGGAAACAATTTCGGAGGACAGAACAATGGCTTGTACTACAATTTTAGTCGGCAAAAACGCATCATACGATGGCTCCACCATGGTCGCCCGCAACGACGATTCGGGTTCGGGGCATTTCACGGCCAAAAAGTTCGTGGTCGTGCAGCCGGAGGAGCACCCGGCCGTCTATCGGTCGGTGATCTCCCATGTGGAGGTGCCGCTGCCCGGCCATGCGCTGCGGATGACGGCCATGCCCAACGCGGTGGAAGGCGAGGGCATCTGGGCGGCAGCGGGTGTCAATGCGGCCCATGTGGGCATGACGGCTACCGAGACCATCACGTCCAACCCGCGCGTTCTGGGTGCAGATCCGCTGGTGGTGTACCAGCCCGCCAAAGGGGAACGGCCGGAAGTGCCCGGCGGCATTGGCGAGGAGGACATCGTCTGCCTCGTGTTGCCTTATATCCGCACGGCCCGCGAGGGCGTGGTGCGCCTGGGCGAGCTGCTCCGGACGTACGGCACCTATGAGATGAACGGCATCGCGTTTCAGGATGTGAACGAGATCTGGTGGCTGGAGACCATCGGCGGCCACCACTGGATGGCTCGCCGTGTGCCGGACGACAGCTATGTCGTGATGCCCAACCAGCTCGGCATCGACAGCTTCGACTTTGCCGACGCCTGCGGCGCACAGGAAAACTACATGTGCTCGGACGACCTGAAGGCCTTTGTGGACAAGCACCACCTCGACCTCTCGCTGGACGGCAGCTTCAACCCGCGCGATGCCTTCGGCAGCCACGACGACGCCGACCATGTGTATAACACACCGCGCGCCTGGTTCATGCTGCGGTATCTGAACCCCAACACCTGGGTCTGGGAAGGCCCCGATGCAGACTATACCCCGCATTCGGACGACCTGCCCTGGTGCATGGTCCCGGAGCGGAAGATCACACCGGAAGACGTGAAATACCTGCTGTCTTCGCACTATCAGGGCACACCGTATGACCCGTATGCCGCCTATGGCGACCCGAAGAGCAAGGGTGCCTACCGTACGATCGGCATCAACCGCAACAGCTTCATGGCGCTGACCCAGATGCGCCCGGATCTGCCGGAGGAGTTCCGCACGGTGGAGTGGATCGCCTATGCGTCCAACGCCTTCAACACGATGGTGCCGTTCTATGCCAATGTGGACACCACCCCGGCCTACCTCGCCTGCACCACTGGCGAAGTCTCCACCGAGAGCTTCTACTGGGTCAGCCGGATGATCGCTGCCATGGCCGATGCCGCTTACGGCAAGTCCATCTTCCATGTCGAGCGCTACGAGGAGGGCGTCCTCTCCGCCACACGCGCCCTGCTGAACGCCTACGACGAAAAACAGGCCCAGGAGGCCGACCCGGCCCGCCGTGCCGCCCTGCGCACGGAGGCCAACGAGGCCATCGCCAGAGAGCTGAAGGCCCGCGCCGCCGATACGCTGGACAAGGTCCTCTTTGAACTGAGCTGCACTATGAAGAATGCCTTCTCCCGCTCGGATGCCTGAGCAACAAATAAGGGAATAACAAGGAGCGTCTCCGCACAGAAGCTACTTCGTGCGGGGGCGCTCCTTTGTTGTGCCAGAAACAGCATTTCATAAGGATCTCCCGATGCAAAAAAACTCAGAATGATGGATATAAATCATAAAGAAAATGATTTTTGTATGCGTTTCATATTTTTGCGGGGGGGGGGGATAAAAATGAAAAAACATGGAGGAAAACATTGACAGACGGCTATAAAAGATGGTATCTTATGAGAGAGGCTTTATACCTCGGATGTCATTGTACCCTGAGGAGGGGAAAAACTTTTTGAAACGATATGACCAGGCAGGAAAAGCAAAGTGGCTGATCCTGGTCATTGCGGCAGGTATCCTTCTGCTGGGTGTGATCCTGTATGCAGGGGGACGCTGGCTGGAGACCAGGAGCGTTGAAGAAGCACGCGGGGATCTGACCCAGACGGAAGCGGTGGAAACGCAGGAGTACAACGGCGTCACATACCAGCGCCGGGAGGGGCTGACCTCCATCCTTGTGATGGGCGTGGACCATGACAGTGCTGTGGAGAGCGAGGGCGCTTACCAAGGCGGCCAGGGAGATTTCCAGCGGCTGATCGTCATCGATCCGGAACGCCAGGTCATCCGTCAGTTGAAGATCGACCGGGATACCATGACAGAATGCACCGTGCTGGGCTACCTTGGCAGCCCCATCGGCACCAAAGAGATGCAGATCAGCCTTGCGCATGGCTTCGGCGATGGCAAGGAGGAAAGCTGCGAGTATGCCCGTGAGGCAGTGGAAGGTCTTCTGCTGGGAGAATCCATTGATTTTTACGTGGCCATGAACATGGATGGCATCTCGGAGCTGAACGATCTGGCAGGCGGTGTCACCGTGACATTGGAGGATGATTTCTCCTCCATAGACCCTGCAATGACCAAGGGCACGACCCTGACGCTGCATGGGGACCAGGCCGAGACCTTTGTCCGCAGCCGGATGACGGTCGGAGATGGGACCAACGCCAGCCGCATGGAACGTCAGGAGGCGTTCCGTGGTCGCGACCAAGAAGACTGCAAAGGTCTGAGTTTGAGAAAGTACCTTTTGTAGGTTTACAGAAGGCAGTGGCATTTGCTGCCACTGCTTTCTTTCTGCTTCAGAATAAATCAAAGGGAGAACAAAACTATGTCAGAATACCAAATGCCACCCCCCAATAAGGTGAATTCGCCCCAGCCCGGCAATGGAGACGAGGAGACCATTGACCTCCTGGAGCTGTTTTATGCGCTGCTGAGTAAATGGAAGCTGCTTGCAGCAGCAACCGTGGCCTGCGCCCTGATCGCAGCCATTGGGGTGCTGTTTTTTGTGACGCCCAAGTATCAGGCGTCGTCTACCATTTACGTCATCAGCCAGAAAGACTCGGACATCAACATCTCCGATCTGCAGATCGGCACGGCTCTGACCGATGACTATATCCAGGTCTTTCATATGTGGGAGGTGCAGGAGAAGGTGATCTCCAACCTGGACCTGCCCTATACCTACAGCCAGCTGGATAAGATGCTCTCTGTGACCAATGCCTCCAACACCCGGATGGTGGAGATCACCGTGACGTCGGAGTCTGCGCAGGAAGCAGCAGACATCGCCAATGAGTATGTTACCGTGGTGCAGGACTACATTGCTAAAAAGATGGCAACGGACAAGATCTCTATCATGTCCACAGCACTGGTTCCTACGGAGCCGGTCAGCCCGAACAAGACCAAAAGCATCCTGCTGGGAGCATTGCTGGGCTTTGTGGTCAGTGCGGGTGTCGTTGTTGTGATGACATTGCTGGACGATACCTACAAGACGACGGAGGACATCAAGAAATACACCGGCCTGGTGACGATGGCGGTGATCCCGCTGGAAAAGGGCGATGAGCCAAAACACCAGAGGGCAGACAAGCAGATCGGCCTGAAGTTGCCGGGAGGGAAAACGCTGTGAACAGACTTGAATTTCGAAAACTTCCCCAGTTGAGCTACCCGGTCAATGAGGCCTTCAACACCCTTTCCACCAATGTTTCCTTTTTGGGTCGGAATATCAAAAAGATCATGCTTACCAGTTCCCACGCATCCGAGGGCAAGAGCTTTACCAGCATTACGCTGTGCCGGAAGCTGGCAGAGCGAGGCAAGCGGGTGGTCCTGGTGGATACGGACCTGCGGCGGAGCATGATCACCACTGTTTATGGGGTGCAGTTTGCGCCGGGTTCCAAAAAGCAGGGCCTGTCTCACTATCTGGCCGGCATTGCCGAAAAGGAGGAAGTCCTGTTCCACACCAACGTTCCGGGCATGGACTTTATCCCTATGGGCCACGAACTGCTGAATCCCATCCCGCTGCTGAGCTCTGAGCGGTTTCAGAACCTGCTGGATGGACTGGCAGAGCAGTACGATTACGTGATCGTGGATGCGGCTCCGGTGGGCGTGGTCATTGATGCTGCGGAGATCGCAAAGGTCTGCGATGGCATTCTGCTGGTGGTGAGCTACAATCAGGTCCACCGGCAGGAGCTGATCGACGCAAAAAACCAGTTGGAACAAACGGGCTGTCCCATCCTCGGCACCATCCTCAATCAGGTGGATTACGAGGGCTTTGCCAACAAGAAGTATTATTACAAATCGCATTATTCCAGTTATTACAAGGCCTACGAAAAAGAGGCAGAAGAAAAGAAGAGCTGAACCCATGACAGAACAGTTTTTAGATCTGCATACGCATGTGGTCTATGGAGTGGACGATGGTGCCCGCACGGAAGAACAGATGCGGGCGATGCTGGACGCAGCTGTTGCCAACGGCATCACCACATTGGTGGCCACCACCCACGCGACACCGGGCCTGGAGGCCTTTCCACAGGAGCGCTACCAGCGCCACCTGGATGCAGCGCAGGCCTATTGTCAACAGCAGGGGTATGGATTGCGGCTGTACCCCGGTGCGGAGCTGCTGTACAACCCCATGCTGCGGGATGCGGCCAGAGAAAACGGCCTGCCCACGCTGGCCGGTACGGATTGGGTGCTGATGGAGTTTTTACCGCAGACTTCCGCCAAAGAGCTGGAAAACGGGCTGGAAGAAGTGGCTGTGTGCGGCTACTCCATTCTGATGGCCCATGTGGAGCGCTACCGTTGCCTGGAATCGCGGGGCCTGCTGGAAAAGCTGAAGGCCCGGTATCCTGTGGCCTGCCAGATGAACGGTTCCACGGTGCTGGAGCCGGGCAGCTTCTGGAAGCGGCGGCGGGTGGAACGCTGGCTGAGCAGCGGTGTCATTGATGTGGTAGCATCGGATGCACATAACACCACGTCCCGGCCGGTCAATCTGCGGGAAGCCTATCAAAAGCTGAAACTCACCTTCGGCGAGGAAACAGCGGACCGTTTGACCGGGCGCAGCGGCCTATGGAAGGAATTCCGGGACACCTTAGCACAACAAAAAGTGACTTGACGTTCCAGCAAAGTGCTGGGGAACGCTTCCTTCTGCACAATGCGTAGCATGTTGGGAGCAGATGTGCAAGACGCAGAAAAAGCAAAACAGCGGCAGTTTTCCAAATTGGAAAGCGGCCGCTGTTTTTTGAAATCAATCTTGTTAGAATTTGCTAAAATTCTTTGAACTTATTTGTTTGCACAAAAAAACTCTAGATGCAAAATTGTTGCATCTAGAGCAAAAATAAAAAATCACACCCCCGATGCGCCGTAGTTTGCCAGCACACGGGCGGAGGGGTCGTTGACGTTGCAGCCGGGCCATGCCTTGTTGGGCATCCAGAAATCGACGATGGTGCGGCTCTGGTCGTGGTAGTATTTCTCGAAGATCTCGCGGTAGAACAGGCTCTCCTTGGTGAACGGCATGCAGTGGGCCGAATAGTTTGCCCGGCGGAGCTGGAATTCCTCGTCGGTGTAAAGGCTCTCGGTATACTCCTTGATGTCGTCCACCATGCTGTGGCCTACAGCATCCGAGAAGGCGGCCTTTTCGCGCCACAGGATCTCCGGCGGCAGCCAATCGCCCTCAAAGGCCTTGCGCAGCAGGTACTTGCCCTTGCCGTAGCTGTTCAGCTTCTTTTCGGGGTCAATGGCCATGACGTAGCGCACAAAATCCAGATCGCCAAAGGGCACGCGGGCCTCGATGCTGTTGGCGGAGATGCAGCGGTCGGCCCGGAGGACATCGTACATGTACAGCTCCCGGATGCGCTTCTGGCTCTCCTGCTGGAAGGCATCGGCGGTGGGGGCGTAGTCGGTGTACTTGTAGCCGAACAGCTCATCGGAAATCTCGCCGGTCAGCAGCACCCGGACATCGGTCTGCTCGTGGATGGCCTTGCACAGCAGGTACATGCCCATGCTGGCGCGGATGGTGGTGATGTCCCAGGTGCCCAGCAGGCGGATGACCTCTTCCAGACTGTTGATGACCATATCCCGGTTGATGATGATCTCGTGGTGCTCGCTGCCCAGATATTCTGCGGTCTGGCGCGCATATTTCAGATCAATGGCATCGGTGTCCATGCCAATGGCAAAGGTGCGGATGGGTTTGCCAAGCTTCTTGGCGGCAATGGAGCACACCAGCGAGGAATCCAGACCGCCGGAGAGCAGGAAGCCCACAGGGGCATCTGCGTCCAGACGCTTCTCTACGCCTGCGATCAGCTTTTCGCGGATGTTCCGCAGCACGGTGTCCATGTCGTCCTGCATGGGGGCGGGCACATCGGCAATGTCCTCATAGCGGACGAAGCGGCCATCACAGTAGTAGCTGCCAATGGGGAAGGGCCGGATGTCGTCGCACCAGCCAATGAGGTTCTGCATCTCGGAGGCGAATGCGATCTGGTGGCTGGACTTGGAGTAGCCGTAGAACAGCGGACGGATGCCGATGGGGTCGCGGGCGGCGATGAGCCGGTCCTTGCGGGAATCGTACATGATAAGCGCGAACTCGGAGTCCATGTGGCGGAACATATCCAGACCGTACTCATAGTACAGCGGCAGCAGGATCTCGCAGTCGCAGTCGGACTGGAACTTGTAGCCGCGGCGCTTGAGGATCTCTTTCTCAAAGCGGAAGCCGTACAGCTCGCCGTTGCACACCACACAGTCGGCACCGCGGTAGAAGGGCTGCATGCCTTCCGGCGTCAGGCCCATGATGGCAAGGCGGCCAAAGCCCATCAGACCAAAAGGCCCTTCCACCACACGTTGGTCGTCCGGGCCGCGCATGACCGTGCGCAGCAGGTATTCCTTGAATTTGGCGGCACTCAGATCGTGCCCGGTATAGCCCATAACACAACACATATTTCTTACCCCTCTTTTTAAATAAAAAATACGGCAGCTCATTCATCCCAATCGCTAGGACGAATATGCTGCCGTATCCGTGGTGCCACCTAAATTACCGGCATAAAACCATGCCAGTCACTTTTGTGCGCTCTCCCCGTTGAAAGCACTGCCGCGATAACGAGCGGCGCACGTCGGCCCCTACTGCTGCACAAACAGGTTCAGGGGGAAGCTTGCGGGTGTTCGTTCGGGTTTCGCTCTCTGCGCGGCTTCCACCTACCCGCACTCTCTGAAAGAGGACATTGAAACCTTACTTTTCCCGGTCAACGCTTTTTCTTGCATGCATTGTATCACGGCTTTTTGTCCGTGTCAACACAGCAGGCGCATTTTTGTGCGGTTTGACCATCAGAGTCGGACTGTTCCTCTTTTTGGGCGCAGTGGCGGCACAAACCATACAGAACGCTGCCCTCGCACTGCAGGGTAAAGCCATGCTCTGCCATCAGGTGGGCGCGCACCTCGTCCATGAAGTGGCAGTCCAGATGATAGATGCGCCCGCACCGCACGCACTTGAGGTGCAGGTGCTCCCGGCAGTGACGGCCCTCGTCCACATACTGGAACACGGCCTTTTCGCCCTTGTCGGCGACGTATTTCATAACCCGCTGCTCTCCGGCCAGCTTGTCCAGATAGCGGTAGACGGTGGTGGGGTTGGGGCTGGCGCCCTCGGCTTCGAGGTGCTCGAGGATATTGGACGCGCTGACCGCGTGCTGGCGGTTGCGGATGAGATAATCCAGGATGAGCTGGCGGGTCTTGGTGTTGTAGCCGTCGCTTCGTGCCATGATGCTGATACCTTCTTTCTGTCTGTAGTGTACCACATTTTATTCTTCGATGCAAAACAACAGCCAAACGCTGGCAATAAGCACAAAAACGGTTGTGAAATATGTGCAAAAATGAGTTAAGATATTTGGTCAAAACGGAAATCAAGCCAAACTTCAGCAGAAACTCTTGTAAAAAATATCCTGTTGTGTGATAATAAAATCGAGATGATAGTTGGATGGTTTCAGGGATACAAGCAGAAGACGAAACATCCGACCGGAGAGAGACTGGAGAAGAGGAAGAAGAAGATGAAAGAGACGGAAGCACAGGCAAAGCTGAGCCTGAAATTACAGGCGTATCAGTACCTGAAAACCAAGATCCTGAACTGTGAGTACCGCCCCAATGAGTTCCTGAACGAGCAGAAGCTCTGCGCCGAGATGGGCAACATCAGCCGCACCCCCATGCGGGATGCGCTGGGCCGTCTGGAACAGGAAGGACTCATCACCATCCTGCCCAAGAAGGGCCTGATGGTGTCGGGCATCACCGAGGAGGACGTGCACAGCATGTTCGAGATGCGCCTGCTGGTGGAGCCTTATGCGCTGCGCACCTACGGCGCGGACATCCCCCGGGAGGAGCTGGAACACTTTGTGCGGATGATGCACGAGCCGGACGTCATCGACGACTTCTGCAAGGCCGACGATGACTTCCACGAGCTGCTCATGAGCACCCTGCCCAACAAGTATCTCCGCTCGGCCTACGACCGCATCACCGGCCTGAACACCCGTTTCCGCATCATGACCGGCAAGGTGAGCATGATCAACCGGGAGCAGACCTGCGAAGAGCATCTGGAAATTCTCGAGCCTGCCCTGAAGGGCGACTGGAACACCGCCGCCGATGCCCTGCAGAAACATCTGGAGATCGCCCGCGACAAAGCTGAGGGCGTCATCAAGGTCATCCGGCTGTGGTGAGAAGATAACAACAAAAGACCTCTCTGTATCGAATGGTGCGGGGAGGTCTTTTTTCACGCAGGAAGGGAAAATGGTTGAAAACGATTCCCCAAAACCGATATAATGGGGACAGTTCAAATGTGAGGTCTGACAAAATGCAAAACAACACACTTTCCCGCCCGGGCTTTTCCCTCAGCGGCACGGCCCTGAAACGCATTGCCTGCCTGTCGATGCTGCTGGACCACATCGGCGCGTCCCTGCTCGAGAACGGCCTGTTCAAGCAGGGATCGTTCTGGCCGGGGGATGTTCAGTTGGACGGCGTTCTGCGGCTGGTGGGGCGGCTGGCCTTTCCCATCTACTGCTTTCTGCTGGTGGAGGGCTTCCTCCACACCCACGATTTCAAAAAATACGCCCTGCGGATGCTGGGCTTTGCCCTCATCAGCGAGTGGCCCTTCGACTGGGCCTTCTTCTCGGGCGTCTACTGGGGGCATCAGAATGTCTATTTCACCCTCCTGCTGGGGCTGCTGGCCATGAAGGCTCTGGATACATACCAGACGACGGAGGGGATGTCGGCGCTGAAAGGCATCCTCGGGGCGGCAGCCTGCTTCCTTGCGGCGGCGCTGCTCCATTGTGACTACGACGTGCTGGGGCTGGCCCTCATCCTCGCCCTCTACATGACCCGGAAGGACAAAAGAGCGCAGTGCATCGCGGGCGCGGTGTTCTCCCTCTTCGAGCCGGTGGCACCGCTGGCGTTCGGGCTGGTCTGGTTCTACAGCGGTGAGCGGGGCGGCAGCTCCAAACTCGAGCAGTGGGCGTTCTACTGGTTCTACCCGGCCCACATTTTCGTCCTCGGTGTTTTAGTAAACCTTGTGCTTTTCCGATGAATAACCGAAAATTATAAAAATATGACACAAAATTGCAACATGAAATGAGGGAAACTGGCAAAAAGTGTGATATAATAAACGATAGGATAGCAAAAATGCATCAGGAGGTTCTACCAATGAAGATCATTCGTGCAAAAGACTACAAGGATATGTCCCGCAAGGCGGCAAACATCATCTCCGCGCAGGTCATCATGAAACCGAACTGTGTGCTGGGTCTGGCGACCGGAGGCACCCCTGTGGGCGCTTACGCACAGCTGGTGGAGTGGTATAACAAGGGCGACCTCGACTTCTCCGAAGTGACCACCGTCAACCTCGACGAGTACCGCGGTCTGCCCAAAGAGCACCCCGAAAGCTATTGGAGCTTCATGCACAAGAACCTGTTCGACCATGTGAACATCCGCCCCGAGGCCATCCATCTGCCCGACGGCACCAACCCCGACGCGGCCGACGCCTGCGCCAAGTACAACGACATCATCCACAGCGTGGGCGGCATCGACCTGCAGCTGCTGGGCCTCGGCCCCAACGGCCACATTGGCTTCAACGAGCCGGGTGAGGCATTCGAGCTGGAGACCCACTGTGTGGACCTGACCCCCGCCACCATCGAGGCCAACAAGCGCTTCTTCGACGGCAACGAGGACCTTGTGCCGAAGCAGGCCTACACCATGGGCATCAAGACCATCATGCAGGCCCGCAAGGTGCTGG